>JAABUY010004232.1_pt1 | contig 15220 bp, 13 predicted proteins | sample 5560271 | NCBI WGS metagenome assembly JAABUY01 (sample SAMN10711886, study PRJNA513374) | rock metagenome | isolation source: Antarctica rocks | place: Antarctica: Victoria Land, University Valley
GCGCAGCTGGCGGGCGGCGGTCCTGCTGGTCGTCGGGGTGCTGTCTTTCGCGGGGTGCGCCCCGGGCCCGCGCTTCTGCCGGGCCGCCTGCTTAGGAGGAGCGCGGCCGCATGGGGCGAGCGCAGCCGTCATGCTGTCGCTGCATAGCACGCCAGATTGCAAGCTGACACGGCCCGCCTCTGCGGCAAACATGCAGACCTGGGCATGGCATGCTCGGTCACTGCGCTGTCCTGTATGATGCATGTGCCTGTCCTGTATGATGCACGTGCCAGACAGTACTTGCGCTATTTACATCATCATGGTCTTTATGTCGTTGCACGCTGCACAATCCAGGTGATGAGGGCGGCGGAGCATCGCTTGTAGTTGTCTCTTTCATCCGTCGTTGAGCCACACCGTGCTCGATGGGTGAGCATGCTCGCGTAGGTTCTTCTATGGAGCGCGCTCGTACGCGCGGTGCTCCGCGGGCAAACTGGCGTCAGCGGTGTTGTCAGCGCCGGGGCGCCTGGCGGATGGCGCGGCCGCGTCCAACGCGCCGTGCCCCATGGAATACAAACGCCTCACCGTGAAGGCGCGCCTGGCGCTGAGCCGGAGCGTAGGGTATACAAGTAACCTACCCTGCCGTACAGTAACTAAGGACAGCTATTGCGCTAGGGTGCATGTGACCGCGCGCAGTGCGCCGCGGGGTGCGAGGGCGTGTGACACTGTTCTGGATGACACTCTGTCAGTAGATTGTAGGTGAACCTGGGGCATCTCGGGTGGCAAACATACCGGCCACCCTGAGGGACGCGCCCCCGTTGCACGGCGCAGGAGGTTGAGGCGGGCGCGCAGCCGTACCTGTACGGCGGCCGCCCGGAGACGTGCGCGCAGTGCGACTCGGAGGAGCCGGTGGCGCAGCAATGCCAGTTCGGCATCGCGGGCTTTGGCACCTGCGGCTGGATGCGCGGCAAGCTGGTGCAGACGTACCTGGAGCGCGGCTTCACGGACATTCTGACGTTCACGCCGTGCGACATGTGGCCGCTGGTCGCCGGGTGCACCGTGTTCTTCACGGGCGACTCACAGACGCAGGCGCGCGGATGGGCCTTGTGCGCAATACCCTAACCTCACCCTCACCCCATGTCATCATGTCGTTCACGCCGTGCAAAAAGTGGCCGCTGGTCGCTGGCCGCACCGTGTTCTTCACGGGCGACTCGCAGATGCAGGCGCGTGCGTGGGCGGCGTGCGGACTACCTCAACCCTATCCCTATGGGCTTGCACTCTGTGGCGAGCGCACGCGCGCGCTTGCGGACGCTGCCGCTTCTGGAGGTCCCGCATCGCTGCCCGCAGAATCTCAGGCCGCGCCGGAGCATGGGCTCTGAGCAGCGCGCGCAGAGCGCCGGTCAGGGTAGGGCACGCCGTAACCCCAAACCGACACACGGCGGCCGCGCGCGCAGGACTTCATGCGCGGCGCGCACTGCTTCTTCTACCCGTTCACCGACCTGGGCTGGCATTCGCTCTACCCCAACGGCTCCAGCGCGGGCCCGCGCAAGGAGGGCTTCATCTGGCACAGCGAGCCCGGCTGCGTGCACCTGCCGGCCAACACTCGCTTCTGCTTCCACCGCTGCGACACCGCGTCGTGCATGCTGCAGGAGGCGCGCCCTGCCCTTCTGCCGTGCGTTTGGGGTTCGAGCCTTGGGCGCGGCCGCCGCGGGCGCCATGGCCGCCACGTCAGCATGCGGGGGCCAGCACCTTGGCGCCCGCCCGCCGCGCCGCGCACGGCCGTGCGGTGTCGCACAGCCTCTGCATGCCGTGCATTGATTTGAGCATGCGGCCGGAGTGCATGTGCGCTGGCCATGCCGCTGCTTGCAAGCGCTGCCGCCAGCGTGGCTCCCCAGCCAGCCCTGCAGGTGGTAGGCCGCCGGGTGCGCAGCGCGCTTGCATGAACCCCGGGTGCCGCGCGCGCGCAGGTCATCCCGATGCTCATCCGCGGCGGCCACCGCCAGGACTACCTGATCGTGAACTTTGGCCTGCACTTCACGGAGGACTACAAGGGCGAGCTGCAGACGATCATCGAGCAGGCGCGCTCCGCACGCTGCCGGCTGGGCGTCCTGAAGCGCGACGCCTGTGTCCGTCTGTCAGCTGCCCTGCATGGTCCTGGGTGGCCGCCAGCGCTGTGGGAGCTCAAGGCCTGCTGGCATATGTTTGGGCGACGCAATAGTCCACGCCCTGGGAGGGAGGAGCGCTGTGGACATACCCAGGGCGCACGGCATGGGCGCGGCCGTCTTTTCTTGCCATGCAACCCGCGCTGCACTGATACGGCCCGGTGCGCGACAGCCGAAACGGCCGTCGTCTCTCGGGGACGGCGGATCGCGGTGGGGAGTGCGCGCAGACACGCGCGCCGCGCGTGGCGGGCCACTTCCCGATGCTGTGGAAAGACATCCCGCTGTACGTGCAGGGAAGGTGCTAACCCTAGCCCTGATATGCTAGTATGCGCGCGCAGACGCGCGCGCTGCGCGCCACGGGCGACTTTCCCATGATGCTCTGGAAGGACATCCCGCCGCAGCACTTTGAGACCATCTTCGGCGAGTACCCCGCGCACAAGCCCAAGCCGCCCTTCACATGCTACGACGTGGGCCTCGCGCACGAGCCGGCGCCCGGCAAGGAGAAGTGGCGCCTGCGGCCGGACCACACGCTCGAGGCGCGCCCCGCGCGCAGCGCCCCGCGCGCGCCCCGTCCTGCCGCTGGGGCGCGGCTGGTGCGGTGCATGCCGCGCCCTGCTCGCAGCAAGTGCGCCGTTCGAGGCGGCGTGCGCGGCGCCTGACCCTAGCCGCCGCAAGCAGAAACTTGACAGAAAGGCAGTTCAAGTAGCAGGACAGCTGCCCCGTGCAGGCTCCAGGGCAGGGTCTCCCGGTGCAGCGAGCGCCTGTGGAGCGCGCCGCCCGCGCCTAGGGTATGCGCCAGGGTATGTGCAGCTGTGCAGGAGTGAGGGAGCACTGCGCGGCGGCGCAGGTCCTGTACCCCGAGTTCCAGGAGGTCGGCGAGGGCGGCTGGCGCAACAGGGCGCGCGCCCCCCCCCGGACGCCAGGATGCGGGGGTCCTAGTTCACCCTCGTGCCCTGGGGCAGCCCCCGCGTCATGTTGATGGCCCGCATGCACGCCTGCCGAGCGTGGGCCAGCTTGCATGCCAGCGCACGGCCCCACTTTGAGATAACTCCTCATCAGCGCTCTCGCGCTGCGCGCACCGCCGGCAGCGCGGCGCGCGAGGCGGCCACCTTGCTGCCCACCGGCCGCGGCCTGGGCCGCCCCGTGTGAGAGGCGCGGCGCTGTCGGGAGGCGCTCCAGACAGCGCGGGCCTCCGCGGCGTGTGAGATGCCTTAAAATTGTCACATCGTTCAGCAGGCAAGGGCGGCAAGGCTGTGCAGGTACCTCCAGCCCCAGGGCATGGCGCGCGCAGATCGCGAGGAGCGTGACGCGGGTGGCGGGCATTTCGCTGGCTGGGCCGCCCTGGACCGCCCTGCATGAGAGGCGCGCCGCGCGCAGCTGACAGCGCGGGCCTGCGCGCGCGCGCAGATCGCGTGGAGCGTGATGCGCGAGGCGGGCGTGCCGCTGGTGGAGACCTGGAACGAGACGCTGCCGCTGTGGGAGTTCCACCGCGACAACGGCGCCGGCCTGGAGTGCACGCACTACTGCTTCCCCTCCGCGCCGCAGCTCTGGACCTACATCCTGTACGACACGCTGCGCCGCCTGGCCGCCGCCGCCGCGCCGCCCGCGGCCGCCGCGGCGCAGCAGTGAGGGCTTTAGGGCTCCACGACGCGCTGCGGCGGCTCGCCGCGGCGCCGCCCGCGGCCGCCGCGGGCGCAGCAGTGAGCGCTTCACAACGCGCTGCGGCGCCTGGCCGCGGCGCCGCCGGCGGCCGCCGCGGCGCAGCAGTGAGCGCCGGGGCGCCGGGGCGGCGGCCGGGGCGAGCGGCGGGCTGTGGCGACGGCCCCGGCGCCGCGGCCTTTGGCGCGTGCGCCACTGGGCATGCGGCGCGCGCGCCGCTGGGCGTGCGGCGCCTGGCCGCCCGCGCCGCTGCGGTCGTCCCTGGCGCTGCAGGGAGAGCTGGGGTGGTGCAGTCCTGCGGGCCTGTTGTGCAGCTCAGCTTGTAGGGCTGTCTGTCCTGTATTTGCAAGCCAGCGTAGTCCACGCTTTGCGCGCCTTGCAGCGCAGTGCCCTGCTGTGAGCATTGCGCGCGCGCCAGCGCAAGGGCGCAGTTGACCGATAACCTGCGGAGCTGACTTAGCTGACCTCGCCATCGCGTCTGTGCGCCGCGTCAGCGGCGGGCCAACCTGTTGCGGGCTGCAGCCGCACCTGCAGCGCGTGCCTGGTCAGAAAGCCTGTGTGTGGGAACGCTTTGGCGCTGCGGTGCCAGTTGTTGTGGCCTCACTACCCGTGCGGTCCTCGGATGGGGTGCCGGAGCTTTGAGCGCCTCTCACACGGCGACGCGGACAATAGCATTCCGTGAAAGCCCAGGTGGCAGGATGCCTTTCATGGGTTCTTGTGCATGGCTGGCCTGGCCGGCTCTGCGCGACTTGCCAGATGCGCCGCCGCGCACCCTGGCAGGCAGCATGTCCGCGGTGGGCCATGGGGACTGCATGTGGGCCATTGCCCGCCATGTGGATGCCACCGTGGGCGGCATTGCGATGGGAGCAAGCGCGCACGGCAGTGGACATTGAGCGTGTGGGTGCATGGTCCCCCGCACCAGCTGCCTGGTGGTCAACTCAATGCATGCGCTGCGGCGCAACATGGGTGTCGTGCATGCCCATCACCAGCGCTCACGGGCCAGCACAGCGACCGTGTTCGGAGATGCCAGCTGCCGCGGGGCTGGCCAGTCTTATGTGAGCTATCAGCGGGGAATGGGATGCACGCATCAGCCGCAAGAGGAAGGCCGCTCGGGGCGCGCTCTACTGGGGGCATGGTAGCTGTTGCTCCAGACCGCCTGCCACATGTTGCACACACTCGGCCCCGCTTCTCGTCTCAGTGTTACAGGAGCCTGTGGATGTGTGCGCGTAGCGCGCACAGGCTCCCGGTTGGCACAGTGAGGCAGTGCTTGCAGCCGCGGGGTGACATCCTGTTTTAGATGCAAGTTTTTTGCACTGCAGCGTCTGTTGCGTGTGTGTCGCATGGCGCGTAGGAGCATTCAGGAGTATGTCGAGCTAGTGGCCTGGGTGTTCTTGTAAGCGCTCGGGTACATGGAAGGCAGGCCAGGTAGATGGCAGCCTCCACGGGGCATTAGCTCATGCATGACTCAGATGCAGGGCGCGCCCTAGCTTCTGGGCTCGAGCTGTGGTCGCGTGCGCTTGCTTCGCGGCATAGGGACGCCAGCGCCAGCAGCAAGTTGTCCGAGCCTGCTTTTAACCTGAGTATAAGCGTGCAACGCAACTGACTCAGTGACACGGTAGTGATGGATGCGCGCCGTGGAGCGCCTTTGCTTGGCATCTGAGCGCACCAAGAGTAGCTTGCCTGCTCGCAACACTGCGCCTGTTCTGCCGCGAACGCGAGCACACCCGGTGAGTCACAGGCGCGTCTGCTTGCCGCCGCGGGTCAACCCCGGACGAACCCCCGCGGCCGGCTTTGAGAACATACGTGATATCTGTATAGAAATGGTCTGCAAAGCAGTGCGGGCTTGGTAACTCGCACCACTGCCAACTTGCACCACTGCAGCGTTCCACACTGCTTATGTCATGATTGGCGAGTGCAGCCATGGCAGTCGCTCCCCTTTCCTCCCTCCCCCAAAGCCTGCTCTTGCTGGCCTCGCAGGTGCGGTGCGCATGCGCCTGGCAGCGGCGCTCGTGCTCTGGGCGGCCGTGGGTACAGCCGGGGCGGGCGCCACGCCCGGCTTCGCGCCCGCCCTAGCGAGCGCAGCAGCCTCTCACGCGAACGTCAGCCTGCCCAGCGCTGACGCGCGGGCTCCCGCTGGCTCCGACGGCAGCGGCGCGGGCTCGGCCCGCGCGCCCGCGCCCCCCGGCGCTGCCGCGCCGGCCCCCGCCGCCGCCGCGGGCGCCGCGCCAATTCCCGCCGCCGCCGCCGCCGCCGCGCCCGCCGCGCCGACTGGCGCTGTTCTGGACCCTGACGCGCCCGGCGGCGCCCTGCTCCCGGTCAGCGCGAGCCCCGGCCGCGTGCCCAGCCCGTCGAGCGCTGCCCCTGCGGCGCTCGACGCCTTCAGCGACGCCGCGGCCGCGCCGGCGCCCGCCGCGGCGGCGCCCGGCCGCCGGCAGTACTCGCCGAGCCACGCCACGCAGCTCCCGGACAGCGCATTGCTGGTCGCCGCGGCGGGCAGCCCGCTGCCGCCGCCGGCGGTTGTGGCGCCTGGCGACGCGCTGCTGACGGCCGCATCGCCGCAGTCGGCCACCAACACCGCGCTCATCACATGGCTGACCATCGTGGGTCCGTGCCCCGCACGCTGCCTCCTAGCCGTCTCACGCCGCCTGCCGTAGCGCACTGTAGAAGGTCGCGCGCAGGCATGCCAGCTGAACCCAGCCGGGCGTCGTGCGCTCGGATCACAAGAGGTTCTTGTATAGCCCTTGCAGCCGGCTGGCAGCGCCGCGCTCATTGTGTGGCTGATCTTTGTGGGATTTTGGCCTGCGCGCCGCCCACCCCCTCCCTGTGATCATCGCCGCGCTCCGCCCAATCCATGCGGCAGGAGCCGCAGGCATTGGGCGGGAGCGTCGTGCATGCCCAAGCACGCAGCCTGTCCCAGACACGGCAGCCGCATGGCGCTGGGACACCGGGGCGCAGATCAGCGGGACTGTTCGCGCCCACCAGCCGGCTCAGATGCCCGAGCGCGCGCGAGCTGAGGCGGCCGGCGCGGCGCCCGGCAGGCGGCGTGGTGGGCGCGGCGCTGGTGGCGAGCAGCGTGCTGCTGCTGACGGACCTCTGGGCCGGCCGCGCGCCCTGCCAGTGCTGCTGGCCGCGCGCGCCGCCGCCGCCGGAAGGCGCGCCAACTGCCCGCACGAGTATGCTGCGGGCATGGAGCTCTGCTGCTCGCATGCGGCTGATGTACGGGTGACCCGCAGCTGAGCGTGGGCTGTGTTGCTGGGGTGCCGCCGCCCGCGCTGCCGCGCCCGGCCCGGCGCCTGCCGCAGCAGGCGCGCCGAGGCGGGGCGCACGCCCTGCATGTCAACAAACCCCAAGCCAGGCGCCCCCGACCCCGCAGCGTCTCAGCGCGCGGCCGCGCGCGCGACTTGGCGCACCCTCCGCACGCCTGCAGGTCTCGTCGAGCAGCCGCGCTACCAGCCCGACCCGCCGTAGGTATGCGCCTAACCCTGAACCTGGCGCGCAGACCCGCCCGGGCGCGCGGGCAGCGGCGCGCGCGAGCTGCGGCTGCCGGTGCTGGTGGGGATGCCGGCAAGGAGGTGGCGGTCGTGATCGGCACGATTCGTCGGGGTGCCATAGGGTTTAGGCCTAACCCTAACCCTGCGCGCAGACCCGCCCGGGCGCGCGGGCAGCGGCGCGCGCGAGCTGCGGCTGCCGGTGCTGGTGGTGATGCCGGGCAAGGAGGTGGCGGTCGCGCACCGGCTGTCCATGGACCGCAGCGCCACCGCCGGCGCGCCGCTGCCGCCCGCCGACGACAGCGTGTTCCCGAAGGCGGGCGCCGCCGCCGACCGTGCGTGGCCCCGTCGCCCCCTCCGCGCCTGCCGGCGAACGTGTCCGGGGGGCATGCGCATGCGGCTGTGTGCGCCCTGTTGTGCATCGCGCGCGCCCGGTCGTGAGGGCGGTCAGCAGAGGCAGAGGAGCGGCCACGGGAGCTGCTGAGGAAGCGCCGCGCGATGCTGTGGTAGGTCTGAGCATGTGGTATGACAGGTCCTGGCCGAGCATATGAGAGGCCTGGGCCGGCGGCAGAGGCGTACATGTCGGCGATGGTGGAGGCGCATCTGCAGCACTGGCGCTCGGAGGCGAGCGCGTGCGCGCCGCCGTCCGCCGCGCCCAGCCGCGAGCTGCCGCCCGTCGCGGCAGCGCACTCGGCGGGCCTGGACGCGGCGGGCGCTGCCACGGCCGCGCCGCTTGCGGCCGCGCCCGGCCGCGAGCCGCCCTGCCTCGGCCCTGATTTGTCCAGGGGCTGCACGGCGGCGGTCCCGCCCGTAGCCCTTGATCGCGCCAGGGTGCTGATGGGGGCGCCGGAGGTGTTGGGGCCCCGAAGTGATACCCTGGCGGACCCTTTGGGTGCGGGCAGCCTAGAAGAGGTTGTGGACCGGGGCGAGGGGTGCCATGAAGGCAGGGGGAGGGGCACATCGATCGTGGAGCGCGGTGCGTTTGCCCGGAGCACATACGCGCAGCGCGGCCGCCCAGCAGCAGTGCAGCCACAAGGGGGCGGCGCCGGGCCTGGGGCCGGGCGCCCAGCCAGCGGCGGGCCGCCGGGCGGCAACCCGCTTGACGGCTGCATGACACGCGGCACAGGGTGTGCTGCCGGGGAAGCAGCAGGCGGTGGGGTCATGGGCGGCAGGCCTGGTGCGTCAGGAGGCGCCGGTGCTCAGCCGGGGCCTGCCCCTGCGACGTCGCATGCGGGGCTGAGCGCGGGGGGCTGCGGCGCCGGCGCGGCGCCGCCGGCCTGGCCCGCGCGCCTGCCCGTGTCGCCCTTCGCGCTGCAGGCCGCGCAGCTGCAACGCAGCTCGTCGGACTGATGCGCCTGGGCGGCGCAGCCCGCGCTCGCCCTTGCGCGTGGGCCACACGTGCGCTGACATGTCCCGCACGCCTGGTGTGCCCGTCCGGCGGGCGTGCCAGGTCGAGCCCGGGACGGCGACCCTGGCCTAATCCCGCCTTGCCTGACCCGTCACGCTATGCGGCAGGAGCCTGCGCCTCGCCGTGTCTGGGGTGTGGCGCGTGTGGCTGCCTCGACTCCTTGCCCCACAAGGAGACCAGGGCGTGAGCAGGTTTGGCTGCGAGTGGCGTGTCGAAAGGACTGCTGTCTGATGCAATATGTGCTGCTGTGGTCAGCACTGGTCCTGGTCAAGCTGATTTGTCAAGCACTGACACCGTGTTTAATCGTGTTAATGGCTCCGGCCAGTGTGCATTGTCCAGGGGCCCAAAGCTGGTGACCGCTCGTCGGTCTTCTTCGGGCTTGGTCGAGGCTGAGAGTTTGTGAACATGCCTGCATGCCTGTGGCGTCAGCATTTGCCGATACTTTCTGTGTGACCAGGTGGGAGGCAGCTGAGATGCTGAGCATGCTTGTGTTCAAAGAATGAGAGACCATTACGAACTGTCTGGTCGTGTGGGCATTCCCACACCTGGTTCCACAAGGTGTGTATTTGGCTGAGCTGTAGCCTGGAAGGTTTGCCAGAATTGCCTTCCCTCACACTGCCTGTATGTGTGTACGTGATTGAAAGCGGTGAACCTGATTGCCGTATACCTCAATGTAAGTCATTACTGCGGTGAGCTCTCATGCCATCCCAGTGCTGAAACATGCAAGTATTTTTTTGCCAGTTTGCGTGCATGTATTTTTTGCAGTTTGCATGCAAGTGTCTGGTGTAAAGCTCAACCTGACTGCGTGTTCAGCGCGATGCCCCAGCGAGTGGTGCAGAGCGCACGCATCACATGCGTTGCCTCTTTGCCGTAACTGGCAGTGTTGTAACCCAGACCACAACACTGGCAATGCATCCTGCCGCGCTAATGAGGCCCTCATGAGGCAGATGATGACAATTTTTCTTTCATATTGCTTTTCTATTGACATAATTTGGCCAAGCTTGCCAGTGCAGGCTGTGTAGCCAAGCCCAACCTCGCCGTCCCGCGTTTGCTAAGGCGTGTGCCGTGCGCGCTGGCAGCTTGCTGCTTTTCTCGCACTGGGACGCCACTGCTGGGCCACGTTGGGCGGATGTGCTAGCTCCACTCTCAAGCACGTCACCCGCATGCGCAACCTCAGCCGCCTCCTGCACTCTGCGCGGCCCTTTGCTCGCGTCTCAGCGATGAGCGCCCCGGCGACGGCAATGCCGCGTGTGGCTGTCGTGGGAGGCGGCCTGGCCGGCCTGGCGTGTGCGAGCGAGCTGCAGGGCGCCGGCATCGCGGCGCACGTCTTCGACATGGGGTCGCGGGGGCCGGGTCAGTTCCTGCGCTTGACGCACTGCAAGTGCATGCCCCGTCTGCTGCATCCTGTAGCATGCTTGACGTGCGTCCTGCGCTCTGCGCTAGCTGTCGTGTGTCGCTCATCCCTCGCTTCTATACAATTCAAGCACACCGTGGGCCTGCGCGTGCGAAGGAGGGCGGGCCTCGACGCGGCGCACCAGCGGCTTCCAGTTTGACCACGGCCTGCAGTTCATGCAAGCCTCGACGCCAGAGTTCGCCGCTGTGCTCGACGGCTGGCGGGAGCTGGGTGCGTCCGCCTGTACTGATGGCATGTTGCTAAGTGCTGAAGTTCGCTTCGCAACTCGTCTGTGAGAACCATGCCAAGCACCCGGTAGGCGCCCTGCGGCCTGCTTCTCCTCGCTCCCACCGCCTCCCTCTCCCCGCCAGTGTAGGCGCCGCGGCCGAGTGGCGGGGGCGCTTTGGCGAGCTGCGCGCCGCGGACGGCGGCCTGAGCGCGGCGCCCGCCGCGGCTGCCGCGGACGGCGAGGGCGCCGGCCCGGGCTTCTGCGGCTTCCTGACCGCCAGCCCGGCCTACGTCGGCGTGCCCGGCATGGACGCCGTGTGCCGGCACCTGGCGCGCGCGCCGGGCCTCCAGGTGTCCTGGGACACGCGGGTGCGGCCCCCGCTTGCACCTGCGCCTTGACACAGTCCCCACTTGTCCGGTCCTCCTATGTGGTGTGCAGGCGCAAGCTGTGCCTCACATGGCCTAGCGAGTCCGCGCCTTGCCTTTCTGGCAGCTGTAACATGACACCCACACTGTGCGGTCCTCCATCATGGAAGAGCGCAAGCTGTGTAATACCACATGCACAACGTGAAGCTGCATTTAAGTCTGGTTAATTTTATGTTGTCTCTCAGGTGTGCGTGTGCTTCTGGCACGGCACCAGAATCACTCTGATGTTGTTCATGTGGCCTGCTCGAAACAGGGCGTGTGCAACACGTATGGTTTTAGTAGGAAGCGCTTCTGCAGCACAGGCTGGTGTGCAACAGGCAGTCAAGACGGGCGCTTATAGCCTGACCATGAGAGCTGCCTGCAGGTGCACGCTGCGGAGAGGTGTGACGCGGACGGCTTGTGGCAGCTGACGGCACGCCATGGCGGCCACGACGCCGTGCACTCGGGCTTCCACGGGCTGGTACTCGCAGACATCATGGCCGTGCGCGACAGTGCGGGCCTGCGCCGCGGCCTCCTGTGGCGCAACTCGTCAGAGGTGGGCGTGCCAATGCTGCATGCGCAGCCTCGCACCAGCTGCAGCACCCAGCTCCAAGAAGATGCCGCATTTTCAGCTGCTTTTTAATTGCCGCCAGCAACATGCGGGTCGCACCCAGCTGCCTATTCTTTTCTTTGTGAGTTGAGTTGTGTCTCCTGCTTCTTGCCAGCAGTGCTGCTAAAAGGTGCAACCTGCGTTTGCCGTACAGGCAACAAAGCGTCTGTTGAGCACCTTGGAGACTGACAGCCCTGGCGCAGGCGCGCCTGGCACAGTCGACCTGGGCGCGGCGGGCGGCTGCGAGCTCGTGGCGCGGCTGCGCGCCGTGCGCGCCGCGCCGGCCTTCTCCCTGATGGTTGCGCTGCCGCGCGCGGTGCCGTGCAAACCTTGCGTCGACCCCGTCGAGCAGCCCCGCCTCGCCGACAGCTCCGACGGGGCGAGCGCTGCCGTCGGCGCCTCCGCGTTTGACGCAGCGACGGTGGCCGGCTCGCGCGAGCTGGCGTGGGTGGCCTGCGACAGCAGCAAGCCCGGTGCGCCGCTGCTGACTCGCCAGACCTCACCGCGCCAGCATCCGTCAGTGTGTGTTCACAGTCCACTGTGCCGTGCCGCTGGCCTCTGTCAGCTGTCAGAGCATGCTGGCGCGTCTCCCCCTGCTTGCGCGGCGCGCAGCGCCTGGCGAGCAGTGCGGTGCTGGTGATGCGCCGTGTTTTTGCACACAATATTGACAATATTTTGCACACAATTTTGACACGAACTTAGGTACATGACGGGCATATGTGCTAGGGAGGCATGTGTGAGCGCCTCTTGGCCTGCGCAGGCCGCAGCCGAACAGACGGCATGCAGTGCTGGGTGGCGGTGTCTACCGAGGCATTTGCTCGCGAGCTCATTGCCGCTGGCGCCGGGCAGCTGCCTGCGGAGCTGGATGCGGGGAGCAGCGGGACAGCGGAGGCGCGCAGCAGCAGCGGCGCGCTGCCGGACGCTGAAACGCGCAGCGCTGGACCCGGGAAGCCAGCGGGGCCGCCGGGGCGCCCCGCGGCGGGCGCCCGCCTGCCGCCCGCGTCGCCCGCGCTGCTCGGCGCGGCCGCGGACGCGCTGTGGCCACCGCTGCGCGCGCTGCTGGCGCGCGCACACGGGTGCGCGCCGCCCCGCGTCAGCCTGATGGTGACGTTGTATGAGTCCAGAATTGCTTTTCTGTGCAAGATTAGCGTGCGTGCAGTCCTGCGATGCGGGCTCCGGCGGCTGCCCATGTTTCTCAGCGCACAGGTGTGTGCCAGGTGAGCCTGCACTTGGCGCCGGTAACCCAAATGAATGTGCCTAGGCAGGGCAACCACCGCTGCCTGCTGACTGCGCAGGTGCAGCGAGGGCGAGGTGCCGCAGCCGGTGCACCTGACCGCGCAGCGCTGGGGCGGCGGCTTCAAGGTCGGCGGCCTGCCCGAGGCGCGTTCCGCCCCGTCGCTTGTTGCTGCACACGCTGGGAGATAGCATGGTCCATGCCCCCAACTATGTGACTCGCGCCTTGTGGCAGGTGGTGGAAATGTCACGTCAAATACTCTTAGTTTAGCTGGTGCACCACATGGGCATCACTTTGTGTTTGCCGTAAGCAGCTCAATAGCCTGGGCGCGGCTGCACGTGACCCCGCACCGCTGGCGGCAGGCGTGCGGCTTCGAACGGGAGCTCGCGCTGGCCGCGTGCGGCGACTTCTGCGGGCCGCCCAACGCGGAGGGCGCCATGCTCAGCGGGCGGGCGGCGGCGCGGGCGATGGCTGGGGCCTTGCAGGGGAGGGGGTCCAGCTAGGGCTGCTGTCTGGGGCTTTGCAAAAGGGAGCTAGTAATCTGCAGAGCAGAATCTGCACTGAAGCAGCTCTGGATGCATCGTGAGGCTGTAGCAACCTAGTCTGGTGCAAAACTGAGGAACCTGACAGCATCAAGCGCGCATACAGACTGTCGCGCTCTGTGCAGTGCGACCACTTTAAAAACAAGTTGCACAGCGAGCCACGTGTGTACGCAGGCTCTGGAGACAGCCGGGCGCTGTTGCTGGTCAGTGCTGGAGTGCAGCGCTTCCTGAGCAGACTCTGTTGCTGGGGCACCGGGACTTCCGGCAGCGCACAGTGTGACGTTGGGCAGCTCTATGAGACTGCCGCAAGGCGCCACAACGGGCAGCAGACGACATCACGTATCATGCAGCTGACGCAATGACATGCACAGCCGGGGGAGCCCCCGCCCATGCAGCGGCGGACGCGGCACGCTGCGCCAGCAGTCGCCAATGTGGCGCCTAGGCCGTGTATTGCCACTGCACAGCCCCGCGAGCAGCGGCGCAGCCTGGTCTGGCCTCTGGAATGCTTTGGCGGGCCGCATCAGCAAGCAGCGCGTTGCCGCTGTCGCAGCGCCCCCGCGCCAGGAGCCGGCTTCCAGTGCAGGGGCCGCCCGCACTGGGACTGTGCTGCTCGTGGAATCCCCCGCGAAGGCCAAGAAGATCCAGCAGTACCTCGGCGACCAATACACGGCGCGGCCTTGCCCGCGGGCTCTACGCAGCTGTTTTTGAGCGGCCTGCGAACCTGCCAGCAGGGCGCAGCAGTGTGGCTGGTCACGCGCATGGTCACGCGCACGCGCTTAAGCGCCGCGGCAGCGGTGTCCCGTGTTTCCGGGTTGCCAGCAGCCAGGCGACATAGGAGACCTGCTGTTTGGCTGTGGCCAGGGCGGGGCGCGGCTGCTGCAGCCCTGCCTGCGCCGCGCTGTGCTGCTGTGCAGCCTCGCCGGCTGCGACCCTCCCTGCCCGGGCGCGACCGCGTGCCGGCCGTCGCGGTAGGTGCTGGCCAGCTACGGGCACGTGCGCGACCTGCCGGCGCGCGGCGCGGCGGTGCGCCCCGACGAGGGCTTTGCGCTGCGCTGGGCGCTGCTGCCGGGCGCGGCCGAGCGGCTGGCTGCGCTGGCGGCCGCGGCGCGGCGCGCGGCGCGCCTGGTGCTAGCCACCGACCCCGACCGCGAGGGCGAGGCCATCGCGTGGCACGTCACGCAGGAGCTGCAGGCGCGCGCGGCACTGTGCGCCGCTCTCGAGCTTCATACAGTGGGCAGGCTGCTATGCATGCCGAATGAGAGTTGGCGACCGGCAGCCGCATGTGGCCGGCCCGTGCCGCGTGCGCTGGGCGCAAGCAGCGCTGTGCTCAGCCGGCCGGGCCTGGCCGCGCTCACCTGCGCGCGCGCGCGTACTGTAGGACAATTACGGCAAAAGCAGCGCTGTGCTCAGCCGGCCGGGCCTGGCCGCGCTCACCAGCGCGCGCGCGTGCGGCAGGGACAATTATAGGAAAAGCAGCGCTGTGCTCAGCCGGCCAGGCCAGGTCGCGCTCACCAGCGCGCGCGCGTGCAGCAGGAGGACAGCCACGGCGCGCTGGCGGGCGTGGACGTGGCGCGCATCGCGTTCACGGAGGTGACGCAGCGCGCGGTGCTGGCCGCGCTGGCGCAGCCGCGGCCGGTGCGGCCGCGCCCGCGCTGCGCAGCGCGCGTGTGTGCGGTCCATTCGCGCAAGCCCATTCAGGCGTGAGTAGAACAATGCAATGTTGGAAAGGGGGACAAAAAAGTCCATATGGCCTGTGCTGCCGCTGCTGCAGCGGCCAGCTCGTCGCCCTGCGCGCGCGCGCGAGCGAGCATGAGTACCCGCACGACCTTCCCGCACAGCCCCATCCCCCCGACGCCCCGAGCCTGCCAAGGGACGCACACAGCGCGTCCCTCTGCTTCTATTTTGGGTCAGGGTTAGGGTTCAAGCTTGGGGTACGTATCACTGGCGCGTGTGCAGGTGAGCCAGGCGCTCGTGGACGCGTACCTGGCGCGCCGCGTGCTGGACCACCTGCTGGGCATCGAGCTGTCGCAGCTGCTCTGGCGCAAGCTGCCGGGCGCCACGTCGGCAGGCGCGCCGCGCGCCGCGCGGCAGTGCGGGCTGGCGCCGCGGCGCACT
>JAABUY010004234.1_pt1 | contig 15211 bp, 17 predicted proteins | sample 5560271 | NCBI WGS metagenome assembly JAABUY01 (sample SAMN10711886, study PRJNA513374) | rock metagenome | isolation source: Antarctica rocks | place: Antarctica: Victoria Land, University Valley
CCTCCACACCCACCCCTCCATCTTGACATTTCAGTATTCGGAGAATCCGAGATTTGACATCCTGATCTACCCACGGAGCAAGAACGCTGTGGGTTTTGGGGGCATGCAATGGAAGTCAAGATTCAATCTCCGCCACCTTACGTGTCCCCTTTCAAACTTCTTATACAAACCCCCCCCCCAGCCCCAGCAGAGCCATCTCCCTCCTATGTAACCCCACAAATAACCCCACCCTTCCCTCTTCCCCTCATCAATCCCTCCTAACCTCCTCCCCCCCTAATCCCACACCCACACTCCCTACCTATATAAAAGACCCCAAAAAACCACCCAATATCCTCATCCAAAAAAATTCTTAATCAAAGTAAATCTAAAAATAGCCGTTTTTTTTTAACAAAAACCCCGTCCCTTCAAACTTCAGATTAGCTTTCCGGGTAGCTTTTTTTATATCCCGCTTGATGATGAAGGGCTGGGGGGGTGGTGGGCTGGGTGAGGGGTATGAGTTTGGGAGGGGAGAGATGGGAGGAGGAGGAGGAGGAGGAGGAGGAGGAGGAGGAGGAGGAGGAGGAGGAGGAGGAGCAGGAGTTTTCGGTGTGGGTGAGGAAGGGGGGTTGGTGGTCATACATACAGTAGTACAAGGTTGCGGGCCGGGGGCTAGGGCTGGTGTGTGAGGGGATTTGGGGAAGGGGATTTGGGGAAGGGGATTTGGGGAAGGGGATTTGGGGAAGGGGCAGATCAAAGAAGGAGGGCGTCCTAGAATGGGGAAAAGCTTCACACATGATTCAGGGATCTCTCCAGGACTTTCAGTCCAGCTAATCGTGATAGTTTAGTAGCAACCGCTACGAAGCGCAAGCTCTCAGCTATCTGCCAAAACCCAGCACCATAACTCCCGTATCTTAGTGTCCGGCAAAACCTTTTATGCACGAGCATCATGTTCTCCTTGCTGCTTGAGACGCCGGGTATAACCCACCTCCCTACCGACCTCCGTTATCAGAGATATGATAACACTTACAACAGATGATGCATGATCCTCGAAAACTCCCCTTCATTCCCATATATCCCCTGCGCACTGCCCTCTCCCCCACCACCGCCCATCTCCGGCTGGCTCTGCTGAGGCTGCCCACCACCAACGTAAGACGACGCAATACCATCTATGATTTGCGGAGGATGCTGGGGATGATGCGCGTGCACCACATCGCCATACCGCCCGCCATTGACAGCAGCAGATGACGCCGCACCATTTGACGACGCCACGCCCGCGGCTTCGAAAAGGGTTGTGAGCTCGTAGCTCATCTGCTGCCCGTTCATAGGACTGCTCCCAATGGAACTCGCGCCCTGCGAACTGGGATATACGCCCATCTCCTGGACGGGATGGCCCGCCAGCCCCGCCATCGCCACGGCGGCAGAGCTATGCGGATCCTCATCGTCTCTGGTAAACGGTTGCCGAGACACGAGACCGAGTTTCGGCCCAAGTTCCTTGAGGCCTCTGATGGTGCGCCAGAGCCGCTGGCTGATGTATGATTTGGTGCTGAAGCCTTTCACGAGGTCGAGGGCCATGTAGAACTCGTCGCGGACCTGGCCGTTGAATTCTGCGGGGGCGTGCGAGACGGCAAGGAAGAGGACGGCAAGGGCGGAGATGAGGAAGTAGTTGAAGCAGACTTGTTGCGCTCTGTAAATGTCGCTCGTTTCGTTTAGGCGAGCGAGTACGCGAATGGTGTCTTTTGCTACCTCGACGGCCTTTTGCGCATAATTCCTGTTTTCCATGATGCTCGTCGCCGAGAGCAGTACTGGGCGGTAGATGAGTATGCGTACCTGGTTTGCGCGGACATACAAGAGAACCTTGAGACGGAGTTGAGTACGCGATTCGGATGCGGGCAAGGGGTGGGTAAGTTGGGAGGGTGAGAATCGAAGGGAGTCAGGGATGGTATTTTCCCATTGGAGAATTTGGTAGTCTAGATATTCCATGTCCTTTTTGATGTCCGGGGCATCTTCGAGGCGGGAAGTACAGCGCCAAACTTTAGAGGAGAAGCGAGCGTAGGTGATGGAAAGGGTAAGGTAAGGGGTGGAATCATCCTAGGACAGTGAGCAAATTTTTGCTCTCAAGATCAAACGAACTTGTACGTACTAATTCGGGGAGTAAACGGTCGATATCAGCGTCTTGGATCGCAAAGGGCATGCCTGTTGCGAAGCTAAATCGTCGATCGGCTACATAGATTGACCAGAATAGCTTCAGCGCCCAGATACATTCTTCTTCGGTAGTGAATGCCTTTGTAAGCGTTTCGCGACGATGTAGTCCCATCTCTAGGCATAAGCGAGCTGCGATACCGGTTATCCTATACGCCTGAACTTCATCATCTTGATTGAAGTGATATTGAGCCTGCAACTAAGGTAAGCATGGACCAAGAGCTACTGGTCCATTGATTCGTACCACAAGCGCTAGCTGGATCAAACCCTTGATCTCGACAGGCTCCCACATCCTACTTTCAACAGCCTTCCGGGCACTGTCGAAAAGAGCCTTCCCTAAATCACTTCGGCCGCCACCTTCAATGACAAGGGCGACAGCTAAAACGAGCCGCAAGATGTAGATGTCGTCATTTGATAAGCCTTTCGAGCTGTGCGGGTATCCGTTTGCATGCTCCCTTCCGGTTGGTTCGGTGGATGCAAAAAAAGATTTTGCATTCCGCATGACCTGTTCAATGTCATGCATGGGAGTCAGCGTTCCCATTTCATCTTCGTAGAGCCCGCATAACCTCAAGGCCTCGTCTAGGTCTACGCTCCATAGTGGATCTTGGGATTGCTGGGGGTTCATTGACAAAGATGAGTGATGTTGGCGTGGCGAATTGATAGGAGTCTTTTCAGGACCAAGTAGTCCTTGACACATTGTTTCTTGGTCCGCGGTAACACCCATAGTTTGTAGACTCGAGTTAGCAACATCGAAATTGAACGCAGAGCTTGTGGGACCCTTGAACCCCGGATGCCTTCTATGCGATTGCGCTTCGCTTATGGGAATTGGATATGGACCTTGCGGAGTTGATCGAGTGAGCGACGGGTGATGCGGGTAGGTTTCTTGACTCTCATAAGGCGAGGTATTGCTATCCTGCGTATTTCGTTGTGCTTCGATGGTATGGTAGAGGTTATTGACCTGGTCCTGCAATGTCTGGATCGTAGTGCTCATTACACAGAACTCGCTGTACTCACTGGTCAGAAGCGACCTCGTTCTGCCCGTGGAAAGACTTACTCCGAGTCCTTGAAGCCACTGTTGCAACAATTCGGGGCATACAGGCACTCCAGCTGGAGGTTTCCGCATCGCTGGCACGGTACTTGACCATTGCATTTGATCTTTCGTCTCTTGCACTCATTGCTATCACGGAGTTCGTATTAGCAACTTTGACCGAGTAAGTGGAGAAGAGGGACAGACCATGCAATGGTGATGTAGCGGTTCCGTTTCGATCTCGTATGTGTGGTCGAGCTGGATCCATCCTCACTCTTTCGCTTGGTCCGGTGCGCTCCTTTCCGCTCTACCGGCTTGCTCTCGGTGTCCTGTCTAAGGTCGTTTATATTCATGGCTGGTGAGGATACGTCGAGTTACTTGTGCACATGCAGGAAGGCGGAGGAATACCGCTCTTAGGGGGATATCAGCTGTAAAGAATAAGCTAAACCCAGTTCCGTCGGTAAGATATTCCGCCGGGGGGTATTTATAATCACACGTGACACACCAAAACACCCTCATGGGGGCCAGGTGTAAACAGTTGATCCTTTGTACACCGAGTATTATGATCGATTAATATCATCTATAATCGACATATCTAGCTCGACCATTCGAGATTCCAGATTACAGAGTAGATATCTACTTAGTACAAATCTCCTCCCCCAGCGAAGAATTGCCAATAATTCCAGCGTACCTTAAACCCTGTTCACCACCTGGCTGATCCTATGGTTGACAGCCATGTTGATGTCAAGTAAAGTAAGCAAGCTCGATCTGACAATCTGCCGTAAAAGGCCCGGTAGGTTGACTAAACTTCCACCGTCTTTCCGCAACCTGTTCGCTCCCACAATGACAGCTACGAGCGCACAGATTTTTACTGCATTTCTTGCTCTTTTCTTTAATAGTCCTTTCCGAGTATATTCTAAATTCCAGTCACTCCATTTCGGAAACATGCACCTTAACGAAAAGTCGATCTGAGAATCTCTGTGTTATAGCGTTAGCGAGGAACGTAGTGTCAGATTGGTAGGAACAACTTACGGATATGCCGTTGCGTTCCACCCATTCGCTGTCTTGTACCAACTATGGCAGCCTCCGTTCATCCAGACAGTATCTTTCAACTTCTCCTGCATTTTCTTCGTCCAGCTGACCTCCGCCTCGTGCTTGACCTCAACCGTCTTCACGTCACCGTTTAAGATGCGCTCGATGAATTTAAGACTGTATTCAACCATGTTCTCACTAGCCAGAATCACGGAAGAGTGGCCAGTAGCGGTGTTGGGACCGAAAATAATGAAAAGATTCGGGTATCCATCCATTGCGGAACCCAGGTACGCTTGAGGTCCTCCACGCTCATCCCAGACGTCTTGCATTAACTTGCCGTCTTTGCCGTAGATTTTGAGGGGATGCAGCCATGTTGTGAGCTCAAAGCCGTTGGCAAGGATGATTGTGTCCGCAGGGAGCTTGATCTCCTCAGTGGGAGCTTTGCTGTCGGCGTCTTTGGGATCTGGGTAGGTTCGCCCCGGGCCAAGCGTGACTCCTTGTGGTTGGATGCTGGTAAGGGGTTGAGTTGTGAGGAGGATCTTGGGATCGTTCAAGCTTGGCAACCAAGTTGCGTCGAAAATCCGACGCTTACAGCCAACGCCGTAATCTGGGGTGAGGATCTCGTGGTATTTTTCTGGTACTGTTTTCTTCATGTATTCGATAAGCTGAGCCTCTATTGGCTTCCTTTTTTCCTTGTACTTGTCTAGGAATATTGTATTAAAGTCAGATTCGGCGTACAGGAACAACAGAGTCCGAAGAGTCCTAGCTAGCGCTGGAACAGTACTGAAAAGCTTGGGAGCGTACTTTTCCCATTTCTCATGTCCACCGGGTGGTAATAATCTGGGAACTACCCATGGAGGTGACCGCATGACCTGCGTAACGGATTTGGCGTTATAAGGAGACTTCGTTAACATTGGCACAAATTGCGCTGCGCTGCATCCAGTACCAACAACAATAACATCTTTCCCGTTGAGGTCCACATCATAATTCCACCGAGCAGAGTGGAATACATCACCTTTGAACGAATCGCGTCCAGGGATCGGCTTTGGCCAGGAGTTTGGCTCAACCAGTCCACCAGCAGCACTTGCGACAATCTTCGCTCTAACGATCTCCTGCTTCAGATATACACTGTCTTGGCCCCGTTCAGCTATTCGCTTATGCCTGTCCTTGGTGCTCAAATCCCCGGTACCTGCGACCATGTGCGTCAGAGTGACCTCCCACTCCTCTTCATCCACAAGCCACCGCATCTCTGAAACGTCCGTGTTCAATTGTATCTTGTCGACGAGCTTATACTCATCGCAGACCGTGTATAGGTATTTGGCGATCTCTGGCCCGCTCGGAAAGAATGTGCTCCATGTAGGATTTGGTCTGAAAGAGAAGGAGTAGAAAACCCCTGGCCTGCAGGCAGTACAAGTCAGTATATACGGATCTACAAGACTTGGAAGGAGGCGTACACATCGCATGCTACACCTGGGTATCGATTTATCCACCAAGTTCCTCCTATGCCAGACTGGCGTTCGAAGATCCTGAATTGATCAAATCCGAGCTTCTCCTTCAACCGGCACCCTAAAGCTATGCCGGACTCGCCAGCGCCTACAACAAGGATGGGATAGTAGGTATAAGCATCTTTCTCATAGCCTTTTACCCTACGGATGGTGTTCTGGGGGTTTATTTTCATGGTATTGAATATTGTTTTATAGTCAACGAGGGGAACAGATGCGACGATAGGTTGGATTACCAGATAGAAAAGACCACAACAAAGTATGAAGCCGGATGTCTATAGAAATAGAAAAGAGAAACACAGTGCCCTAGGACACGACAAGAGCTCGGGGAATCTTTCCTGCACTCGCCAAAGTTGCTGGATTTGGCGTTGCACAGCGTTTGTCACTTTCGACAGGGACTTCAACCTCGGCTGTTACATAAACCGTCATTACGGAGTATTCACCAGAGATACAGTACCCGGGACCACTAGGCGGACGCTTACATAGCACTAAACCCTTTTCCGGCCATATAGTAGCCGGTACAGGCTAGAGCATACCGGCTACTCCTTATAATATGTGTAACATAAGGTACCTTAATACTCCGTGTATGAGTGTACGGACATCATCATCTGAACCTTGCATAAAACTCTAAATAGTATCACACCATCAACTAGGGTCAGAATAAAACCGCTTTTTCTACAAAAAGCGTGTATAATACTTCTTAGCGGCTTTTTTGCTTCGCTTTTTTGGTATCTTATTATCTAAGCATACAAGGGTCATTGATTGGAGGATTACCCTGCTGTTGACCCCTCGCTGTCGTCAGTTCTACTAGCTAACCTTGCAGACCCCTACCTCTCTACCTCCAGCAATGCCTCCGCAACGTGGCGGTAGGCCTTTGAACCAGCTCGTCGTCGATAACTTCCAGCAGATAATCGTACCTGGAAGGCTTACTACTGTTCGGTGCCGTCACTGTCATATGGCCGGAACGAACGCTTAATCGGCCGAAGGACCTAAAAAGAAGCTTCGCTATACACAGGGCATTGAAATCGATGAGGAGGAGCTTTTGGATATGAAAGATAGACTGCTGCAGGAGGAAAATGCTATGGCTAGGCTAAATCCTTCAAACAATGAAGGTGCTGGAGGAATTTCTGAATAGCATCATCGACGGCCAGGTGGCTATGGAGCATCCAAATAACTGATGCTATTTATATAGACCCCTGTGTTTAATACAGGTTTCAATAAACGTGTATAAAACATGCTTTTTGACTATCCTAATTAGGTTAGGCAATAAGCATGTTTAATACAATTCTGACCCTACCATCAACGAACGAATACCTTACCTTAGGCTCGGTCAAGTTCGGAGAATTATAGCGAGATGGTGGGGTTACAGCTGGCCGGGGGGTTGGAAAAGTTGAGCCGAGGTCGGAACTTTTTTTGTTTGGTTCCGGCCAACTTTCTGCATATGCTAACCATGAGTTCAAAATCATTCCAACCCCGGCTCAGCTTTCTGCAGATGCTAATCATGAGCTGAAGAATTGATATTATTTAGCTAAAGTACGGAGTAGCTACGAGACAAATAGAATAGCAAGAGCGAAGAATTGATGCCGTGCATATGCACAAAACATGCGAATCATGAACTCCACTTGTGACATGCCCATCCACAAGCTATCGCTCACGTTATCTTCGTCAGACCTTTCTCGTGCGTTTTCTTCTTCGTTCTCGTCGTTCTGCTCGTGATTTGCACCATCGCTTTCCTCATCGTCTTCGACATTTGCATTGATGAGCGAGCTGAGTTTCTTTTTAGTATATGCGCGGCATATGCGGACTGCGACTCTCACCTCCAAACCATTTAGCCAACCTGTTATCTCATCCGCTCGATTTTCAGCGCCGATGCTTTCGTCGTCCATCGATATTTCTTTATGCTCAGTTAATGCTGCGCATATGAGGCCTTAGTGATTTTTGTGGCCTCGCTTAATGGTCTTGGCATATGCTTTGCATAGGCTCCGGAGCTTTTCCAACCCGACGCCGAGAATTTTGGTGGTGTAGCAACTTGTGAGCTTCGTTTGCACTTTCGCTCTTCTCTATCGCTTATCTCGTATGATCACCAGAAGCATTGCATTGCGCTTCGCCTTTAGAACCGCCCAGTACGCTCGTTTCTACTCGACACCATCAGCATGGTCCCCGCTAAAAGTCCTGGATGACAGCAGCTTGGAAGTTTTCCGTAGGGAAGCATTTTCTCCCTCAGTGCCGGTAGTTCTACGCCGGGGCCATTTTCTTGAACTTCCAGCTGTACAGAAGTGGTTTTATGTCTCGGACGATAAGGAAAACCTATATCTCAATCATGACTATCTGTCCGAATTTGGCGATATCAATGTTCCATTGGAATACACATTACTAGCTACCTCATCTACCTCAGAGGCTGTTGAAGGAGCATTTCAGCGCTCGGAAGTACCATTCAAACTATTTTTGAATTGGGCGAAGCATGCTACGACTGAGACTCCTAACCGGCTTTATCTTGCGCAAGCGTCGTTCAACGACCTTCCCAAGAAGTTGGTGGGTGATCTTCCAATACCTGAAATTGTGATGAGGGCGGGACGTGGGGATGTCTACGATACGAACCTATGGATAGGAGTTCCGCCCACGTATACTCCTCTACACCGGGATCCCAATCCGAATCTGTTCGTGCAAATCGCAGGCCAGAAGAAAGTGAGGCTACTTGCGCCAAAGGAAGGGCAAGAAGTCTTTATTTCTGTTCAGACAGCATTGGGAAGATCGGCCTCTGCAAGCTTTCGTGGGGAGGAGATGATGAAGGGGAAGGAGAAGGCATCGCTTGAGGCGCGAATATGGGACGATGCATCTGCTGACGGTCATGCAAACGTGTCTGGGTACGAAGCCTCTCTCGAACGCGGAGACGGGCTTTTCATACCTAAAGGCTGGTGGCATAGTATCAAGGGTGTCGGTCGCGGTGTAAATGGATCGGTGAGATGAGAGCCCCTTGTGTCACTGAACTGCCGCTGATTACTTCTCTACAGGTCAATTGGTGGTTCAGATAGGACTCCTTCTCGGTCTCGAGTGAGGTCATAGTAGAAGTGAGATTAAATATGAATTAACATTTCCATTCATCTCACCTCACTTCTTCATAGTCTTATCACTAGCAGCCACATTTCCACTTATGATGAATACCTAGGCATTCACCCTTCCTTGACCTCCACTTCTGGTGTCCGAGAACTATAAGGTCCTTCTCTGCCCCCCACATTCTCCTTCTTTCCAACACACCACATACTCTTCCGCATATGTATTCACTACTCAAGAGTCCTATCTATTCATACCTCACTAAATTCCATTTTTCGACATGGACACATCATGCCAATCGAACATCTCACTCATCCTAGCCGCCTTCGTTGAAATGTTTCTCCACACCGATCGATCTGCGTCTAGCTTGATCTGTGCATATATACAATCTCATCGGCTTCCAGACCGCAGTACTGTACTATCTGGAACTCTCTCAGACTGTGATTGCGACAACTGTAGCCCAGATTCAGATGCACTGTATTCGGCTAAGTGGAGCCTTCGGCAACTGACAACCTTTCAGTCCGAAGAATCATCCTCAATTTACAAGTCTTCGAACTATGACTGACTCGAAAGCACGAATTCAACAGTGGCAATAATGAGGAACCACGCGAGGGAAATTTCTATCATGACTACTGCCTCACCTGTAGAAAGAGTGATTTCTTCGGCAAGGATTATGGCAATGTACGCCAGATCAACAACCTGATGACTCGTCAATTCGACCAACTGACAAGCTGGTATGGACTCAGAGGTTCCTTGAGGTTCGAACACATCTGGCACAAAATCGAATACCTGAGTGTTTATTCACAACTCGTTCAGGCCTCTTAACCAGGACTCGAACTCTAAAGAGCTATTTGAAAAAGATTCAATTCAAGCCTTCAGCTGGACAAAATTTCCACCATAAAAAAAGTCAATAGAACTTCCCTAGACGCACAATCTATACCTGATCCCTTCAACAGGCTATCTTCGTGAAAATCTCGACAACCTTTCACGTCAGCAAATGAACTTCAAGGTGGTCTGACAAAAGCTACGGTCTTGAAATGGATCTTAGTACCCAAGACGCAAGGCCATTGGCCTGTGCAGTGCGAGTTCAATAAAGTCAATACCTAACGATCAACAATATTCTCAAAGGCGTTAGGCTGGGTTTAGATCCCGCCGATTCAACACCACACTATCAGGTCCTGATTTATTTTCATTTTGCAGAACTCACCTTCTGTCTATGTTCTACAACACCCTTCTTCTGCATAACCACAGCACCAGAGCCCTAGAGAGACGTTTGAAGAAGCGGGCATATAGCAGAGTATAGAGTCAAGGGAGATATGAGACTTGCCAAGAGGATGATATGGGGAGAGATTTTCGTGTAGGGCCCACTAGAGTTTCTTATCGAGGCACAGAACAACGAGAATTGTGAGATTTGATTTGCAAAAACTATGCCGCCCACTCGAGTGCTTAGCTGACCGGTCCAAAGGGAAGGACTATGTCCGCTAAAGAGCAAATCTGTTCCGGCTTTTGGGCAAGATCTAGAAAAAGGTTCAGATATACACAAGCAGCCCTCCGATGCCTGTATGATGGTTCCCAAAGTGATGGCTTTGTCGCTCAAAGATATTGTGCTTCACGAGATGAAAAATGACTCGCGGTACAAAGATCTCCTAAGCGTCCATCGACCGAAGCAACTAGCCAGATATGCAGTGGCCGAAGCACTCACCTGCAATATTCAGCCACGCTTTCTGGTACTCTCGGGTTTACAGCCAGAGACATCAAGAGTGACCACGCCGTCCTCTTCTACTCTGGGCTGATGTCTGCCAAACAAATGACTCTATCCCCTTTGCGATCTGACTGGCTGTACATTATCTATTGAGTTGGCACACTACCCATGCTTCTTCATTGCCGCCAAATCCAGCCGTGTATCAAGGGCATCGAGGGCCTGTGTGCTGCGCCTCTCTAATTTTCTCGAATCGGATCTCTCAAAGACGGGTCACAACATCGACTTGCAAGAAGGAGATATAATCAAGCACTAAAACATATATTACACCGTCGACTGTTGCGCTGTCTACAAAGTGGACAACTTGGTTTCTATACGTTGTGGTTGGGGGAAGTATCAAGCTAGCTCTTGATGACGAAAATCGACTAAGCTGATCTCATGGATCTCCTATCGGACTGGTACAAGGGTCTCTTCAGCTATCGCTAGGAAGTCTAACTGTTCGAGAACAAGGAAAATTGGACCACAGCCATTGCACATGCTTCTCAGCTGTCTCGGAATTTTCGAATGGCTTATATCGAGAGACTGAAGACCCATGTTGAATGGTTTTAAATACCTCATCACGCTATCTCTTGTGAAAGCTTGGTGACGAAGCGGGGACTAGTAGATGAGATCATCAAGAACAGAGTCAGACACCGAATTGGTGTTTTGGCCTGTATGGCTAGAAAGATAACGTTCAGATCTCCCAAGGCTGGACTGGAATACTTGAGATGAAGGTGCATGGTACACTGGACTCGACTGTTACATCGAGTTCAGAAACGGATTACACCACCTGGCCGTACGGCATCCAGAGTCTACCACTTTGCTCTCTGCTCAACTTCTGAAAATCTCATCCTGGAAGTTGGAAGTCCGGGGGCTCAACGCCATGAGTGGGCGCGCTTCCTGTCCGATTTTGAAGAAGCGGAAACTTACCCCTATCTATCAAGCCTGAAGGCATGCTCGAAACAAGGACACGCAAAGCACAGCATTTTCTCGAGCCGAGATCAACGCACAGACGAGCGAAGGCTTCCAACGACACATCGACTGCAAAGTTAGAGGCTTACTTCGACAAGTGTAAGCGTCTAAGCTACACCTTCACTATCCAAATACTCCATCATATAGGAAACAATGCTGTTAAATATCATCAGCGCTGGTGGAGAAATGAAAAACAATAAAAGCTCTAGATGGTTAACAAGTTCAATCTGAGAGTGATCAATGTTCAGCTCAATGTCGATATTGATGGGTTGCGGGTTTCGGCTTAGAAGATGAATGGGAGACTGAACTGCTAGATCCTCTTGCATCATCTATCAAGAAATCTGGTCTCGGAATTGTTACCGCTTCTATGGTCGGTAGATTCGCATTTTTTGGAAAGGCGATACGACTTGCGCTGCGACAAGCTGCAACTTCAAGGAGAGAGGAGCTTGAGCTAATAGTCGCGAAAGACGAGTATACGGAGAGAGATGGCGTGATTGCGGCCAAGAATACTGGAGTTTCACTCAGAGAACATAAAATTGATGAAACGTTTATCATCGGCGAATCAAAAAATTTCAGGATCTGCTTTCTCTTGAGAAGTATCTTGTGATCGCATACGCGCGGTCTAACATTCTTAAAAAAAGAAGACGAAAAGTGGTAATCATTTTCACTTTCTACGATACTTCGAAAGGAGCACCTCGATAAAGGGATTGCATGCCTAGAGCGCGACTGAATAGCTGAGACCTGGGCATGCATACCGGATTCTATGAAACCCCAGGCCCCACCCCCTGCTTGCGAGATTTATACCTTCAAATGGCAATCTCATGTCTGCCTTACGTTCTGCGCAATGCGATGATTGCATCTTAGAACGACAGTCTGATGTCTACCTCACATCATTCGCAACATGAAAACTCTACCCTCGACAATCTGATGTCTACCTCACATTCTCCGCAACTTGGAGAGTCGACCGAGGTATCCGAAAGAAAGCGCGGCAACTCAGATCTTAACCTTATCAACTGAAAGGACCATGTTAAGACCTTAGCAAATTCGAGCCCAGAACGTTGTCTCTGTGGCCGACCTCGTTCATGATGACAATCAAGGTCCCTCGCACCGTCGTCAACAGAGAGAACGTAGCCCGCTCGACAATCTGATATCTATCTCACATTCATCGCAACATGAAGAGCGGGTTTTATACCCTCGAAGTACAATCTGATGTCTGCCTTACATCCTTCGTAACATGTAGAGCCGACCCTCAACAATCTCACATAGTATGTATACCATTGCGTGAGCCATTGTTTCATAATAGAAATGGGCCAAATGCTGGCTACCCAAATCTCTGTACTTTCTGCACTCGGTGCATTCCTATTAGACATCCGAAAAGCGATCAGCTATTGCCACCGCCTTCTTCCGAAGATCCTGGGGGCTCCGAACTCAAGAACTTGCAAATCAGGACTTGCCAGAGCCTTGTGCCGGATCTTTTATCGATTATGGTCCTATATCAACAAGATCGCTAAAGCTGCAAGACCTCCACCCAGGTACTATCACAACGAAAAACATGATAGGCACAGTGGGTCCTGGACTTTCAGGTGTCAACTTGAAGATGCTTGCAATCACTCGGCTCTCAATGTATCAGATGGCAGCAGTGAATCGAAACGTGTACAGAGCTAAACCTCTGGGTTCTGAAATTTCGATGGGCACCAGCCTAGCAGCGACATGTGTGGGTCGGCGTAGCCGAAGAATTGAAACGGCTTCGCAGAAAGTTGCTGACCTCGAAGGGTTTTCAGTAGGGGGACGAAGGGTTGTAAACAACATGAGAAGGTGGGATGTGCATGTTCACACTCAACTCAGGAAGGTTTGGGGTTAGCAAAGCGTCTTTAAAGGCAGAAGAGTTACGATCTCGAGCCCATGGGCCGAGCAGCCGTGAAGAGACTCCTCTGGAAATGCGAAATCCATGTTGCGCTCCCAAAACCCATGCTCACCGAAGAAGAGCCGCCCAAGGACTCGGGCAACATGGACCCAATTTCCTCGTCTTCACCGACTGAAATTCTCAGCAACACCCACACCCCCATACAGAATAAACACACCCCTGACTCAACCATGACAGAAGAGGCGATACGAAATCGAACGCTTCAATGTTCCTCGAAAGCTGGCCAGAAGCGAACCAAATCGTTCTTCTGCCAGCAGCGTTGTCCCCTGAATCAACGCAGATAGATGTATGCGAGTCTTAAGAAAAGAAAGACTTGTAGAGCCTCGAGACCAGTCAATAGAAAGGAGGAAGAAAATGACGAAAGGGCTTACGAGGATCGGAGTCAGGAACCAGGATTAGCAGACCAATCCACTAGCTAAGAGACCCTTGGAATGGGTCTTCTCGACCACCCTTTACAACGAATACTTGGTCAATTTGAATGACCATCTCCACCATCAAAGTAAAGACTCATCGTGGATGTGATAAAGCAGGATAACCTACAGGCTCAGAACCTAATATCAAAAGATGATTTTGCGCACAGCAGAGATCCTCATCCTCTAGTTGAGAAATGTACATGCCTGGTCGATCTTCTGTGATATGTGACAAGCCGAACAATAGTATCAACCGTCTTCAAATCTCATTTTTACAGTTGTGTGCAAAAGATGGAGTGAGAGAAAAGAACTCATCGTCATCCGAGCGTTATTTAAACCCCGACGACATTACGTCGAAGACTATATCCAGAGTCCTCGTTAGCACTGCAGCTCAAGATGACTTCCACAGATTCCCAATCGTCACGCAGCGTCAACCGCCACCAAGCCTTACTCACATGCGCGTCAATCACGACATGAACCAGAGAAACTTCACAGCCATCCCCAAGGCCAAACCTTCTCATCTCGCAGTCCCACCAACATTCGTCAAAAAAAAAAGGAAACCGAAACCATTAAAATCACGATATCATAGTGGAGTTTGGTACAACAACAAAACATTGACAGCCATAATAAAGAATCGGGGGATTCATCGCCATCTCCGTGTTCCCAGGACCTACGTTGTCAAGGGGGGGAGAACGATCCGAATTAATGGAGTTGATATACATAGATCAGGGGGGTTTTGAGGATGGGAGGTCGTGGTGCGGTGGTTGATGCAGGAGCATTGGGCGTGCGTAAGGCATCTACTGTACCTTAGCTTGGTCATGTCTACCAAAACCACGATCAGACGCCCGAACCAGCTGTTCTCGCAGTCCATTGCGTAGCTCGCTCAGTCCGTCCGCTTTCTATAGTAGCAATGAACCTATCATGCTATGCCCCTCTTTCACCTGCCTTTCCTCCCTCGTTATACACACCCCCTGGCATCGCATTTCCCTTGAACAAGCTGAGCAGGTTTTCCAACCAAAAAGCGCTTGGGATAATCCCTCCTTAAAGACTAGCCTGACCATTACTCGCTCAAACGTCCAACCTCCCTCCCACCTCTCTCAATCTACCAAACCACATCCTCCCCCCCCCCTACCTCCACGCACACACCTCCACACCACCTTCAAAGCAGCCACCTCCCTCCCGTCGAGCAAAAACCCCCCCAACCTCGACCGCACCCCCCTTATCCTCCAAGCTAAACAACGCCTCCCTTTCCCAACCCCACCCCTCCAACTCCTACCACCCCAACCCCCTCAAAAACCCAACCCCAGACCCTCAACTCACCGCCTACTCACCTCCCCCAGCATCCCACCCACCATCCACCCACCACCGCACCAGACC
>JAABUY010004240.1_pt1 | contig 15203 bp, 13 predicted proteins | sample 5560271 | NCBI WGS metagenome assembly JAABUY01 (sample SAMN10711886, study PRJNA513374) | rock metagenome | isolation source: Antarctica rocks | place: Antarctica: Victoria Land, University Valley
CCGACCGCGGTCAGCGCGTCGTGCTGGGCCTCGAGGGATTGGTGGTCGGTGGAGACCCGCGCGTACCCGATGACCGCCATGCCATGAGCGTCGCAGAACTCGGCATGCTCACCTGGTCCGGCGCGCCGGGTTTCGGACCGTCTTCTGCGACGACCCCACCTGGGCCGATCCTGTCGAGGTTCGTCTCAGGTGGTGTCGTCGCAGAGCCTTGGAACTGAGACACCGCTGGGGTCGGGCATGACCTGTATCTGAGCTGAGAGGAAGCACTTGATCGTCGGTTGAACTCGGCGACGGTGGTCGCGGCGAGTGTCGGTGCTCCGGTGATACGCGGTCGGTCGGCGTGGTGGATCCCTGGACGGTGCTGCAAATTTTGCGCCACTCGTCGGTTACGGGTGCTGTACTCGTCGTCATGACCCCTACTGACCGAGACCGGAATGATGCGATCGACGCTGCCCGAGACGCCGCATCTCACGCCCATATGATCATCGACCGAGTTTTCGGGACCGACGGCGGCTTCGTCGGCCGGATCGAGAGCGACGACTTTGCGGACACCGACGTCACCGCTCAGGGGGCGCGTGACCTCGCCGATCTCCTGTCGGCGGTGGCTGAGCACGCGCGGCATTTCCGTGAGGTCTTCGGTTCTCTCACGTCCGGGAGCGAACCGACGATCTCGACCGGCACAGCGTCGTCGACCGGTTTGCCGCTCAACCGCAAGGAGCAGTACTACACCGCCACGGTTCTCCCGATGATCATCGCCAGCGATGGCTTTGCGTATCTGCACCGGTTCCTCGACCTGTGCGGGCTCCCCGTCGGGCGCTTCGATGACCACGGGCGCGTGGGAATGCAGGAGTTGCAGTTCTTCACCGAGTACAACCTCGCCGAATCATTGAGGGACGACGACCGGCGCCGTTTCCCTGATCCCCGGCCCGGGCACGACACGCCTGACCTCGTGCTCGCCGGTCCCGACTGGCTTCTGGCCGTCGAAGCCAAGATGTTCCACGACCCGGACTCGCAGGCGCTCAACGCCCAGCTCGCCCGGCAGCGGGTCGTCATCGACTACATCGCGGGCGCGTTGAACATTCCGGCTGACCGGGTCCGGCACGTGTTCCTGCTCCCGAAGCAGCTCAAGGCCCCGGGCCTCGACCCCAACGTCGTCGTCTACTGGGAGTCCGTCGTCGAGGCCTACAAGGTGGTCGGACCGACCTACTGGGTGCGGATCCTGATCGAGGCCCTCGACCGGTACGACAAGCTCCGCTCCCAGTCGTCGATCTACGGGGCGAACAAGGACGCTGACCTGACGGGCGGGGAGATTCTTGCCGATCACCACTCGGCCGCACCGATCTACGCCTACATGGGCCGCAACCGCGGTTTGGATGGCCCTGAGCTGGCCAATGACATTGACGCCGGCGGATGGCGCACCCACCGCTACGAGGTGCGCCGCGAACCGCTGGACGCCTCCAACTGGTTCCCGATCGCGGATTTCGTTGCACTCGTCGACCAGCTCTGAGCCCGCGTGGGGACAAGTTGTAAGTACTGCGGTCATCAACTCTTTACGACGAAAGCTCGCGGAGTTGCTGGTCAGGGATCCTCCCGCATGGTGGGGGTGAGGGCGGTGGTGTCGGGTATCCCGGTCCGCCGGGCCGTGGTATCGGCGAAGGCGAGGAGTCGTCGGATGCGTCCGGCGACGGCGTCTTTGGTCATGGGTGGGTTCATCAGCTGACCGAGTGCTTCCAGGGACACCTCACGGTGGGTGATCCGCATGGCGGCCACGGCCGCCAGGTGCTCGGGTACCTGGTCGCCGAGGATGACCAAGGCGCGCTGCGCCTGGGTGGCGGCGGTGGCCGCGGCGAAGGTGGCGCGAGTGTGGTTGGCGTCGACGAAGCCGGGCAGCCGGGGCCCGGCGGTGTGCTCGCGGCGCTGGGTGCGTTGGTGCGCCCAGGTGCCCGCGGTGTCGGGGGCACCCATGGCGGTGAGCAGTGCGGTGATGGCGTCGGGGTCGCGGATGGTGACCCGGTCGACGTCCCGGAGGTGTTTGGTTTTGGTGGTGATGCCCAGGCGGCGGGCGGTGCCGGTGAGGGCCATCGCGGTCTCCAGGCTGGGGCAGGCGATGTCGAGGGCGGGGAAGCGGTGAGGTTCGGTCAACGTCCCGGCGGCGAGGAACGCCCCCCGCCAGATCGCGGCGGCATCGCACAGGCGGCCGGCGACGACCGGTGCGGGCAGTCCGCGGATGGGTCGGCCCCGCGGGTCCAGGAGTCCGGTGCGCCGGGCCAAGGCGGCGGCGTCGGCGGGGGTGGTCATGCGCAGTCGGTGGCGGGTGGCGGCGGGGTAGCCGTGTGTGGGTAGGGCTTGCAGCTGGGTGGGGTAGCCGTAGAGGGCTCGGATCGCGACGCTGAGGCGGCGGGCGATCAGGGTGGTGGCCAGGTCCACCTCGATGCTGCACCGCCCTGGTTCCTGGTGCACGGCCTCGGCGAAGCGGAGCAAGGTGATGGTTTCCGCCCGCCGACAACACGGCGTGGTGGGGGTTGTTCTGCTCAACTCGTCGGTGAGGGTGGCCGTCATCAACACCGCTCCACTGTCCCCCAGACACGCCGCTGCCGGTGTGTCGCCGCCGCGATCACGGGAGCTGAGACAGCCGGGCTGGGGCTCGCGGAGGACACGGCACCCTGGTGACCTCTGTCGGGGTGCCCTGACACTCGGCATCTCAGCTCACGAAACAACGTGCACTGGGGGTTATCGGACGTTCGGTGAGGAGGGTGCCGGGTCGGTGTCGAGGTTGTTGGTGTCGCGGAAGATGAGGGATCCGTCGTCGAGGGCGATGGCGTAGCGGCGGCTGATGGCCCAGTCACGTCCGTAGGTGTGTGCGGTGTCCTCGAGCAGGTCGCTGTAGTCCTCGATGATGACCCCGGATTGCCGGGGCCACTGGTTTTCGGGGAGCCCGCAGACACGGGAGTGGCGGGTGCTCACTCGTGCCCCCACGAACAGCTGGGTACGCTGCTGGGGTGAGAGGTGTGCGTTCATCCCAGCATCCTTGCCGAGGGCTGTGCCGCCCGCACGGTGACCTCACCATCGGCCACGACGGCGTCACCGAAGGAAAATGACCTTCCCCCCGTGAGCCGGTCGAGCTTCACCACGATCAGGCCGGCGGCTTACCCGGCTTCCACTGCGGCGATGGCAGCAAGGGCGCCAGGTCGGTTGCTGAGCGGTTTGGCGCTACGCGAGAGTGCGTGACGCGCGGCAAGTTCATCGATAAGGGCGGCGGCTTGCGGCAGGGCACCCCATGCTGCTGTTAGCGGCTCCATCCGTGACCGGCGCGCCTCCCCAGTTGTGGGCGCGTTACGTTATCGGTGTGTCCGCCTGTGAGCAATGCGGTATCTAGCTGTCCCGACCCCTGCCGGGTGCCGGTCGCCGCATGATCTTCTGCTCCGCGGCGTGCCGGCAGAAGGCCTACCGGGCCCGCGGCGGCCATGCTTCGGGCACCACCGGCGCCCAACGTCGCCGTAGCGACAGGCACGCCAGTGCCGAGCACGACACGACGGATCGGCCCGAATAGAACCACCTTTTTTCAGGCTGTTCGGATCTACTTCACGCCGACTTAACCTGAATGCAAGAGGCGTGCCATTTGGGGTGGTCGTTGGCGCGGTATGCGGGGAGGTGCCGGTGATGGGCGGTGACGCGGCAGTAGGGCGGGGGAAGTTGCACCTCCCGGAGGTGGTGTCCTGCGGTGGTGTGGTGCCCAGATCGCGGTGGGTGAGCGGGGGCGGGTGCCGCGGTGGTGTGGGTCGGGGTGTCGGCACCGGGCGTGGGAGCAACGCCGGGCGGCGGCTTCGGGACTGGTTGCCCAGGAAGTCCTCGAGCGGGTGGTGACCGCGGCCGGCGGCCCCACTGACACCGAGAGGGCCGGAGTGGCCGTCGTTGTTGGCCGAACTCACCCGGCAGCTGGACACCGGCGCCGTCTACGCCCGCGACTCACCCGCCATCACCGTCGAGTCCGACGCCGCATTGGCGGCGATCACCCGACGCCCGCGGCCCTGAGCTTGGTTTCAGGACGCGAGGTAGCGCTCGAGGGCTTCCCGGGCCACGCGGGACATGCTGGTGTGCTCGGTAGCGGCCCGGGTTTTGAGCCGGTGGTGGAGGTCGGCGGGCACGCTGAGCCGCAGTTGTGGGGAATGCTCACCCGGTGCGGTCAGCGACGGGCGTCCCCGCCCGACGGTGTGCAGGATCTCCTCGGCGAGGGCGGCGGCGCCGGCCTCGGTCAGGCGGGTGCCATCAGCCAGGCGGACGTCTTCGGCGTCGAGATCAATATCACCGCCATCGACGAGCTCGACGACATCGGTGTCGTTGATGCGGATTCTCTGGGTCATGCTGGTCCACTCCTCAACGCTGTCGGCATCACGTGGATCACCAGGTACCGGCCTGGCAGGACGGCGGCGATGACCTCCAGCTCGACGCCCCGGTCATCCGGGCCGATCCAGAGCAACCCCGCGTTGCCGTTGCTCGTGGTGGCCGTGGTGGGCTCGACGGTGGCCATCACGTGCCGGGCGTGCGCCCGGCCGATGCGGTGCTTACGGCTGGCCTGATTCCACCGCACCTCCACCCGCTCATTATAGGACCGTCAAATAAGGAAGCGCCAGGGGAATCGGTGTTGCGGTTCGCGTCACCGGGCATTTAGCCGGGCGGGTCTATTGCGATTGCGCAGGTCCAGGTCACGACGAGCTGTGGCGAGCGGCTGGTGTGTGTGGTGGGGGTCCGCTTATGAGACAGGCAACGAGAGGGCTGTTCGTAATAGGCGCCGTTTATGGCGGGAGCGCCCCGCAGCACCGCACGCAGCGAGAGCGCTTTCGAGGACGGCGACGTCCCGATTCTCTAGCGGCTCGCGCCTGCGAACCGGAACAACTCATCGATAACCGCATCGATGGCTTGCCATGTAAAGACGACGCCCAGGTTGAGCTCTTGCGCGAACCGCACATGCGGCGCAGTTGCGATTTGCAATGGGAGCGCCTTCTGCCGCATGACAGTCTCCGCGATGATTCCCACAAGCAGGACGCGCGTTTGCCCCATCATGATGCTCGTGCCCTGCCGGAACATTCCGTCGTTATAGATGAAGACCGGGCTGCCGCTGCTGCCGCCGAAGACAGAGCCGTCAAGAAGGAAAACCGGTCGGCCACCGAAGGGTAGGGCAATGGGTGTAGCCGTAATGCCGCGACGAACGATCGGCGTGAGGTGGGCTTCGTCGTAGTACCCGCCGGGGTACCCGACGAAGGTCACCTCCTCGATGGCATCGAGGTCCGCCGCAACAGCGTCCGAGGGCATGAGATCCGATGGCAGCGCACGAAAGAAGATCGGCCCCGGTAGCGCTGCCAGGATCGGGGCGAGAGACGCAACCGCGACATCGACCACGGGATCGACGTGACCCACCCAGTGCGAGGCAGGATCGGTCAGCGTTGCCGACACCCGCTCCCCGAGCAGCGGCCGATCCTCGCTCGGGTGCTTCTTGATGAACTGAAGTTCGAGCTGGTTCGCACCGTTGACGACGTGCTTGTTCGTGACGAGCACGGGCGCACTCTGCAAGGGGTCCCTTGAGCCGTCGACGATGAAGCCGGTGCCATATGAATCCCCCCCGCTCCTCGGTTAATGACGCGCACCGTCGTGAAGAGCAACTGTTTGGCCGCTGTGTCGGCGATCATAGGAATCACGCGGCAGTCAGCTCGGTCACGTCAGCTCCTTACGTCGGGCAACCCTCGACGCGCGACAGCGCGCTGGTGTCGACTCTGCTGTGTGACTTTGCCACCCGCCCTGCACAGGCTGCAGGTGGTCCGCCAGCCACTGGTGGCGAGAGGCTGAATCCGTCCAGAAGACCGGTGCTGCGCAACCGCAGGAGGCAACGGAGCCGGGCCTATGAGACCCCGCCCTATGAGCGGGCCCCGGCCGCCGGGAGATCGTCCGGTCGGCTGAGGTGCAGCCGTGGTGGGTGGCGTTTCCCGGCCGCGCCGAGCACGAGTACGCGTGCCTTGACGCGGCCGGGATCGCCTACACCATGGACGAGGACGCCGCGGACCGGTCAGTGCTGCAGCTGGGGGTGCACCGGATCGGGGACGATGACGTCGATCTCGTCGCGACGTTCCCGGATCTGTACCCGTTCTTCCGCCCTTCGGTCCGGCTCGGAGGCGACAAGACCCCTTTCCGACACCACCTGCAACCGTTCAGCGGCGACCTATGCCTCCTGGGCCGGGCCACCACCCAGTGGTCTCCGTCTCGACGCACAACGATACTCCCGAGAACGATGCTAGTATTCGGTAGTAGGTTGCTGGTCTGAGCGTAGAGGAGGCGGCCATGCCTGTGCAGGTCGAACAGGGCCGGGTGTCCGCGTTGTTCTCTCGGGTCGAGCAGATCGAGGATGTCGCCAACACCTTGGCGGCCGATGATCCGCGCCGGCGAACGCTGAGCAACGTCGTGCGCCAGGAACTGTCCGCGGCGGAGGCGGTGCGCCCGGTCATCGCGGCGGCCCTGCTCGAGTTGACCGAGAAGACGGTCCGGGCGTGGGTCCACGAGGGTGTCCTCACCGCCCGCACCGAACGCCCTCGCCTGCTGCTGGACCCGGCCCGGCTGCACGATGTGTGGCACCTGGTGCGCGAGTTGAAGGCCACCGGGCGACACCGGGGTTTGCTCGACGAGGTTTACCACCGCCTCGCCGACGCCGCCTTGCTCGAGCGCGGAGACCTGCAGGCGAGCCTGGAGCAGATGCGCTGCGGCGAGGGCCGCGTCGTGCGCGGCGTGGCCTGAGCCCCGCTGTGCCGACCCGGGTCGTGGAGACGCCGGTGGCCACGATGCAGGCCGGCGGCCTGCGCGGGCCAGCCCGTCGCAGGTACGAGGCGTTCCTGGACGATCTGGCAGCCCAAGGCTGCGCGGCGATGGGCTACCGGTTGACCGGCCCCGATCCGCTGCCCCGACTGTGCGTACAGCATCTATGGGCACAAGATCGGGTCGTGGTCGCGTTCCCCGCCGTCGATCAGGCGTGGATTCTGCTCGTCGCGCCGCATCGCGATGACGATCCCGGCCGCAACGTCTATGACCTGCTGTATCAGCTCGCCGGGGTGACGCCGCCCGAGCAGGCACGGCGCACCAAACCACCGTGCTGCGACGAGCAGACCAGCACACCGCCGCCGATCGCGGCCACCGAGCTCGACACGCTCGTGGACAGCGCCCGGCGGCTGGTGGGGCGACATCGCCCCTAGCGCTGCGGAGACTCCGGCCCCAGCCTGGCCGGCACTCATCGACTTTCTCGGCCTGCACCTCAAGGCCGGGCCAGGGCACCCCAGAACTCGGCGTGCTCACCGGGGCGCCCATAACACGAGGGTCGGCTGGTTCTCGCTCGTTTGGCTAGCGCTGGGCGTAATTGGCCTGGTCGCGGTCATGAGGGCTGGCCCCACCACTGCGGCGTAGCCTGCTGGCCGACGAGCGAAGCGCGGCAAGTCCGAAGCTGGCTGAGGACGCCGCGTCCGTACCTGCGCTGACCCTAGGACTCGCACCCTTGCGCACTCCCGACCAGATCCAGCACAAGCCCCTGGGCTTCGCCCCGAGCTTGCATCAGTGGGTTTTAGCCGCCACGGTGGGTCAAGTCGGGTTGACACACTCAGCGTTGGCGACGCCTATTGTGCGGGGATGCCGTCGGGCCTGTTCCGCACGTTCCACCGGGATAGTCGGCCGTTGTCGCAGCATCTGATGAGTACCTATGGCCAGCGGTCGATCGAGCGCGCCCGAACTCTGGCCAGTAACGACCCCGACGTCGATCCCGAAAGCGTGGTCGCCCAACTGCTGGTCGAGCCGCGCCCCCAGCCGCCGTCCCTTGGTGGCATTGAACGCGCATCGGTCCGGGATAGGGAGGGACTAGCCCGTCCGACCCCCAAGCCGGGGACCAAGGCATCCACATCCCGGCATTACGTCGCAATCGAACTCTCCGGCGAAGCGACGTTGCTCGACCACTGGCCGGACCAGGTCGAGCATCCGCTCGAGCCGATCGACCTATTCGACGGCGACGCCTGGCAGCGCACGCCGCTAGGGGAGCCTTACAACCACGAGCGCGAGCTTGCGCGGCACGAGTTCCTACTTGCCCAGGACCGCTGGTTCGTCGGGTTTCGAGACGACCTCGGCCAGATTGCGCTCTACACCTTTCTGGATCTCACCGACGACGAAGAGCAGGCGGTAGCCCGCGGCGGACGAGACCTGGCCGGCGAGGTGAGCGCCATGCGGAGCCAAATCGAGCCGATCGTGGCGGCGATCGGCGAGCAGACCGCCACCTTCTACGACGAGGTTCTGCCGCCGCTGCTCCGGGAGGTCGTGAGCTCCCAACAGCTGCGGGTAAGAGCTCGCCGCGCTGTCCAGGAGAACTTGTCCTGGCCGGAGGGATGGAAGCAGCGCGAGCCCGTTCTGGACCGGCTCGAGGAGGCTGCCACGGCCACCGCAATGGCGGTCATGGAAGCGGGGACGGTCGAGGTACACGTCACCCCACCGGACGTACGACTGTCCGGCGCTTCGTACACCGACGTGCTCCGCACGTTGCGGGTCTGGGCAGACGCCGTCGAACGGCACCCGGCGGCCTACGCCGAGCTCGCCGAGGACCGCATCAGCGACCTCATCGTCGCCACCCTTAATGCCGCCCTGCCCGGCGCGCATCGCGAGGTGTATAGCCGCGGCGGCAAGTCCGACCTGTACATCCGCGCGGACGCGCTCTCGGACGGTCGCGGGCCGGCCAAAGTATTTATAGGCGAGTGCAAGTGGTGGAACGGCCCCGCCGTGGCTACAGGGGGGCTGTCGCAGCTATTCGGGTATCTCGAGACCAAGGACCTGGCCGCACTGCTGGTGCTACTGGTGCCGCTGCAGAACCCGGCAATCGCTCGCACCGGCGCCTTGGAGGCACTGAGCCAGCGGAAGGATTTTCAAGGGCAGGACGAAACTATCGTGGAGGGATGGCCACAGTTGCGCTTCGAACATGAGCACCACACCGTGCGCGTTTGCTTGGCGTTCGTCGATCTGCCTCGCTGACCCACCCAACGTCGAAGAGGCTGCCTAGATCAACTCCACACCGTCGCTGGTCGTCGGGGTCTTGTGCCGGGACCAGGTGCTTGGCGTCGGCATGTTGCCGTTGACGATGAGGACGGCGACGAGGCTGGGCGCCTCTGGGTTGTTGAGTCCGTGCAGTCGCGGCTCTAGCGTGAACAGGTAGTTCTCCGGAGTGCCGATTGGTAGCGTCTTCGGACTCATGTCGAGGATCGTCAGGATCGACAGTCGCGCACCGTCGGCGGCGGCGTACTGCGTCGGCTGACCCATGTACTTCGGCGCGGTATTGCGGGTGACGGGCGTCTTGCGCTCGACCTTGAGCTCCGCGGTGATGCCGTCGTGACGCACGTCGAGGTAGCCGAGGGCGAGCGGGCTTCCGCGGTCGATCCGGCCACCGAGCTCCGGGTCGGCGAGTAGCCGATTGTGCAGGTCGTTGTGGAACGTTCGCTCACTGACCTTGGTGCCGCGGCGGTACTTTTTCCCCCATGTCATGCGCAGCCCGACGCGGCAGATTGAGGTGAGCAACTGGCAGAACGCCTGCAGCTGCTCGGCATCGTAGCCAGCGCGGGCCAGGCTCTCGTAGAGAGCAAGGAGCCGCTCGTCGAAGACCGGGTAGTCCGTGGCGCGGTCGCGGGTGGCGTCGAACGGCCGTAGCCGTAGCTCGCGGTGCCCGGTGATATCGAGGGACTGGGTGACGGCCTGCCCGCCGCGCTGGCCCCGCCAGGTGAGTCGTGTCAGTAGCGGCGGGGCTGGTTGGCCGGGGCCGAGAGCGAACCGCAGGACGAGCGGACCGCTCTTCGTGTAGGTCTCTCCGTCGCCGCTGTGGTCGGCGCGGGCCCAGGTGAACTCCGGTGTGGTGATTTCGGCGGGACTGAGGTGGGTGAGGAGCTCCCCGTCGAGGCGGTCGGCCCACTCGGGCCAGGTGTCCACCTGTACCTCGACTGCAAGGTCGTAGACGCGGCCTGGGCGCAGCACCTCCGGCCCGGTGACCAGCTGACGGTCGAGCGACGCGAGGACGACGGCGACCGGCGTCGGTGTGCCTCGGTCTGGTTTGTTGTGTCCTGTGCCGGAACCTCGTTTACCGGCGAGGCTGTTCGGGAGTTTCCGGTGGCGCGGCCCGATCACAACCGGCACTGGGATGGAGAGCGGCGCCCAGCTGGCGAGAACCGGGTTGGCGGGCGTGCCGGGCGGTAGATCGGGAACGGCGGCCATCTGGGCGTGAAGTGGGTTCGCGAGTGGGTCCGCAGGATGGAAGCGCTCTGTGAGTTCCGCGGCGATCAAGGCGGCACGGCGTGTTGCGGCGGTGGCGTGGGTGGTGACCGAGTCGGTGTCGGCATCGAGTGCGGCCGCGTCGGCGCGTAGTAGGTGCGCACCGACGTCGCAGGCGGCGGCGACCGCGCGGAGGTATGCGCCGGTCTCGGTCGCCTGCTGGGACACGGCGGTGAGCGAGGTTCCGGCTGCGGCGAGGGCTTCGGCTCGCTTTCGCCGTGCCTGCGCCGGCCCGGCGGTGCCGGCTGTCGTATCGCCTGAATCGGTTGCGGCGAGAAGGCACCGAATCTCGACTGCGACTGTGGCCGACGCGGCTAGCGCACGGGCGACGTCGCTGTCGTGCTCGTCCGTCAGGGCAGCAGCTGTGGCGTAAACGCGGCTGGCCGCGTCTACCCAGCCCCGGCCTGCTGCGGCTGCCGCGTCTACGTTCGTGGTGGCGTGGATGAGCTCGACGAGCAGCCGTCGCGACGCGTACGCCGGTTGATCCGGGGTCGCGGCGAGGACGGCAGCCATGATTGCGGCGGCGTTATCCGCGTGGCCCGAGCGCCACGCGACCTCTGCGAACTCGGCCGCGCCAAGCGGGTATTCAGGCGTCAGCGCGAGCGCCGCCGCGGCGAGATCGGTGTACGTGAGATCGACAAGGCCAGGGCCGCACGCGAGCAGCGCACAGAGCTCTTCGTCGTCATTGGCGTTCCAACGGTCGTTGATGTGCGGGTCCACAGCCTGACGCAGCCGAAGGCGCGCTATCTGCGCGGACCGCTCCGTCGCCGGCAGCCAGGTGTGGTCTAGCGCGTCGCGCAGGTTGTAACCGTCGAGGCCCTCGGCGACGGTGAGAGCGTTCTGTTCAACTGCGGCACGCAGCTGCTCGTCCTCCATGTCACGGGCGAATCGGCTTGCGGCATTGATCGCGTCCTTTACCGCATCGGGCTGCGTTGTGGGGTCGACGCCGTTGAGCAGCCTCAGGGCATGCTCAAGCAGCGGCCTATGCGCCGCCTCGGGCCAGGTAAGTCGACCAGCGGCACGCGCGACCGCTTGCGCGACCGCGACGTGTGAGTCATGGCATAGAGCGGGCAGCAGGTCGAGCAAGCTCGAGGGGAGCTGGTGGGACGTGGCGATCTCGACCCAGGCGTCGATCGCCCGGGCGCGCAGCCCGACGTCGGCGTCGACGAGGTAGCTGTGCAGGACGGGCAGGATCGTGCGTAAAACCCGCGGCTCGCCGCCGTGGCGGCACCCAATCCGGCCGAGGGTGCGGAGCATCCACCAGACGAGATCGGTGCCGCGGTCGTTGTCGCGCTCATCGGCGAGCAGGTCGGCGATCGCTGCGCACACCGCGTGCGGGTCCGCTGCGGCGACAGCCTCGACCGCGCCGAGGACGCGGCTCGTCGCGCCGCCGATCGCGTTGTCGCGACCGAACCGCGCCAACATCCGCAGCATAGGCGGTTCAGCGGACAGCACGTCCAGCCCGCTCGGCGGCGGCTGTGATGTGGCGTCAATGAGGGCGAGAACCGTCCCGAGCAGTGCAGGCAGGTTCGGCAGCATAGCGGCAGGATCCTGGTCGGCCAGGGCCCCGACCAGACGGGCGGCATCGGTTCGGGCTCGGTCGCCCCAGTCGCCGCCGATCCGCGTTGTGGCCGACTCCAGCAGCGTCGCGGACACCTCCGTCCGGCGAGCCAGGTCCGGGGTCGGATCGCCTGGATCCCGCCACCGGGGCGTCGGCGCGATCATGTCCGCCGCTCGCGACAACAGGTGCAGCAACTGCTCTTGCAGCTCCTCGCCGCCGCGACGGCCGGTGTTCTCCACTGCTTCTGCGACGTCACCGAGGCCGAGCACAAGTAAAACCGCCAGCGTGCGCTCGATTGCCGCCCGTGCTGGGTCGTCGTACTCGTCGTCCGGCGGCACCGCCAAGTCCAGGACCAAGGCGTCCACCAGTCCGGCCGCGAGTCCTGGATGGGTAACGGCCAGGGCACGGACCGCGCCAGCGGCTGCCGCGCGGTCGAAGCCCGGAACCCTCTGCGGCGTCGGCATAGGCGACGGCAGCAGCAGAGTCGTGCGGGCTGCCGGGGCCGGCAGCATCTCCCGCAACACACGCACCAGCACGTCTGGCGCGATGTCCGCGACCGCTTGCAGACCTGTCGGGTCGTTCGCTTGATTCGGCCGGGACCGGCCGAACTGGTCCAGCACCGGCGCGCCCGCCAACCGCACCAGCGCAGTGCACACCGGTTCGTCGACGAGACTCGCGGGAAGGTGCGCGGCCAGATCGGCGAGGCACCGGCCGGCCCACACCGTGGGACTGCGGCGTAGTGCGGCGATCGCCGCCTGCGCCACGTTTACCGCGAACTCTTTGCGCAACCCCGCCAATCGGCGCAGTGGGTCGAGCAGCTCGTCGACTCCGCCCACCGTCTCGACGAGCTCGACGGCAGCCATCGTCACCTCGCGCGTGAACAGTCCCTGCGCACGGTCGGCGAGCGCGGCCAGCCTCGCGCGGGCGGCCTCGCGGTCGTCCGCGGCAGCAGGCATGCCAGGGTCTCCGTCGAGAACGCCGATATCAGCGAGGGCCCCCGCCATCGCCTCACCACTATGCGCCGCGAGCGCCCGCCGCCGCTCGTCTCGATGCGACCACTGCGCCCGAGCCTGCGTGAGCCGGTCCTTTTCGCGCATCGCTGAAGCGGTCGCCTCCGCGGCCGATTCCTCCACCAACGTCGCCAAGTTCGGCATCTCGCCGGTCGGGCGCCGCAGCCCACATCCGACGCAGTGCTCGTGGTAGAAGTCGGTGGCGATCCCGCCCAGGTTCGCGGACATGCTGCCCAGCGCGACCGGGCAGCGCACCTCGCGCATGTCGATCGGCAGTCCTGTCTGCGCCTCTGCCTCGCCGCGACCGCCCGATGGAACGAACTCCATCCTGAGGCAGTGCCGGCGCGCGAGCTCCACCGTCTCCTGGTTCTCCCTGCCGAGCCGTACGGCGTCATTCCAGACGCGCTCGAATGATCCGCTCATCAGCCCATCATCGGCGGAGGTGCCGACAGCCACGGTCCGAACGCTTAGCCATCGCGTTCATCCGTGACCGGACCCGGCGTCCGGGACACCAGTCGGCCAAGCCACGACACGCACAGTGAGGTGCCGCGCTGTCATCGCGGTCGCGATACTGCTCTTCATGACCACGGGAGAAGTAGAGACCGGTGGCGCGAGCGAGCAGCCGCGTGACCCGGAACTATGGAAGCTCACGCTGGCAGCCGTCCGCGGTGCCGCATCGGCCATCGACGAGCACCTCGATCGCGGCGGTTGGTGCCCGCGTGTCCGCCTCGCTGTAGTCCGCGCGTTCGATAGCGGCTGGCCCAACATCAGCCCGCCGCAGTTGTTCCCCCTGGACACCGCACCCGTCGATTACTCCGCGCTGTTTGGCCCGAAGCGGGACCAGCTCAAACCGATCGCGTTCACCGACGTGGAGGAGTTTACTGCGTTGATCGCCTTCGTTCGTGACCGCGACGACCTGCGGGCGCGACTCTCGATGGAGATGAGAACAGGGCACGACGACCTAGTTGACAGGATGATCGACTTAGAGGTGACCGACCTGCCGCTTTCCCTCCTCGACCGCGCGCACGCGACAGGCATAACCACTGACGACGAACTGCTCCGTCCCTATCTCGAACGCGAGCGTGCCTGGTTTCTCGACCCGTTACCGGTCGAGTACGTCATCCCACTCGCTCTCACCGCGCTGGATCTGGACGAGCCGCTCGTCATCGACGCGAGGACGAGGATCGAACCGCTCGATGAGGCTACCCAAGCCGCTCGTGCGACAAGCGCGCTCTCGACCAGCAGCGTCCCTGAGACAGTCGTCGGCGCCGCGACCCACGCGATCGTGTTGTCAGGACACCAACTGCCGAATCCGGGACCGACACAGCGCAAGTTCACCCGCGACGCGGATTTGCTGCCACTGGCCGACGCCGATCTCGTGTGCGAAGCGCTTCGCGTGCTCACGCACGTTGACGTCGGGTACGCCCAGGTGCTGCGTCGGCCGCTCGGATGGGCCGACCGTTGGGAGCACGACCTTCCGCCGCTGACGCAAACGATGACCCTCCGTCGCTACCCCGACAAGTTCGACGACTATGGGTGGCTGGAGAAACCCAACCCGATCGCCCGAGAGACGCTGAACCGTCTGCCGTGCATCGTCGGAACGCTGCGCACGGCACCACCGAATGTCCGCCTCGCGGCTCGCCGACTATCGCTCGCTGCCTTGCGCGAAGCCGACGACGATCGAACCGTTGATGCGTGCATCGGACTTGAGGCTCTACTGGGCGCGGGGCGTGATGAGCTGTCGCACCGGCTCGCGCTTCGCGCCGCCACTGCGCTCGCAACGCGACCAGACAGCCCTGCTGACGCGCAGACGATTTACGACGTGATGAAGAAGGTGTACCAACACCGATCTGCCGTCGTCCACGGAACAACGGCTGACAAATCTCGGATAATCCGTCTCGGGGAACGCACACACTCAGCTGCGAACGCCGCGGTCATGCTTCTACGGGAGCTCCTCATTGACGCCCTGAGCCGCCCAGAAAGTTGGACCGCGAAGACGCTCGACTTGACGCTGCTGTCGGCGCTCAGTCCTTCGCCCGCCTCTGTCGACGCCACTTCTGGTGACACAGCAAGCGAGTTTGGCGCGACTACAAAGAAGTGACCGCGCCACCGATATCGACACCGTTCGCGCGTGGCGCGCTCGGGTCGATCTCTGGTGGCGCAGCGCTGGCAGGCTGGTAGCTCCGCAGTCCAGACCATCAAGGTAGCTAGTCGGACGTGAGGGCGAGGCAGCCGGTGGGCGGGTTGTCGGACAAGGGCGCTGGGGCGCCCGTTTACGACCCTGCGGGTCGCTGTGGCAGGGCGTGGAG
>JAABUY010004244.1_pt1 | contig 15190 bp, 20 predicted proteins | sample 5560271 | NCBI WGS metagenome assembly JAABUY01 (sample SAMN10711886, study PRJNA513374) | rock metagenome | isolation source: Antarctica rocks | place: Antarctica: Victoria Land, University Valley
GGCGCGCCGGCAGGCGCCGCGCAACCCCCACATGGGCCCTGCATGGCACGCGGCGGCGGGCAGCGCAGCGCGCCGTCGCAACGATGTCCTGCCGTGTCTGCCGCCCTGCAGGGGACATGCAGCTCACCCTCTGTGCCATTTGCCATGCACTCCTCGTCGTCGTCCGACCCATCCGGCTTGACTATCTTGACAGCGAAGGGCGGCCCCCCGTCCGGCGCTGACGCCAGGTGCACGCAGCCATAGGTGCCCTCGCCCATGAGCTTGCAGAGCAGGACGTCGCTCTGCGCGCGCATTCCAGCACGCCGTGTCGTGCTGGACAGCCAACCGGCCGGTGAACGTACGTACACGCTATGCCAGAAATGGCATTTCGTGCACATACGTTCACCGGCCGGTCCGTCCAGCACGGCATGGTGTCGCAGGATGCGCGCGCAGGGCGCCGTCCTGCTCAACAAGCTCCTTGGCGAGGGCGCCTATGGCTGCGTGAACCTGGTCATAGTGCCTGTCGCGGGGCCGCCCTTTGCATTGAAGATAGCGAAGCGTGGACGCGTCGGACGGCAGCAGGGAGTGCACGGCGCAGTCCGAGAGAGAACCTAATATCTGGGGGGGCCAGGCCATGGAGGACGCTGGGCCATTCCTGGACGCGGTGGATGCGAGCGAGGTCCCCGACTACTACGACGTGATCAAGGTGCCGCTGCGCGTCCACCCGGGCTGCCCGCAGCGGCTGCATGTGCGGCGTGGGAGGCGAATGCGGCGTGGGAGCGGGGTTGGGGCGCAGCCGACGCTGCATGAGATTATTTGCTGCGTTTTTGCGCATGAGTTGGCCTGGTCCAAGCTCAGCTGGCGGCGGGCGGGGCTCGTCCAGGTGGCCCCACGGCCTGTGCAGAGCGTCGCTGCCTGACACACACGCACACACGTATGTCAGTGTGTAAGTCTCTTTCTCTCCACCCGTCTCTCAGGGGCCCACCCGCCGCCGCGCGGCGGCGGCTGCTGGGCTCCGGCCATGCCGTGAACACATGCCAGAGTGCCTGCTCATGCTGCAGCGCCCCGTATACCCTATACCCTGAACCTGGCGCTAACCCAGGCTTGTGAGCGAGGGCGCCCGCTGCGACCTCACCCAAACCCTTTCGGCAGGACCCGGTGGACCTGGCGACGATGCAGGCGCGGCTGGACGGCGGCGCGTTCTACATCGCGCTGGACATCTTCACGGCCGACCTGCGCCGCATGTGCGCCAACGCGCGCATCTACAACGCGGCGCACACCATCTACGTCCAGTACGCGAATCGGGCGCGCCGCCCTACCATAATTCTAACCCCACCGCATGCCTGCCGCCGCGCGCTGGCCCTGACGGCGGCGCGCGCGCACCGCCTGCGCGCCTGCGCGCCGCGCCGCGCTGCAGCTTGCCTGTCAGGCTGGCATGCGTTGGCCTGCGGCCGCCCGCTGCCGAGCGCGCAGCTGAGACGGCTGTGCCCGCTGCAGATCGAGGCGTTCCTGGACCAGTACCTGCTGGCGCATGTCGTGCCAAAGGCGTGAGGGGTCGGGCACCGCAGCGCGGGCTGCGGCCGGCGGCTGCGCGTCCTGTGCAAGGTAAACCCACGCGCAGAGCGCTGGCGAGCTGCGGGAGTTAACTCCTGTGCGCTCCACCGGAGCAGGCAAACTCAATGATGCACGCAACAGCATCATGTGGTGCTTGCAGGCCTGCGGGCACCAGGCCGGGTGCAGGTGTTTTTGCAGGTGTGATTAGCAGCCCGCTTCTACTGCGATATGTGTCATTGAGCCCTGGGTCCTCCGTTTGCTGTGTCTGCAGCCTGCTTGCAAGCCAGGCTTGTTGAAAACGTGTCACCTGGTGAACTCGCGAGAATTGCATGCAGAACTGTGCCCATTTCTGTTTATCAAAGAGCGAAGCATGTGTGTGTGAGCGGCTCAATGAGGTGTTGGTCACCTCGCCTTGCAAGATGGCTTCTGTCACATGATGAAGGGCTGTCCAGAGGTGGGCTTGCAGCTTTGTATTCTGACACCTATCGAGACGCATGCTCCTCAGCCTTACGAAACAGAAGCATGCACGGGCCCATGATGCAACTCTTAAAGGGCACGTCCTGCAGTCAACTACCCTGTGAGGCACCCCAGGTACTGCGGTTGTGTGGCAGCAGGTCAGAAGGTTCCAACAGGCGCGTGGCAAGACCAGAGACCCGCCGGATGCGGGGCTGGACCAGCAACCTTGCCAGGCCGGTGGCAGGTCCTCCGCGCCCAGCAGCAGCCGGCGAAACCAGCCAGTCAGGCCCAGCATGACCATGCCAGATCAGACACCAGCCACATCCAGCAGCCTATGGCCTGGCCCGCTCCGCCTCCGCGCCGCGCGCGCCGCCGTCCTCCCTGCGCCGCGCGCCGCGGCCCTCCCCGCCGCGCGCGCCGGCCCCCTCCCCGCCGGCCGCGCCTCCCCGCTCTTCATCCCCTTGCCGGCTGGGCCGCAGCCGCGGCCGCCGCTGCCCCTTCTTCTCCTTTTTGGGCAGGCGCGGCTCAAGCGCGGCCTCCAGCAGGCCAGGCGGCGGCGCTACCTCCATGCGGCGCGCGACGCGGTCGACCACGGGCGCAAACGCGCGCGCGAACGGCAGCAGCATCGTGCGCGGCGCGTCCACGCCGTCGTCCGGGCAGCGCGGGCCCTCCAGGCGCACGCGCAGCACGTCGTGCGCGCCTGCGAGGCCGGCGCCTCCAGAGTCAGGCATGCCTCCAGTGTCAGGCACATGACCGGTGCTCGCTGCCCTGCCCCTCTCGCCACTCCATCCTGGATCTAATGAGTAGAGTGCAAAGAGGTGCACTGCACACCGTGTGAGCCTGCACACAGCATAGAGTCGACACGCATCTCGCTTTAAGTATCATTCCCGCGCTGTTGCAGTCGAGCACGGGTGCTGCTGCACGCCGCACCTCTGGCCTCCATGTCTGAGTCTATCCGCGCAGCATATGGCTGATCAGGGCAGCAGTCAGCAGCAGGCCCCCGAGCATGCAGGGTGCGCCGCGCGCACCGGTGCCGTCATAGAGGTCGACGACGGTCCCAATCGCCTCGCCGCTCGCCTGCAGCACCACGGCCATCCCCACCAGCTCCTGCGGCCGCGCAGGCGGGGCAGCTCAGGGCGCATGCCAGGTGCTGCCGGCCGCCCGTGTTGCTTGTCAGCAACCTCCAGAAGCTGTGCTAACGCTGTGCACAACGGACTGGGCAGCGACGTCCGCATGCGCCGCCGCGCGCGCTCGTCACGGCGTCACAGCGCCCTCACGCCCTTCCAATGCTGCTGCCGCCCCTCCTGCTTGGGTAGCTTGTCACTCTAGTCTCCGCGCATCACACACCGCACGCCACGTCGGGCACATGTCTGGCTGTCTACCTAGGACTGTGTGTAAAGCGCGGCAGCCGCGACGGCACAGCGGGGCCGGCGGACCTGCACGTAGAACTCATCGTCGCCGTCAAGCGGCGGCCGCGCGGCTGCGTCGCCGAGCAGGAAGAGGCCGCGCAGCTGCTCCGCGGCCTCCGGCGCGTCCACGCCGCGCAGCTTGAGCAGCCACGTCGGGCGGCCCTTGACCGTCGTGGGCCGCCCGGCCTCCAGCCACACCTGCCGCGCGCACGAGAGCGCGTCCTGCTTCACTGGCAGGCACCTTAAGCGGCAGGGGCTGTGCGGGGGTTCGTGCAACGCCCTCAGGTGCGACCACAGTGCGCTGAATGATGCCCAGCGCTCCTCCCCCGACAGCCCGTGCGGCCCCGCAAACCCGCTTGCGCAGGGGCGGCACGGCGCGGCCACGCCAACCCCTCCCCGTCGCCCCCACGCCCTGCCCCGAGCGCTGGAAAGCCCCGCGCCTCCCCCCTCGCCCACACACCTACCCCCCAAGCGCAGGGAGCATGGGGTGCGGCGCACCGGCTGCGGCAGCCCGCGGCCGCGCTCGCGCGTCCACCCGGTCCGCGGCCGCACCCACAGCCGGCCCGGCGCGCCCAGGCGCTGCTCCGGCGCGTCGGTTATCAGCGCCAGCCGCAGCTCGCCGCCCAGGCCGTGCGGCGCGCCAAACACGCCGAGCTCCAGCAGGTCGCCGTCGGCAGGCGCGGCCTCCTCCGCGGGCTCGCGCGGCTCAGCAGCCGCGGGGGGCTCGCACGGCGCGGCGGCCGGCGGCGGTTCTGGGCTGGCGGCGGCCGCCGCGCCGACCGCCTCAGCCAGGCCAAAGCCGGTGGACCGGGCGACGCCTGCTTCAGCCCGGACTTTTGTTATACGGTGCCAGATAGTCTGCGCACAACCTGGCGCAGGGCACTGCACTGCCAGAGCGGGACACGTGGTGTGGCGGGTCGGACCTGGGTGCCTGGAGCGCCGCCCGCCGCACGCTTGACGCGCAGCAGCCGCTGGGGCACCCGGCGGCGCAGTGCGCCCCGAAGTGCTGGCGCCTGTGCAAGTCCTCAGCTGCATCTGCACCACAACCATACGAGCTGCCCAGGTAGGTCAGCACGCCTTGCAAACTCGCCGGGAGTTGGTGTCGACTAGATCACAACCGTCTATCTGCTACATTTGGCAGATTGCGGGCCGGGGCCACCTTTGAAGTGCATCGTCAGGCCCTACCGGCCAAACTAGCTCCTCCAGGGCTTTGCGCTGCAGCTTCGTTGCGAGCAGCAAAGGGAGAGGGAAACGAGCGACGCATGCGGAGACTGGTCCTAAGAATCACAAGGCGCCTGGTCCTGGTCCCCCTGCTGTACGTCGGTTGGCGCCTGGTGATCCTCGCCCGCAAGATGGGCATAGGCGCCTCGCTGCCGGACCGCGTGATCCGCGCAATAGACTTCAACGATGTCAAGGCCCTGGACGACGTGCGCCCCGCGGCTCCTGCCGCGCCTGCTGCTGCCCGTGCCCTCGCGCGCGCTGCTGCATTTGGGCTCACAGGTGCGGGCGCGGCGCGCGCAGACGCTGGCAGCCTACCAGCGGCAGGGCGAGCGGCCGCCGCTGGAGACGCGGGGCATGGTCCGCGGCCACCCGCAGTGGTCGCTGCTCATGTTCGCGGCCGCCAAAGGCTCTTACGGCTGCGTAGACGTGGTGCGCTGCCTGGCCGTAGGCAGGCGCTTGCTGTCCCTGCATCCTGGGGGGGCAAGAGCGGCTGTGCCAGCATGGTGTGTTTCCGACAACGGCTGGCGGCGCGCGTGCGAGCCGCTGCTGTATGGACTGCGCCGCGCCCACCTGCTGTGTTCGCGTAGAGAACAGCAACATCAGGCTGTCAGTGTTGCTGCTACAAGCGCAGCGTTCGCCATGCGGCACGCCCATCTGGCAGGCTGGTGCACGCTAGGCGGCGCACGACGCTGCACGACGCGTGCCAGCCTGTCCAGTATCCTGAGGCGGACCCGACAGCGCGCCCGCACTGCCTCCTTTGCAGCTGCCGTGTGTGGACGGCGACCCGCGCACGCCGACCTGTGCACGCCGGGCGCCGGTGCCTGCGTCCGACAGCGCTGTAACTGCGGTCGCGTCTCGCCGCCCGGCGCCCGCCCCGCGCTGACGGGCGCCGCCGTGCCGCGGCAGCTGCTGCGCGCGGGCGCCAACGTGCAGGCGATCGGGGAGGAGGGGTCGACCGCGTTGCACGAGGCGATCATGCGCGGGCGGCAGCGCGAGGCGCTGCTGCTGCTGTCGGCCGGCGCCAACCCGTTCTGCGAGAACGCGCGCGGTGCGCCGCCCTTGCGCAGGGTAGGATTAGGGCTTTTACCCCACCATGCCCGTGCTGCTCGTGGCTGTGCAGCGCGCCGCTCTCAAGCACGCCTGCCGCGCTGTCCGCCCTCCAGCGCCCCCCGGCACAGGCGCCCCGCCCCCGCGCTCCGCCCTGCCGCGCCTCGCTGTGAAACACGCGGCGCGGGGGGCGGGCCAGGCCTGACGGCGATCGACGTGGCGATCAACGCCAAGAGCCTGGCGCTGGTGCGGCAGCTGGAGGGCCGCGCGCCGTTCGCGGGCTACCTGGCCATGAAGGTGCCCAAGTTCATGGGCCTGGGCTCCGAGTGGAAGGCACGGTGCGGGCCCTACCCTAATGGACAACCCTAACTCTACCCTACTTTTGCTGTCCAAGTTGCCAGGGTTGCTGCTTATTGTCTGTCCGCTGTCAACGCATCCACAATTGCTGGGGGTCGGTGCATCAGCTCTGCGCAGAGTGCTCGCACTGTGCGCAGCCAGGGCGCAGCATGGCGGACAGCCCGCTGCGGGCCTGCTCCCCTGCTGCTGCGCAGCGCTGCGCAAGCTCCAGGCGCGCGTGCGCGCGCGGCAGCGGGCGAGGCGAGCAGCGGCCGGCGGCGGCGCGCGCCTGCTCCGTGGCCGCACCACCGCCCGACCCTGTACATCCCCTGTCGTCCATTGCCACCTGACCTCACCCTACCTTGTGGGGCGCGCGCGCAGGTATGTGGTCGTCATGCCGCGCTGGCCGGCGGCGGGCCTGGGCCACCTGGTGCGCGTGGTCATGCTCGCGTACAAGTCGGTGGACGACACGCTGCCCGTGTGCAAGGCGCGCCCGCCGCCCCCGCCCCGCGCCCGTAGCAGCCGTGCAGCCGCACCTCCTGGGGCTGGGTTCTGGTGGGGCGCAAACGGGGGCCGCGCGCTGGGCATGCGCGGGGCTGCGGCGCGCGCAGCGCCGCATGGCCCGCCGGTCCGGTCCCGGGCGCGGCAGGGCGTCGCTGAGCAGGCGGGCAGCTGGGGGAGCGTGCCTGAGGCGGCATGCGAAGCCAAGGATTGCCAAGGGCTCCGAGAGCCTGGCGCCGGGCGCAAGGACGCCTGCGCGCTGCTCACAGGATGCACTGCTCACAGGATGCACTGCTCACAGGATGCACTGCTCACAGGATGCACTGCTCACAGGGCACGCGCCCCTGACAATCGCGCGCGCCCCGCAGGTCTGGCTGGACGGCGCGGTCGCGCGGCTGGTGGTCGGCTCGCGCGACCCCAACGCCGCGCAGTGCGCGCTGGTGCGCGCGCCCCCCGGCAGCGGGCCTCGCGGGGCGGCCGCGCCCGCGCCCGCGTCGCTCGTCTGGCCTGCTGCGTTGGCCCGGCCGCCCGCACGAGCAGCGGGATGCGCGCGGTGCTTGCTCGCACACCTGCTCAGGGTGCCAGGAGCTCTGGCGCCGCCGGAGTGCGAGCCGCGGAGTGCGAGCCAGTCCTGTGCAAATATCACCTACCCTAGCCCTGATCAGGGGCGTGGGGGCGCGCAGACGCTCCACCGCACGCACGCGGCGGTGACCGGCGCGCACGTCACCGGCGACAGCAACGGCCCCGTGCTGCACCTGCGCCCGGTGCGGCGCGGCGTGGCTGCGCCGCCCGCGTGCGGGTGTTGCGGGCTCCCTGCCTCGCCCGGCAAGCAACGTCGCCCGGCGCCGTTGCTTGCCATGCTTGTGTGCGGTCAGACCGCGACCGGGCGCGCCCGTGCGATGCTGAGCCTATTCGGGCTCCCGACCTGCCTGCTTCGCGCGCGCTAGCCCGGCCCGCACGATCCGCACCGAGGCTTGTGCATCCCTCGCTGGTGCTGGCATGTGTCCAAGCACACGAGTTTGCGCCAACGGTTCCTTTGGCATACACGTCTGGGCAGGCGACACGGATACCCGGCAACGCATGCACTTTGCGGGGCAGTGTACATGGTGGTCATGTGGCTGCAGGGCTTGGATTTGTGCAAGCGGTCCGTGCGTGCCAGGGCGCGCGCAGGCCGAGCAGAAAGGCACCTGGCAACAAGGGTAGCCTGTAGCCTAAGCAGGAAGCGTAGATCCTGAGTGCCGAGCGCCTGGCGCGGCCGCAGGTGGACCGGGAGGCCAACAGCGTCGGCAACCTGCGGCGCTTCATCGACGTGGTCAACGCGCGCGGGCTGCCGCCGCCGCCGCAGCAAGGTGGTGCCCCGCTCGCTCGACCAGTCACCCGCTTAACTCAGGTCTGTGCTTCGCGCGTGCGCGGCTGTGCCGTACAGTTGCTGCGTTGCTGCAGGAGTCCACTGCTGTGCAGCCCACTCCTGTGCAGCCTGTGTATGCTGGAGACAGGGTGGGGCACAGCGCTCGTGCCGCCCGGTCAGCGCCTCGAGCATATGCGCAGGGCGCCCACAGGGTGACAGCGCCGCGGGCCCCTCGCGGCCCTCCGGCAGCTCCGGCGCCACAGCCGGTGCGCGCGCGCCCCGCCAACAACCTCAATATGTTCCACAGCGTCTGCCGCTCATGCGCGTGAAGCCTCCCTGGACAAGCCGCATCAGGCTGCTCAGGAGGCCGAGCCACACCGGCCTCTGGGGCGCTCCAGTTGCGAGTTCGCCGCGGAATTGCGCCAGTGCTGAGACGGGCAGCGGGTTTGGTAGCGCCAGCGCCAGCGCCAGTATGTGACCAAGCCCGGCGTGCAGTGCATGTCAGAGGGTGCAGTGATGCCTTGCCGCACATGCGCGCCTGCAGGCGAGACTGATGAGCAGCTCGCGCGGCGGCTGCAAGCAGAGTATGACGCGCAGCCCGCCGCGTCGCCCGCGCGACCCGCGGCCGCCGCGTCGGCGCAGCAGGCGTCGCCGGCCGGCCCGCTCGAGTCGGGCGCGGCGGTGCGCCCTCAGCTTCCCGGCCTGTGCACCAGGGCGCTTGAGCGACCGAAGTCGAGCTTGTGCCGGACCCGTCACGTCCGTGCCAAAGCCCCGCAGTGGCCGCTGCTGTGCGGCACACACCAGGTTTCTGCCAGGAGATGTGTGTGTACCGCAGCCCCCGAGCGAGCTCGGCCCTGCAGGTCCCCGCAGACGGTGCTCTGCAACATGCAGCGAGGGTGCACCCTCGCACAGGCGCCGGCCGCCCCGCAGGCTCGGAGCGCGCACGCCAAGACCTCGCTCGCGAGCGGCCTGCCGCGCTCTGCGCAGGTGCACTACCCGACGGTCGACCACGCGAGCGTCGGCGCGCCGGTGCGGCCGTCCGCGCCCATGGCCGCCACGGACGGCACGGGCAACCTTTCGTTCCCGGCGGGCGGCGCCGCGATGGCCAGCGCGCCGCCGGGGCCGTCCGGCAGCGCGGCCGGCGCGCGCGCGAACGCGGGGCCCAGCTCGGGGCCGCAGGGGCCGCCCATGTCGCCGCCCAGCCAAGTGCGCACCCCGCTCGCCGCAGGCGTGCTTGGGGTGCGTCAGGCCTCTCGGTCGCCTGGCTTGAGAGCACCGCGCGCGGCTCCGTGCGCCGCTTGCTGCTCGCGCAGGTGCCCATGTTCAGCTGTGCATGGCCCGAGAGTTTACTCACAGACACGAACAGTGAACAATTTCCTGTGGAGGTATTGTGATGCAACACAACGCAAGCAGCCTCCCGCAAACTAAGGCAGAGCTTTGTGCTGCCTGATAGTGCTTGGTCATTCCCTGAAGAACACCAATGGGTTTCAAGTCAGTACAGGGGTTCCCGCCCGCGCAGCTGCACCGCCGCGCCGAGTCCACGGACGAGGACGAGGGCTCCTGCGTCGTCTGCCTGGCCGCGCCGGCCACCGTGGCGCTCGTGCACGGCAGCACCGGCCACCGCTGCTGCTGCCCCGACTGCGCGCAGCAGCTGCGCGCCGCGAAGCAGGCCTGCCCCATGTGCCGGCAGCCGTTCGACCAGATCCTGCAGGTGTTCTGAGCGCCTGCTGGGCTGGAGCGCCCGCTGGCCTGCGGCCGCGCATGCGCGGCGCAGCGGCGCGCCGCGAGGCCGGCCTGCCCCGCGCGCTGGCGGCGTCGGTGGCCCGCTCATGCAGGGAGCTCATGCAGGGAGGGGGCGCGGCGCTGGGGCGGCGGGCGCGGTCTGCGTGGCGGCTGCAGAGCATGCGGTGCACTGCCGGTGCTAGGCGAGGTGCGCTCCTGCTGGCTGTGGAGGGCGCTGCTGCTCCTGGCGGTGCTGCAGGGCTGCCGCGCAGGAGACTCGCAAGAGTTTGTCAGCTGGTGGTACATGCATCAAGCGTGCGGGGTAGGCCAAAGGCAGCGTAGGAGGCTCAGGCCGGCTGCAGGGTTACTTTTGTAATTAGTCAGCCACACTGTTACGTTCTGGCTGGTCTGCCCATTGTCTCTGCGGGCAGGTGGTGCAGATGGGCGGGTCAAGCAATGGCAAGGGGCGCCGGACGTCTGCGACTCGCCAGCAGCAGGCTGTGGGGCGCGCATGCAGGGGGGCGCGCCCTGGTCAGAGGTCAGCAGCGCGTCGACGTACACAGCGTCCACGTCCAGGCCCTCCAGCGCGGGCTCCAGCACCGCCAGCGCCTCGTCTGGCCCGTCTCCATTGCCTGCGCAGCCGGCGCATTCGAGCATGCGAAAATACAGGTCGCGGCAGGTTTCCTGCAGCCAACTGACGGCGCGTGCGCGGGCTTTGCGCTGCACGAGCGCACGCAGGCCGCGCAGCCGGCCTGCAGGGACATCGCGTGTCAGCCACTTTAAGTGACCGCCCCGGCGGGCCACTGCGCAAGGGCATCCTGTTGCAACGCGGCAGCAGCAGCTCGCGCTGTACAATGCCGCAGGACTATTGGCGGGCCCCTGCGCCCACCGTCTGTGTCCATTGGAGCGGCTCCGTCGTCCGCGGCGTCGCCCGCGCGGCCCTCGCTCGCCGCCTCCGCGCCGCCGCTGCCGTGCCCTCCCGCGCTCTCGCCGTGCTCGGCGCCTGCCTCAGCGGCCGGCGCGGGCAAGCCATGCGCGGCCGCGGCGTCGTTGCTGGCCGGCGCCGCGGCGGCGGCGGCGGCGGCGGCGGGCTGCAGGCGCAGCGGCAGCAGCGCCCCGCCGGCGCCCAGCCCGCTGCTCAGGTACAGCAGGTTGGGCCGCCAGCTCTGCAGCGCCGCGCCCACCTCGCCGGGCGCCTGGCCGCGCAGCACGCGCACCTGCGTCGCACGCGCGGCGCCCCGTCCGACAGGCGCCTTTCCTGTCATCTCTGATCTCTGAACGTACCCATGCGATCAGGACGCGGCTGGCTTGCACGAGCGCACACCTTCAGCAGCGAGTTTGTGAGCGCCAGAGCAGCGCACAGCTGGACTTGTGCCCTGGCCACAGGCTGCTGCACCCCAGGCCCGGAGCGCCGAGGCTGATGGCATTGGCAGGCGCACACCTCAGCGCCCAGCCCAACCATGTCCGCGAGCTCGCCAACTGCGCCGACATCGTCTGGCGCAGCGCCGGCGTCCAGGCATGGCCCCGACGGCATGGCCAGGACGCGCCAGGCGACGGGCCGCGTCGCCATGGCGCAGGCCTGGGGCGTCCCGGACGGTGCAGGGCTCACGGCGCCTGGACAGCCTACTGGCAGCCACTACTTGAGAACGCGCTTTGCAGGCCGGTCCTTCTCAAGTGCCTTACGAGCTCAATGAGCTGACTGCAGCTCACACATGCGGCACCATTATTTTCAGCTCCCACATCAACGGCTATAGTGCCCGCATGCGGTGCGCACGCGTGCGGCCACTCGTAAACAGTCTGTGCTCCGAGCTCTGCACGAGAAGCCAGTGCACCAGCCGTTCAGCTTACTTGTAGCACACACTCCTGCCCGTCGTCGGCCCAGCACACGGCCTCAGGAGTCGAGCGCGCAATTAAATTGCAGTATGGACGTATAACACAGGTACGTGAGCAACAAACTGCTCAGTACTGGGCGTGTGCTGCCTGTGCACGTGCCACCGCTCGCCGGCGCTCCCTGCCAACGCGCTCCGCCGCGCCCAGGGCCGCAAGGGAGGCTGCGGGCAGCTCCGGCGCGAGCCTGCATGGCACGGGATGTGTGCACGACGCCCACGCAGCCAGTGGACAGCAGCGAGCTGCACGGCATGTCGCCAGCGGCCCTGCCGGGGCCGCTCAAGCCGCTACTCCGCGGCGTGCTGCACGAGTACTCCGTGGCGGCGGCGGTAGCTGCGGGGACGATGCTCGTGCTGTCTGCGAGCACGCCCGAGGTGCTCACCGCTCACTCAATGCGAGCGGTAGGGCCGCTGCGCGCGGCCAGGCCCCGCAGGCCCCCTGCCCCGCGGCACCGCCCGCCCTTGAAGCCAGGCAGGCCGGCGTGCAAGTGCTTGCGCAGTGGGGCGCCCGCGGCGAGCCTTGTGGGCGCGAGCGCGGGGCTGCGTGGGCTCGCCAACGGTGCCCGCTCGGGCAGAGGCGCCGAGGGGTTGGGCGCTTTATGGCACCTGGCCCCGCTGACAGGCAGCGCGCCACGTGAACACGGCCCTCCTCAGGGGGCGCCTTACTTGTCCGACGGGCGGCGCGAGGCTGCGTGCGCCCGCCGCCCGACCCAGCCCGCTCCCGCCCAGGCCTCCCAAGGGGGCGGCCTGCTTGCCCGGTGGGCAGTGCATGAGTTGCACACGGCCGCACCCGACCCCGCCCACAGCCCGACCCCGACCCCGCCCGCGCCCGCCCAGGCCAAGGCGGCGTGCGGCGTGTACGTGGCCTCGCTGACCGCGCTGTTCCTGGCAAGCGCGCTGTACCACCGGCGCACGTGGACGCCGCGCGCGCGCCTGCTCATGAAGCGCGTGGACCATGCGGCCATCTTCGTGCTGATCGCCGGCGCGCCCCCGCCCGCCCGTACAGGGTTTTCTTTATGGGTGGAACCTGGTAGACCAGCGCATGAATGAAGTCATTACAGCCGACTATCAGCCAACTTTGGCATACACGAGCCTGGGGCCTGAGGAGGTTCGAGCCTGACGCCGCAACTGCAGCGCCTCCCTCGAGCACGGCTGATGCATGCAGGCGGCCAGGGCCGGGAGCGCCAGCAGGGGCCGCAACCGCATGCCCAGCGGCCGTAGCGCAGCTCACCCGCGCGTGCGCTGCGGCAGGCACCTACACTCCGCTGTGTTTGGTCGGCCTGGCGCCGCCCGTGCGCGAGCGGCTGCTCGCCACCGTCTGGGGCGGCGCCGCGTTGGGCATGCTGCAGGCCCGCCCCCCTCCTTGAACCGCGGTCATGTCTGCATGCGGTCGTTGCTATCAGTGTGGTGAGGATCAGGTCGGGCGGTGCTGGCGGCGCAATCGCGTGCAAAACGACTCCTGCAGCGCCTACACTGGCGGGCCACGTGCGGCGCCACGGCCTGGCGAGCGACTGACGCTGGCCTGCGCGCGGCAGACGTTCTTCTGGACGCATGCGCCAAAGGCGCTGAAGGTGAGGCGCCCTGCATGTCTGGCTCCAAGGCCTCCCCTGTGCAGCCGGGCCGCGCGCTTGCGCGCGGCAGTGCGGGGCGCTGCAGAGGCTGCGCAGTGCTGGCGAGGGTGCTGTAGTCCTACCGGTGAAGGAGATGAGGGGCGATGCGGTCTCATATTGGAGCTTGCCGACCAGGCGCTGCTGCACCCGACAGGCAGCCTGCACAGGCAGCTCGACATGGCGTACTCATTTTCGGGCGCCCCGCACCTCTGACCCAGCGCGCCGCGCGCGCAGACGGGCATCTACATTGCGCTGGGCTGGGCGGTGCTGCCGTACGCGGGCGCGGTGCAGGCCGCGCTGGGCCCCGCCGGCGCGGCGCTGCTGATCGCCGGCGGCGTCGCTTACTCCGTCGGCGGCGTCATCTACGCCGCGCGCTGGCCCGACCCCGTGCCCAAGCGCGCGCCCGCCGCCCGCGCCCTGCCTGGACGCCTGCCGCGGCGCTGCAGGGCACAGCTGGATGCCTGCGCTGCTGTCATCGCTGTCGCATGTGCATACGGTGTGCGAGCGCACGCCTGTTCCCGGCTGGCATTTTCATAAGTTCGGTGTTCTGTGCGCTTCTGAAAGGGGCGAGTCCAGCATGCGAAAGCGCGAGCGGTCTATCCTCAAAGTGCTGGTCTTTTCATGTCTGAGCAGGGGCGAGCTGGCGCTGAGACCTGCCCGCCGCGCTGCAGGTGGTTTGGGTACCACGAGATCTTCCATGCGTGCACGGTGGTGGCGAGCGGGCTGCACTTTGCGGCAGTGTACTTACTGGTGCACTAGCATGCTCGCTTCGGCGTGCTCTGAGCGTGTCTGCGTGTCTGCGGACCTTAGTGTGTGTGTTTTCTGGCGGTGTTCGTGGTGTATATAATTGAAATACTGACCCATTTGCATTTTGCTCTGTTGTGTAGCCGCTGAGCCAGACACCTGCTGGGCCTGTGTGCCCCATGTGATAACGGCCAGGCGTTGAGCGGCTTTGCTTTTCTGGGTGGCGAGCATACTGTGAGACAGTGCCAGTGCCATGGCAACATGGTGCATGTCATCTGAGCTCAGTCAGACCCTGTAGGGGGTCGGTTGCCTGGCACGTGGAAGCGCAATCATCACAGGAACAGCTCAGGCTCTGATCAGATCCACCTCAATCCACGTCCGCTTCCCTGAGCCTTGTGATGGCAGGCACAATGCACGCATTGCCGCAGTGCGCCGCTGGCACGGCCGCGGGCCCGCATCGCGCCCCGCCGACCGGCGCGCATGGGCAGCGAACCGCGCAAACTGTGCCTCGCGCAGTGCGCCCACTGTGCGCTTGTGCATGCCTGCTGGTCTGGGCAACCAGGGAGTCTGTTTATGCAGTGGCGCGGCTCCCACAGCGACCGTCAGTGAAGTGCACGGCGAGTGCCGACCAGTCACTTGACCAGTCAGCCTGACTATGAGAGGGTCCAGGGGAGATGCGCGTTCTTTGGGACACGGTGCCGGCCAGGGGCCAGCGGCTGACGGCGGTGCGGCCGACCCGCGGTGCGCTGCGCGTTAGCGCCGCGCGGGGAGGCGGCAAGCAGCTCTCGGTGCGGCGGAGCTTGCGCTGCGTCAGCTCCCCTCTGGCCTTGCCCGGTGTCTGGGCTGCGGACGAGTGCCACAAACGCGTGCAGCGCAGGTGGAGGTCGACAAGCCGACCGGGCTGAAGCTGGGCGAGTCGAAGAACCCCAACGGTGGCCTGCTCGTCAAGGTGATCCCCTGGCCCCCGCAACGCCCTGGCTTGCTGCCCCCCCAGCAGGTTTCTGCCCAGGCGGCAGCCGGCTCTGCGCGCCGAGGCTGACCGGCCGCGGCTGCGCGCAGCAAGCGTCGGGCAACGCGGCCAAGGCGGGCATATCCGCGGGCGACACGATCATCTACACGTCCTCCTTCTTCGGCGACGAGCTGTGGCCGGCCGACAAGCTGAGCTTTGCCAACAGCGCCATAAACGCCTGCCCGTCGCCCGTCGCCTTTGTCTACATCAAGGTGGGTGCAGGCCCCCGCGCGGGCCTGCGCTCGCGCGCTGCGGGGGCAGCAGCATGCACGCATGCATCTGTGCATTATTTAGGCTCAACAGCTAGTGCCCTGGTACGTGGAGGTATGGAGTCGCATGCTGGTTGCGGTCACCGGCGTCCCAGCGCA
>JAABUY010004246.1_pt1 | contig 15188 bp, 16 predicted proteins | sample 5560271 | NCBI WGS metagenome assembly JAABUY01 (sample SAMN10711886, study PRJNA513374) | rock metagenome | isolation source: Antarctica rocks | place: Antarctica: Victoria Land, University Valley
CATGGTGACCGTGCCCTTCTCCTGGCCGCTGGTCGGCCCGACGAGGCTGGGGAAGGCGCCCCACAGCGAGGACACCACCTCGTTGGCGTTGTGCACGGCCGTGGCGGTGTTGCCCGACGGGGTGGCTTCCACGTCCGGGCTGCTCGGCGCGTTCAGGGCCGTGGGGTTGTCCAGCGCCATCACGTCGAACTCCAGGGGGGCTGTCGCCGAGGCCCCCACCGTCAGCCTGCGGGTCCGGGTGGGCACCAGCCAGGACGGCACGTTCTCGTCCTGCAGCGGGAGGGCGACCGTCGGGGGCCCGACCGGGGTCAGGGTGTAGGTCTGCGCAGAGTCGCTGCGTGCGTCGAGGTAGTAGCTCTGCGGCTGCGGGCCGGTGTTGTACACCGTGACGTGCCCAGTCCTTGGTCGACCCCGGACCACCCGGCCGTACGGGATCCCGACCGCCGTGACCCGGGCCCGGTTCAGGGTGACGCTGCCGCGGTAGGTCTGCGGCAGCGTCACCCCCGACACCGGGTTGAGCAGCTCGACGGTCAGCTGGTAACGCCCGGCGACGGGCCTCGAGTGGACCACCTGAAGACCTGGGTAGGCCTTGGTGGCGGTGCCGGAGGGCTGGTAGCTCGTGTCAGTCGCGACCGGCTCGCCACTCGGGTCGGACAGGTGCGCGATCACCTGGTTGGGCGGCGTACCGCTCAGGGCGAGGTTGACGTCGAGGTCTTTGGCGCCGGCCGGTACGTCGAACAGGTAGGTGTCGGTCTGGGCCGGGCCGAAGCTACGGCCGTTGCCGTTGGCGAACACGCCGGAAAAGGCGGTCGCCCGGCCTGCCCGGACCGGCTGGACTGCCCGGACCACCAACGGCACGGTCGTGGTCTGCCGGAAGCGCCCGGTCAGGACCAGGCTGCTGGCGGTCGCCTGCTGTGCCGGCGCCGTCGTGCGCACCGTCACGGTCCTGCTCGCCCCTTGGGCCAGGGTGAAGCTTGCGGGGCTGACCGTACCGGCCGCGGCGGCGGCGACCTCGCTAGTGCGCAGCGTTACCGGGCCGGTGTAGCCCGCGGCGCCGTGACTGGTCCACACGATGGCCGTCCAGGTGCCGGGGGCGGGCTGGTGCACCTCGAACTGCCCGAAGTCGCCCAAGCCCTGCGGCAGGGTGTAGCCGGTGAAGGTGCCCTGCGGGTCCAGCAGGCTCAACCGCACCAGCTTGCTCGCGTCCCCCGGGTAGCTGATGGAGGTGTTGAGCAGGTCGACGCCCGGCGGCACGCTGAAGGTCTGCAACGTGTAGGAACGGGCTCGGCCACGCGAATCGACGAAGGTCCGGGACCCAGCCGCGTCCAACGCGACGGTCCTGCTGGAACCACCGGTCCGAGCGGCGACCTGGCGCACGCTCGCGCTGACGGTCTGGCTGCCGCGGCCGTCGTTGCGTACCACCACGGTCGAGGTGACCGGGCTGCCGGCGCTCGCGACGCGGGACAGCTGCGGCACATTCGCGCTGAGCCCCTGGCCTTGCGGCGCCGAACTGCCCAGGCTAGCGGCGAGCTGCACGGCCCGGTAGGTGTTCAGCAGCCCGGCCCCCTGCTCCTGGGCCGGCAGCCCCAGGTCGTCGGCGCTGCTGTCCAGGACCCGCCGGACCTGCTCAGGCGTCGGCGAGGCGTTGCCATGCGCCTGGCGGTAGGACTGGATCACCAGCGCCGCTGCTCCAGCGGTGAAGGGTGCGGACTGGCTGGTGCCGCCGAAGTTCTGGATGTCGGCCGGCGCGTTCTTGTCGTCGGTGCACCCGGCGAACCGCTGGGTGCCGTCGGGCTGCAGCTTGCTGGAGCACAGAGCCCAGCCCAGGTCACCCGGGGCCAGCAGGTCCTGCACCCGGTTGGTCTGGGTGATGCCGGCCGAGGACAGGGCCGAGACCATGTTGCTCACCCAGTGGCCGTTGCCGAGCTGGAAGCCGTACGCCGTCTCCTGCGCGTAGCTGCGCAGCGTGGTGCTGGCGCCGGCGGCGATCACGAACGGGTCGGTGGCGGCGGTGCCGGTGGTGCTGCCGATCCCAGCGTCACCGGTGCTGGCCACGACCGTCACACCCGCCTGCACCGCGTCGTGGTTGAACACACTCACCGGGTCCAGCGCGGTGTCCGGATAGGGGTTGGCACCGAACGACTCGTTGATCACGTCGACGTGGTCGTGCGAGACGGCGTAGTCGATCGCCTGGATGATGACCGACGTCGGTGCGGTCAGCAGCGCGTTCGGGAAGATCTTCAGACCGACCAGGGACGCACCCGGCGCCATCCCCTCGATGCGGATGTTGCAGCCCGGCGGCAGCGGGTGCGCCGGGTTGACGTAGCTGGCCAGGTCGTAGCTGCCGCGGCCCTGGGACGCGATCGAGCTGGCGTCGCCGTACGCCTCAGCACCGCTGGACGGGGCGTCCGGGCCGTCGCCGCTGAAGTCCTGGTAGTCGCTGAAGACCGGCGTTCCATCGGCCCGGGTGAAGTCCTGGTTCTTAGGGTCGATGCCGTCAGCGATGAAGGCGACCTTGACTCCCGCACCGGTGTAGCCCAGCGACCGCGCGGTCAGCGCCTTCGGGTCATCTGAGCTGGTGTGCGTGGTCTGCAGCGCCTCGGGCTCCAGCAGGGACCGGGCTCCAGGGGCGGGGCACGTGCCCGGCGGCGGCGCGGCCGTCGCCGCCGCCGTCGCGGCGTGCTGCGCCTGCTCGAACGACTGCCGGGAGATCGACCGGTTCAGGTCGGGTACGACGGCAGCGACCCGCGGGTCGCTGCGCAGTGCGGCGACCTTGTCGGCGGGAAGGGTCAGTGCCAGAGCGTTCAGGGCCTGGTAGGCGTGCGTCGTCGTACCACCGAGCTGGCGGACACGGTCGCGCACCGGTGCCTGCTCGCCGGTGACCACCCGGTGCCGTTGGGAGAAGCGGGCCCGGTTAGCCGGCAGCGCCGGGTGCTGATCGCGCAGCAGGGCGATGACCCGCTGCGACCCGCCAGGTCGCGCCGCCGCTGCGGGCGATGTAGCAGCCCCGGCCGGCGACGCCAGGGTGACCCCGCTACTAAGCATGGTGCACGTCACGACGGCCAGAACGGCACCTGCTGGGCGTCGGCTCATGTATTGCACCCCTCGAACGGCGGTGCCCGTCGAGCCGAACGGCCCAGGGCGGCACTACTCCACCGCGCTGGACCCCATCTGACAAGGGGCCGCGCGGACTTGTTCGCAGAGGTGACCGGGCTGCCGGCACCGCGTTGACGCGACCACGGCTCTGGTCCAGGCCGCGCCGACTCGCACCGCTGGTGGCTTACCCCGGACTCGTCAAGACAGTTGGGCGAAGCGACACATCGCTCGCCAGGGACGGTTTCCTGGCGGTGATCGCGAGTCCTCGCCGCCAGGCGTGCCTGGGCGCTGGTGAGCCGCCGAGTGGCTAGGCGAGCAGGCCGATCTGGGTGTCCAGCGGGTCTGGTCGTACGCTGCGCCGGGCGACCTCCACGAGGTCACCGGCCAAGTCCCGCAACCGCAGCGTGTCGGCGGTGACCGCCACGACCTGCCACGGCTGCCGCCCACCCGACCGCACCACCGTCGCGCCCGGCGCCGGTAGGTGACCCTCCACCCCGACCGCGTGCCGGACCTGAAGCGCGCTGGTTGCCGCGGCGTCGGCGACCAGCGCGGCGGCGTCCTCCGGATCGGCCACCTCCGGCACCGCCAGGGTCAGCAGCACCGTAACCAGCCGCTCCCCCACCCCGTCGGCAGTCATGACGCGCCCACCACCACCACCGCGCCGGCAGTGGCAGTAGCGGCCGGCGCCATTGTCACGCCCTCAGCTCGCTCCGCCGCCGTCACCGCAACCGGCGGCCGGGGCGGTAGGTACCGGTACAGGCTGCTGCGGGTCATCCCGGTCTTGGCCACGATCTGGGCCATCGAGTCTCCGGCGTCGCGCAGGTGCGCCGCGGCGGCCAGCACGGCTGGGTCGAGCAGGCTCGGGCGGCCCACCTGCCGGCCGTGCGCGGCGGCCACCGCCCGGGCGTGCGCCGCCCGCTCGCAGGTGTAGGTCCGTTCCATCTGGGCGAACAACGCCAGCAGCATCACCGCCAGCTGCCCCATCGCGCCGGCCGGGTCGGCCGAGTCGACCTTGATCGGGTCGGCCAGGTTGCGCACCCCCACCCCGCGCTCGGTCAGCTCATGGATCAGGTTCAACGTGTCCCGCACGGTGCGGCCCAGCCGGTCCAGGGTGTGCACCACGATCACATCGCCCCGTCGGGCGAAGCCCAGCACCGCCCGCAACCCCGGCCGGTCCACCGTCGCCCCGGACTTGTTGTCCAGATAGATCCGCTCCGGGGCGATCCCGACCGCAATTAGCGCGTCGATCTGCCGCTCCAGGTCCTGCTTGGCGGTCGACACCCGTGCATACCCCAGCTCCACCCAGCGACCGTACGAGAACTCGGCGGCGTACGACCCACGCGACACGCCGTTGTGAGACGACTTCCCGGACATCCACCTGAGCGCGGCATCCTCCCCGGGCATCGCCAGGAGCCGGCCGTCTCACTTCCAAGGAAGTGAGACTCGCGAATCATGTGCCACATGACGCCCCGAGCCTGAGAGCGGGGACGGGCAGGAGCGGCGCACGGCGCCGCTCTATCCGACTCGCCGATTGCCTCTGCCCCTGCTCGGACACTGCCCCTCACTGTCGTCGGGGCCACGTGGGCCGCTGCCCGACGAGGGTCGCCAGAGCGGTGACAGCGGTGTTCGATGTGCCTATGGTGCCGAACGGCACGCCCGCCCGGCGCTTGCATCAACCAGGTCGGCAACTGGGAAGCGCTCGACGTCTGCTGTCGCTGCGCTGGAACCACCGAGACAAAGACCGACTGGTGACGGCCGCCCACTCCCCGGCGAGCCTTCCAGAGTGCAGGATAAAGGGCATTATCGTGCCGATATGATCGAGGATCATCAGACCTCAGTGCCGGCGACGCCGAGTGTCGACCTCGTCAAGCTCTTCGAGCAAATCAGGCAATGGCAACACATGGTCGAGAGCCCGGCGCCAGGTGTCGCACCAGGAAGTGCGCTTGCAGCGGATACCGCCAAGAGCTCGATGTACGACGTCGGCCATGTCGCATGGTCTGGTATCGCAATCGCTGTCGATCACCTCCATGCCCTGCGGGCCTTGATCGTCGACGCCCACCAGATTCACAGCCACGCACCTTTCAGCCTGATTCGAGGTGCGATCGACAATGCCGCAGTAAGCGTGTGGCTGCTTGCCCCCGTCGACCAAGACGAGCGGCTGTTTCGCCGCCTCCACCTTGCCTACGAGGATGTCCGCCAGGGCACGGAAGCAGGAGCACTGCTCGGCCCTCGTGCCCCGCAACCCCCCCGGCCCGCCGAGGTCCGACTCCAGGAGATCACCGATCTGGCCAAGGCGCTCGGGGTCAACCCGACTGGCGCCGTCGGCGCTCGCTGGGCTGGCTACGAGAAGATCGTCCAGATGGCGGCCGCGGAGCTCGACCACCTCGATCCAGGCTTGACGGCGTTCGTGTGGCGTGCCTGCAGCGCGTTCGGCCACGGTCGCCAGTGGGCGGCCCTATCGCTTCTAAGTCGGGAGTCGCAGCCCCGCTCAAAGGGCGTTGCTGACGTACGCCTCACGTCGTCAGTTGAGCAGGTCGCCACCATCGCGGCGACGGCAGTCATGCTGAACTACCGAGCCATCGAGCTTTACGACGAGCGACGAGCGACGAGCGACGAGCGACGAGCGACGAGCGACGAGCGACGAGCGACGAGCGACGAGCGACGAGCGACGAGCGACGAGCGACGAGCGACGAGCGACGTGCGACGTGCGACGAGCGACGAGCGACGAGCGACGAGCGACGAGCGACGAGCGACGAGCGACGAGCGACGAGCGACGAGCGACGAGCGACGAGCGACGAGCGACGAGCGCAAGATGACGCTCAAGCGCCACCAGCAGTAGATAAAGGAGGTTATCTACTGGTCGGGCCCGGGCTGTTCACCGAGGGTCGTGCGCGGGCGGGACCCAGGCCTTGGTGCGGCTCGAAGCATCGCCAAACCGCCCCCAAGCACCGCCACACCGAGCCCAAGCACCGCCACACCGAGCCCGACATCGCTGCGCACCAGAAGGGCCACACCTAGCCCGAGCATCACCACACGAGCCCGAACGCAGCCATACCGAGCCCTACATCGCTGCCCACCAGCGCGGCCATACCGAACCCGAGCACAGCCACACCGAGCCCGAGCGCGGCCACACCGAGCCCGACATCGCTGCCCACCAGCGCAGCCACACCGAGCCCGAGCGCAGCCACACCGGCCCCGAGCATCGCCACACCGAACCCGACCTCGCTGCCCACCAGGTCGGCCACACCGACCCCGAACACAGCCACACCGAACCCGAGCACGGCCACACCGAACCCGACCTCGCTGCGCACCAGCGCGGCCACCCCGAACCCAAGCATCGCCACACCGAACCCAAGCATCGCCACACCGAACCCGACGACGCTGCGCACCAGAACGGTCACCCCGAACCCGAGGATCGCCACACCGAACCCGAGCATCGCCACACCGACCCCGACATCGCTGCGCACCAGCGCGGCCACCGCCAGCCCCACCATCGCCACACCGGCCCCGAGGATCGCCACACCGAGCCCGAGCGCCGTTGGTGCTGTCTGGAGGGTTCGAGAGCGCTCTTGGCGATCGGCGGTACTCAGCAACAGGGCATAGAGCGCGAACGCCACTGCTGGCGGGGTAACGCGCCACACGACGGGCAGTCCCGGATCGACTGTCAAGGCAACAGTCGCCCCGAGGTAGAGCAGCCCGGCAGCGACCGGCGTCCATCGCTGGACGAGTGGTAGGGAGTCGGACCGCCGGCTCCCCCACCAGACCAACCCGACGACAGCTACCGCCCAGAGCGGTATGAGGGCGTCCCACTTGTAGTCACTCTGCAGCTGGCTGACGGTGGCAAGGATCAGTGCCGTCACAACGCTGATGAACAGCCACTTGACTACATCGGGCCCAGGAGAAGAAGAGTTCGAGGCGGGCGCGACATCCTGACGGTCGTCCACGACGTGCATAATGCCCACAGCGCTCGACGAGCGGCGGTGGCGACGCTTGTGCCCTTGAAGCCCGCAGGGCCAGAGTTGTCACAGCCAAGCGGCATGCTTTGTAAGGTGAGTACCGATCTTGCCGTCCTGTCACCGTCCTGGACTGGTGCTGTTGCGCCTGTGGACCGTGCCGCAGCCGTCGAACGACTGCCCGGCTTCCCTGCACAGGACCCCTACGAGCGCCTGGCCGTTGCGTTCCTGGTCGGCTACCCCCGTCACTCCGCTCGGGCCTACCTGTCGGACCTCAAGGCCTGGGGCGCGTGGTGCGCTGGTGCCGGCGTGCATCCCTTCGACGCCCGTCGCCAACACGTCGACGCCTGGGTACGGGTGCTCACTACCGAGCCACTGCCCCGCACCGGCCGGCCGATGGCCTCGAGCTCGATCGCTCGGCGGCTGTCGGCGGTGTCGGCCTTCTACGACTACGGCATCGGCGTGGACGTGGAAGTGCTGGCCTTCTCCCCCGTGGCCAACGTGCGCCGGCCCAAAGGTCTCCGACGACTCCACGACCGTCGGGCTCTCGGCCGATGAGCTGGTGGCGCTCCTCGACGCCGCCGAAGCGCACTCCCCCCGCTGGGGCGCGCTCGTATCACTGCTGGCCTACAACGGGGTGCGTATCGACGAAGCACTCCGCGCCGACGTCGCCGGCTACACCTACCAACGGGGCCATCGAGTCCTGCGCATCACCCGCAAGGGCGGCCGCAGCTCCACGGAGCCCCTCGCTCCCCCAACGGTCCGGACCCTGGACGCCTACCTCGAGCCACCACACCCGCTGTCCGGGCCGCTGTTCCTGGACCGCACCAACACGCGGCGCCTGGCCTACACCACGTCGCTCGGCCAGATTCAGCGCCTAGCGGCCAAGGCCGGCATCCCGGCCGCCGCCCAGATCACCCCTCACTCGCTGCGCCACAGCTTCGTGACCGAAGCGCTGGCCGCCGGCGTGCCTCTGCAGGACGTGCAGGACGCAGCTGGCCACCGGGACCCCCGGACCACCCGGCGCTACGACCGCAGCCGCCACAACCTCGACCGGCACCCGACCTACGTGCTGGCTGCTCACCTACGACGCAAAGGCGACTACGACTCCTAGCGGACCGGTCTGGCTGGCTCAAGACACCTAGACCGAACTAACCTGCGGGCATGAGCGAAGCCAAGCCCGAGGCCGACCCCCTGGCTGGTTGGGACCCTCGACGTCGGCAGGCGCTCGAGCGGCTGTGGGCGAGTTTCACGGCGGTCGACGGCCATGCCGCCAGCCTCGGTGACGAGCTGATCGAGGAGCGCCGGGCCGAAGCCCGAGCAGAGGACAGCCGCGCTCCCTCGCTGTGATCGTCCTCGACGCTTCCGCGCTCCTTGCCCTGTTGAACCAAGAGCCCGGCTGGCAGCGCCTGACCGGTGCGCTCGTCGACGACAACAGCACGATCAGCGCCGTCAACTACGCCGAGGTGCTGCAGAAGGCCGGCCGCATCGGGGTTCCGGCCGAGACGATCGACGCTCAGCTCGACGAGTTGGGTGTCACCGTGAGCCCGTTCGGTCGGCTCGACGCTCGCTTGGCAGCGTCGCTCTACCGGCACCGATCCGGCCTCAGCCTCGCCGACCGGGTCTGCCTGGGCCTTGCCCGCAGCCTGGCCAGCCCGGCTTACACCGCCGATCGGCTCTGGGAGTCGTGGTCAGCTGAGTTCGGCGTCCAGGTCGTCGTGATCCGCTAGCCGCCCTGGGGGCGGGCGGCCAGCAGGCACCCCGTCCCACCTGTCCGGGTGCTTCGCGTTGCCGACGGTGCCGCACCCTCACGGTGTCTGCGGCGACGTGCCACGCGGCGGCGGAGGTGAGTTCGTCGACGCGGGCTCAGCGCTCGGCGATGCGCTCGGGGTGCTCGCACAGCCGCACCCGCAGGTCCTCGGTCTGGGTGTCGGCGCGTTGCCGAGTCCGGTCGGCGTCGGCTGCCCGCTGCGGTCATAGCGGGCTCTGCTGGTTGCAGGTCCACCGAAGGGCCTGGGCCCGGCTCGACGCCGGGCCCAGGTGCCGGGCCCAGGTGCCGGGCCCAGGCGCCGGGCTCAGGCGGTGTCGGCCAGGTCGTCGGGGGCGCTGCAGTGGCCGAGGATCGCGCGGGCTGCCTTGGTAACGGTCTCGGCGGCCTGCCGGACACCGGTGAGGTCTCCCCCGGCCCAGCCGGCGACGTAGGCGAAGGTGTAGCCGCCGGCGTCCAGGCCATGCGCGGCCGCCACGACGTACGCGACGCTCTCGGCCTCACACCGGCCGCGGCACGTGGCGTGGGTCGGCAGGTCCGTGACGTGGCCGCACTCAAGATGCCCGAGCTCGTGGGCCAGCGTCTTCACGGCCTGAGCGTCGTCGACGTCGCTGCTGACCCGCACCACCCGGCGGGACGGGTCGGTGTAGCCGTTGGCGCCGCAGCAGTCACCGCGCTCCAGGGCATAGCCGTGTCCGGCCACTTGGCCGGCGAGGTCGTTCCACAGCCCGGCCGGGGCCTGCCCGACCAGCAAGGCCGGGGCGACGTCGGGCAACGGTGCCCCCTCGGTCTGGGACAGGTCGAAGACGTGCACCGCGCGAAAGCCCCGGACCTGCTTTCTGCCGCCGGCTTCGAGCGCCAGTCCCCCGGTGCTGGTGATGGCCGGCTCGTGCCCGGCTGGTTCGGCCGGCTCGGCCCGCTCGGCCGTCTTGGGGCGGTAGGTGCACGGCGCCAGGATCGCGATGCCCCGCTCCCCCTTGCGTACCTGCCGGCCCACGCTCTACCAGGTGCGGAACCCGGCCACCCGGGTGGCCTGCGGGGCCTGCGCGCCGATCAGCAGCAGGTTGCCCAGGCTGTAGCTGTGGAACTTCGCGGCGGTGTCCAGCATCGCCCGCCACCCCTGGGACTCCACCAGCGCGGCGACACCGTCGCTGATCTGCTCGTGCAACGCGGCGAGCTTGTCCCGCCCGCCAGTCTGGCTGGTGGTGCTGCTGGGATGCGTGCTGGTGTGCATTGGTGCCTCCCTGTCCCGTCCCGACGAGCGGGTGCGGGTGGGCCGGTGTCCCCCGGCCTTGAGGGCGGTGGGTTCACCCCTCCGCCGCAAAGCCGCCCGCAGGGGTCGCAGCGGCTCGCCGGGCCAGGGAACAAGCCCACGAAGCTTCCCGCGCAGCGCCTGAGGAAGGATCTCGGGCGCCCTTGCCCGGGGAGGAGCGGCCCCGCACAATCCGGGGGGCAACCTCAAGGAAGCTGAGCCGGCCGCAGGCCGTCCATGCCCGGCCCGCAGGGCCGTGCAGTGCGGGTTGCCGTGCTGGTCTGGTGGGTTGCTCGGCTGGACTGCTCTACCGGGACACGACCCACCGAACCCGAGTTGACCGGGGTCTGCTGGGAGAATCTGCTTCGTTGGTTGATTGCTCGGGTGATGACGACGACCTTGGGGGCCGTGTCCAGTCCCCACTGACCAGAAGAGGAGCCAGGTTCGTGAGGGCCTACGTCGATGAGAGCGTGCGAGTGGCAGCCCCAGGGCTGTACGTGCTCGCGGGCGTCGTCGTGCGCCCCGAGCAGGCCGAGCCAGTCCGGGACGTGTTGCGCAGCGAGCTACGGCACCAGCGCCGGCCCTTTCACTGGCGCCTGGAGGAACGCACCGACCGGGAGTCGATGGCCAAGCGCGTCGGCGCCCTGGACTTGTCCGCCGTGGTGGCGGTCGCCTCCCCGGTCGACGCGCACCGCCCTGAGCGGGCACGGCGGTTCTGCCTGACCCGGATGCTCTGGGAGCTCGAGCAACGCTAGGTGCTCGACGTGCTCCTGGAGAGCCGGACGCACTTGGACAGCGAGGACCGAGCTCTCCTTGGCGCGCAGAAGGCCGGGCACCTGACCCGCGAGTTGCGCTACGCCTTCGAGCGCCCGAACCTGGAGCCGTTGCTGTGGCTGCCCGACCTGGTGGCCGGCGCGGTCTCGTACTCGCGGGCAGGGCTGGACCAGCAGAGCCTGGAGCACCTGCAGCACATCGTGACCGTTGTCGACGTCGGCGCCGCGACTCTGCCTCAGCCATGTGAGCCGCGCGGTGAACCATGACAGGTCGGACGGAGCCCGACAAGCGTTACTTTCAGGACGACGGGACCGGCGCGTCCATCAGCGGCCGGTGTTGCTGATCGGGCACATCCGTCGGCTCCTGGCCCTACCGTCGCGGCCATGACACGCACCCGTGTAGTCGCCCCGGCGGCGCTAGCGGCTGCGGTCCTGGCCGTCGCGCTAGCTCCGAGCCCCAGCCCGAACCCCGGTCCCGGAACGGTTGCTGCGGCGCCGTCCTTGCAGCAGCCGCTTGACGACGAAACTGATCGTGGCGGGGCGCCGTTCGACCCGGCGTTGGCGGCACTGAGCTGCCCGATCGAACGCGGGCCGGTGAAGGAAGGCTCCGACGCCGACCGGTACCGGGTGTCCACCACGATCACCGCGACCTCGGTCGCCTACCTGGTCAGCCGGCCCAAGCCGTCGAGCTACCCGAACAACAACCGCCTCGTGCCTTATGAGCGGATGACGTGGCAGCTGACCGCGACCCTGCTGCAGTACAAGCAGGAAAGCGACGGAGACGTGCACCTCGTCATGCAGGACAGCGCAGGCCGCAAGATGATCGCCGAGCTGCCCTACAGCCCCTGTGTCCCCACCAGCAGCCGCTGGCAGGCAGCCATCGCCGCCGCCCGAGCGTCGTTTAACCACACCTACACCCCCACGACGTCCTGGCACTACGTCCGGCGCACCGTCACGCTCAAGGGTTTGGCGTTGTTCGACCCGCCACACGGCCAGACCGGCGCCGCCGGCAACGGCATCGAACTGCACCCGGTCACTGCCGTCACATTCCACTGACCCGGCCACGACCGACGTCCGCGCCCTTCGGCCTCCCCCAGCTCACGCACCCACCGAGGGCGGCGCCCTAGCGGACTGCTTTGGGCGTGCCTCAGCTCGGTCCAGTCCCGCCATCGGTTACGGGCCGGGGAGGTCCTGCGCCCGGCCCGGCAACGCCGGGGTGTGGACAGCACCAGCACAGACCCCGTGGCTGTGGCAGCGTCCGGGCCGTGCTGCTCCCGTTGCTGGCCGCCGGTGACTTGGGCGTCGGGGTGTGGCTGCTCTGGCACGCGCACCGCCAGCACGGCTGGGACCAGCCCGGCATCCCGGTGACCGGCGTGTTGCTGCTGGTGTACGCGCTGTTCCTGGCCTGGCTAGCCCTGCAGCACCCAGCCGCACCCGCTGTAACGCCGTCGCAGCCGAGCGTGCCGGTGCTGATCTGACAGGCGCCCGCCTGACAGTGGTGGCGTCCGCCTGCCGAGACGGCCGCGTAGCCACCCTCAAGCACCCGACCGGACGTGATCCTCCGGACGTCGTCTACCCCTGCTGCGCCACTGCTGTGTCGTCATGCTGGCCGCCGGCCAGGCGGTACCAGCCTCGCCCGGCTGGGCGCAGCCACGGACAGACCACCAGCTCGTACTCGGCGCTGCCCGCGGTGTAGCCCGCCGCCTGCAGCCGGCCGGCCAGCACCGCCCGAGCCTGGCTGTCCGCCGGGCTGGTGAAACAGCCGCGCAGCACCGCCTGGGCCCGGGCCAGCCGCACCGGCTGGCTTTGGTGTACCAGGCCGCCCTGCAGGTGCAGCCCCGGCTGGCAGCTGACCCACACCGCCAGCTGCCGGCCGGTCAACGCCGGCCGGCCCGGCCCGAGCCGGCGCAGCCCGAGCAGCAGCTCAGCGATCGGCAGTGCCCCGCACGCCTGCAGCTGGCAACGCACCGGCCCAACGATCTGCGAGGCGGCGTCTCGGCCCTGGACCAGCAGGCGACCGACGACGGCGACGTCCGATCCGGCCAGCCACCACGCCCCGTCCGCTGCCGGTTCCTGGCGCAGCACCAGCACTCCCCGCGAACGCACCTGCCGCAGCAACCCCGCCCAGCCGCCAGCCACCGCCGTCGGCACCGGCCCGGCCGGGAGCGCTGGGTGCAACGCCACCCCGAACAGCAGCATCAACGCCCGGACGGTCCGGGCGCACGCCCGCCCTTCCCCGAGCCCAGCCAGCACCAGCAGCCGGGCGCTGGCCTGGTCATCCATGGCCCGCAAGGCCGGCAGCATCCCCACCGCCCGGCGCAGCACCAGCGGCGCCCCGACTGCCCGAGCCAGCCGCCCGGCCCGGACCCGGACCCGCCGCCGCTGGGTTTCGGCCACGCCGGCCAGCCACTCCAGGCCGTCGTCCCCACCGTCTGGCGGTAGCAGCTGCAGGTCACGCTCCAAGGCCCGCTGCAGGTCCGGCCGCAACGGCGCCACCCGGGCCGCCACCAACGCGACCACTGCCTCCAAGGTTCCCGCCAGCGGCGGCCCGGTCGGCCGCGGCAACTCAGCCAACAACCCCGGCCACCCGAGCGGCAGCGGCCCCGGCAACCCGGTACCGCTGATCGCACCTGACCCCGTCACCCGTACACCCCCTTCCCCACACCATTGACCAGAGCACCGGTCCTGGTCCGGGCGGCAGGACCCGTCGGTGCCGGAAACGCACGGGAGGTGTCGGCCGTAGACGGCCATGGCTCCTTGCGCTGCACACTGGCGCAGCTCGGCAACCTGAGCCTCAGGCACGGCGATGCGACCCGCCGGGACATCAAGGGTGGGGTATGTAGGCCCCTGACCGGTGCTGTGGGTCGAGGCAGTGGGCTGGGGGGGTCAGCTACTCAACGCGACCAGGGCCTGTGCCCAGGTGAAGTACTTGTTCTTGCCCAGGTCCCCGCCGGTCTTGATGTTGAACGCCTTCTGCAGGAGCTCGCCGTCGGCGTCGGTGACCCCGGCCAGGGCGCTGACCGGGGCCGCCAGGACCTCCTGGAGCGTCTTGTCCTCGTAGGCCTTGTCGAGGTACTTGGACAGGTCAGCGGATACGGCCACGGTGGGCTCCTGGGTCGGGACGGCTCTTACAGGTCTGTTCCGCACCACGCCATGCCGGCGCCGGCTCGGTGGGCGGCGGACTCGGTCCTGGCGGGCCGCCCGCTGCCGCCCGCCGCCGCCGTCGCAGATCAGGCCGATGTCCGGGACCCCGGCCATCGGCTATCTGCACTTACCGAGCAGAGCGGCGACAGGATGGCGCTGCCTTTCGTCGGCGACCCGACCTCAATCGGTCCCTTGCGGCTCAACGTGTGAGGAGAGCGCAGCGCACTTCGCCAAGCGTTCTACGTCGACGTCAACCCCGAGCTGGCGGAGGCGGCGCTGTGGCAGCTGACCCCCGACCCCCGGCCGGGCCCGCCGTCCTTGACGAGCAGGCCTGGGGCTCCGTCCGCCACACCTACGATCGGCGAGGCGGACGGTGCTCATCCGTACAACCCGACCTGGGTGGTGTGCCTCCACAGCGGCCGTTCGCCCTTCCTGCCGTCGCCCCAACGCTTCGCCGAGGTGACAGCCGCCGTCCGCTGACGCCGGTTGTGGCGGACGAAGAGGACCTCCCACCGTGGTCCCGGCCGATGTTGCCTACCCGACCGACTCGTGGCTGCTGGCCAAGGCGGCCCAAATCCAGCCGTGCAGCCGCAGGTCCGCGGAGAGCGGAACGACAGTGGTCGTCAGCCTGGGCACGCAGGAGTAGTTCAGCGCGGCCTACTTTCCACGACCACCCGGCCCTGTCGGAGGCCTCCGAGCTAGTCAACGTGATTTTAGATTCGCCCCTGGTCCGGGGTACGAACGGGGTACGAACTCACTGCGGATGACTCGTGTCAATCCTTGACTACCGCGGTGATCATCTTCTGTATCGTCGCAGGTCAGAGGCTACTTGTACTGCTCAGCGAGGCCGAGCACTAACCGGACATACCAGTCTGCATGGTTATAGCTGAAGATCGCGTCGTACAGCGCCTGGCCGCCCTGCCCGGCCCCGGCCCGGCACAGGTACAGCGCCGCGGAGGGCACGGCGTCGAAGGGGTTCATGATGTCGGCCTTGCCGTCACCGTCGCCGTCGACGCCGGCGAACGCCCACGTCGAGGGCAGGAACTGCATCGGGCCCAGGGCCCCGGCGCTGGAGGTCCCGGCGTTGCGCCCGTGGTTGCTCTCCACCTGCCCGATGGCGGCGAGCACCTTCCAGGACAGCCCGGGGCAGTAGTGCGCCGAGGCGATGTAGAGGTCGCGGTAGTTGCGCGGCTTGCCGGACA
>JAABUY010004250.1_pt1 | contig 15177 bp, 13 predicted proteins | sample 5560271 | NCBI WGS metagenome assembly JAABUY01 (sample SAMN10711886, study PRJNA513374) | rock metagenome | isolation source: Antarctica rocks | place: Antarctica: Victoria Land, University Valley
GCTCATCCCCAACATGCCCGAGCACCGGCTGCTCCCGCTCATGGAAGCGTTCGAGCAAGCGGTGTCAAAAGCACCCAACTTCAGCGGATTGTATGCCCACGCGAAATGAGGGGATAGCTGAGGGCTGTGCGACAACCCACCCGGTGAGGCAGGCGCTTCCCCTTACAAGGTGTTCCGTTCCGCTCGCTTGTTTCCCAGCCTCGCATTGCCTCATCTGAAATGCTCCCGAGTGTTGACCTGTTGCCTCACCTGAAATGCTCCCGGCCGGGGTTCGGCAGAGATAGGCATGAGGCGGATCAGCATGGCAACATGAGACGAGTTGGTAGCTGCGGTGTCGGAACGTTACGGGCGAGCCAGCCGGGCCGAACGGGGCCGCATCCTGGACGAGTTCACAGCGGTGGCGGGTTTGCACCGCAAGCACGCGGTGCGCCTGCTCCACGGTGGGACACCCAGCCGGCAGTCCGGCCGCTGGCTTTGATCATTCATCATGGTGATCGCTCTTGCCTGGCCAACCGTGTCCGCAAGGGGATCGTCCAGCGGACGGTCTGACCCCTGCGAGACAAGCCCTGTGTGTAAATCATCGCGGTATTTGGCGCCGTTCCGATCGCGATAATTGTCAGTTGCCGGGCCCGATCACGAGGCAGTCGCGTGCGGCCTGAACGATGTCGGCGGACGTTGCATCGACGCGGTTGAGGGTCGTGATGCGCCTCATCTGCGCGAATAGCCGCTCCATCAGCCGGAAGTTGCCGCGCGTGATGCGGATCACCGCCGCCTGTGCCTCGATCGCGTCGAGCTGCGTCGGATCGAAGGTGATGCCGAAATCGCCAGCATGGGTCGCGAGCAGAAGGCGCATCTCGGTTTCGGTGAGCGCTTTGAATTCATGGACGAAGCCGATCCGCGAGTAGAACTGAGCATAGCGGGCAAGCCGCTTCTCCAGGCCGGGGACTTTGTTGCATGGACCAGGAGGTGGGCGCAGTACGCCTACGTTTGTTTGCTTTTACGCGAAGCGGACATAGCTCGGGCGTCCGAGTTCGAGCATGCGGTTCAGCGCATCGACGGCGATGGCCACTTCGGTTGCGCGGCGCCGGTCCGTGCGTGAGCGCAGCGCGTCGCCGACCACCCGCTTGAAGCGACTTATGTCGGCCTCCACCAGCGCACGCCAGTGATAACCTGACACCTTCTGCCATCTCATGCGGCCGTGCTCGGAGATGTCCTGCAGATACTGGTCTCGTTGGCCTGGTGTGGTCGTGGCCGTGTCGCTCGGAACGGCGTTGGATCGTGGTGGGACAATGACGGTCGCCTCGGGATGATGTGCGGCGACCTGGCCATAGACGCCGTCCTGATCGTAAGCACCGTCAGCGGTGAACGAGGCGAGCGTGCCATCAACCTGATTGAGCAAGGGACCGACCTGCGAGGCGTCATCGACGTCACTCGTGGTCAGCGTCGCCGTCACGATCCGGCCGGTGTCAGCATCCACACCGATATGCAGCTTGCGCCAGGAGCGGCGCGTCTGTGTTCCGTGCTTCTCAAGCAGCCATTCGCCCGATCCGCACAGCTTCAGCCCCGTGCTGTCCACCAGCAGGTGCACGGGCGCCGAGCCCGGCCGTGACCGCGCCACCTCCAGCGTCTCGGCCCGGCGGCTCAGGGTCGAATGGTCCGGCACCGCCAGAGTGAGGCCGAGCAGGGTGATCACGGAGCCGATCAGCCCCTCCGTCTGCCGCAGCGCCAGACGGAACACCGCGCGCAGCGTCAGTGCCGTGGCAATAGCCAAGCCCGAATAGCGCGGCTGTCCGCCCGGGGTGGTGCGTGGCTCAGCCTTCCAGGCCGCGATTGCCGCATCCGTGAACCAGACGGTCAAACTGCCACGCTGGCGCAGGGCGGCATCGTAGGCCGCCGAGTTCGTCACCCGATGCTGCTGTTTGGGGATGTGATGGCGATGGTCAGCGTTGGCCTTAAACGGCAAGGTAGCTACCTCTGGGGCTGGCAACGGAACTCGCTCCACCGCCATCCTACACCAGGCAGCCTCGCCGACCGATCCCTGCAACACGGTCGCGTAGCCGATCAGCGTGGTGGCCATGCATAAAGTGTACGGTTATAGGGCCATCATTGATACAAAAATCGGACCATCTATTTGAGACGGTTCCGGCCATGGTTTTCCGCCACTCGGGCTCGGACAGCTGAGTGTCCGTTGGACGATCCCCTTGCGGACATCCCGAATGGCAACGATCTACGCCAAATCTCGACACGGGGTTGACCGCTGCCGTTCGTCCCTCCTACGGCTCTACCGGCCAAGGCGTCGCCGGCGCTGCTGATACGCCCGCACGGCACGCAAAAAATCCACCTTGCGGAATGCCGGCCAGGCCACGTCGCAGAAGTAAAACTCGCTGTAGGCGCTTTGCCACAGCAAGAAGCCAGACAGCCGGATTTCGCCGCTGGTGCGAATGATGAGGTCGGGGTCGGGCGACCCGGCCATGTAAATGTGCCGGCCGATCGCCGCGGGCGTGACGCGGTCCAGCATGTCGGCCAGGGTGGCGCCTTGCGACGCCTGTTCGGCCAGTAGGGCATGTACGGCGTCCGCGATCTCCTCCCGTCCCCCGTAAGCGACGGCGATGGTGAGAACCATGCCGTCGTACCCGGCCGTGGCCTCCTGCGCCGCCTTGATGGCCGCGACGACCGAAGCCGGAAGGAGCTGGAGCTTGCCAATGGCCTGGACCCGGACGCGGCGGCGGTGGATCACCGGGTCGCAGGCGAGGGCGCGCAGCTTGGCTTCGACCGCGGCCAGGATGCCTGATACCTGGTGCGGCGGCCGGTCGAGGTTGTCGGTGGAGCACACCCAGAGCGTGACGGCGGGCACAGCCAGTTCGCCGCACCAGCCCAGTACGTCATCGAGCTTGCGCGCGCCAAGATCGTAGATGTCTCGCGGCTCGCGCAGGCCATGCCGCTGCCCGTGGCGTCGGTTGCCGTCGAGGATGATGCCGATGTGGCGGGGGCGTTCCACGGCAGAGACCTGCTGTCCTAGCCAGCGCTCGTAGGCGCGATAGAACGGCCGCAGCCACGCCCGTGCCGGATCAGTCAGGACCGGGCCTGGCTGATCCGTGACGGCGATGGTCCGAACCGCTAGGATTGTCATGCCTCCGATGGGTGCGCGCTGGAACAATGGGTGTGAGGCGGACTGCCATGGACACCCAACCGGGTCTGCCGCTGGAGTGTGATGTCGGTGGCCACGCGGCCAAGGGCGAGCCGTAGGGCGGCCAGAGGCCGGCCGCTACGCATCAATCAGCAGCTCCGGCGAAGTAGGCCGTGCCTGACATGCCAGGATCAGGCGATCGGCAATGTCGGCCTTTAGCAAGGCGGCGCTTTGGGTCATGGCGACCGTGCCCGACACCAGCTTGACCCGGCAGGTGCCGCAGGTGCCGGTGCGGCAGGAGTAGTCAAGCTTCACCCCGGCCGCCTCCGCCGCGTCAAGGATCGTCTGCATGGCCGTGATAGGCACAGTCTTGCCGGTCACACGAAACTCGATCTGGGCGGCACAGGCGCCCTGCGCCAAAGCAGCCGCCTCGTCACGCTCGATCTGATCCACCGGCGTGGTGAACAGCTCGGTCAGCACTTGGGCACGCGGCACGCCCAAGCTTTCGAGCATGGAATGCACCGCATCCATCATGGGCGCCGGGCCGCACAGGTAGACTCGGTAACTTGGTAGATTTGGGATGAAGCCAGACAGTCGCTCGGCCGTGACACGTCCCGTAAGACCTTGCCAGTCGGTCCCAGCGGCATCCTCGACAAGGACCTGCAGGTGGAAGTTCGGGTGGCGCTCCTGGAGGTAGGCCAGTTCTTTGCCGTAGATGATGTCATGAGGCGTGCGCACCGCGAACACCATCCAAACGTCATGTTGCCAAGCAGCGTCGGTCAGGTGGCGCAGGACGCTCATCATCGGCGTAATGCCCACACCGCCGCCGATCAGCACGACACCCCGGCTCTCATCACCGGTGAAGGTGAAGCTGCCGGACAGAGCGCGGACCTCGATCAGATCGCCCTCGCGGGCTTGGTCGTGCAGGTAGTGCGAGGCCGTCCCCTCGACCTCACGCTTCACGGTGATCTCGACGTAGCTGGTCCGCGTCGGCGGCGAGCTGACGGTGTAGGTGCGTCGCACCTCCTTGCCGTCGATCGGCAGCGACAGCGACAGGAACTGGCCGGGCTTGAAGGTGAAAGGGAGTCGGCGACGGTCGGCCGAAACCATGCGGAACGTCTTGACCGTAGGTGTCTCTTGGAAGATCCGTGCGACCAGCAGCTTGCCGGCCCATGTCGTGGGCTGGTCCATGAAGGTGCCGGCCGGCGCCGCCAAGGCAGCTTCGCGCAGTGCCGCATGCCGCACGCCGTAGAGCACACGCCAGGTAATGGCCGCGAGAGCCAGGACGGTGCAAGCCTCGATGAACACCTTGCCGCCATCCGTGAAATCGATCGGATTGGCGTCAAGGTTCGGATTGGTCAGCACGCTATGCACGAACAGCGCGACCGTGACCGCATACGCGACGTAGTGCAGCTTCTTCCAGGTCCGGATGCCGATCCGGGTGCGGAAGTAGGAAGTGACCACCACGAAGATCAGCGCGTAGGTGGCGAACGCTCCGATGGTGTTGATGATCGGCTGGTCGGGCGCCCAGAACGGCAGCGCGATGTCGAGCCAGCCGAACTTCGCGGTCGCAGACGGCAGCAGCAACACGGGATGCAGCAGCACCACGGCGAGCGCGATGTAGCCGGTCCAGTTGTGCAGGTCGTAGAGCGGCAGGCGCCGGTGCGGCCAGCTCGCCACCGGGTTGTAGCGGGTGGACAGTAGCAGGCCCAGCAGCAGGTTGAAGGTGAGCAGCCCGGTGGCCGCCAGCCCCGCGTAGGAGGTGAGGTCAATGAAGGTGATGTCCGGGATGCCGGTGTCGGTAGGGGTCATTGAACCTTCCAAGAGCAGGCCGCGAGCAACCGCCTTGTCCGGCGATCCGGGGCGGGGCTCCTTGAGGGCTGCGATATAGCCGCCACACCTGACATTTCACGAACATCCGCATGACGATTCCGTCATGCAGCTTGTTAGCGTCCGCCCTCGGGCCGACCGCCGATCGGGGTCTCCAGCGTGACCCGTGTGCCACGCCCGACCTCGCTTGCGATCGCCACTTGGCCGCCGTGCAGGGCGGCGATGCTGCGGACCATCGCCAATCCCAGGCCAAAGTTACCCGCCGAGCCGGAGCGGGCCAGGTCGGCACGGTAGAAGCGGTCGAAGACGTGCGGGAGATGGTCGGCCGCGATGCCGTGGCCGCTATCGACCACCTCGACCTGGAGAGTGCTGTCGTCGCCGCCGGACCGGATTGTCACTTGCCCGCCGGGAGGGGTGTGGGCAATGGCGTTGGCGACCAAGTTGCCAATCGCTTGTTGGAACAGGGTGCGGTCGAATGCGGCGACAAGGCTGTTCGCGTCCTCGGCGTGGAGCGTCACCCCTACTTCCGCCGCCTGAGCCTCGTAAAACTCCAGGACAGCCTCGATTTCCCGGCCCACTTGGATCGTGTCAGGGTGAGGAGCGTCGATCCCGGCCTCGGCGCGCGCCAGGAACAACAGGCTGTGGATCAGGCGGCTGATGCGCAGGCATTCTTCAAGGGCGGAGCCGAGCGTCTCGCGGTACTCCTCCGGTGTCCGCGACTTTCCGAGTGCAACCTCGATTTCTCCGCGCAGGTTGCTGATTGGCGTGCGCAGCTCGTGCGCCACGTCGGCCGAGAATTGCGAGACCTGCGCGAACGACTCCTCCAGCCGGTCCAGCATCTCGTTGAAGGTGCCGGCAAGCGCCCGCAGCTCGGCGGGAAGGTCCGTGGTGTCGATGCGCTCGTGAAGCGTGGAGGAGCGGACCCTGCGTGCCGCTGCAGTCACGCGTTCGATCGGCCGTATGCCGCGCCGGGCGATGGTGTAGCCGGTGCCGGAACATAGGATCACGGCCGTGACGAGCACGAGCCAGAGCCGTTCGCGGTAGTGGACAAGGAGCAGCTCCTCGTCGGCGCGGTCCATCGCCACCTGCAGAACGCGCCCGTCCGAATGGGCGTCGTCGGCCGAAACACGCGCGCTGAGCACCTGGAACAGCCGGCCCGAACCGGTCGTGACCTCGCCGTCGATGTCGCGGCCAGTCTCGACGAGGCTGGGCGACGGAAACGCCGACACCGGCAGCGCGCGGCTCATACCAGGCGATTCCAACAGTGTCCTGGCCTCGGCATCGACGACACGCACCCAGATTTCCTGCGGCTGGCGCAAGGTGTGGCCGGCGCCGATCGCTCCCGTTTCCGACAAGCGCAGCTCGACCGGCGAGGCGCGCAGCAGCAAGCGCAGGTCGGTGACGGTGTTGGCCAGCGTGTGTCGGTCTTCGGCGTCGAAGCTGGTGGCCAGCACCCAGTACAGGAACCCCGTCGCGGCCAGGATCAGCACCAGGGCGGAGCCGGCGTACCACGCTGTCATCCGCGCGACGATCGACCCCGTCCAAGGGCGCAGGATGGTCACGCGCCGGCGGTGGACGGGCGGGCTTCCAGCACATAGCCGATCCCGCGCACGGTGTGGATCAGCTTGGTGTCGAACGGGTCGTCCACCTTGGAGCGCAACCGCCGGACGTGGACGTCCACCACGTTGGTGCCGCTGTCAAAATTGATGTCCCAGACCCGCTCGGCGATCACGGTGCGCGACAGCACATTGCCGGCACGGCGAGCCAGGAGCGAGAGAAGCAGGAACTCCTTCGGTGTGAGGTCGAGCGGCTTGCCTTGCCGGACCGCCTTGTGCCGCTCAATGTCGATCTCCAAATCGGCGACGGACAGGGTTGTGATCTGCTGCCGGATGCCGCTGCGGCGCAGGATGGTTCGCAGCCGCGCCAGCAGCTCGGAAAAGGCGAACGGCTTAATGAGGTAGTCGTCGGCCCCAAGCTCCAGTCCGCGCACCCGGTCAGGCACCCCGTCGCGCGCGGTCAGCAACAGCACGGGGACCTGGTTGTGGCACTGGCGCAGCCCGCGCAGCACTGACCAGCCATCCTGCCCGGGCAGCATGACGTCGAGAATGACCAGCTCGTAGCCGCCCTGCCGCGCCAGGGAGGCGCCGATGTCGCCGTCGGTGGCAATGTCGGCCACGAAGCCGTTCTCCTCCAGCCCCTTCTTGAGATAGGCGGCGGTCTTGGGCTCGTCCTCGACGATCAGCAACTTTATGATGACCACCCTGGCATATAGGCAACGCCGCCGAGGACGCCGCGCCCGCAAGAACAAGGGGGCGTGCCCAGCCGCTCGACAAAGGACGAAGATAGCCGCGATCTTGAGGACAGGGTGAATCGCAAGATCAAGGCCGTATGTCGCAACAGAGGGTGACGCCGACCAGTTCGAGCGCAGCAGCAGCGGTAAAGCGGCCGAAGCTCGTGAACCAAGCAGCGTTCCCCAGCTTAAGTAAGGCTGGCGCCGGCACGGAGCACGTCGTCTGACCGAAGGTCAAAGCGAGGAGGACCGGGTGACTGTCGTCCTCTGGCTATTGGCGTTCGCCGCCGGTGTCGCCCTGATCGTCTGGGGCGCGGAGGCGTTTGCCGAGCATCTCGGCCGGGCCTCGGTGCGCCTCGGCGTCAGCAGCTTCGCGTTGGCGCTTCTGCTGGCCGGCGCCGAGCCGGAAGAGCTTGCAACCGCGGTGGTCGCCTCGCTGCGCGGCTCACCCGGTATCGCGCTCGGCGATGTGGTCGGTGCCAACGTCGCGATCTGCCTCATGGCGCTGGGCGTGGGCGCCTGGATCGCGCCACTGCCGTTCCGGGGCGGGGTGATGCGCTACGCCCTGCTCGGCCTGCCGCTGGGCGCGGCTGGAGCTTGGTGTGCCTGGGACGGCGAGGTCGGCCGCGCCGAGGGCGCGGTCCTGATTGCGCTCTATGTCCTCTACGTGGCCGCGATCTGGTGGGCGGAGCGCAAGCCGCCCGCCCTCGGCGAAGTCGGCGAACTGGCCGAGGCGCGAGAGGCGGCGAAGGCCGGGGAACCCACGCGGTTTGGACGGGACCTGGCGCTGGTGCTGGCCGGGGTTGCGGCCATGGCGGGTGGCGCCACGTTGCTGGTGGAGGCGGTGCAGCGCATCAGCGGCGTCGAGGCGATCCAAACCCGGCTCGGCCTCACGCTGGTCGGCTTCGCGACCGGGTTCGAGTTGGTGGTCCTGGCCTGGTCGGCGGCACGACGTGGCATCTCGGAGGCGGTGGTGGCGGGCGTGGTGGGCAGCTTCGCCTACAACGCGACCATGACGCTCGGCGCTGGAGCCCTTGCTCGTCCGCTCGTGCTGGCCGATGTCGCCGTGCTGCATGGGCCGCTCCTGCTGATGCTGGGATCGCTGGCCATGGTCGTCGTGCTCGCCGCACGCCAGGGTAGGTTGGCCCGCACCGAGGGCGTAATCCTGCTCGTGGCTTATCCGGCGTTCGTCGCCTGGATGCTGCTGGGCTGACATGAAGGAATACTTGCGTATGACAAGCCTGACGACGAGAGCCTGGGGTTCACTGCGAAGCCGACGCATGGCCCGGGCTGGATTCCTTGGCTCGTGCGCGGTCCTGTTGGTGGCACTGCTTGGACAGGCCTTCCTCGCCGGCGTGGCCGCGATGACGGACCCGAGCTGGTGGGAACTGCACCGGGCTTGGGTCCACGCTTTTCAGTGGCTTGTGCTGCTGCCACCGGCCTGCGCCGTGCTGGCCGGGTATTCGAGGCGGCTGATGTGGGCGAGTGCCCTTCCGGTCGTGCTGCTCTATCTTCAGTATGTCTGGGCTGAGCTTGGCCGCGACGGCACCTGGGCTTATGGGCTGGGCGTCCACGCCGCGAGTGCCCTGCTCCTGTTCGGAACCATGGGGGCGCTGTTTGCCGCAGCGCTCGCGGCGGCCCCGCCGCGCGCCTGACTCCTACCCGGCGCACGCTGGCTGGCAAGAATCAACGAAACGGCCTCTCTCCACGCGTAAGCAGACAAAGCTGGAACGGGCAGCGCCGGGCTTCGAGTGGAAGGAGCCTTTCGCTCTTTTGCGGTCGAGACGCTCTGGTCGAGTGGTGCCGGGAATCAGATGATTTCCGACACCCGCCGATCGTCGTCTTGAAGCGCCCAGAATCAGCCGATTTCCTGCACGACAAACCCTGCCGGAATGAGAAAGTGTACGGAAACCGTCGCCAGAGGGTTTTCCGACAGGCCTATTGTTGTTGTTCTGTCCCGTTATGCGTACCAGGAGGCACTTCCGTTAGTTCGGGCCTATTTGGGCAGGCCGTTCGTCGGTCTGTCACTGATCATTTTGTAAATCCTGGTCGCGAGTGCGCTGACCCCGAAAGGCTTGGTCATGATCTGCATGCCCGGCTCCATCCGACCGTGATCCAAGGCCACACTCTCGGCATAGCCGGTGATGAACAGCACTTTCAGGCCGGGACGCCGCTGCCGTGCCGCGTCCGCGAGCTGTCGACCGTTCATGCCCCCGGGCAGGCCGACGTCGGTCACCAGAAGGTCAATGCGGGTTCTCGTCTCCAGAATATGCAAGCCGGATCGCCCATCAGCGGCCTCGACCATCGTGTAGCCTAAGTCTGAGAGCACCGCGACGATGATCAGGCGTATGGCCGGTTGGTCCTCGACCACAAGTACCACGGCGCTTGCTGTCGCCATTGGGAGGTTGGCTGTCGCATCGATTTCCTCTTGACCGTCTACTGCTCCGAGATGTCGGGGCAGGTAGATCTTCACCGCCGTGCCTTGCCCCTCCTGGCTCCGCAGGCGCACATGCCCGCCGGATTGCTGCACGAAGCCGTCAATCATGGACAAGCCCAGGCCAGTGCCCTGACCAATCGGCTTGGTCGTGAAGAAAGGATCGAACGCGCGAGCGACCACGCCAGGAGCCATGCCGACGCCAGTATCGATCACGGCTAGGGCTACGTACTCGCCACAGGGCACGTTTTTGGACAGTTGCTCTCTGGGCGTCCCCTGCCCGTCAGGGAGGGTAGCGTTTGCGGTTTCAATCACAATGTTGCCACCATCGGGCATGGCATCCCGCGCGTTGATGATCAGGTTAAGCAGCGCGTTCTCAAGCTGGTTGGGGTCGCACAAGGTAAGCCACAGTCCGACCGCGAGCCTCGTCGTAATCTGGATGCTTGGCCCGCCTGTATTTCCGAACAGCTCTCTCATACCGCCAACTAACTGATTCACGTCTGTAGGCTTGGGGTCGAGCATCTGGCGGCGTGAGAAGGCGAGCAGGCGTTGAGTGAGCGCCGCTGCACGCTCCGCTGACCCCAGCGCCATCTTGATATAGCGGCCCAACTCCGCCGTACGACCCTGGCCGACACGGATGCGTGCCAGTTCGAGGCTGCCGGTAATACTCTGCAGCTGATTATTGAAGTCGTGCGCAATGCCGCCGGTAAGCTGACCAACTGCCTCCATCTTCTGCGACTGACGTAGCGTCTCCTCGATCCGCTCGCGCTCTTCAGCCTCAGCCTGCAACTTGGCGTTCGCCGCGGTCAGTTCGTGGGTACGTTCGGCCACTCTCGCTTCAAGCACCTCGTTGGCTTGACGGAGCGCCTCCTCGGCCTGCTTGCGTGCCGCATTTGACGAATCGGCAACTGCGGTCAGTTCATGCTGGCGCAGCGAACCGAGGATCAATGCTTCGTTCATCGCGCGCGTCTTTTCGTAGAGCGCTGCGGTCTCGGTGACATGGATCATAACACCCACCGTGTGCTCAAGCGCCATCACCGGCCACATCGTATAAGACCGGAAGACGGGACGGGGGTCGGAGTGTTCCTGCTCTGTGTAGCTTTCGGACTGGCCCGTGCGGTAGACGCGGCCCAGCAGGGCCGGGCATTCGGCCTGTTCCGGCAGCATCTCACAGAACGGCTTGCCGACGAGCTCGTCCTTGGTTTTTTCCATCAGTCGGCAAAAGGCGGGATTGACATAGCGAACGATGTGCATCGGTCCGTCGACCGTCGCCATAGGCAACGGGGCGTGATCGAGGCAGAGGTTGGATTGGTGTGGCGGCATCGGATCCGGTGCCGGTTTCCCAGGCATGTGAGGATTACCCTGACTATACCGCCTTGATTTCCGGCGCCGGTTCGTTCTCTTGCGCCGTACGAGGGCCGGTTCGATACGGTATTCCGGTGCTCAACCCGATGTAGTCCGTGCGCCGCGGGTGGACAACCACAACACCTTCGTCCGTAATAACGTATTCGCGAATGTCTTTGCTGTGATTGCCGCCGCGCATTTTGATGACCACCATCACCTTCCGAAGCTGACCGTCGATTTCGACATATCGCAGCCGGATGATGTCGTCGGTGAGAAACGAAATGGCATAGTGACTGAACTGGAGAGAGGTGAAGTTGTCCTCCACTTCGACCGTGCTCAGGATCGTGATACCGGCTCCGGTTAAGGTACCGATCATCCGATAGAGCGACTCGCGAAAGTCGGCGCGCAAGCCGGGCGCCAGCGCCATCTCAAAACCGACCAGCGAGTCGATCACCAGACGTTTGGCGCCAACCCTTTTTATGGCGTCCAGGATTGCAAACATCGTTTCATCGACTGAAAGGTCGAGCGGACGAAGATAGAGGATTTCGAGCGCTCCCCTTGCTTCCGCCCCTTTCAGATCCAACCCGAAGGTGTCCGCTCGTTGCATATACCCCTCAGGGCGTTCTTCGAAGATTACCATGATTCCCGGCTCTCCATGGCGCAGCCCATCAGCGATGAAGTGCGTCGCCAATGCCGACTTGCCCGTGCCAGAGGGCCCAGCCACCAGGAGGCTATCGCCTTCGAGAACGCCCCCACCCAACATCTTGTCCAACTCAGGAATACCGATGGAAAGCTGACGCCGATCAGGCGATTGCTTCTTATTGCCGATCAGCCCCAACGTGCGTGAGAAAGCTTGCAACCCATCATCGCCGATGCGGATGGTGTGCAAACCCGGCACCGTTGCCTGGCCGCGCAGCTTCATGACCTGCAGTTTCCGTACCACGGAACTCCGTTCTGCCACCTGCGAAAGCCAGACGATGCCATCGACCATGGTGAACAAGGAATTATCGCGGATCTCCTCTTCGTAATATTCGCCAACCAGGAACGTCGTCACTCCCGAGCCGGTCAGGAACTGGGAGAGGCGGTGGACGAATGATTGCACCTTCGCCTCACCGGCGTCGCTCATTGCTTTGCGCGCCAGGCTGCGAAAGGAATCGACGAACACTATGGCTGCGTTGGCCGCGCCAACTTGTTTGACGATCTCCTCCAGCACCGCATCCAAGTCCTGTTCCAGTGCCACGTCGGACAGGTTGGAAAAGCGGACTGCCCCGTCTAATCTAGACGGATCGAAAAAAGAAAACTGCTGCTGGTAACGGAGCATTTTGATGACCGGTTCGCCAAGTATAGTGAAGTAGAGTACTGGTCTTTCCAGCGTTGCATTGGCGAAAGCGATTTGGTGCGCCAGCGTGGTTTTACCGCAACCGGGCGTGCCTCCGATGACGCTGATGGAGAATTCCGGGATGCCGCCGCCCAGTATGTCATCAAGCCCAGGCACGCCGGTCGAAAGTTTGTGAATTCTGACTTTGGATGATTTGCTTCCAGCTCCTCCTGGAGAGGGAGATCTGTCCGTCTTACCTGGTTTTTGCACTTTGCACCTCCTCGCCCGCCGCAACCCATGTCGCTGGATCGAGGTCTGGCCAGATTTCGTTGAGCTGTTGCAAGGTCAAACTTAGGCCGATGAGGGCCGCCAGCAATCCGAGTAACTGAGCAAGCAGGACCACCGAGCCTTCCAGAAACTCGGCCTGATCGAGCTGGAGGTGAGTTCGCTTCAACCCTTCCAAAGTCCCGTCCACTTCCACGCGCACCTTGCCCAGCCAGGACACTTCCGCGTTGGCCAGCACAAGTGCGCGTGATAGTAGCGCTCGAAAACCCCCGACACCCATCAGGTTCGCCAGATGCGGGCGCAGCTTTTCGGCAACATGAAAGGCTGCTGCAGCTTCTGCTTTGGAAAACTGATTGCTGGCCGTCTCATATGCCACGAGAGTCTCTGCGATCTTTCGCATTTCTGATGTTGCTCGGTTCATCCGGAACCCCGATCGCATAGGCTTTTCAGTCACTCATGCCGTAGTTTTGGACACAGAACGATACAGGTCGCATTCTTTCGCAGTTGTTGCAACCCTACGATCAGGCGGCAATGGCTCAGAAAGCGTCGAGACGGAGGGCGTGAGGAGGACATGGACCCGGCACTGGCGCCATTCCTGGCGCTGCTGGAGACCGACTTGGCCACCCGGCCAGCCGAGGCTGTGCAACCGCTTCCGAAAGGCGATATGGTAGTTGCCAAACCCACCTACTAGGGGTAGATTAGCTCCATCGACGGAGCACGGCCATGGCGAGCGTTCTCAACCAGCCTTACTTTCAAGACGAAGAAGCCGCTTATGCGAAGCTGGAAAGCTTCGTCTGGCCTGACGGCGCGGTTTGCCCGCATTGCGGCTGCACGGCCCGCATGAAGCGCATGGGCGGCACCGCAACCCGCCCCGGCTTGTACAAGTGCTACGCCTGTCGCAAGCAAAGCCGGGTGACGGTCGGCACGGTGTTCGAGAGCAGCCACGTCAAACTGCATGTGTGGCTTCAAGCCGTCTACCTTATGTGCAGCAGCAAGAAGGGTATCAGCAGCAACCAGCTCGCCCGTACTCTGGGCGTCACGGTCAAGACCGGCTGGTTCATGTCGCACCGCATCCGGGCTGCAATGGAGGCCGGTGTAGGCTCGCCGCCGATGGGCGGGGATGGCGTGACCGTCGAGATTGACGAGACATACATCGGCACGAAGTACAAGAAGCCGGAAGACGCGCGTGGCTATGCCCACAAGAACGCGATACTGACCCTGGTGCAGCGCGGCGGCTCTGCCCGGTCCTTCCATGTTGATGGCATCAAGGCCGTTGACCTGCTTCCGATTATTAAGGCGAATGTCCTTCCCGGCACGTCGGTTATGACCGATGAAGCCGGCCAGTATGCCCACCTGAACAAGCACTTTGCCGAGCATGACTTCGTGCGCCACGGCACGGGCGAATATGGCCGTGGCGTCGTCCACACCAACACGGTGGAAGGCTTCTACAGCGTGTTCAAGCGCGGCATGAAGGGCGTTTACCAGCACTGCAAAGCGAAGCACTTGCACCGCTATGTGGCGGAATTCGACTTCCGATACAACAACCGGATCAAGCTAGGCGTTAATGATCAAGAGCGCACTCGCAATGCGCTGCGCGGCATTGTGGGCAAGCGACTGACATACCGTGGCACTGATCGCTATGCGGGTTAGAAAAAGCGAGTCTGATCAGTAAGTTAACGTGCTTCGCCCACAAGCATTAACTTGTTGATTCTGAACGACGAATCGTATAGAACCTTCATGGCGAGCAACGTCGGGTTGCCCTTGTTGCGGCGACGTGGCAGTTGGTTGGATGCCTTCCGTCGGGTGGGCTAGGAAACCGCCAATGGTAAGAGGGTCCGGGGGCTCGCCGCCTTTTCATCTGTTTAAGTAGAACTTAATAATGTCGCACTGGTCCGGTGGAAGCCGCGTCGGTATCCATGTTGGCATCACTTTTACCCCGTATCCATATCGCCGGCCTCCTGCACCGGGCCGCTGGCACATCCTCGGCAGCAGCATCTTTGCAAACTGAGGTTTGACCGTACCGTCGGAGCCACGTTCTAAAGCCTGATAGAACGCGCTGGCAACGCCGTCTGCCAGTTGCAGCCCGGCGCGCATCCGATTTGGATGACTTGTTATCTGCTCTACATCGACTACCGGCCAGGAAAGGTCGAACCAATCGTTAAATAACATTCCCATGCGGCTCTGTTCGGACAAATATCGGTAGTAGAGCTTTATGTCGTCAATGTTTACACCGCCGCGGTCAGAAAACTCTACTCGCACTGTACGCAGGGCCATTCAGTTCTGCCGTTGCGGCCTGGGCGTGAGCGGTGGCGAGGGGAGGTAACGGCTGTATGGAGGCGACTTTCCACCTTTGTGAGGTCGCCTGGTGCCATTCCCTTTCTTGCTTGCCGCACTCGCCGAAGTGCCTGACCCGCGCCGTGCTCAAGGCCAGCGCTACAGCATGAGCCACCTGCTGCTGTTCTCGGTCCTTGCCGTGCTCGCGGGCGCGACCTCGTATAAAAAGATCATCGCCTTCATCGCCCTGCAGCGCGATCGCCTGAACGCCGTCT
>JAABUY010004251.1_pt1 | contig 15173 bp, 20 predicted proteins | sample 5560271 | NCBI WGS metagenome assembly JAABUY01 (sample SAMN10711886, study PRJNA513374) | rock metagenome | isolation source: Antarctica rocks | place: Antarctica: Victoria Land, University Valley
ATACTCCAAATTAATATAGTATTCAGACATGATGTGGTTGAGTGGTGGAGGTGGGGGGGGGTTGGATACATAAAGGAAAAAAAAACGTCATTTGGGGGGTGTACGTTATTTGGGTGGCCAGCACCTACTTTAGTAGGTGACAGCGTGGCACGATTATGCCACTCTTTCTGCATATGAACCGTCTAAACGGGGTTTACTGAGACTATTGCACCTCAGACAGCGTTGATGATATACCCTTGCATTATATTGTGCTCCAGGATACATCCGTATGGTGATAGCGATCCTCTTGCTCGGCCATCCGCTAGAACCACATGCGCGGTTGTGGCATCTGAATCGACCCATGATATTGGTATCGTACTCTTTTGTGCAACCTTCGGTGTCGTCATTTTCATGGAAGTCGAAATGTAGATCATCTTCTTCTAGTAGGCGTGATACATCGTCGTGCAACGCCGAGTACATTGACCATCTTCGATCCGACTTTGGTTTTCTAGACGGCATGACAAGTATGATGAAACGATAGCTTGAAAAGTGCTTAGGGTGCTTGTGATGAAGTAAGAGAAGTCAGAGGAGTATCACGCAGAGACGGACTCCCGAAGAGAAACTTAATAGCGAGTCAGGCAGTGCGAGGTTACATCTGATTTAGACCGATGCGAGATGTATTGACTTTGTGGTACCACACTTTATTTGTATACCCATGCTAGATCACGCAAGCGACACTCGCACTTTGATGACTTTATCGGCGGTCCAAGATATTATCTTTCCCATCAAAACCCGGCTCCATGTTTCGCTAAGATCATGCATAGAGCTTGCATGATACCAAATCAGCCATTAATGCTTCGTGAATCTCAGCTCCTCACGCATGAGGTGTTGGTCATAGTCAAAACGAGGAGCTTGTGCGAACTGGTCGTAGCATCTAGTAAATCATTGGCTGCTTCGCTGTTAGTATGCACCAACATCAATATTGACGTAAGAGAGTTCATCGTTAGCATAGGCTGTGTGTTACGAGCCATGACATCTTTGCAGATGGTGTAACACGACTGCAACGACACGAACGAGCAGCTGTTCTGCATTGTTTTTCGCATTTACATGCAGTCGAAACAGCTTCGATAATATCATTGCATGGTTTTGTATACACTTCGCTCCACACCCCCCTACTTGACAGTCGAAAAAGGCCACATTATTGCACATGCCGCTGACAGTTTCCATCGTACATAGACAACTATCAAGGGGAAGAGAGCGAAATAGTCCTCGTCACATTGACCAGAAGCAATGTCTCTCGCGACATTGGATTCATGGCCCATCCGGAGCGACTGAACGTTCTCCTGCCGCGGGCTCGTGACGCTCTCCTTATGATTGGGGACGCCGAGACTTTCTTGAATGCCCGCAAAGGCAAAGAGATCTAGATTCAGTTCTTCGACCTGCTCAGACAGCGGGGAAACATCTACGACGGGTTTCCTGTCAAGTGCGAGAGACACCCAGATAGAACGTCTATCTTACGACGGGCTGAAGATTTTGAAGAGGAATGTCCAGATGGGGGATGCAAGGAGCCATGGTGAGCAACACTGAACGGACCGCCTTTTCTGCTCTAATAATCGATTTCTGTTGGAATGCGAGGTCATATAGGGGCATATTGACATTTTGGTTGTTGCTGTTAGGAGACTATCTAGGAGGTGGAAGGTGAAAACTCTACTAGCGGGGCCCAGCCCTACCAGCCCTATGAGGCGGAGGTTACCAACTCCCCTATTTCCAACAATTTCAGTAAGACCATCCTCAGTTGCGGCATACACGCATGCCCACAGCGATGTCACCAGCTACATGACCATTCAAAAATGCCATGCGATCATTTACTGTACTCGCAATGTCCCAAATGGCAGCGTCAGAAAGATACGGAAAATGTCAGCAAACCCGCCATCGACTCGATTATGGAAATGATTTGCCTGGAAGACGTCAAGTCCCAGGTTCTCCGAATCAAGGCAAAGATCGATACCACCACACGCCAGAATTCTACCTTAAAGAATGAACGATTTAACATTTCGTTGTGAGGTGTTTGGGGATGGTGAATGTCCGTCCACGGCTATAAGATCGACTATGTGGTGAGAAATTGTCACAAGAAGAGCGAGCAAGGTTTTGTGTAATAAATACATTCCCAAATTGCAGAGCAGACTCATTCTGGTGTGTTTGCGATAGGAAACCCCTCATCATCCTTTACAACCATTACCGTTGTGCCTCGTTATCAGGGCTAGGGCTACGACTACGGGTGTCAGCTTGGGGTCTTGAGCAGGAGTGCAATGTGGGGAGGGCGACTGGGGGCGTGGGGGAATCCGTTGGCGGGAATGGTGGAAGAAGGTGCGAATAGCCTAGTAGATAAAGAGTGGTGTTATCTGACCTTCTATACCAGATGCAATCTGTTGTTTACGGCTGCGCCCCGGATTCGTAGAGCTCAGCATGCCTTCCTCTCCGATTCTTCTAACTCTCAACACCTTCAAGGTCCGAACGTCAGACATCGCACCCACTGTCTCAATAGACATAAAGAATGTGTTGGACGTCTGTGTATATTCTTAACAGATTTCAACGCTGCCAGCCGCTTCTGAGATACATCGCAGGCAGTCTCACAGCTCTGGACCTGGCAAAGTTATCTAGTTGGCGGGGGTTTTGTGTCCCCACGGGAATCACTACGTATCAATGAATAATGGAGCTACTTCAGAGGAGGCCAATTCGTTCGACCGCATCTATCAATTAGCTAGTCTAAAACGCTCGTCTATCGCATTTCAGTAAAAAAGCGTCGAATGAGGACAATCAACTAGAAAGACAAGTAGAATCATATTCCGCAAGCTGTTGAAAACATAGTCACAAGAAAGAAAGAATCTCTAAAAGTCAAGATTAACCACCTGGTGAAAGGGAGTAGCCTGCCTAGATTTTAGGTGCAACAATAAAGTGCACTAAATAGCCAAAGAAATATGAGTGAAAGGTGAAGGATTATGAAGACGGGGAGGATTCAAGCTTCAATTTTACTACAGCCTCAAAGCAGGGCCTTGGGCGGGCAATACAACAGCCACAAACGAACAAATTCCAGCTTCTTTTTATTCAAAATTTCCGGGTAAATAGGTGTAAGAGAGATAGCCGAGCTGATGTAGAAGGCTGATGAAAACTTTACGTACATACGATGCTCAGAGTGTGGAAAATCCGGAAGAGCCCTATCCTTCGCCATGCTAAAGGCCATTCTCCGGCCCAGGATTGAAGGGTCGACTCCAAAAGGAGACGCTATGAGCAATTACGACATCGTGCCAGTATTATAATGTTTACAGCTCGGGAGCGAGAGGAGTGGCCAAACAACCTATCGAGGCATTGTTAGCGAAGCGCTATACAGGCCATCTAGAAGGCCTACAACGATATCCTCACCAGCACAGTTACAACACCTAACAGCCTTTCAACGATCATGTCAAGTTCAGCCAACCAGCTAATTCAATCGTATGCAAGGAGGTTTGAATCTCAGCACTATTGTTCAATCGTACAAATTGGGAAAAGATATAAGCATACCTACCCAAAATGGCCTAATGTCTCGATCTTTTGACCTTTCAACATTCAGCTCCGATAGTTCCAAGGACCTGGTGCACTTGCTCAGTCGTGAAATAAAGCATGAGAAATAAGAATACTCCCTCGAGACGTTCCAGATTTAGATCTTAAGTAATATAGGTAAGAGCATTCTCAACAGGCGTGAATTGATACTGGACATTCTTTGCGTTCATTCGCTACAATCCCGTGGCTCATTGCTGGTACTAGAGTACTTTTTAGTAGATATATGAGGGTCATACCCATCATCCAGATCATCCAGAGGGCAATCGATGTTGAAGCAGCGATAGATGTTCCAAAATAGTCGCCAAGCTTTTGCCAAGTGTTTCATCAGGTGACCAGATCACGTGTTCCGGCCGGAGAAATTTTCAGTCCTACATCTTCTGTTCACGTATCGTATAACTTCGTACACCTGATTTACAACTTCTTTTCTTTTCTTTTCAAGACTGTGTTATCTTCTTACATCATTATTAATACTTGAAGGGCGAGTTTGACGGAGATATACGATTGATTCCGAGGATTAAGTTAACCAGTATATATTGCATATGAAGCACTGGTGTTGATGCACGTGATGCTCAGAGCCTATCCTAATCGGGTTAGTCATGGGTATCTGTTGCTTTAGTTAGCTAAACCTTCACCTGCATAGAATCCACACGCTTACACGACTACGCTGTTTCAACAGGTTATGGTCCCGGTCCCTGTGCAATGATAATTGCATCAGGAGCTTCAATATCATTATGTTTGTGTCCGTCTGACGGCTACGATAAGTCGAGGCATCGAAAGCCCCTACGCGCGGTAGGGCACACGGAAGCCCTCGAAACCAAGAGGCAACAACGACGGAACGACAAAGACCAGATAGTCAGTTACAAGGCACGCAAGGCAATAAATTCAACAGAGGGAGAAAAGATTGATAGAACTCAAAGCCTCTACGCGGTAGAGCACACGGAAGTCCTCAAGAATGTGAGGCAACAACGAAACGACAAAGCCCTGTCGCCAGTCTAAGGCATCGAAAGTCTCTACGGGGTAGAGCACACGAAAGCTCTCGGAACGAAGAAGCAAATGATCAAGGCGTGCAGAGGAAGCTGGCTGATTGTTGAACCGAAAATCGGCTGGTCCCACAAGAAAGGGAGCCGGCTGGTTTGTTGAAAATCGGCTGGTCTCACAAGAAAGGAAGCCGGCTGACTGTTGAACCGGAAATCGGCTGGTCCCACAAGAAAGGAAGTTGGCTGGTTGTTGAACCGGCTGGTCCCACACGGGAGGGAGCTGGCTGGGTGTTGAACCGGCTGATCTCAGCTAAAGCAAATAGCAGGTTACATGGCTTCAGAGGAAGCCAATTGGTCAGATGGAGTGTATTTTTTCGGCTGCATCGGTTGCAGAGAAAGCTTTCGAATAGCATCAAGATTGAAGGCTGCGAGATCTAGAATAGGCCTGCGCAAGAGAGAGTGTTGATGCACGTGATGCTCGGGGCCTATCCTACTCCGGTTAGTCAGGGGTATCTGTTGGACTAGTTAGCTGAATCTTCACCTCCATAGAATCTACATAGACGAGCATGTAGAATGACGAGTATGGTGGTGTAGGTGGAGTGTAGGATGCGAAGGGCAAAGGGCGGAGGTAAAAACTCTGCAGGTCGGTTCAGCCCTATGAAGCGGAAATTATCACGGCAAATCATCGACTTCTACGTTAATTATTGGGACTAGTCATGTTGCAGTATGGGCTCCGAACTTCAATATTAGTGTAACTGGATCCGTTTAGGCTACGAAACAGTCAAATAACCTCATCCTCGTCGCCGTCGCTATGGATAAAGGAGACCGATACTCGTTCGAAGAACTCAAGGGGGCGGATAACTACAAAGAATGGGCCAGAGGAAGAGGGATTCCCGCGGGTCTTCGGATAACCTCCTCGGCGTCGGTCGCCAAAACCTGCCCGCAAGGGTCGGGTGTGAGTTCCGCGACGGGACCCCACCGGGGCCGGAGCCAGCGGCGGCCCGGAGGCCTCACTGTGACGGATAACTTGGCCCACGGAGTGATTTGGCGGATCTGGAACGGAGTGACTCTGCCCAGGAGTCGGGTTTGATGGCGGACGAGGCGAAGGGCTTCCGGCTGAGGGTCACGACTAATGAGCGCCCCAGGGGTTCCGGGAGTGAGCAAGCGCCCTGCATCCCGGTCCCCTAGGACTGGTGGTTCGTCGTTGACCTTTCGCCATGGCCCGGCACCGAAGGTGACCACCGCCCAGGTGGTCGATTTGAATAGCGAACAAAGACAGAGGAGCCAACGGCCGAGGGCATTCAGCCGGGTCCCCGACGCCCTGAGGGTGCCTGAAGTGAACGCGAGCCCTGCATCCAGATCCCTAGGACCGACAAAGCAGTTGCAGCGAGCGGGATTGGCTTTTGCCATTTGCCTCGTGACCCCTCTGTCTTATATATCCTACGACGGGAGAAAACGTTGAGTTTGGTGAGCAAAAGCTCGACGTAAAATATATCAAGGTATGAGGGTCAGAAAGAGTATGTGCATGTATTGTATGAAAGCTACGAAGGTAGGAAGAAGGTGAAAACTCTGCACCCCCTAGCGCTAGCCCTATCGGGCCTGTTTCTAATAAAATAAATTTTTGGAGAGTAGGGTTTTTGCGAAAATAGTCACTTGCACATACAAAAGCCATGTCCATTCGGCCGACAGACGTGACACTTGGTCGTTTCGCATAGCGGTGAGAGGGGGGAGAAGGGAAGGGGGGTGGCAAAGAAGGGGGTGTCAAAGAAGGGGGGGTGTCAAAGAAAGGGGGGGGAAGGGAGGGAAGTGGCAAAGAGGTGGAGAGATGTCAAAGAAGAGGGGGAAAGAAGATTCTAAATGTGATTATCATAACACTCAATTCTTCGCGTAAAACCAATCAACCCATTCCACCTTCATTCATCTCAACCATCTACGATCTTAAAGTGTCACGCAACTATTGGTATCCATGGCGTCCCTCTGAATCATCGAGCAACCCAGGCTTTGTGGTTATAAAGTTTTTCGCGGGCGCATTTGTCTCATTTGACGGTTGTGTGCACAGTTCAAAGACTATTAGTTGTTGGAAATAGAAAAGTTGGTAACCTCCGCTTCATAGGGCTTGTAGGGCTGGGGCCCGCTAGTAGAGTTTTCACCTTCCACCTCCTAAATAGCCTTCTAACAGCAACAACCAAATATGCCCTCATATGATCTCGAATTCCAACATTAGTCGTGTGTAGCTATTTTTTCCCTTTACCACTGGCTCAGATCATCAGATTCTTCATGATGGTAAGTCAGCAAAAGAAGATAGATCTGTAATTCTGTTTTCCTCGTCATTGACCTCATACAGGGTAAAAGCCCCGAACTTTCAAGATCCGCTGCCTCGAGGCAATCCCCAATCAGGAAAGTCCAATCTTTGGTTCCTCGAAGCCCGCGAAGACATCTACAGCAGGCGCCACAATGGGGAAGAATGGGAGACTATTTGCAAAGTGCGTCAAACTGACTCCGTGCATGGCATCTTGTGCTGATCTACGTTAGGACTACCCGTCGCGAACGCGTCATGCAATGCAACAACAGTACTCTGTCAGTGTTTACGCCATGGTAGATTCTAAATAGTTGACTGATGATCTTTTAGGTAATGAGGAAGCAGAATGCAGCGGTATTGCTCATAGCTGAACGACCCTCAGAATATCTAAATTGTTACTGATACAATATAGGACAATCCCAGCCATACACCCATCAGGCGTGGTGAACGAAGACGGCGAGGAGCAGCGCGTGCTACCAAATGGACTACTGTGAATCAACCGCGGCCCGATAGTTCAGAAGAGAAGTCGGACTCAGTCCTGCAATCAGAGCTGGAGCAGGATGATGACGATGATGACGAGTACGACAGAATGCCTTCTTCTGCCGAAAGTGATGTCCCAGATGAAGATGAGCCTATGGTTGAAGAAGCCGTTCCCAGTCCGGTAATTGTCATTTCGAGAGTCTCAACATCTCTTGTTGACTGATTATGAGCAGAGTCTTCCTTCAACGGTTGTAGGGAAAGCTCAACAGTCGTCAAGACGTCCAAGTGCGACGAAAGAATCAAGACGTCCGAGTATGTTCGTCACACCTAGACGTTCAAGTACTTCAAATAGTACTCTATTCCCCAACCTGCATTCACGATCCGTAGATCAGGTTGGTTCATCGTCTCTGAACACTGACCCTGAACCCGTGAACCCTGCTACCAAGCCGGCGCAAGGAGAACCGTTCAAACGTCGTGCCGATGTCGAAGGTAGTGACTCTGAATCAAGATCATCTTCTCACCTCAGCAAGCGACGAAAGTACTCAACAGAGTCATCGAAGATATTCAACATCATTCCTGCCGACTCGGCTGCGTCTTTGAGGCTTCTTGACGACTTCAAACTGCCAGGTTTATTCTTGCACCCTTACGACATTGCAAAGGCGATGAATGACTGGAAGATCATGTCCACCGCCTATGAGTCCGAGAAAGGATCTCGTAAAGAAACGTACGAAGCAGCTCTCAAGCGAGCTACGCGTCGCGCAAACGATGCAGAGCATAAGCTGCAGGACGCCCGCCAACAGTACGTCAATAAACTCAAAGCAGAAAAGGAAGCCCAAGCAAAGGCGCTTGAAGCCAAGGACAAGGCACTCGAAGCCAAGGACAAGTTACTTGAAGTCAAGGACAAAGCACTCGAAGCCAAGGACAAAGCACTTGAAGCCAAGGACAAAGCACTCGAAGCCAAGGACAAGGCACCTCAAAACCAAGAACATGCGCAGAGCTAGTGAACCACATGATCATTTAGATGGTTGACAATTGAAACGTTACTAGACTGTGATAAGAAAGAATTGAGTCTGCAAGCTGATCGAGATGATGTTGCGCGGGGGAAGTTGACATACCTTAAGCTGGTGAAGCGTTGATGAATTATTGATCTCTTGAAAAGAATTTAATAGCAGTCATGATACGTTTCATTAAAGTTTATCTTCTGTAATCACTCTCCCTTATACATTTGGCTTAGATTTCAACTAAAACTTTTAGTGGGCGATGATGTACTTACCTCAGCAGTAGCCAGAACTGCAAAATTCTTCAACCAAGGCTTCATTTCCTTCCATTCCCGCGTCTGACCACCACCCCGCTCTAGCCAGTCCTGTAGGGTGTAGCCGTGCTCGACCCATGATTACTAGAGATACCACCCTTCGCGGTCGATACCTAGGCGTGCGCAAAGGAGCTGTAGCCCGTGGGTTTATTTTGGTTTTCGCCACGCTCGATCATCTCGACATCGACTAAACTGACGCCTAGGACCGTACAAGTCGGGACTTTGCCATTGAAAGCTGCTTGCTTTGCCATGGCAACTCGAGCACTGAGGGCAGCTGAGGGTGTCGTCTTGATAACGGACATGGTTGGAAGACCGCCTAAGTTCTCGATTGCCATCTCAAGGCAGCATGCATAGCATCGGCGTCTTTGGGAGCGGCGAGGGGAAGCACAAGTGTCGAAGCCAGTTTGCAGGAGTTCCACGGATGTGTCTTAGCAAGGAGCGTAGGTGGAAGTGGAACGTAGTCTGAGCACACCATCAGCGAGCGATAAGCACGAGGGCAGGATTATAATAGACGTTTTGACGGAAATAGGTATTAATAGAGTATGGAGTGAGGGGACGTTGATCCCGCAGGGACGTGATAACGATTGATCAAATATCCGCCGCAAACTGTTGCCAGTCTTAAGAAACGTGTCCTCCAATGTCTCCTTCGCAAAGCCGGATCATTACACCATCACCCAGGTCTTCATTCAGGACATCCCCTTTCTCAAAATAAGGTTTCCAATGATTATTCGCGCAATCCTTTCGTGTCCCCACTTCGATCTCTGCCGTGAACGTTCCGCAGTCGTACTTGTTGCCAATGACATGGATGCCCCGAATTCTGCCCCTGCCACAGCTGAACGACGCTCAAAGCCACTGTCATCCTCCGGCCCAGGCAGAACCTCATCGATGGCTCTGGGATGCTTAGGGTTTGATATAGCCACCAGCCAGTCGATTTCTCTAGACCCTGTGGAGTCAAAGTTCCTCGATTAGTGCTTCAGAGCCAGAGCCCAATATGGGCACATCTTTCTGGTTCAGGATCGCGACCGGTGCTCCTTCAGGGAATGGACATGTGCGGACTTCTTGACGTACCCAGCCAAAGACGTCTGAATGATCATGAAAACGACAGGCTCCTTGCGAAGTGACATCTTGGTTGAAGTTTGCCCTTCCCGCGTGCGGCAGAAGTAGTCCCATCCATCCAAGGTCCGCAAAATCTTTGAAGACTGTTTTCCATTTACTGTAATCCATGCGATGACCGGCCTTGCCCAGGTGAATTTGCTGGCACGCCGTCATACAACGTCCTCATACCCGGACTAGGCTTCCAGCGACCCTCGCTTACCGCCTTCCTTATTAAATCGGAGATATGGTTCGTTAAAAGACGGACTTGATATTTCTCGGCAAAGACACCTAGATTGATGAGGGAACTGTCATCATTGTCGAATGGCATGTAAGGCTTGGGACTATGGAGCCAGATTGAAAAGTCCTTCAAAGATTAAGGGATTATCCTCAGGCAAATTAATGACTTGCTCTATACATTCTTTGAACGGTAGACTGCATGACTTCTCGAAGAACGGTGAGCACTGAATCAATAAATCTTGTGAGACTTCGAAGACCTCCTTGCAGGGTCCAACCATGACGGTGAAGCGATCGCTCTGCAATGCCCTGGTAAACATTGTCAGAATGGTCGTGAGCTGAATATCGGCAGAATGTCTACCTGATGAACCTCAACCTTCGCATCTTCGATTGAGATAGCTCTCCGGCTGAGGCAGCTTCGGCCACGAAGCCGATGGCCAGTTAAGTCAGTCACTTCGTGAGCTACTTTATAGTCAACAGGTTTAATTGTGGAGTATGGTAGTCGACTTTACATAGCGGGGAAGCAGTCGGATCGAAAGTCTTGGCGAAGGTCTGCCATAGATCTCTGCTTCGCGATGGAGCGGACATCACTATCAGAGATGGAAAGTATGCCAGGTCACGTGACGGAAGTTCTCTGGGCGCTCCCAAAAAACTTCCTTAGCTTGATCCGTCAAGTCGTTTCATACAAGTCAGTTATTTATAAGTTTGAAATTGTTGCTATTTAAAATCCTGTTATTCATGTGACTGACAACCAAAAAGTGAGCCACCTGTCCAGGGTCAAACGCGTGCCACTTTCATTCCTGTCATAATTTCATTGAACGCTTAAACCATGCCACAACTAGCATAAGAACGTGAAAGCCTACATTGAAAAGGAAGAGAGGTGCTTATAGATTGATTGCGTCATCGCGCTGGAACAAGAGCAAGATATATACACCAAGCATTTGCCGGCCTCCGTCGAATCGGACCTTAGTTTCGAAGATTACTCCACCGGGATTCCTAAGCTCGATTTAGGTCAGGATCGACATATCAGGTTCGTACATACAGTCTCTGTTATCGTGGGAGGTCGTCTGGAAAAGGCAGAATTGGAGAGAGCAGTGCTGGAAAAGGTATTAAAGAGGCAGAAATTATGCCTCTGGTATCCGGTCTGCATAACTTTACACGTGACTCGGCTCTATTCTGTAGTCAAAATAGTCGGCACTACTTTACCAGCCAGACCTGCTGTACTCGATTGCTTCGACTTAAGGCTTTCGTGCCATGGCGGACTACGGGCATGACCAAGAGATCAAAGGAGTCTTGATTGGGTGAGTTCCCGTGCATCGTTTGCAAGTTTGTTGTTCTATTTACGCCAGTAAAGACTTCGGACCTCCGGCACATACTGACGCACTGATCAAGTGCAATGGAGCTCAATTCAACGTTTATCGTGCCATTGGCGAGAGATGTTTGATAAGTCGTTGCTTCATCTCGCTCAGTTGAGTGCATGAGTTGGTTGTGCCAGGAATAGATCACAGACCTTCTCCAAGGGACGTATGACTTGGATGGGATCTTTGGCGGTATCCATTTACCCGTCAGTTATACGGCCCACCTTCAGATCTACAGCTAAACCTATAATGGTAGAAGCTTAACCTTTATGGGTACGAGAATTAGTGTTTAAAGTATTAAGCCCGACTCGCCGAGCCAATCAGAAGAAGGCTGTAACTCCTTTTCTATTTTCAACCTTCGTCCGATGTATTTACTACTATCTATCTTGTTAAACTCCTTTTGTAGTGTAACAGGTACGGTATCCAGCTCTTCTGCAACGTCAAACTCGCAACCTCGTGGGGGCATTTTGGAAGTCAATAGAACTGTAGGGGAGCTTCGAGACTACCTTATTGAGATCAGACCGATGAGGTAGGTAAACAATACAATGTTCAGTGCTTACTAACTATCCGAACACCCTTACTAGTGGTGGTGATTGTATGCTATATTTAGGGTGGGCCGTATAACTGACGGGTAAATGGATAGGAAAGAAGTTTTCTCAATAAATGGCGAATGGCACCTCCACCTATACAGGGATCTCTCGCTTAGCTTAGCGGTATTGCCCCTCGCTAACCTTGGCACGGCCCCGACACTTTAACCTTATTTGTGTGTACGAGTACTGTACATACTGTATGAGCGGGTTCAGTTGATTTATGAAGAAATTTCATCGTTTTCCTTCAGCTTTTAGAAAACTATCAAGAATTTCTTCTGCCACTCGCGCTTCCTTCACGTTTGGTAATTTTTTAAACGATAGATTAGGATCTCGGTGGACAATGGCGGCAATGTCGTTTATGCTGGGGCCAATCTTTCTTCTGACACTCCTCGCCGCAGTAGCTAAAACCATGATTTGGTTGATGAGCTTCCGAAATTGTAGTAGTGACGTACATACGCTACAAGCCTGCATCTCTGAAGACCGTCCGCCATTCCACAGATCTGGCAGTTTTGGCGAAGCTTTATTTTGCGCTCGGAAGTTCCAAACTTGGCGAGAATTTCTTCTGCCTTCTCCTCGCATTTTCCAGCGGAATTGCAAATAGGTATGACAATGTCTGATACTTTTGGCCTATTCATGACTTGTTGGAACAATCAGACTTGTTTATTGCGTTGGAAGACATGGTGTAGTAAGTTGAACAGTGGTCAGCATTCCAGTTCTCACTTGTACTTGCGTATAAAGAATCTATAGCTGATATTCATTAGAGCCGTACGCGAATTCCTATCCCTTCTACCACCCTGCCCAAGATCATCTATAACCTCCTTCATCGACGTAATATCGTACGCTATCGGACAACTTAAACAAAGATCAGATTGCAAGCTGCCTGGGAGACAAGGAGCAAGAGAGGAGCGCACTTCCTGGCCTTTCGCCCGGCTCTAGGCGGCCATGAAAGGCCCTCAGTAGCCACCGAGGGTTAGAGAACGGATTGGAAGGGGTTTGTACGTCCGGAACATAGTCGGTGTGCGGGCCTATCAAGTATCTAGCCAATGAACGCTGTAGATCGAGCAGTCTCTCGACCGTGCCCAATGTATCTTTCCGACGTGCCTCCAAACACTCAATTTCATCGTCGACGGTTCGAGACATATCTTCGACGTCTTGATCAATTCTCGTAGCAAAACACTTTGTTTTTGCAAGTAAAGTGTTGCTAAATATCCCAATTCTCAAGAAAATCTGCGGTGTAATGTAGTTGGCGGAGATTTTCAGTCTTTGCCCGAAGTGTTTTACGCTCCTCCCTCCAGATCCGATTCCAGGCTACTTCTTTACGGATGGATAGGCTGACGATTGGTATGCCGTAAACAATCCGCTTGCTTGCGTGGGCTTCCATTTACATGAGTTGCCTTCCGCGGCGCCTCCTCGTCGTCCACACTCTTCATAACGGTGGTACCAATTCCACCCTTTTTATCCAGATTTTCAGTCCTCAACCTTTTCCGTCCCTCGATCCCTTCACCGCCCTAATCATCTTGGGGGGCGCTCCCCTTGAGTCTAAAAGTATTTGGAGCTGATCCAATAATTTTGCATCAATGAGACGATAGGTTTGAGGGTTGCGGCGTAAGCGCCTCGGATTTTCGGGCCCGCCCAAACGGTTGCTCCCTCCGCTATATGCGCTACGCTCATGTCGAAGAGTGGAAATGGGCGGCCATGTCGTTTGCGTGGAAGCCTGGGCAGAGGTAGCGAAGGTCGCCGTAGGCTGAAGCGGTGGAGCGCCAGTATTTGCCTGGTGGGTGACCGGCGGTGGAGGAGGGTAGAGGGATTGGATTGTGGAAAGCTGGGATGGGTTAAGAGTTCGGATTGGACCGGTGTCATTCATCCAGAGTCTTGCAGTGATCAATGTAGCTTTCAGAGCACGTTGTCTCTTTGTAGCTACAAAGCTGACCTCATGGACGCAGGACATGTCGATGAGGCGATAAATATTAGCGATGACTCTGGTATATCATAATTGAAAAATCATATAGAAAAGGCTAGCACCTTTTCTCCCTGGAACAACCATGTCCTCCTCCATCGTCCACGCTCGCCTTCGGCTCATGCTCGCTGCGCTCCCACCCACTTCGTTGGCCCCGTTGCTTACGCAATACTATAATCTTACTACGATTCGCTTAATGGGTTTCATTATTATATGCCAAAATCATCGCTAATATCTATCGCTTCGCTTCATTTACATGTCCTGCGCCCATAAAACTGTTCGCTTCCGCCACCGCTGCCAGCCACTCATCATTACGCTCACTTTCACGAAACCTTTCGAATATAATCCGCCACCGCTTTATCCTTCCGAGGATCATTGTCGAAGTTACATGTCCAAATACAAGGTAATCCCCACTCGACCGTACGAGTTTCCTGTTGAAAATCGCGGCAATTAAACCGTTCCTGTCCACCGAGGACATCATGCCAATGCGACTGCCCCGTATACCCAAACGCCAACGGCTTCACGTTACTCACAACGAGATGCGTCGCTCCAGGGAATATGCTCTTCATACACCAACCAGAGTTCATCACAATCGGGTCCCCCTCCGACTCCGCATACGCCGACTTCCCTACCAGCGGGTCCCCGATAATAACAAGACTCTTCGGTCGTTCCGTCCACTTCGGATGAACAACGTACTTGTCCATCCATAACTTCAGAAGCTCCGGTACCCGAAACACTCCCGGCTGTCGTTCCTTTTGGGTGCGCGTCAACTTCTGCCGCTTAACCGACATGGCCTTATCCAAGGACGGATGATTCAACATGTACGCACGAGGTTCGAGCTCCCGAACCATGTCCCATGCCACCGCAGGTGTGACCGGAGCGTGTCAGGGGAAAAAGGTGCCAGCCTTTTCTTATGATTCCCCTGACACGCTGACACGCAGCACGCAGTGGTACTTTCGGCGGTAGAAGGACAAAGACAAGATTACCAATCCCTCTTTTCCTTCCCTCTAATAGGTTGCAGGCACAGAGCGGAGTAGCGCCGTGCTGGACTGTCTGACACGGATGGCTACAGCTGTGTCCAGGTCAACCTACCTGCTAGCGCTAGCACGAAGGTGGACACACCTGTAGTCATAGTGGACACAGCTGTAACGATATATAGGGAACCTCTTTCCCGCTCGATATTGTCGTTACCATGGCAGACTTTGCAGACATCCCAGCCGCAGGCGATTCTTACGTTGACGAGGAAACCGAGGAGGTTGTCTTGGAAGACGAGGTCTTGAAGGAGGAAAAGGACG
>JAABUY010004254.1_pt1 | contig 15167 bp, 14 predicted proteins | sample 5560271 | NCBI WGS metagenome assembly JAABUY01 (sample SAMN10711886, study PRJNA513374) | rock metagenome | isolation source: Antarctica rocks | place: Antarctica: Victoria Land, University Valley
GGGCGCGCTCGCGGTGGTTGACGCGCGCCCGCATGCCGGCCGCGCATGGCCGCTGCCGTCCGCGCAGCAGGTGCGTGGCAGTGGGGGTGGATGCGGCGCACGTGCAGGGTGTGTGCGGTGCGTGCGCGTGGCCTGACTGCGTCAGCGGCGGGCATTGCGCAATATCCAGGTTATCCAGTATCAACCGCTCTATCCGCTCGTTCTGGCGGATGACTGGCTGCTGGGCGCCTTTCTCTGCCAGTGCGGCACTCTGGGGTCCGGCGCGCGCGCGCTCAGGGGGCAGGGGGGCGCGCAGGTGAGGTTGCGGCTCGGGGACGGCGGGTTTGCGGCCGTGCGCGCCAAGGTGATGGCGCAGCAGGAGGTGTTCGTGCAGCAGATGTATGAGCTGCACCGCGTGGCGACGCGGCAGCGCCACCTGCAGACGACGTGCGACCGGCCGGCCGCGCTGCGCGCCGAGATCGCGCTGCAGGTGCGCGCGCGCTGCCAGCCGCCTCGTCCTGGGCAGTGGCGGTGTCCAGGGGCTGCGCTGCGTGGTGCAGGAGGTGTTCTCGCGTGGTGGTAATTGTTTCTAGTCTGGTAGTAAGGGCGCGTGAGACGTGAAACGCGGCCGAGACGTGAAACGCGGCTGCTGTGGCCGGACCCGCGGTGCTGTCCCAACTGCGGCATAGTCGCGCTGGCTCACGGCGGCGGGCCGCGCCGCGCAGGTCACCGAGGCGAACCAGCGGCGGGCGATGGCGGCGCTGCAGGCGCGCGCGCGCGGCGCGCAGGATGGCCCGCGCCGCCAGGCCTGGCAGGCCAAGGCGGACGCAAAGGAGCGCGTGTGGCGGCAGGAGCAGGTGTGGCGGCAGGCGGCGCCGCCGCGCGCCGGCCGCGCCGGCCCGCCGCGCGTCGACAAGCCCGCGCCTGCCGCGCCGCGGCTGCCGTCCGCGGCCGTCACCACCGGCCGCAGTGCCGCGCCGCGCGCCGGCAGCGCTGGCCGGGCTTCGGACGAGGAGGCCGGGCAGGGCTCGGGCCAGGGGTCCGGCCAGGGGCTGGGCACGGGCCAGGGCCAGGGCTCCGGCCAGGGCTCCGGCCAGGGCTCCGGCTCCGGCCAGGGCTCGCCCAAGCCGGACAGCAAGTCGGCGCGCAGCTCGGATACCGGCAGCGCGGCCGGCGCGCCTGTCGGCGCGGGCGCGGTCGCTGCCGCCAAGCCCGCCCAGCACGCGCAGTCGTTGTTCCACGAGGCCGCGCCTGCCGCCGGCCCGGCGGTCGCTGCTGTTCCGGACGGCGCCGCGCCGCAGGCCGCCCCGCCGAGCGGCGCGCTTGCGGGGCCGCCGCCGGCACTGCACGGCTTCGCGGAGCCGCAGGGCGGCGCGCTGGGCGGCGCGCCAACGCCGCTGGCAGCGCCAGCCGCGGCGCTTCAGGGCGGCGCGTTTGGCGCGGGCGGGGGCCGCCTGCCGGGGCTGCCACAGGCGCCGGCGCTGGCGGGGTTCCCGGGCGGCGGCTTCGCGGGGCTGGGCGGCCCCGGCGCGCCCTTCTTCAACCCGTACTGCCTGATGGGGCCGCCCGCCGCGGTCGGCGCGGCGATGGCGGCCGACCCGGCTGCGCTGCTGGGCTTTGACCCGCTCGGCAGCTGGTACGCGCACCACTACGGCCGCTTCGGCGGCGCCGGCATGCCCGCGCCTGCGCCCGCGCAGTTTGTAAGCCCTGGCGCCGCCGTGCCGCCCGTGCCCGCCGCGCCCGCCGCGCGTGCTGCGGCGCCCGCCAACGCGCGTGGGCCGCCGGCGGGCAGCGCTGGGGCGCCGGCGGTCTCGGCGCCCGCGGCGGGCGTGCTGGGCGGCCCGCGCGCGCCGCCTGCGCGCTGGTGGCAGGACCCGGAGCAGGTCTTTGGCGCAGAGGTGCTTACGGGCACGCTGGCGCAGCTGCAGCAAACCCAGGGCGTGCCGGCGCCCGGCGCGACCGTCGGCGGCTATGGTCAGCGCACCGAGGCGACCTCGCGGCCGGACTGCGGGTGCGCGCCCCGCCATGCCGGGACCAAACCCCTGGAAACACCCTGGCTGTTGCCTGTGCGCTGCCTGTGAGCCGCACTGGCCGTCTCTCCGCCTGATGCACTGGATGCTGATTGGATGCTGACTGCTGCCCGCTGCGCGGCAGGCCTGTGCGCGCGCCGGCGTCCGCGGGCGTGCCGCCGGTGTTCTTGCCGCCGGCGAAGCAGCGCAGCAAGCGCGCGCGGCGCAGCAGTGCCAGCGGCACGGACTGCGACGAGACCGGGCAGAGCGGCGGTGTAGTGCTGGCGGCCGCCGGCAAGCTGGCGCCCCGCGCGTCGGCGTGCCTGTCGGATGTGCCCATGAGCTTCGCCGGCTCGGGCGGCTCCGCGTTCAGGGTGCGCAGATCTTCCCGGGTCAGGAAAACTTGTATGGGCGCGCTGGCAGAGGAGCAAAGCTTTGTCATGCTTGTCTTGTGTGTACCGTGGACGGCGGCGGTCATGGCTAAGAGCTGTGCTGGGGCTGCAGACGCCGTGCCCGTTTCGGTGGTTTGCTTGGCAGCGCACGAGTGACTGGAGGCTAGGCTGTGCCTGCGGGCGGCCGTACCCTCGTATGCGTTCGAGGCGCGCGTCTCGATGGCCGAGCTCGGCATCTGACATGTGCCGTGTCTGACGTGTGCTGCTCTGCGCCGCGCGCAGAAGGTGCCGCAGCGCGCACACAAGGCGCGGCCGGCGCCCGCGCGCGCGGACTCGATTGGCTCGGAGAACTCCAAGTCGTCGGTCGCGGCGTGCACCGGCGTGAGCAGCGACGCCGACGCCGCGCCGCCGCGCCCCAAGAAGGTCCTCGCCTCGGCGGCGAGCATCCTGGTGTCGTTCTCGGGCGCCTGATGCCGCTGCTGCCGTTTACCGCGCAGCCCGCAGCTGCCGTCTTGCGTGTCCTGCAAGCCGCGCACACCAGCCTGGCCTGCCCAGGTTTCCAAGCTCAGGCGGCGCGCGATTGCTTCTGGGGTTTCTGAGGGAGGCTGAGGGCGCTTTCGGCCCTGCGTTCCGTGGCAGCGCTGTATGTGTGTTTTGCTGGGCGCGCTCAGCTGTTTGGCTGCGGCGCCCAAGGCCGCTATTCACCCTGTTTACTCTATTTTGAAGGCGCGCATGCTTTTATGCGTTTGCCGTGCAGAGCGTGTGCCGTGCGGAGCAACCATGGGCCGCAAGCTTGTTGCCCAGTCACTCGCGCATGTGCCAGTGGCACAGGTCTTTCTTAGTGTTATATCGTGGCAAGCAGGATTGAGCAGAGTGCAGGCACAACATGTTTTCTTTTATTATTATTTGGGCGGAGAGAAACGCTGGTTTGGGTCTCAGAACCCTGCCATGCGCTGACAGTATATCTTGTGGTCTGCCGCAGCCCTGGGGTGCCAGTTGGGGATGTGCGCAGGTTATGTAATATCAAGCCTGTTTTGGCAGCATGCGCCTGGAATGTCCTGCAACTGAGGGTACCGCTGTTCCGGCTTGCAGCTTGACGCTTGCACCGTTTGCATGCATTGCGTCCTTGCCGCATTATGGCCTATTCTCTGTTCTGGTCCTGCTCTGCTGAAGAGCGATGGGTGTCGCTCATGCTGGGTCTCGTGAGCGGCAGGGTGGGCGCTCCGACAGGGGGGCCCGCACTGGCCAGCTCATGGCCTTCTGGTATTTGTTTGCTGCGCTATATGCTACGCTATGCGCCATAGCTATCTCGGTTGCTGGCGAGGCTGACGCCTCAGTAGTAATAAGGCAGTCGCGCATGGCACGCATGAGCAGAGCGCGGACAGAAGGCTGCAGCCGCATCTACCTGTAGCCCAACAGCCTGCATCACAGAGTGCCCATGTCGGAGCTTGACACATGCCTTGGTACATGAATGACACGCATGACCACCCAGTACGCTGTGCCTCCGCCTGCAGAAACTGCAGTGAGCAGTGCTCTGCAGATGCTGCGTGCGGGTTAGCTGGGGGGACCAGTGTGAGTGGCTGCTGACAAGAAACCTGCTGTGCATGGTCACATCCATCCACATGTGGCACACGCGCATGCAAGCACTCTCCCTTCCCGCCCCTCAACATCGTGACAAGCATGGCACCGCACGAACAGCCGCGGTACCACAGCGTATGTCCCCACTGTGGCTGCGGTTGCCAGGCCGCCTGCAAACTCCCTCCCTGCTGTGGCCTGCAAGGCTCTACCAATGCAGAGGCAGTAGGGCGGGGCACCCTCGTCAGCGACACCACAGCAGCAAGCCCGCGCCCAAACACGAGGACGCCCTGCAGCGCCCTGCGCCGGCAGGCCCGGCTACCGCAGCAGCAGCCACAGCACGACCGCCGCCAGGCCCACCGCGCCCGCGGCCGCGCTGGCAGCCACGGCCGGCACGCTCGCGGCCGGGCGCGCGGAGGACGGCGCTGCGGCGACCAGCGTCTCGCCGGCGCTGCTGCCCACGCGCAACGCGGCCGCCAGCGGTGCGGCCGTGTTGCCGGCGTTGTCGGTTGCCACGACCTGCGCGAGCGCCGCGACGCCTTCCTCAGGCTGCTCGCGGCGCCCGTGAGCGGTAACGGGCGCGCGCATGCGGCCGGCGGCCCGACGGCGGTGCGGCAGGCAGCGTCGTGCCGGTGCCACTGCCGGCATGCAGCGCGGCTGGCGGCGGCGCCGCCATGGTGCCGGCGCTGTCCGCCGCGGTCAGGCATGACTGTGTGCAGCATGCAGGATCCGTAAACGCACAGGTCAAGGTGGCAGAGGCCAAAACCCTGGCCGCTCAGCGGCTGCGCGCGGAGCGACGTGCGAACCTGACCTCGTATACATAAAGCTGCCGCCAAGCCTGCCAGAGGGTGTCATGGGAAGGTGTGCAGTGCACTGCAAACCCTTCATGATGCACGACAAGTCCGCTGCAGTGCACGGGCGGGGCGGCAGCGGACGCGCAGCGCTGCGATGCGGGCGGCGTGCGCGGCCGACAGAGGTGCCGCAAGAGGCGCGCAGCAGACCTGGAAGGTATAGGCGCCGCTGTCCAGGGAGTAGGCGGTGCCGCCGGGCGCGCACGGCTCGCTGCGCCCGGTGCCGCCCAACCCGGGCGCGCCCGCCACCGCCGTGCCGGTCACGTCCGTCACGGCCTGGACCGTGCACCAGGTCCTGCCGCAGCGGGCGCCGCCCTCTCACGCTGTGATTATGGGGACACCTCAACCCTACTGCAGGGTGTGGGGGCCGTGTGTACAGCATGCAGGGCTGTGCCAGGGCCTTGCCGCAGCATGCAGGGCTGTGCCAGGGCCTGCCGCAGCGGCGTTGCGCGAGCATGCTGGGGCCCGTGCGCACAGCACCAGCTGACACCTGGGAAGATAGGGAGGGAGGGCACCCATTGACGCCGGAGCCGAGCACGCCATCGGTCACGCTGAACGTCGCGGTGAATGCGCCGTTGGCGAGCGCGACGGCGCCGCCGTCGGCGGCCACCGCAGGCGCGGCGGCCACGGCGGCCGGCAGGACGGCGGGCGGGGATCCGGGCGCGGCCGCGACGGCCGCCGCCCGCCCCGCCGCCGCCGGCGTGAAGCGCAGCGCGGACGCCGTGGGCGGCGCGGCGTCGACGAGGAACGCGGCCGCGGCGGCGGGCCCGGCCGTGGCCGGCGCGCCGGCCGCGCCCAGCGCCCGCACCTGGAATGTGTAACTGCCGTCCGCCAGGCCGCCGTACGCCCTGCGCGCGCAGCGCAGGCATGGGGGCGGCGGCGCCTGCGGCCAGGTGTCCTGGTCGCAGCATGGCGGGCGCGTGCCGGGGCAGGCGGTGCAGCCGCCGCCTGGCGCTGTGCTGCCGGCGCGCCGCCGCGCTGGAGCAGGCATGCGCCGCCAGCGCCCTGTGAGCTGGCAGCATGCGCGGACATGGGTGCGCGGCCCGCCGGGCGGCAAGCAGCACACAGCGGCGGCCGCCGAGGGCCGCACATGGGGCTGGTGCAGGCGGCAAAGCCGGCGGCGGCCGCCGCGCCGCCGCCGCCCTGCAGGCGGCAGGCGAACGCGGACGCGCCCTCCGCGGAGAAGAAGAACTGCGCAGCAGGTGTGGCCGTGAGCGCGGGCGGGCCCGCCTCGATCACCGCCTGCAGGCCCTGCACATCGACCTGCACCTGCGCGCGCCGCGGCAGGACCGGCTCGCCTTCGCCCGAAGCTCGCGTCTACAGGCCTACAGGGATTGAGTTCCATGGAGCTGTCCCTTTTAGGGGCTGCATGCCCATGGTACGTTGCACACATGCGCATCTGTTGCATGCATGCCAGAGCTGCGGCGTCGTGCGTGCACTCCAGGCGCCCTCGATTGTTTGGGGCGGCCTGTCGCGCCAGGGGTCTCAACGCAGGGCCCAGGCCTGGGCACCGCGGGGCCCTGCCTGAGCTGTGGCGGCGATGGTCGGGTCGCCGCCCTGGAGCTGGGCGCTGAACAGGTACACGCCGGGGTGCAGCCCAGTGTACACCTGGGCGGCATCGCACTGGGGTTATGATTGGTATAGATTAGAGTTAGAGTTAGGGTACGGTTCATGACAGCAGCAGGGCGCTGAACAGGTACACGCTGAGGTGCAGTCGGAGTACATCTGGGCGCCACCCCCCCGGGGGGCGCCGCGATGTCAGCCAGCCGCAGCCATGCATGCAAGGCTAGTAAGCACCAGTGCTGCAAGGCTGTCTTCCACCAGGTGCGAGCTGGGCGCCAGTGGCGCTGGTGCCTCCCGGCCTGCTCAGCAGTGCAAGCATGGGCTCTTCTGAGCGTGCAGGCGCTGGCAGTGTAAAAGGGCTTGTCCCGCTGCAGCTGTGCAACTGAGCATGCCCCCGCGCATGCCCGCTCACATAAGCGCACCGCGGGGCTGGCGCACGCGGCGAACGCGGCCGCCGCAGGCACCCAGCCCGCCGCGCCATAGGCCTGCAGCGCGCACTCCAGCGGCACTGCGCCGGGGGCCGCCTGCGAGCTGATCACCGCGCCGAACGCAAAGCTGGCGCTGCTCCTGCGCGCGAGCAGGGGCGCCGCTCTGCTTGCGGGTCCGTCGCTGCCTGCAAGTTTTGCGCATTCTCTGCCTGCCAAGTAAGTGCTCCTGCACGCCGAGGCGTAGTCCGGCCTCAGGTGCATGGGCCTGGGGGCAGGCGAGTGAACGCACAAGGCACTGCGTTTACACCCCCAAGCTAGCTGCACAAGTTGGCGCAGCGCAGTCTGTTGTATGTTGCCGGCCACGCAGAAGCGGCCCCTGCGACAGACAGCGGCGCTGCTGCTCGATGCCATGTGTGCAGTATGGTCAGACAGGGTTAGGGTTAGGCACAACAACACGCGCGTCCGGGCGCTGGCAGCGCGCCTGCTGATCACCGCGCCCGCGTCGCCGCCCGTGATCTGCACAAATGCGGCCATGTCGATCTGCCACGGCGCGGCGGCCGCCGCACCGGCCTCGCAGTTGCCCGCTGCGTCCGTGGCCGTCACTGCAAACGACCAGTTTCCCGCCGGCAGCGAGTCGTACTCCTGCGCGAGGCGGCCACCCGGACATGCAGCTAAGCAGCTGGATGGTGCATTTGGCATCATTGCTGGCCTGCATACCTGCATCACGCATGCGCAGCATGGACGAGGGCTCCGGCAGGGACATCTTGATCCTGCCCGTCTCAAAGAATGTGAAGAGGAAGCAGCAATGTGCGGCTGAGGCAAGAAAATAATAACGATTAGATCAGCTGCTCAGCGCCCTCACAGGGCTGCAGTGCAGACCAGCGAAGACAGAGCGCCCGGAATGCTGCACCCGGCCCTGGCGCGCCTGCGGGCTCTGGCAGGGCAGCCACGCGCCGAGCGTGGCCGCGAAAGCGGCCGGCAGCGGCGCGGCCTGCCAGGCGGAGCCGCTTAGGCAGCACGAGAATGCGACCGGCGCGGCGTCGGCGGCCTTGAACGCGAAGAGCGCCGAGCGCGGCGCGCCAAGCACGGGCGCCAGCGTGGCCGTGATGTTGGTCTCGGGCGTGCTTGTGTCGACCCTGAAGGCGCGCGCGTCCTGCACGATGTACCCTGCATGCAGCGCTGCCTGTAACGGCCACATGCGTAATGCTGATATTCTTTGTCATGCAGTCACATAAAAACCTTTCCGGCCGACTTGTTTGCCTACATCTGCATCACGCAACTTGCATGCGTCCGCCCATGATTGCATGAATGGCACGTCATGTAATCCAGTACGGCGCCCCCGCTGACTGACCCATATCGTGCAGTGAGCGCGCGTACCCGCGGCCCGCACGGCGAACAGGTAGCTGCCGTCGCTGAGGTTGGCGGCGACGACGGGGCTTGCGCAGGCGGCCCAGCCATGCAGCGGCGGCGGCCACGAAGCGCCGCCCGCGCCGCTCAGCCGACACTCAAACCCGCCCGGCGCGGCTGCAAGAGAAGCGTGCATTGCGGTCATGCAGGCCGCGCTGCCAGGCTGTGTCATCTCCCGCAGGAGACACCATGTCCGTGACTAATGCATATGGCAGACATGGCAGGACCGAGTACTTTGGGACATGACGAGGATGAGTCACCTCCTTCGTGTAGGAAGCTACAGCTCAGCCTGCCACTGTACACTGACTGGGTGCATGGTGAGGACAGCTGGGGTGGTGCTGGGACCCAGCGAGACAGGTTGTCAGGCTGCCTCATTAGTCTTGCTAGCTCATCAGTCAGCCAGGCAGAGCTGTGCCCCACATGGGGCAGGACATGCGCCCCGCGCGGGGCGAACACGCGGGGGGCCGCACGGTCGCTGGCGGAGAAGGAGAAGGCGGCCAGGGTGCTGTTGCCAAGCGCCGGCGGCGCCGCGGAGATGGCCGCGACGGGCAGCGTGCAGACCGCGCGCGTTACACCGTCCCAGGCTGGGTTGCGGCTGCTCTCCAGCCAGCCTGTGAATTTGCCCTGCGCGGGGGCCGGCCCTATCACAACCTAATCGTGCGCAATGAGCTAACCCAAAAGCTGACCCCTCAAAACCCTTGCCAGCGGTCCTGCCATGCAGGCGCGCTGCGCCGGCGCGCATGTGGCGGCCGCCACAGGGCGCTCATCAGGTCGCGTCCCGGGGTGCGGGCCACGCGCGCGCGCGAAGCTGCCAGCCCATGCTGCGGCCGGATGCACTGCATGTGACCGACCCTGGACGCCGCGATGTCGCGCGGTCGCCGCTAGTGGGATGCGTGGTGCGCGTGCCAGGCGCGCATGCGCGGTCCGCCCACCTGCACAGCGAGGCTGTATGTCTGCGGGCCGAAGGGGACGCTGAAGCCGGTCACCGTGACCACCACCAGGCCCGCGTCCATGGCGTCGATGGCCACCTGCGCCAGGGGGGACACGGCCGGCCCGCTTGTGGGCACACCGGTCAGCACGCCACTCCCTGCCTGCCAACCCTGCCTGCATCTGCAGAGCGCCACGCTGAGCGCTGTTTGTGCGCATAAGTGTAAGTCACAGACTGACAATCAGCAACGTGGTCCAGCCTGGCTTCTGGCCCGAATGCAGCACAGTGGCCTTACCCACCCAGCACCCATGGCTCAGTCCCTCAACCTCATTAGCGCTCCTTCTATAAGCAGCTGCTGCAGCTGGCAGTCAGCAGCTGCGGCACGGGGCACTCAGTGTTCCCCGCGCGCCTGCTCGACGTTGTTGACCCGGTCAGCAGCGCCGTTGCCGGGCAGATTGTAGCCCGCCAGGCTGTTGGCGCGCACCTGGCGCGCGCCGAGGCGTCAGCGCCCACATGCCCGCCTGTGGTGCTGCGGGCCGAGTGGAGGCGCCGGCCGCGCAGGCACGCCCGGTGCAGCTCGGCCACACCCTTGCATGGGGTGCAGCTTAGCCAGACCCTGGCTCACCCAATGTAGGGTCTTGCCCTTCCCGAGCGCATGCGAGGGGCGTTACAGTACATGGTCCTGCAAGCGCCTCGGCTGCACAGGTATGCTGTTGTAGCAAACCGGCCAGGCGGGTTTTCTTGCGACTTGCAACGTCACCGTCGAGCTGTGCTTGCCGTGCGCTGACACCTGCTGCACAGGCGGGACAGGGCGGGCGGTGGGGGGTTCACGTTGAGGTCCAGGTCGTTGACGAGCTGGCGGCCCGACGCCTGCGCGGGCGGCCGGTCGGCCCAGGCGAGCGTGACGCGCAGCGGGCCGCCGGTGGCGGTCAGGCAGAACTTGTGCACGGCGCCTGTGTCTGGGATGGCCGCCGCGTCCACGACCTGGCGGCCGCGGCGCGGCTGTCGGGCCGTTCCCACCGGCCAAAGCCAATCTAGACCTATCTAGATGCCCTGCCTGACAGGTCGACTCACCAGCCAATACCTGACCACAGACGTGAATGAAAACTTCTTCACGCACGGCACGGTAGGGGTAGTCATGCGGCGCCAGGCGCCAACCTGAGGCGCCCTCTTCTCACAGGCAACCAGGCCCCCCGCCTCGCACGCTCCCTGGAGCACCTCCGCACCCGGCCCCGGCCCCCACGGGCGGCGCGCCTGCAGGCTCCAGCCCTGCGCGCCGCCGGCCAGCGGCAGCGCGCGGCCCAGGTGCAGGCGGCCGAAGCCGTGGCGCACCGACGGCGGCGGGTCCAGTGGCACGCCGTTGTATTGCGCGCTCGCGCTCGGCGCGATGCCCGCCATGGGCGCCGCGCCGCCTGTGCGCGGTGGCTAATCCTGAAACTCTGGCCCTGCAAACCCTATCGACAACGCAAGGCGCAAGGGGGCAGCGCTTGTGCAGACGGCGACCTGACGACCTGTTGGCACCCAAGGACAAGAGGCCCGGCTGACTTTGCATGCACGCCGCATGCCATGGGATGTGAGCCGCGGAGCTCCGCTAGCGGCGCCGCGGCGCGCGTGCGTGCGCACCCAGCAGCACGGCCTTCAGCAGCGGCGCGCTTGGCGCGAAAGCGGACGCGGCCTGCGGCGCGCCGGCCGGATACCAGCCGCCAGCAAAGTACTGGCGCGCCAGCGCGGCCGCGCCGGCCACCACAGGCGTCGCCATGGACGTGCCGCGGTCGACGCCCAGCGCGCAGGTCTGCGGGCCCTCTGTCCTGCGCGGAGCTTCGGCAGGTCTTTGAGGGTAATTTGGGGTTAGGCTCATACCCTGCCGCGCGCGGGCTCCCAGAGCGCTGGGTGTGAGGCTGGCGGTGATGCAGTGCTTGCGCAGGTACTTCATGGGTGCGCGCACGCAACACTCGCACCAACCTCAGGCCTGCAGGCCCGCCCGGCATGCAGGCCGCGCGGCCGGCCGCGCGCACTCTGCGGCGTATGCCGAGATGGTGGTGCCCGGCGCGACGATGTCGGGCTTGACGCGCCCGTCCAGCGTGGGCCCGATGCTGCTGAAGAAGGCCAGGCTCTCGAAGCGGTCTGCGGCGGCGCGCCGCGTGTCGGTAATGCAAGCGCGTCGGCAGGGCGCGTCCAGCCGGGCTCGAGGTTGGCCAACGTGCTGCCAGCTCGCCGCGCCTCCTTGAGCTGCTAAGCTGCAGAGGGCGCATGGCGAGGGCGGACGCAGGTGCCCTGGATGGGGCTCCGGTTAGGGTTCATGATGACAGGTTTAGGTTTATCTAATTGCATAATGCGGTGCACCTGATGGCAGGCTGTCCGGCGAGAAGCTAGCGACCAGCGGCGCGCCCGCTGCCAGCGCCGCCCAGACGAGCGCGCCCGGCGCCTGCGGCCGCCAGAAGTCCAGGCTGGAGCCCGCCTTGCACAGCGCCAAAGGACAGCGTGCAGCTCACTCCTAGGCAGTGCCCGCTGGTGGCAATGGGTGCTGGCAGCAAGTCCATTGCTCACAGATGCATCATGTGCGGCCCCATATCTGCCAGAGTGTGCCCAACGGGGGGCGGCGGGCGCGGCCGACCTGCGGCATGCCGCCCACGGGTATCGTGACCGCGGCGCCCGCATAGCCGGCCTCCTGGTCCATGCGGAAGAAGCCGGTGTCGTCATTGTTGACGACAAGCACGGCCGCCGCGCCCGCGGCCTGCGCGTGGGTCGCCTGCGCGCTGGGCGGCGCGGGGCGCGCTTGCCCGCGCGCGCTCCAGCTGCGCGGCGCTGTGCGTCGGCGGCAGGTGCCAGCATCTCCCGTTTGTAAACATTTGGCCCTTGCCATCCCCTGACATGACATTCTTATATGCATGCAGCAGCTCCTCTTATAAGCCAGCATGAAAAGAAGCCATATTGGCTAGCATGTGCAGCTCAGCTCATAGCAGGAGCTGAGGTGCCAGAGCCGGTCACGCAGCAGCGTGCTTCGGTGCCCCGCGGCGCCGCTCGGTTCCCGCGCCGCCGGACGAGAGGCACGCGCCTTGACGGCGAAGGTGCAGTTGCCGCGCAGGACGAGCGCGAGCGCGCCAGCTAGCGGCACGGCCAGCGGAGCGCAGGCGGTGGCGGGCGGCGGCCCCGCCGCGGCCAGCGCCAGCGCGCCCGCCGCCGCCAGCGCCCGCGCCGGCGGCCCGAACGACGCGGCCATCACCTACGGGTAGGGTACGGTGACAGCTACCCAACCCCAAGACCTCGGCGGCGGTGCACTCCAAGTGAGGCATTTTAATTAGTGCATGTGGTCCCCGCTGATCTCGCGGGGCGGCTGCTTCCCAGCGTACAAACACAGGGCAGCTCGCGGCGCTGCGCAGGGAGCGCAGTGCTTGGGGCGGCCGCCCGCGCCTTGTAGGCCACGCTGCCGTCCGCGCCGCTGCCGGGCAGGCCGCCAGTGATGTTGGCCAGTAGCACCGCCAGGCCGCTGGTCACGACCTCCGTCTCGTCGGACCCCACGTAGCTCGCGGTCAGGCCTGCGCCTGCGCGCCCGTCCCTCTGCTGTGAGGACCAACCGAAGAGGCCTGCGCCTGCTCGCCCCGTCCCACTGCTATGAGGACCTACTGTGCGGGACGTCTGAAGCCCGACCCATAAGAGCCAGATTCGCCACCCTCTGAGCACATGCTGCGCCTCCGTGCGTCCAGGGACCGGTCACTGGACGGATGCGACGCGAGGCAGCCCGCAGAGGTTGGAGCAGCAGCCCGGCGGCGCACCCACGGCGAGGCAGTTCTTGGCGACGGCGGGCGAGCTGAGCGAGGACGGCAGCTCGCTCTCGCCCAGGTTGCCGGCGGCAAACACGGGCAGGAAGTCCTGGTGCGCCTGCGCGCGCCAGCGCGGCCGCCTTATGCGCTGATACGCGCATGCGCACGCGCGGTGCGCCAGGAGGCGTGATTCCGGGGCCGGCATGAACTGTTCTCTTGTAGCGCGTGCTGCAGTCCCGCCAAACATGAACAAGCAGCGCGGGAGCGCGGTGAGCGCGGGAATAGGTTTGTGCAGGCGCGCCCAGGCAAAGGTGTCCACGTCGAGCGCCAGAGGTAACCAAGCAGCGCAGGAGCAGGTGAGTGTGGAAAAATGGGGTGCATTTGTGCAGGCGCGCCCAGGCAAAGGTGTCCACGTCGAGCGCCAGAGGTAACCAAGCAGCGCAGGAGCAGGTGAGTGTGGAAAGATGGAGTGCATTTGTGCAGGCGCGCCCAGGCAAAGGTGTCCACGTCGAGCGCGAGGCCGTCGTAGTCCGGCGTCGCCGTGCCCCACGAGTCGGAGTGCACGCGCGCGCCCCTGCGCGGCCATGACCGGCCGCGCCGCGTCGGTCCCCCAGCGCACGGCGTGTGTCCTGCCACCCCAGCAGGGCGCTGCCAGGTGTGGGGCGGCGCAGGCCCGGCGTCCCTGACGCACAGGGTGATCTGCTCGGCAGCGCGCCGCTCCAGTGGGAAGGTACGGCCGCGCACAGGTGGCTGCATGGCATGGCGGCGGCGCGCTGCGCGCATGCTGCGCAAGGCCGCCGCGGCAATGCCCCGGGCCGCTGGTCGCTGCCACCGGACTCGTGTAGTGCTGAGCAGGCAAGCTGGCTGCGGAGCGCGACGGACCGAGCATAGGTGTAGGGGTAGTAGTCAGTGGCCAGGTCGCCGCCCAGGTCGATGGTCCCCGACGTCCCCGCGCCCAGGTCCTGGAACGCCAGCTTGGCCGCCGGCGCCATGCCCTGCCAGTCCGCGCTCCCTGCCGCGCGCGGCGCAGGCGCAGCCTTGCGCTGATCTCCTGTCTGCGCGATGGGCTGTGGCGCCATGGCTCCTGCTGACCTAGAGCCCGGCTCGGCGGCTGCGCTGCTGCGCGAGTGCAGCGCAGGCATGCATGGCCTCGCCGCGCTCCGCATGGCAGGATGCCACAAGCAGGCAGGGCCGGCTCGGGCGCTGCAGCGGCTGCGGAGCCGCGCGCCTGTCCCGTTGGCCTGCGGGGAGCCCGCGGCGCTGCCGCCGCAGTGCGTGCCGTGGCCGTTGGCGTCCACGCCGTCGTCCGCCAGACGGTAGTAGCGCAGCTTGCGGTGCGCGGTGCTGTCGAAGTAGAGCGCGCCGCCGTCGGGCTCCTGCTGCAGCCCGCCCGCGAGCGTCGCCGGGACCGGCACCGCGTCGTCGCGCAGCAGGCAGTGGCCCATGTCGAGGCCGGTGTCGCCCATGCCGATGACCTGGCCTGCGCCCTGCCGCGGCGCGCACGTCATGCTCCGGCGTCCGCGCTGGCCCGGCGCCCCTTGCGGCCAGCCCCAGCGTTGCCAGTGCCTGGTGCGTCCCGCGGCAAGCTGCAAGCTGTCGCACTGCCGGCCTCTGTGCTGCCCGTCGCCTCACGCGATGCTCCTGGCACAGACTCTGAGGATTGTAGCTCATACGGCGCCTCCGGGCCTCGCTGCATCACAGGCGTGACCAAGCATGCGGGGCGGCGCCCGCCAGCTTATAGACTTAGGGCCTAATACAGGGTTAGGGCCGGGGGCGCGCACCTGCAGGCCCGCCAGCCAGAAGGGGTGCGTGGCGGCGCCGCCGGACGTGGTCCCGGCTGCCAGGTCCACGCCGCCGGCCGCCCCGCCTTGGCACACGCCCGTGGCCAGGAAGTTGCGCGCGCGCGGCCGCGGCCGCGGCGCCACCCAGTGCACCGCCGGCTGCGCGGCCAGCCAGGGCAGCGCCGCCTGCGCCCGTGCATGGAAGTGGGCTGGACATTAACCTAACGTAAGTATACAAATAGCTCTTCAGCAGCGGGCAGGTGGCCCCGCACTGGCCTAAAAGCCCGTGGCGGGGCCCCGCCTGGGTGCACGCAGTTGTGGATTTGCTCTTCCCAAGGACTCAAATGCACTGCCGCGCGTTTTGACAGCCACGGCGGTGCGCGTGCACGCGCTGCATGGAGCGGAGGCTCTGTATGGCCCAAGCGCATGACGTGGCATGCGGGAAGTCAACATCCTGGAGAACCCGCCCCGCCCCCCTCACGCGGTCACGCGC
>JAABUY010004255.1_pt1 | contig 15164 bp, 18 predicted proteins | sample 5560271 | NCBI WGS metagenome assembly JAABUY01 (sample SAMN10711886, study PRJNA513374) | rock metagenome | isolation source: Antarctica rocks | place: Antarctica: Victoria Land, University Valley
ACTCGCTACCAGGCGGGCGCTACCCCTTACCTGGACCGGTCTTCCACCGGCTGGACCGCGCCAGCTTCGCCTGGCGCACACGTAACGCTGTACAACGGAAGGAACCGGAAAGTCGGCTTGGCCCGCGCCGGCTGCCGTCGCGGCTGACGCTCCGGTCTGGCTCGATCGGACCAAGCCAGAGCGGCGGATCTCGTTGCCCTCATCGGTGAGGGTCCCGAGGTCGAAATTACAGAACCGGATTGCCCAATTGCCGTCATCGCGCTGGGCCAGCGCGACCGTCTCTTTGCGCATGGCCTCGGACAAATAGAGCTTGCCGTCCCGCCACTTGATGTAGCCATCGCCGCCGACCCGGCGGATCTGGTGGTCGGCAGGGTATTCCCACACCGCGATCTTTTCGGGATAGCAACGCAGTGACGGGGTGTAGAACTCAGCCGGATAGCGCTGGCCCAAGGCCTCGTGCGGCCGGATGGCGTTAAAATCCTGCCGCCAAACATCGAAGGCGACTTGTTGCTCGGCAAGCGTTGCCGCCGGAGGCTGCGCCACATCCTCGCCCAGCGTGCGGTGCATGCGTTCGTGCCGGTCATTCTGGTCCGGCCGGCCAGGGGCAATACGATCGGGCCAGATGTCCAGCTTCAACAGCCACACCGATAGGTGCACTAAGCCGCCCAGTCCGGTGCGGTTGGCAAACGGGCTGCCGTTGTCGGTGCGCAGCGCACGCGGCAGCCCATGGCGGCGAAACAGCCCGGTCAGAACCGGCTGCACATGCGCCGTGGTGATCTGCGGCACCGCAGTGCAGGCCAGCAGATACCGGCTATAGTTGTCGGTGACCGTCAACGGGTCGCAGCGAACGCCGTCCCCGGTGCGGAACCAGCCCTTGAAATCCGCTGACCAGCTCTTGTTCGCAGCCGATGGCTCAATCTCGGGCTGCTTGCGGGACGGATCGCGCGCGCGCCGCGACCGTGGCTTCGAAAGCCCTTCCCGATGCAGAAAATCCCCGATCGTGCTCGACGCAGGCCAAACAATCTCCGGACGGTCCAGCGACAAGCGGGCCAATAATTTGCGCGGCCCCCAGGTCGGTCTCTGCTTGCGCAATGCCGCCACGGCATCGGTGATCGCCGGATCCATCGCCGGCGCCGGCGTGTGGCGCGCCGAACTGAGTGCAACCAATCCCACGGCGCCGAAATCTCGATACTGGCTCAACCATTTGTAGCCCGTCTTGCGGCTGATCTCGAACCGTAAACATAGACGGCTCATCGGCTCGTCGGCCCGCAGACAGGCCGCGATAAAACACAGGCGTTGGTCCATCACACTCTCCACACGCCAGGCCATGATGCCGTTCTCCAAACTGAATTGGAGTGTTACCAACGTGCCCAGTCCAAAGTGTTACCAACGTAGCCGGTCTATACCGCCCAGAACCCCTAAAGGAGAGTACCAGGGCTGCCCGCCCGCGGTCGTGCGGGGCGAAGCCCGCCATGCCGCGACTGCCTCATCAGTGAGCCAGACCGTCAAACTGCCGCGCTGGCGCAGGGCGGCGTCATACGCGGCCGAGTTCACGAATTTGCGCTTCTGCTTGGGAATGTGGTGACGGCGCTCTTGGTTCAGCTTGAAGGGCAAGATGGGCATCCGGAAATCAGAGAAGGGGCGAGCCTCCTACGGTGGCCTGGCCTGCAACGCCACCAGCCGGTCCATGCAACAGCGCCGCGTGAGCCAGAGGCAGATGCCCGCCACTTGATGACCAACGCGACGCCCGCGTCGTCCCTCGGCAGGTTCAACAGACGGTCCGCTTTGCTGAGGAGGCGCTGGAGTACAAACCCAATTGCGATGCCGGCCGCCTGCAGCCAGGCACCCACCCACGCCATTGGCCGAAGCCGCTTGCTGTTGGGGCCGACGACGACCTACCCTGGTCGGTGATTGCCCGATTGTGCCGAAACAAGCCACAACTCGTCAGCAACCGGCCACGGCCCGCGTTGACGTCGGCGGCGCGACAGCCACAGAGGTGCAACGATGCTGGCGAAGTTCTGGACCATCCTGAAGCAGACCGTCATGGGGTTCATCGACGACGACTGCCTGAGCAAGGGCGCTGCGATCGCCTACTTCACGATCTTCTCGCTCGCGCCGATGCTGGTGATCGCCGTCGCTATTGCCGGGTTGGTGTTCGGCGACGAAGCGGCAAGTGGTGCTGTCTCGGCCCAGCTTGGCGGGATCATGGGCGAGCAGGGCGCCAAAGCCGTCGAGGCCATGGTTGCGGGCGCCAGCAACCGCGGCTCGGGCATCCTCGCCACCGTCGTCGGCCTGGGCACCTTGCTTCTGACGGCCACTGGGGTGTTCGGCGAGTTGCAAAGCTCGCTCAACGCCATATGGCGGGTCGAGGCGCCTTCCGGCCTCAGCGGCCTGCTACGCGCCCGCATCGCGGGCCTGGGTATGGTTGCAGCGCTGGGCTTCCTGCTGCTGACATCGCTGGTCGCGAGCGCTGCCATCTCGGCACTCGGCGGCTATGTCACGGGCATGCTGCCCGGCGGCGAACTGCTGCTGCAGGTCGTGAACTTCGCGGTCTCCTTCGCGATTGTCTCGCTGCTGTTTGCGGCCGTGTACAAGATCCTGCCGTCCAAGCCGATCTCCTACCGCGACGTGGCAGTAGGCGCAGTCGCGACGGCGTTCATGTTCACCGTCGGCAAGACGCTGATTGGCCTCTACCTCGGCAGCAGTACCATCGCCTCCAGCTACGGCGCTGCGGGCGCGTTTGTCATCGTGCTACTCTGGATCTACTATTCCTCACTGATGTTCCTGCTCGGCGCCGAGTTCACCAAGACCTGGGCCACCTACCATGGCAGCGAGGCAGCCGAGGGCACCGATCAGCCTGCGACCACACCCATCGTCGTGAGTGCCGGCGCCCAAGTTGAAGTTGCCCGGAACGCTGCCGCGAGCACCGGCACACGCTGGATCGACGTCGTGGCCGTGGCCGGCGTGCTCTACTCAGTGATGCGCAGCCAGCGCCGACCCCGCTGATGACGGCCTGTGCGGCTGAGCGGACCAGGAAAGCAGCATAAGGCTGTTCAAAACTCCCATGCGGAACTAGGATTTCTGAGTGGCCTGAGGCCGCCGTTCAGGACGGTTTCGGGCAACGAGAAGTCGTATCGCCCGAGGAAGTTGAGATGGCGCCAGATCAGCGGGGAGAGGTGGGCGAGGTCGTCGTTGCGGACGTCCATGCCGTCCGCCCTGACCTGCTGAATGGCTTCCTGCATGTAGATGGCGTTCCAGTGCACGACGGCGTTGAGGGTGAGGCCGAGGCATCCGAGCTGCTCTTCCTGCCCCTGCCGAAGGGAGCTTCTGATTTCGCCGCGTTCGCCATGGTGAATGCGCCGGCCGAGGCGGTGACGCAGCTCGGTGTGGTTAAGCTGGGTCAGGATGCGCCGCCGGAATGCCGGGTCGTCGATATAGCGCAAAATGTGGAGGCTCTTGTCGGGTTCCGGGGTGTTGACATGCGTGGGAGTGGCTGGTGGTTCCGACGAGCTTCTGATGTGATGAAAACGGCGGGATGATCGACCGCCCGTTTTCATTCGAGGAGCTCTGGCGTTCATGGCTGCACCCGATTTGGTCAACCTTTCCGGCCTGATGGACGATGCCAAGTGCTTCGCCTTTGTGCGCCAGCACCGCTGGCCGGAGGGCGTGCATTGCCCCGGGTGCGGCAGCCCTGCGGTGGTCCGGGACGGGTGTGACAGCACGCAGCCGGCTCGGCAGCGGTATCGGTGCAAAGCCTGTGCGTCCCGCTTCGACGATCTCACCGGCACGGTGCTGGCCGGGCACCACCAGCCGCTGCGCGTGTGGGTTCTGTGCCTCTACTTCATGGGGTTGAACCTTTCCAACCGGCAAATCGCAGGCGAACTGGGCGTTTGCGGGTCTGACGTGCAGGCCATGACGGAGCAGCTGCACCGCGGCTTGGTCGCCAAAATGCCAGCGGTGGAACTGAAGGGCGAAGTGGAGATCGACGAGGTCTACGTCGTGGCCGGGCACAAGGGGCAGCCGGCGGCCGTCGCCAAAAGGGGCGGCTCGGACGGTGCCGCAAGCTGGCAGGCGCGCCGGGCCGCGGCACGTTGGAAAAGGACAAGCCGCCCATCCTCGGCCTGATCCAGCGCGGCGGCCAAGTGGTGCTGCGCATGCTGGCCAACGTGCAGCAGGCCACGATCAAGCCGATCATCACCGCCGCCGTCGCCCCGGGCGCCCTCGTCCACACCGACGAATACAGCATCTACGCTCGCCTGCCAGCCTGGGGCTATGGGCACAAAACGGTCTGCCACGCCCGAGGCGAGTATGCCCGCGACGAGGACGGCGACGGCTTTTGCGAAATCCACGTCAACACCATCGAAGGATTTTGGTCGCTGTTGCGCTCCTGGTTGCGCCCGCACCGGGGCATTTCGCAGGACAAGCTGCCGCTCTATCTCAGCTTCTTCCAGTTCGTGCACAACGCGCGCCGACGCGGCAAAGCCCTGCTGGGTGCTCTTGTTACCGCACTCGTCCGATAGTCCAAACCAACACCCCGGAACCCGACAAGAACCGAGCCTTATTGGAACGTGAACAACCCAATATCGAGGGGTTGTCAGATGGGCTAGTTTTTCTTCCATGCCGAATTACCAACGAATTCAGTTGACGACATAGACGTGAGTCTTTGCCGACGACGGGACGTTTGGACCCTGGTCCGACACTCACCGTGCATCTGCCCCGCCAGCGCTGAGGAGCATCCAGGTCGATGTTGCATTACGTCCTGCATCTCATGCCTCCGTCAATCACGATCCTTCCGCTTCAGACTCCCCATCGCCATAACGCTGGAACGACGGCCGATTCGGATAATCGATCGACAAGTCTCGGATGAACCAGGCGATGTCACCCGCATTGGGCGGCATCCGCGCAGCGACCATGCCGAGGGCCGCCGCTGTCAGTTTCCATAGTCGGCTGCAGTGGTTGGCATTGATATCTCACGATTCACCCTTTCACAGTTCTCTGCAATCTGGTCAAAGTGGGCTGCAGAAGCCTGCAATTTGCCAAAGTCGGCTGCAGTGCGTCGCAGATCGGCGGCACAAAATGCGGCTCTGGCGACCGAAATCACCCGGATACGCAGATCGCTGCAGTCGACTTTGGAAAATGACAGCGGGCGCTGCGGCGTTGGCCTCGCAGTGGTCTCGCGAGTCGTTGGCCACTGGCCGGTGGACCAACCACAGAAAGAACCCACAGGCCCACGCTGTGGCGCCGCCATTCAGTGAAGCGGCGACTCGCCTGCGAGCATCCCTACGAGGTCGTCGAGGGTTTCGTCGACGTCCCGGACGGACACGCCAGCAACCTTGCCGTCGAGCGCGTTCCTCAGATCCCGTAGCACCGACATAAAAAGGTCCCGGCCCAAGCCGTTCCCCAGCTTGCGGGACTGGGCCGATGCTCGCTGAACGGCTTCGATCCGTTGCCTGGCTGTCTCGATAGAGCGACTGTCGTCCTCGGCCACATTCTCAATTCTGTCCATGCCGTCCCCAAAATCCTAAGCTAAAGTGTTGAACGATCTCATGGCGGCTGATTTTCCACTGGTTAAACACTCGTGACAAATGGCAATGCGGGTCCGATTGGCGCCGGCCTGCTTGCTGTTGGTGCTTTGCCGCTCGTGAGGCGTGCCGCCAGCCCCCGCAGCGTCCGGTCGAGCCGCAGCTCGTTCGTCCCGTGCAGCTTGATCATCTTGCGCAGCAGCCCTCCGGGCGAGCGCACCTCGCCCGCAGCGTGGCGGCCGGCGATGGCGGCGACCGCCACGGCCGCCTCCCAGCGCCCGAAAGCATAGCACGCCTCCCCCCAGGCGTCCTGCGAGATGCCGAGGTGCTCGCGGACGTGCCAGGCGGCAGAGACAATGTCTGCCCGTGTTGGTCGGCTGTCCGGCACGAAGTCGCGGAACTGCGGAGCGACCATCATCACGAGCGCCGGGCTGGCCAGGAAGCCGCGCAGCGGGTCCGCGGGGGCTGCGGCCTGGCCTGGGGTGCGCAGGTCCGGCTGTTCCTTCTCCTGAGCCTGTGCAGAAGGCTTTGTACTTATAGACTCGTTTGCAGGTGCATTGAGGGGTCGTTCCGGCGACCCCGTGGGGTCACTCCCAGCCGTCCCGGCGCCCTGGTCCGGCTCGAACAGGGCGCGCACGCCATCGCGCATGACCCCGAGCTGGTCGCGCAGCATCCGCAGCACGTCGAGGTCCCGCTGCCCCCGGGCCGGGGCGGCGAGCTGCCGCGCGCGGCACGCCAGGTCGGTCCAGTCGGCGACGCCCGGCATGTTCGCCTGGCCAAGGTCCACGAGCGTGAGCACGTCGCGGCGCCCGCTGGAGATCTCGCGCTTCAGCCCCCGCACCGCTGCCTCGCACTGCTCGAACGCTGCGGCCAACTGGCAGAACTCGTCGTGCCGGGCCGCAAGCGGCGAGAGGTCGAAGCCGCAGGCCCACAGGATGCGCCCGCCCTCGCCCTTCTCCCGGCGGCCCCGCCTATGGCCGTTGCCGCTGTCGCGCATGGCGAGCAGCCCATGCTCGAACGCCGATCCGATCAGCTTCTTGAGCTGGCCTTCCTTGATGCCGAGCCGCGCGCACAGCCACTCGTTGGAGGCCCACACCATGGGCCGGTACTCCCCCAGCCAGTCCTGCGGCGGGGAGCAGCCGATCAGCAGCGCCATCAGGTCGCGCAGCATGGGCAGGCCGAGGGCCGGGAGCGCCCGGTAGAACGCGGTGACGACCACGCGGCGGCTTGGGCCGCCGGGACTCGGCGGGGGGTGGTCGAGCGTCGCCAGGCGGGCGGGGGTCAAGGTTCGCCGGCCGGTCGGCTTGGGTGGTGGTCTTGCAGGCGGGGGTGCCGCCCCCGGTTCATGGGCCGGGGTCGGGGAGGCTGGAGACGTGTCAGGCATGTAGCTCGCTCCTGGCGAGCGCGCATCGGAACTTGCGGACAAGCCTTTCCTGTTGCCCGCTGATTGTTCAGTTGACGAAGGGCAGGCTCTGGCCTATATGGGGATCAAGCAATTTAGTCCCCGCTTAGGTGTCTTAGGTTCGGATCAGGCCAGTGTTTCAGCACTGGCCTTTTCTGATTCAGCGCGCCATCGTGGCCCTCTAAAGTGGTTGATAGGACATTCCTCTCCGGCGCAGCCGGGGACGAATCGGGTCAGAGTGCGGGTTCTACTGTCAGTTGTCCAGTAGCAGGACTACGGTTCGGCCATATTGGCTGTAATGGCAGGCTCCCGCAGCGCGCCGTGCCGGTCAAGGTAGAGCTGGAAGGCCGTCACGACGACCGCGGAGAGCGTGATGCCGTGGGCGAGTGCGAGATGCTCGACCCCCTCTTTCAAGGGCTGGTCGACCCAGAACATCTTCCGCACGAAGTTGCGGACCGGCGTCGCGATGAAGGTGACACGCTCATGGCTGGCTAGGTGGATCAACTCGCCGATGGCCTCCTCGTAGAGGTGGCGGGCATAGATCCGCTTCCGGCCGCGTTCCGCCACTTGGTTGCGGGCATCGACCAGGCGCTGGAACGCCGCGGGAAAATCCTGCGGCAGGGACACCTCCAGCTTTGCGGTGTTGGCGGGGCGTTCAGTTGGCGGCTGGTCCATGTCGGAGTTCCAGAAATGCTGCGTCCCTGCCTGCATGTGCGCGCGGCGCGGGATGTGCCTGTGTGCCCCAATTGCGCGGCGGGCGCCAGCGGCGCCACTGAACGTTGGGACGCTCGCCTCGGCCAATCTGTTCGTGGAACCGTGCATACAACCTCCTGCGCTGCTCCCTTCCTGCCCATCGGTGGCGCGAACGGCGATCTCGCTTTCCTGCGATAGCAAGCACCTCAGTCGAAGGGCGACCGGCCGTGGACGCCACATCTGTGCCGATCGCAAGCCGCCGCTGCCCGGCGACGTGCGAAGAGTCTCACTGCGCTAAACGGAGGAGCACAGCCTTGGTGTAGGCTTTGGTGTCAGCAGTGCCGCCCAAGTCCATTGTCCGGACGTTGTCCGTGTTCACGACCATGTCGATGGCACGTTCAATCCGTCGCCGTAGCACACCCTGGCCGACGTGCTCCAACATCAGCCCAGCCGCAAGAAGCAAGGAGGTTGGATTGGCAACGCCTTTCCCTGCTATGTCTGGCGCGGCTCCATGCACTGCTTCGAAAACTGCCGCACCGTCGCCAAAGTTGCAGCCAGGAGCTATGCCGAATCCGCCTACTAGGCCGGCGGTAAACCCGGAAAGGATGTCGCCAAACATGTTGGTTGTTACGATCATGTCAAATTGCCGAGGGTCGAGCGCGAGTTGCATTGCACAAGCGTCCACAATGCGGTCGTCCATCTCAACGCGGCCCTCGTAGTTCCTGGCGACCTCCCGCGCTTCTTCGAGGAATATACCTGACAGGAACTTGAGCACGTTGGCTTTGTGAACCACCGTGATTTTTCTCCGCCCGTTCCGCAGCGCGTATTCGAAGGCATACGTGACAATGCGCCGTGCGCCCTCACGAGTGTTGACGCCGGACGAGACTGCGACCGCGTGAGGGTCATTGCCCACAGGAATGAAATACTCATGGGCGACGTACAACCCTTCAAGGTTCTCTCGGACGAGAACGATGTCCACATCTTTGAAGTGAGTGTTTTGCACCAAAGTGCGAGCAGGCCGGACATTGGCGTAGAGCTGCAATTCCTGGCGCAGCCTCACGTTCACGGAACGGAACCCCCCACCAACAGGCGTCGTCAGCGGACCCTTCAACGCCAGTCGAGTGTGGCGGATGCTATCAAGCGTAGCGCCCGGAAGAGTGTCGCCATGAGTTTCCAAGGCTGCCATCCCACCCTGCTGGCGGTCCCAGGTAAAAGGACTTCCTAGGGCATCTAAGATTTCGATGACTGCCTCTACGATCTCAGGGCCGATGCCGTCTCCTGGGATCAGAGTTGCTGGGATGGACGCGATAGGATCGAACGTCATAATGTCTCCGCGAAAAACTGCGGGCGTGCCAGATCTCCGGCCGTCAGCGTTCACCATCTTTGAACCACCCGCGAATGGAGGCAACCATCATTCATTCTTGGGGCTTTCCCGCTCCGAAGCGCGCAACGGCTTTTGCTGATTGCGGCAAAGCCCGCTGACCAAAAGATATTTACCTTTGAATTTTTTGGTTTAATCACAAACCAATTCTGCAAGCTGAGGCATGGCATGTACTGTGAAAGACCGACTTTCCCGAGGCTGATCATCAGAGATGCTGTGTTTTCTTGATGGTTGCGAGTGGTCGTCGGCCCCGGCAAACCTCAGATGGCCCCGCGGGGTCAGTGGTTCGGCCTCCTGCCTTCCTATCATTGCGCGACCTGATTGCAGCCGACATAGCCAAGAACGTTTGGGCACCAGGCGAGGCGATTTCGACCGAGTCGGAGCTTGCGACGAAACACGGTTTATCTCATGGAACGGTGCGAAGAGCGCTTGACCTCCTAGAGTCCGAGGGGATGGTTGAAAGGATCCGCGGTAGCGGCACTTTCGTACGTCGCCCAGACTTCGAGACCGCATACGTCCGGTTCATTCGTTATATTGGGTCGGCGGGTGACCGCCGTACGCCGCACAGCGTAATTTTAGAACGGGAAACATTGGCTGGCCCATATGACGTAACCTCCGCGCTACAGTTGTTAAAGGGATCCAAGGTCATAAGACTGCTGAGGCTACGCATCCACGAGGGGGTGCCAGTTCTTCTCGAAGAAATCTGGTTGGAGTACACGCGATTTCGCCCGATATTTGAAATGGAAGAGAACAAGCCAAGGCTTCTTTATCCGATGTATGAAGAGTTATGTGGTGCAGTTGTAGCTTATACTGAAGAAACGATCACGATCGGAACTGCTGAAGCTACAGAGGTTAAAGTGCTAGGCCTCAAAGTTGGGTCGCCTATTGTGCTCATTGATCGCCTTGCTCTAGGTTACGATAATATTCCGATCGAATGGCGTCGCTCCCGTGGTACGGCATCAGATTTTCGTTATAAAGTTGTCATTCGTTAAAAATAGGCTCCTTTTGGCTCAAACCTTTTAATGTGGCTTGACCTCAACTGTGGATTGCGACTCACTGCACACCTAGGTTGCGGCGGTTGCCAAAGGACAACCGGTGGCGACTAAAAAATTCGCTAGCGAATTTAATTCCGCTAGCGAACTCGGGCCGAGCAGGCGGTTGCTGGAGGAATACGATGGTCGGATGGCTAAAACAAAGCACAGAGATCGAGCGGAAAACGTTCTGGGCTTGCCTGACTGGCTGGTCATGTGATGCCCTTGACGTGCAGCTCTACAGCTTGGTGATACCCGCTCTCATCGCAACTTGGCACGTCAGCAACGCAGAGGCTGGGCTGGTCAGCAGCATCACGTTGCTCACGTCGGCCCTAGGCGGCTGGCTTGGTGGAGCGCTTTCGGATCGCGTCGGCCGGGTGCGCGCGTTGCAATTCACCATTGCTTGGTTTGCAACCGCTACGTTCCTCAGCGCATTTGCCCAGTCGTTCGAGCAGCTTCTGATCATCAAAGGACTCCAGGGGTTTGGGTTCGGGGCCGAATGGGCTGCTGGAGCTGTGTTGATGGCTGAGGTCATCCGTCCTGAAAACCGAGGCAAGGCGCTCGGCACTGTACAAAGTGGCTGGGCCGTCGGTTGGGGGATGTCCGTTCTGCTCTATGCAGCCATATTCTCACTGCTGCCTGCCAGCTTAGCATGGCGCGTCATGTTTTCCCTCGGGCTGCTGCCGGCGTTGCTGGTCCTCTATCTCCGGCGCTCCTTACCTGAACCTGTGCGCGGACCCACTGCACTTCCAAAGCACGGGCTTGGCCGAGCAATGATCAATATCTTCAAACCGGCAACCCTGCGCACTACGCTGGTTGGTATTCTCTTCGGTCTTGGTGCCCACGGCGGATTTTTTGTTCTCGCAACATGGCTGCCAACCTTCCTCAAAAGTGAGCGTCATTTGTCAGTCATTGGCACCAGCACGTACCTGGGTGTCATTATTGTTGCCTTCGGATGTGGCTGTCTCGCTGCGGGGCAGCTCCTCGATTTGCTTGGCAGGCGACGCACCGTGGCATTGTTTGCGATTGGCTGCATCGCGATCACAATAGTGTACCTGCTCCTGCCGATCGGTCCTGTCACAATGCTCCTGCTTGGCTTTCCACTTGGCTTCTTCACTGCTGGCATCCCGGCTTCAATGGGCACTCTGTTCTCTGAGCTTTACCCCGACGACATGCGTGGCTCGGGAGTCGGCTTTTGCTACAACGCAGGTCGTATCTTTGCCGCGGGCCTCCCCGCGCTTATTGGTTGGTTGAGCGGTTCGATGCAGCTGGGCACCGCAATTGGCCTTGATGCCGCACTCAGCTACACTCTCGTGCTGATTGCCGTCTTGTCTTTGCCGGAGACTCAAGGGTCAAAGTTCGGTCGCGACATGCAATTAACCTCTTTCAGCCCAGGTGGAGCGACCCACGATGCCGCCATCTGACGCCCCTGCCCGTGTGGCTGCGGTAGACAACACCTTAGGCATTGAAGACGCTGGGCTGTCAGAGCTGAGCTTTCGTGGTGTCGATACCCACGGCCACGTGTTCACGCGCCACATGCGAATGATTGAGCGCCGGCGTTACACGCCACAGTACGACGCCACCATCGCCGATTACCTAGCCATGCTGGACGAAACAGGTATGTCGCATGGCGTGCTGGTGCAGGTAAGCTTTTTGGGCACAGACAACAGCTACTTGCTCGATGCCCTCCGGCAAGAGCCCAGGCGCCTGCGCGGCATTGTCGTTATCGAACCTGACACCACGCTCGCCGAGCTTCAGGATATGGATGGTGCTGGGGTCGTCGGCGTAAGGCTGAACTTAATTGGCGTCGCCGATCCGCCCCTGGCGAGCGCCGAATGGCAGGGCCACTTCAGACGACTTGCGGGCTTGGATTGGCAGGTGGAGGTGCAGGCCGAAGCCCACCGGCTTCCTCGTATTTTGCCGCCACTTTTAGCAGCAGGTGTCCGTATCGTTGTTGATCACTTCGGACGGCTTTCCGAAGCTTTGGGGATCGATGACCCTGGTTTCCAGTACCTGCTCACATTGGGCAGCACGCGCTCTGTATGGGTTAAACTTTCCGGGGATTATCGCAATGGGGCAACTGGGCGTGGCCAGCAAATCTCAAATTCAGCAGCGCCAGTCCTTCTCCGTGAATTCGGAGCTGAACGTTTGATTTGGGGCAGTGACTGGCCTCATACATCGTTCGAAACACCTGACGCCACTGAGGCTGCGCATCAAGCACTGACGCGCTGGATACCACTGGAAGCTGACCAGCGCGCAATACTAGTAGAGTCTCCACGTCAGCTCTTCCATTTTGATTGACTTCCTTGGAGTTTAGAATAGCATGCGCGCTCTACTACAATAAGTATGTGTATTAAGACGCACAAACAGCTATATTGTTCTGGTTTCTTGTGCGTAGAATTAACCCAACCAAAAGAGCTTTGGAAAGGCAAAGTTCTCAAGGAGAGTCGTCCAATGCCCAACTTTAAAAGACAATCCCAGTGCCTCTCAAGAAAAGGACATAGTGTTGAGCTGACATCATCATTGCAATCTGATTACATTGTAGCATGTAGGTTACTACAAGCAGCTTTAAACGAATTTATGTTCGCGCAATCCACATTGGATGGTAAATGTTGTGTGTATTCTTCATCATGCGAAGTTAACGCACTCTTACGTCGAATTAGAGCTGCCCGACAGAAATGTGGTGAACTGGCTGAATACCTCCTCCAGATATGTCCCACTACATTCATTGAGACAAATGCACAGTGCAACGTTATAAATGAGTATTTGTCACTAATAGATGTTGATCAGATGCCTTCTTATTGTAAATACGGTAGCACCTCGCGAGATAGAGAGAAAGTCTGCTTTGAGGCAGCATGGCTGGAGACTATATCCCAGCAGAGACTTGCTGTTAACGTTCTACCATGGAAGGGGCGGCCAAGAAAGGACCTTTCTTCCAAAGGGCGCTGAAATGCCTTCTGGATGTCCAATCTGAAGGGAAATCTGATCATTTTTTAAATTGGGCTGCAAAGCGTTTGCGCCGGCAAGCGGTAATCTTTCCCGGACGCAATCCGGAGATACACATGCAGTTCCATTTGGCCCTTATGGCAGCGATGCTCGCCCCCCGCTTAGTGCTCGCTGATCCACAGTGCGCTCTCCCCTCATCCGCGCTTCGACCGATCACGTCGGTGCCAGCACAGCCAGATGAGGTCGGCATACCCAAACTTTCCCAGCCCGCTGCTCAAGCTACTGAACCCAGTCCTGCCAGTGTTCCGTCGTCCACCAACAGCAGCACCGGCCATCCCATCCTTGATTATGTTATTGCAGCCGGTGCACGTCTTACAGAAGCCACTTCCTCTCACGGCCTGCGAACCGTGATTGCTCGGAACGATGGGCAATTCGTGCGTTTGTATGTGTCGGTCGACGGTCAGGCTGTTGTGGCCGGCCTTATGTCCGATCTGTCGCCTGAAGACCTGCTGGCCATGGCCCCTGGGCAGGTGACGGAACTTGGCACCCTGCACGGCCTGCGCGGCATGTTCGTCCGCAACGCCGGGCAGTTCCAGGTGTTCTACGCCACGCCGGACGACGAGCGTGTCATCCCTGGCGCGATGTTCGATGCCCAAGGCAAGAACCTGACCCGTGACCAGATTGCCTCCATTCCTGGCGCAGTCCCGACCGTGGTGGTCGGCAACGCCGCCCAAACCGGGCAGGCGCAGTTGCCCGTCGGATCGCTGCTGAAAGCCGTCGAGGCCACCACCTACGGCGCGGTTGGATCACCAGCCGCGCCGCGTCTCTGGATGTTTGTCGACCCACTCTGTGCCTGGTCGGTGCGGGCTATGGGCCAACTGCGTCCCTACGTGGCTGCCGGGCGCGTGCAGCTCGCCGTTATCCCAGTCTCTGTGCTCGACCACGAGGACCAGGGCCGCAGTACGGCCGCGGCCAAGGCCATGCTGAGCCTCCCGCCAGACGCCATGGTCCCAGCCTGGAGCGGCAACAATCTAAGTGGCCAAGCTGAGCCTGCGGCCGACCAACACCTCTCCACCAACATGGCAGCCGCCGCTGCAACCGGGTTGCGGGGCACACCCACCTTCGTCTGGCGCAAGGTGGATGGCACCGAGGGACGCGCGGACGGCTTGCCCAACGACGTCGATGCCCTCATCGCCTCGATCGGGAGATAGGCCGTGGACTTCTTTCCGAGCCTTGGCCCTCCCGGTCGTCCAACTGAGGGAAACCAGGCCCGATCACCCAGGGGCTGGGTCTGGCGTGGCGCCAAGCTTGTGCTGGGCGCACCCTTGTCTGCTGTCCCGCTGGGCCAGATCGTCCGCAATGGACGTCAACTTAGCCAGATCCTGTCGGACCTTCGCCAGGGCCCGAAACCGTCGCGGGCCATCCCCCAGCAGCCGGACGGCAGAATGGACACCGCAGCGATGGCGTTTGTCTACAGGCTGTCGGAGAGCGAGCTGGGCCAACATTTGGCCCAGCGCCGCCGGCAAACGGCGGTGACCGCCTATGTCGCGTTCGGGCTGGGCTGGGTCTTCTTGGGTGCGTGGCTGCTGCGCTTGTTGAACCTCGACTGGACGGGGCAGCGTCTGCTGACGGCGCTTCAGTTCGGCCCGTTCTGTCTCATGTTCTTCTTGACTGCGTTCAAGCATGCCCATGCCAACTGGCAGATGCGGACGGGTCTGTTGGGCTCGGCCGGCGACTACCTTCGCTCAGCCGAGGCGTTCTGGCCTGGCTTCTGAGTTAAAAGGTGCCTGGCGGAGCAAGGACGCTGCCGCCGGATGCCCCTGTGGCCCACGGGGCAGTCTCGTAGAAAGGCCGGCCGAACTCCACACCAGGGTCGGCCGGCTTCACGATTGTCCCATCACGGTTCCAAACGGGCGGTGTCCAGGTCGCGTTGGCGTCGCCGTATGCTGCATGCGGATTGTAGTAGGGTTGGCGCACAGGCGGGGCTGCCGGGGCATGGTAGTCCCGGGCAGATGTGATGTTCCCGCTGCTGCAAGCTGTCATAGCAATCATTATGGGCGTGGAAACCAGTTTAAGGAGCAAGCGCATGTTAGTTTCCCTAATTAAGAACTCTAACATGCGCAAGCATGGCGCAAACACTTTTAGCTGACGTTTAGTATACAATCTCTAGAGCGCTTGTCCGTCCTCTA
>JAABUY010004256.1_pt1 | contig 15159 bp, 15 predicted proteins | sample 5560271 | NCBI WGS metagenome assembly JAABUY01 (sample SAMN10711886, study PRJNA513374) | rock metagenome | isolation source: Antarctica rocks | place: Antarctica: Victoria Land, University Valley
GCCTCGGCCAGCAGCGGCACGCTGGCCGTGTTGTACGCGTAGCCACCGCCGGGCGCCTTGCTCGCTGTGGTCAGCAGGCCCTGCGCGGCGGGGCGGCGGGCGTGCAGCGCGCCGGCAGCAATACCCTAACGGCGCATACTGCCACCGCTAGGGCTGGCAGCCTGGAGGAGGCGTGCCAGCTGTTCCGGCTCCAAGTGGCACTGTTGCGAGTTGTGCGCGGTCACTGGAGTTACAACGTCGTGGCACAGCTGTGCTATGACTCCCTGTGTAAAACAACAAGCGCGGTGTGTGGGTCGATGCAAGAAGCAGCAGGCTCAACAGCGGAGTAGTGGCAGAGGCAACCTTGCAGGCTGAAACCACTCAGTCAACAGGCCAGTGCTCCACAAAGTCATCTCTCTGCCTGTGAGTCAGGATCACCTCTGACGGTGCTGGGGGAGCCCGCGCCTGCGAGCTGGTTGTCAAGGTCAGAATGGTTGCCATCATAACCGTCTGGGCTTGCCCGCCTGCCATCAGGGCACTTGGCACTTGGGGCTATGCTTTGCTGCGCACTAGCGTACATGTTGCATGCCCACTACGCGCCTAGCACGCTGCCTAACAGATCGCTCGTGTGCTTTTCGTATGATGAAAGCGCATATGTTGTGGTGCAGTGAACACTGCAGATCACTTGTGCTTTTGTCTCGGGCTTGGCGTGTGGCTCTGCCTGAGGGTTCAGTCATCAGGGCCGGGCCTCCTGCAAATACGAGGTGGAGCTGTTGCCTGGAGGTCTGCATCGCTGCCCGTGCGATCAAGGTCTTGCCTGTAAAGGACTCTGCCAGTTGCATCAGCGCTTGGCTTCTTGTGGCATAGACAAACGTCTCGCACGCACGAGGCGCTGTACATCACACCTCTGTTGCTACACCAACCGCCCGGCTGCGCTGCGCGCCAGCTCGAACCCCGCCCGGCGATGGCCGGCAGTGCCGCGCTGACAGGCGTGACAGCGCTGGTCGTCGCGCGGTCCGGCGACGCGGTCGACTACCGGCGCGTGCTGGAGGCGCGACTGGCCAGCCTGGGCGCGCGCGTGGCGCAGCGGCTCGGCCGCGAGGTCACGCACGTCGTGTTCCGGCGCGACTGCGGCGCCGAGCGCGCGGCCGAGGACGCGCACCTGCGCGAGCTCTTCGAGCGCGCCGCCCGGGCACAGGCGCGCACCGTCGTTTTGCAAGTGATGTTGACGTCGAGCCTTCCGTTTGCAGCTCAAGGCAGGACGGTTGCCTACTATGGCGGACGGGGCTGCTTGTGTGCAGGTACTATGGTTGCGCGGTCGCGGTGTTGCGCCCGTGTGTCTGCTGCATGTGTACCCAGTGCTTTCCTTGTGTGCCCTGACGGCGCTGAGGTCCCAGCAGCTTGTGATGCAAGCATGTGTGCAACCTACGCAGGTGTCCCAGCTGCAACCCGCGCATAGCAAGCAAGTGAGGTTTGGAGCAATTGCGCGCGCAGAGCAATGTCCCCATCCATTTTATCGAGCCGCTCTGGGTGGACAACTGCGTGCGCACGGACAGCCGCGCACAGGTCTGGCCTCAGCTTTTGCCCCATGCTGTGCTGCGTCTGCACTGTACGAGGGCGCCGCGGCTGACCCGTGCCGACCCTGGCCGCAGGAGCAGGCCTTCTCGATTCCCTGTCCAGCAGCCGCCCTGCTCAAGGCTAGGACGCCGACATCTGGCACAGGCACGCCCCCTCCTTCACCACACTTGGCTTGGGGACAAAGGCGGCTGCTTGGGGCGCACGGCGACAACAGCTGCTGCGCCCCAAGCGCCGCTCTGCACCACGTAGCGAAGTTGTCAATGCCAGGGTTCCTGTTTGCCGTTACGCAGCCCGCTGGGCGCTTCCGACAGCGCCCCGCGCGCGCAGGCAAGAAGCGCAAGCGCTCGCTCGCGCCGCGCGCGGCCGAGGAGCTGGCGCTCGACGTGACCGCGGCGGAGCTGTCCAGCTCGCAGCAGTTTGCCGCGCCGCTGGCCGCGCTGCCGGGCGCGCGCGCAGGTGCCGGCCCGCGCGGCGCTGGCGCAGCGCCCCGCTTTGCTGGGGCACGCGGTGGCATCGCCCTGCTCTGCTCTCGTCCTGTCGAACCAAGCGCCGCATGCGTGCGCAGCCCTTGCCATACCACCAGTGAGGCCCAAACCTGGAGGCTGCGGGCGCAACGTTACACCACAGACTTTGGAACTCACCCTGGATTGCAATGACCAAGCGGCAGCACCGCGGGCCGCGCAGGGCCGGCGCGCGCGCACGCCACGGCAGCCCAGCGCGGCTGGGACCGGGGCGCGGCCGCGGCTCGCGCGCGCGAGGTACGCCCGTCCAGCGGCCCACCCGCCAAGCGCCAACGCGGCGTCACCTGGGGTGCGAGCGCGCCGGCTGACGCCGCGCCGAGCCGGCCGCTTGCGCGCCCCGCCGTCGCGGCGGGTGCGCACCGGCCGCTCGAGCCGGGCGCACCGCCTTTGCGCTGGGCTGGCCTCTCGGCAGACGCCCCCGTGGCCGCAGCAGCCGCGGGCGCGGGCCGGACAAACGCGACTGTAGCACCAGACATCATAGATGGGGCCGTGGCTGCTTGTCCGACAGTGGAGCAAGCGGGCGCCGCGGCCGGCGAGCGTGCAAAGGCGGCAGCCTCGGTTGCGGCGTCTGGCGCCTGCTTGCTGGGCGCGAGCGGCGAGGCAGGCGAGGGCGGGGGCGCGCTGGGGCAGCCGCCGCCGCGCGCCTGGGGCGAGGACACGCAGGCTGCCGCCGAGACCCTGGAGCAGCTGCTGTGCGCGGCGCGGCTGCCTGGTGCGCCGCGCTGTCCAGGAGGGTTGCCAATACAGGCACGTGAGTGACGGACGAGGACAGGTTTGGAGTGTGAATTTGCAGATGCTTTGGTGCCCGCTTGCTTGTTAAGCCTCTACCTGGGTTAGACGCCGCGTGCCACTCAGAGGACGGCTGTGCGGCGCAGGCGCGGGGCGCGCTGCTGCCGCGCGCCCCGACTGCAGCTACGCCGCGACGGGCGGCGCCGGCGCAGCCGCGGCGCAGCCCGGCGCTGCTGCCGCGGCGCCCGCCGGCTTGCGCTCCAGCGCGCGCGTGCGCGCGCGGCGCGGCGGTCAGTCGCCGGTGGTGGCTGCGCCGCGCTCGGCGCCGCGCGGGGTGCTGCGGCGCGCAGCGCAGCCGGCAGTGGCAGAGGGGGCTGAGCTCGCGCGCGTCACCACGCCAGGCGGCGCTGCACAGCCCACGGCCGGTGCACCAGTGCAGGGCCGGGCGCGCCGCGGGTCCGGCTCCGGCGGGGCGCCTCCGGCCAGCGCCAGGGCCGCCGCGTCGCGCGCGCCCTCAGGCAGGAGGCGCGCGGCGAGCGCGCGCGCCGCCGGCGAGCGCGTGTCCACACCTCCCACAGGTGCGCCCTTCACAACTTTGTGTTGACCCGCTTCCCCAGCCCTTGCCGACCAGGGACACAGCGAGAACAGCGGCCTGCGGGACTGTATAGGATTGTATGTACATCTCGTGCGGCCCCTTGCGCGAGCAAGCATTGATGTCTGCCCTCACCTCTCAGTGACCGCCTGTGCTCGGTGAGACAGTGCTCAAATATTTGATATGCTGCAAGGGACCTGCGAGGCTCCCATATTCGCGTCCCTGCTCGAGCACTGCTCCAAGCCGCGGCGGGGTGCCTGGCAGGTGCAGCGGTGCCGCGGCGGCTGCGCTCGCGTGCAGGGCGCCTGTCCGCGCCCGCGTGCAGCGCCGCCGCAGACGCGCGCGCGCAGCCGCCCGCACGCCCTGCCATGGCGCCGGAATCAAAACAGTCTTGTGCAGGAGAGGATGCAGCGCATGCCGCGAGCGGCGTGGCGCATGCATGGCCGCGCCCAGCGCTGCCGCGCCCGGACGGGGCGGCGCCGGCGCGCGCAGCCGAGCGGACCAGCGCAAGCGCTGCGCACGGCGCCGGCCCCGAAGGCAGCGTACGGGGGCCGTCCGGCGTGGCCGCCAGGCAGGCCCTACCAGGCTCGCACTCAGACCCCGTACGCATCGCAGCGGCGACGGGCACGCAAGGGGCGGCCGCGCGGGCCCCGCCAGCCGCCGCAGCGGCCGGGCGCGCGACGCCGGCGGGCGCCGAGCGGGCGCCTGGTGTGTCAATCGGGGGCGCGTCGCGCCAAAAGGTGGCCCCAGCCGGTGCAGCGGGCTGGGCCAGGAAGCGCGCCGCCAGCGCTATGGGCTTCCAGGGGCTCCCGGTGACGCCCGGCCGCGCGGGGCCGCGCGCTCGCAGCCCAGATGAGAACGACGCCGGCGCGTGCAACGCGCCGCGCTCGCGCGGCCCGGAGCGCGGTCCCGCCTCGGGCGCGCCGCCGGGCGCCGCGCGCGCGGCCGCGCCGCAGCGCGCGCCCTTTGGCGTGCTGGCGGCGGGCGGCGCGGCGGGGCTCGGGGCAGGGCCAGGCACGGAGGGCGCGCCTGCGGGCCCCGCGCCGGCAGCGCTGCTCCTCCGCGCGCAGGGCGGCGGCGAGGGGCCGCGCCACGGCATCCTCGGCGTCTCCTCAGGCGCGCGCGCGGGAGCTTGCCGCGCCCCTGCCGCCTGTCTATGGGACGGCATGAGCACTGACAGCTGAATTGTCCCTTAGGCGCCTGGACGGCGAGCCTTTGCTACTGCAGTGCAGTGCCATGCCATTTTGCCGCATGCACCGCGGACCACGCGGCCGTGTGGCACGCTGCGGTCCAGGGTGCGGTCTGGGGTGGCCGCGCGCACCAGCTGCAGCGGCCCCGCTCGGCGCGTCACACTCACCGTGCATCCTGTGCAAGCCAGAGCCCACGGCCTGAGCTCGCTGCCTGCTGCGGCCCCGCGCAGTGGCGCCCGGGCAGGCGGACGTGCCCGCGGCGGCCCGGCGGCTGCGCGGCCTGCGGCTGTGCATGGCCGGGCGGGAGGAAACCGTCACGCACCTGGTCATCGGCGCGCCGCGGCGCACGCTCAAGGCGTGCCCATCTCCGCCCTGTTTGCATAGAGCTGCCACCGCTGCGCTTTGCATGAAGGGGTTTGCTGCGCGCTGGGCCCCAGCCACTCGCCAGGCCTCCGTTCCCAGGCACCAGGCGCTTGACTAGGAGGTGGGAGTGAAGCCGCGTGCGCATGTGCGCCACTGCATGTCTCGCGTGTCACAAAGACGGGAGGAGCAGAGGCCCTGCACCATGTGTGCAGGTGTATACACAGCGAAACCCTCTCCGCACAAGCGTCTCACCACAGGCTGCGGGTCGCCAAGGGCTCTCAGCGGCTGCGCAAGAGCCCTGACCCTCGGGGCGCTCGGGGCCGCCCGCGCAGGTGCTGCTGGCCGTTGCAGCCGGCGCCTGGCTGCTGGCGCCGGAGTGGGTGTGTGCGTCGCTGGAGGCCGGCCACTGGCTGCCCGAGGCGCCGTTCGTGGCGCAGGCGCGCTCGCCAGCCGCCGTGCCTGCCGCGGCGTGTGTTGAAAACAGCAGGGCCGTGCTGGGCCTGCAGCAGATGGCCCCTGCCGGCGCCCTTTCAAGCGTGACTGCCACTGCTTCTAGCGATGCGCAACAGTCCCTGGCGGCCTGTTGGCACCAGCTGCGTCCTTTGTGCCCTGAGCCTGGGCACGACTGCCAAGCACAGGCAGTGCCGTCGCAGAGGTGGCAGCGCAGGCGCTGTCATCAGGGTGCCTGGGGCGCAGACGCGTGCGTGACACAGTGCCTGACGGCCGACCTTGCGCAAGGGCCGAGATAGAGGGCTGCTGCCATTGTACCAACACACCACAAACCCGTGCAGATCACTTTTGCCGATGCGGCCGTCCGCGCGCGCGCCGCGCGCGCTGCCGGCTGCGCCCCGCTGCTGGCCGGCGAGCGCGTGCACGTGTGCGGGGACGCCGGCGGCGGCGCCGGCAGCGGCGCCATGCTGCGGCGCCTGGCGGCCGCCCTGGGCGCCAAGGTGAGCACGTCGGGCCGCTCGCATGGCTATGGCAGAAGCCTGTGGGCTGCAGCAGGGGCTATCATGCAGTGTGGCGTGGCTGCGGCTGTGTCTCTGCCGCTGGCTCATGACACAGGGTCCTGTGAGCGCCTCTGCACATCTCCTGTGCTGCGTCCTGCCTGAGGCTCCTTACCAAGTGCTCAGGAGCAACAGCCCGCGCTTGCAGGTAGTGGGCGCGCGCGGCTGCACGCTGGCGGTGGTGGTGGGCGGCGAGGTGGCGCCGGCCGGCGTGCCCGCCGCTACGCGCTGCGTGCGCGAGGAGTGGCTCCTCACGGCCGCCGCGCAGCACCGCCGCCCGCCGGAGGGCTTTGCCGCACTCAAGGCGCCTCGCAACGAGCCTGGCAACTGGTTCGCGTGCAACCAGAGCGCCGAAGTTGCCTGCTGACCTCGGACAGCCGGAGAGCGCCAGTGCCCTGGCGTCAGCACGCAGCCAGCCTGCCTGGCTGCTCAGTGGCTCAGCGCGAGCGCACATGGTAGAGGGTCAAACTTTGAGGTTGCCAGTACTTTGCAGGCCTCACGCGTGCAGACAGCTTTGCTACGCCCGCGCTTAACGCGGCGAGCCACAGTAGCCCGTTGGTTGTGCGCGCCGTACACCTTTGACAGCAGTGCGCATCAGTGTGGCCGCTACGATGAGACATGCCCCGCTGGCACAGGCTTCCAGCACAAGCTACCCATCACAGCAAGACTTATAACTTATACAGTCTTGCTCATACACTTTAAGCAATCTAGCTTGACAAGAAACAGGACAAGGGCTGCGTGCGTAGTGGAATGCTGGGCAACATCCATGCCGATACACAGCACAACCACCCCGAGCAAGAGCGGCGAGAGTGGCGTGAACTGCGCTATCTCTGCAAGGAGTACCTGGTCAGCTCTACTTTTAGTGCCCGACCTAGCTGCAGTGATCAGTCTCGGTGCGAGCCTCGGCCACCTTGTACAACACACGGTAGGGATTACGGCCAGGGTAGCAGGCACCGTTTGACGAGTTCCCGGCTCTCGCTCGGACTCGACCAAGTGCGCGTGCTGTACACGCTGTGATTGGCTATAGCTTGGCCTGTATTGCACTGAGGCTGGGCTGGCGGGCTCTCTGCAAGTTGCGGAATAGCGTGCCGCCTGGCTACGTGTGCGACCGGTCGTTGCTGAGCCGCTCGGAGGGCGGAGGTCTTAGGTAAAGATGGCACCTCTGCTGCTGAGATCGCCGGTGGCGCCGGCGCTGGGACGCCCGGCAGCATGCAGGCCACCTCGCCGCTGCCGCCTGCCGCCGGCTGCTCAGGCCGCGCCGTCGCCTGACATGGACAGGTGAGTGACCCCGAGGGCCTGCAGCGCTGGCGCTGAGAAGCTGTTGACATCACAGCGAGATGTGCACAAGCTGGCTCCAAGGTTCCGTGACTGCCTGCCAGCCGTTCGAGCGTCTGTACGCCTGTGGCCGAAAGGTCGGGACCTGCAGTACGCTAGGCCGACTGTTGGTGGGGGTGATTCTGGCTCAGGATCAGTTGCGGGCAGTGCCAGGTTGACAGCCGGCATGCCCTGATTGTATTCCGCCTCGGCTAGGAATGTGGGACGCCAAGCGGTGCAACGCCTGCAGCTCGCCTCCAAAGACACCTGATGGTTGCTGTCGCGTGGTGGCAGGCAGCTGCCGAGCCGCCAGGGCGAGCGCACGCGCAAGGCGCCCGCGGCACCGGCAGCCGTGGCAACCCAGGCGCCGCCAGCGCCGCCGCAGCAGCTGCAGGCTCGCACGGCGACTGCGCCACTTACGACGGCGATGGCGTGCGAGCTGGCCAACGCGCACGCGCCCTACATGCAGCTGGGCTCTGTCACCGTGGGCATGGGCGCCGCGGCTGGAGTCTTCGAGCGCGAGTCGCTGCTGCTGTCCGAGAACCGCAGCCCGATGAGCACGCAGGTGCGCGACCTCCTCCCGGTCGCCTCGCCACTGGCAGCTCCGCAGCGCCCGTCTGCCCATCGAGCCTGGCGTGGACGTTGCTGGACCTGTTGCCGGCGAGACGCGCTGCTGCGAAACACCGCGTATGCATGATGATTGCCAGGCCCCTGGCAGGCAGTCACCGCGCCTCTCCCCGACGTCGCGCAGGAGCTCACGCGGCACGCGGCCAACCTGGGCATGCTGGCCGTGACCACGGTCAACCCCGCGCGCAGCAAGCACTTTTACCTGGGCTTCCAGGCGGAGCACAAGCTGGGCGCTGGTGCGCCCCTTGCCCCGCGGGCCCGCCCGCCTGCCGGTGCTCTCTGCTGCCTGCATGTGGCCGGCAGCGTGCGCCCCCTTGCAACCTGAGCGGAAAACCTCTCAGATTGGCTGCTACTTTTAGGATGGCAGGCTGCATGCGCCATCAGCATGCAGTGCTTCCCTGCTGCCATCGATCGGAGACCAGCCTCGCAGTGCTGGGCGCTGGCAGCCGCGTGCAGCCGTGGTCAGCCCTGTTTGGGTCCTCTCCGGCACTGGCCCTGCTTTGCAGCCGTCTGTCGGTCAGACTCTGTCCTGCACGCCACAGTGCGCGCGTGCGCAGAGCGGTGCGAGCTTTCCTGGATGCGCCGCGCGCAGGCGCCGAGGCCGCGCAGGACCTGAGCGCGCACAGGGAGGTGCGCATGGAGGCCAAGGTGGGCGTGTTCGGGCGCGGCATGGCGTCCGTCAAGATCCAGTACTTTGTCGAGGGCCAGGCGTACGGCCTGTTCAAGGCGCGCCCCCGACGCCGCTCCCTCGCTTGCGCAGGCAGCGCTGCTCCGCGTCTGGCGTAGCCGCCGCAACCCTGGTGCTCACGCCCGCCTGCCAGCCGCGCCCTGCCGCTCCCGCACTGCCGCACGCAGCAGGGCGGCCTGCCGCGTGTGCGGCTCCCGTACTGCTATGCGCAGCAGGGCGGCCTGTCGCGTGCTGACAGGCGGGCAGCGGGCGGCGCAGGTGCGCTACCTGGTGGTGCCGGAGGAGGACTACCGGCAGAAGTGCGCGCGCGCGCTGCTGTCGCCCGCGGAGGCCGCCGCCTACCAGGAGGTCTGCGCGGGCCTGGTGGAGCCGTACAAGAACGTCGTGCGCTTTGACGGCGCGCGCGCCCAACCCCTTTGCAGCCGGCGTGGCTGTTCCAGAATGTTGTGCCTGGCCCGGCTGCTGCTAGGGCTGCGTTGCAGTGACAGCAACGCCATGAGACCGACACACATGTTATGACCATCACATGTGAGGATCTCATGGGTGCAGCTGCACTTCATCATCATGCCGCTCGGTGGACCACAGGCCCTCAGAGACCCAGCATGCGTCGGACCGACATGCACGGCACCCGCTGCGCAGAGACAGCCGCGCCGGCGCCCGACGTGCGCGTGGCCAAGTTCACGATCGGCGACCCGGCGCGCGTGGCGGGGCATTTCCCGGACGCGCCCATGGCGCCCGCGTCGCTGCTGGTCGGCCACGGCTTTGAGACGATCGGCCTGTTTGCGGACGCGGACGCGCGCCTCGCGGCCGGCTACACCGTGCTGTCCTACAAGGGCGGCTGCGAGCGCACGCCCTGGCTCAACGAGCAGGCGATCATCACGACCACGCGCACCGGCGACACGAGCTTCCACGTGGCCATGACCGGCGCGGTCGGCGGCAACGTGCTCGCCTTTGACGTGGCCGTCGCGCTGCATGCGTGAGCGCCCGAGGCGCCGGGGCCAGGGAAGCGCGGACGCGCGATACAGGTAACATTTTTGACGGGGTCGAAGCGACCTGGGACGCGGGCTATGGCACGTCGCGCCGCGCGAGCGGCGGACCTGCGGGCCGGGGCCACAACCCTCGCGACGCAGTTTTGACAGAGGCAGGCCCGACATTTCATCGGCGGTGTGGCAGCGACGCGCCGTAACTTGTACAACCTGCACGATAGCACCTGCCTGCCGCCTTCATAGCACAACTCAGTGTGCGCCTCCGGGTGTGCGTAGTGGTGGGACTCTTGGGCAGCGCTAGCGCCGGCCCGTCGCGCTTGCCTGTCAGCACTGAAGTGTATAACAACGGGCGGGTGCGAGTGTCGTGCCTAGAAACTCACTTTGTCGCGCTCTGGCAGCTGTGGAGTACATAGCAGTATGAAGCTGGGGTCTGCACATGCGCCCAGGTTAGGACTTGAGCTGTGCACATTAGGTCGCATGGGCTGTCTTCCTTTGGGGCCTGCATTGTTGCGGGATCTGTCTAAATACTCTTCTTCCAGAGCCCTTTTCACAATGTAGGGTGCCTGCGCACCGGCAGTCAGGCAGCGCGTTGTGCGGCATGCTGCCCCTTCTGCCCCCTTTTGCTCGCACCAAGTGGCCTTGCCGCTCAGAACAGACGCTGGGCGGCAGTACTCGCTGTGGACCTGCATGTGCCGCCCCTTGTGAGACTGCAGGCCTGCGAGGCATCGATGTGCGTGTGCTTAGGCAGCCATGCCACACTTGCCATGGCTCGATGCCCTCCTATGCGAGGCGCACCGGCATCTAGTCGGGCTGGGAAATTTCATGGGTGCTTTTGCAGCTGCCGCGCCTGGGTGTATGACCCTGTTGGGCATGAAAGAGCGCGCTCCGCCCGAGATAAGATGGTCAGGGTGCAATTGTGTAACATTGACCGCATGCAGCCAACGCCGTGAAGCGGCCCACATCCTGTGCATCCCTCCTCTGTCAGGCAACCTTGCCCCACTCATTTCACACTCTTGACAGGCAGATCTGCGCAAGCCTCTGCGCACATGCATTCTATGCCACGCACATGCACATACGCACTGTCCCTGGCTGCGGCACAGTGTTCAACTCTCATCCACTCCCACAACCAGGCAGCTCTCAGCGTCGTGCATGCTCACCCGGCGACCGCATATCCAGCCAGACTTGCACCTCAGCCTCAGACGCGGCACACAGGCGCAGTGTCAGCACAGCCGCCGCTGTCTGCCCTCCAGCACGCACATCGCCCGGCCTGATAACACACCTATGGGCGCTCAGCTGGCCATGGCGTCCAGCTCAGCCAGGAACTCGGCCTCGGGGCGCACGTGCCCGCACAGGCTGCACTCGAGCGGGTCGCCGCCGGGCCGCGGCGCGACCGTGCCGAAGCATTCGGGCCGCGGGCACGTGTACCTGCGCGCGCGTGCGGGCGCGTCAGTTCTCGGGGAGCGCTCTCTCTCAGGGTGCTGAGGGCCACTTGTCGGCCACCCGGCATCATGGCAAGGTCGCAAGGTGCGCCTGCGAGCCATGCCCCAAGAAGCCTGCCAGAGACCAGCTGAACCAAGGGGCACCCTGGGGAGCTGAGGCAAGCTTGCGAGCCAATGGGTCCAGAGGCTGACAGCGCCGGCGCGCGGGGCCGGCAGCGGACGGTGGCAAGCGCGCTTGCGCGGAGGGTTTTGGGCAGGGTCGCGCACTTGAGCATGAAAACCTGGACGTACGCGCCGTCTACGGCGGGGGCGCCCGGCGCGGCGCCCGCGCCGCCGGGCGGGCCAGCCGCGTCCATGCCCTCGGCAGAGCCCTCATCGTCCTCTTCCTCCTCTGCGTCGGCGCCCCCGAGGTCCTCGTCCTCGTCGCTGCCCGCCGCGCCCTGCCAGGCCGCCTCCTCCTGTGCAGCGGCTGCAGCTGGGTTACGGCAAGAGCAGTCTTATAATGGCTGGGGCGTAGAGCCTGCCCTGAGCCGCCTGTGCTGCAGCACACCGGCGCCTGGGTGGTGCGGAGCAGCGAGGAGGTGGAAGCGGCTGTGAGGCAGGTACAGGCGCGGGGCCTCAGGCAGGCAGGCGCCAGAGCCTGTGATACATGAGCGCGAGGCCTTGCATGCGTCTGCCCGCTTGGCTGCTGACAGCAGAGCAGGGCGTCGTCCGAGAGGCAGCGCAGGGCGGGGCCTTTGTACACCCGATACGACGTCGCGTGCATGCAGTGCGATCGTGCGGGGGACATGTGGGCCAACGCGCGCTCCGCGCCTGGCAGCGCGGGCACGCGCAGTCGAAGCCGTACTGCTCGCGGCAGCGCGCCTGGCGCTCGGCCAGGTCCAGGTGCAGCGGGAAGTACGCCGTCGTCAGCTCCTCGCCCGCTGGCAGCGCGTGCAGCGCGCGGAAGGCGATGCGCGCGTTGCCGCCCGGGTACGGCGCCGCGCCCGGCGCCGCCGCGCCGCTCGGCCCGGCGCCCGCGCCGCCCGCCACCGCGGCGCCCGGCGGCGCGTCAAAATCGTCGAAGCGCGCCAGGTTGGGCATGCACTCGTGGTTGAGCAGGGCCGCGGTGGGGTAGAGGCCGGCGCCGCGCACGCGCCGCTCGCCGGCCGGCCCGCCGGGCGCCATGACGCCGAAGCCGCAGCGCTCGTCGGCCGCCAGCGCCGCGCGCGCCTCCGCCGCGCTCAGGCCTGCAGGGCGCGCCCGCGTGGGCGGGGCGTGCGGAGCGGCCGCGCCGGGTGACGCAGGCGGGCAGGGGAGTCACACGCTCGCAGACGGCGGGGAGCTGGTGCATGATGGCCGGGGCAGTGTGGCTGATGCTGCAGAGCATGGCAGGGACCGGCAGCGGGCCGGGCAGGTTTGCGCGTCTGCTTGTGGCCAGACCCCTTCCCGAGCAGCGGGGACCGGAGGCTTGACAGCTGCGGTGGCTGCGCCGCAATGTGCAAGTGGTGCGGTGTCACAACAATCACGTCGTCTAAAAGCTCGGCAAGGCCAGTCTGTTAGTCGGCTCCGCTGCCGGCAGCTCGCTGGGCGCGGGGGCCCGCACTGGGCCCGCCGAGCGGCGCCAGCGCCCTGGCCAGCCGCCCGTACAGGTCCGAGGCGTCAGCCGCGGCAGGCAGGCCGCCCGCCAGGCCCATCAGCGCGCGCCAGCGCGCCGCCGCCTCGGCGTCGCCGGCCGCCGCCCCGACGCGCAGCGCGTTGGCCTGCGCCAGGTAGCGCAGCGCGTTGCGCTCGTCGCCGCCCAGGCCGGCGAAGTCCAGGCGCGCCAGGGCGCTGCGTCGCAGAGCATCACGCTGAGAGGAGCGGTGCGTCGGTGCGAAACAGCAGAGCGAGACTTGGAGATGGACTGCTTGCGCAGCAGCACGCGAGGGCTTGCCTGCAGGCGGCAGGCGAGTGGCCCGCGGCGTTGCCCAGCGCGGCCCGCGCACACGCTTCAGAGCAGAAGCGTGCGTTCCCACACTGCGTGCACGGGCCGGTCCCTGGTGGCCCGCACAACCTCGTGGGAGGTGTGGCAGCATCGGTTGGGCAAGAGCACTTGACGCAGCACGCTCACCTGGCCCCTGCAACAGGCGCAAGCAGCAGGAGCACACGCTGTCGACCGCATCCTGGCTGCAGGTCAGCAGAACTGGCCAGTCCGTGAGGACCACCTCGCCAGCCGCTATGTCCCGCGCCGCCCGGAGCGCCCGGCCCCTGCCCGGCACCTCGCCGAGGCAGAACGCTGCGGCCATTGCGTGTGCTTGGCTTGGCCTGAGCACGTATGTGCCACACGTCCTCTAGCGACACTGACAGGCAGAGTGAAACAGGACCAGTGAACACAAGACCCAGGAGGAGTTTGTGCGCAGCACTGTTCTCTGGGAATTCCTTGAAAGCATATGTTTTTTTTCTGCAAGAAACGGAGACCAGAAGGGAGAGCATGCAAACATGCAGGGCATGCATGCAATGGCTTGCCTTGATAGCATCGTCCAAGTGCTTTTTTTAAACAACGATTGCAACCTGTAGTTCTTGATCACTGCCAGTCTGGGCACATGCATTCACGCCTGCTTTCTGCCGAATTTGTCAAGATCTTGGTAAGAGTCAGCCGCAGCACTGCTCTGCATACATACCGTTACAACGCCCGGGCAAGCGCCCACTCTGGCCAGCGGAACATGAACACGAAGCCTGCCAAGGCGCCTGCCAAAGCCCCACACACGCGGGCACACGCGCACCCAGCCCCTCAAGCCAAGCACACTGCTCCGCTTACGATGCGCTGCCCTCGCCGCCGCCGCCCGCCTGGGTCCCGCCCTCGGCGCCTGCAGAGCAGAGCAACCGCTCAAGAGCTGTGGCGTAGGGGCCACTGTCAGCGCACGGGCGCCGCAAGCCACTCGCGGGCAAAACTGAGCGCCCTGCCTCAGACGCTACCGCACTATAACTGGGTGTATCTGACGTGCGTGCGAAACCCTGAGGTGCCATGGTTTCTGCCCAAAATTGAACTGCAGGTTGCTGCAGGCGTATGGGGGCGCACGGTCGGGGTTGCTGAATGCCGAGTTCTTGGCCTGCTCGGAGCGCCGGGCCTGGACGTCGCTGTCGGACGGGCCCTTCACGCGCTCCTCGCCGTCGAAGTTGAGCGGGTCGTCTTCCGGCTTGGGCTCGCCTGCGCGGGCGGCACATGGTTGGCACACACGCGCCAGGCTCCTCTGGCCGCACTCCGCTGCAGACCGCAGCTGTCCCCAGTGCTACACCTGCCCTGTGAGTGCAGCAACAGGCGAGCACCACGCCATAGCACGGGCTTGGGCGGCCAGGCGGCCCGGCCAAAGGTGGCAAGTACAGCCACCCCGCTTGGCATGCCAAAACCGCTGGCCGCTGCCACGGCGGCGTGCGCGCCGTGGGAGGTGAAGGGCTTGGGCGGCCAGTTGGCCAGGCCGGGCAGCACGCCGGTGCGCTTGCTCTCCGTGTCGCGCGGCGTCTCGCCCGAGCCGCTGGCGGCGCGCACCGCGAGCGCGGCGCGCTGCGGGCGTGCACCTGCTCGCCGCACGGCTGCGCTGCTTGAGCACCCGCGTGTGCTGCACGCAACACTGGACCGCCAGTCAGCAGCAGCAGGCCAACAGGGGACGCTCGCGCAGGCGGATGCAAGCAGGCACCTCCGCGCCGCTGACCAAGGCTACTACTGTGCTTTAGAGGCGTCCAGCCGTGCGCAGACAGCAGGCATGCCTCACAGAGTCTCCTCCTGGTTCACTGACCCTCCCGATCAGCTTCACAGAGGAGATAAGAACCGCCCAAAAGCAGAGCCGGAGTGCAGGCCCTGCTCGCTGCCGGGCTGTCCTGAGCGCTCTCCTCTCGCCAGGGCCGCAGGGGCAGCTAATCAGGCATCCTCGACCCCCCATATCCAGGCATCCCACGGACCACGACCCGGTTATGCACCCGGCACCCAGTGCAACCAGGCATTAAAGCACCCACCACCCCAGTCATTTCCACAAAGGCAATATCAGGAAAAGGCGACGCACGGACGGCAGGTGTGGGGCCCAACCACTTAGAAAAGGCCCACCTGCCGCCCGAGTCTGGAACGGCTTGGCCAGGACCGGAGTCGTGATCATTGCGACAACGGGCGCCATGGTTGCTGTTTTAGTGCTG
>JAABUY010004263.1_pt1 | contig 15135 bp, 8 predicted proteins | sample 5560271 | NCBI WGS metagenome assembly JAABUY01 (sample SAMN10711886, study PRJNA513374) | rock metagenome | isolation source: Antarctica rocks | place: Antarctica: Victoria Land, University Valley
CGCGACGCCACCGTGGCACCTTGCACTGCAACAACCACAGCTCGACCAGTGACTCTATTAGCTCTGAAAGGCAAGCCTTCCAGGTTCCCAGCCTGCACCACGGGGAGGAAGAGTCTTTGCAGGCCATCTTTAATATGTAATAAAGACTTTCATTTAAGTCTTTACAGACAACATATTCATTAGTAATGTCTTCTTTTTCTTTTTACTAAATAATTTTAATTTTAAAAATCAACAAATCAACAGTAAAGCTCTGTTCTGAATTACAGTCTGCATCAGTGCTGACAATAAGAATTATCTTATGAACAAAATCACAACAAAAGAAGCTTAAAATACTCTTTTCTTAAAGTACAAAAAGAAACTGCAGATAACTGAGAGACAATATTTGATAAAGTTTGTTAAATATAAAATATCATTAAATATAACTGTCAATGAGACATAAACTTAATTCAGCAATCTTGACAGAAAGATCACTGTAACACAGTTAAGACTTAAAAACTTTATTATATTTAAGCAGTGATTTTAAATACTGCTTTAAGCATTATCAGTAAAGTATGCTGTCATCTATGATGTTATTGATGCTTAAAATGCATTTAACATTGAGATAAGTCTGTAGAAACTTCAGAAAAAGAAAACACAATTAAAGATGTTTGACAATGTTTTATGAACTGAACAGTAAAGACAGAATAAAAATTATTAAAAATGTTAAATCTTATAACATAATTACAGAAGATGTTCAAGCTCAAACAGTAATTACTCATCATCATACAGAATTTTAATCTGCTATCTTTGTGATAATACTTATCACAAACAGAACTGTAAATATATTTTTGTGATTTATAAAATTATATAGTCAGCAAAGTTAGTCAAGACAGTTAAGAAGTAAGTTAAGTTAATTGCAGTCAACTTGCACAGAAATAAAAGAAGAAATTAGATCTACAATGTAAAAATTGTTTTTGAAGAGAAATTCAGCACATAGAAATCTGAATTTACAGATAAATCTGATAAGAAGATTACTGCTATCTTTAAAAATATCATTAATAAGATTTCTCAATCAGACTGAGTTGCAGACTCTGATGTTTTATCTTATATAATTAATAAATTTCAGCTTTTCAGTGACTCTCTGATGTGCATGCAATGATGTATCATTAAAGTCAAGAAAAAAAGATTATATATCAATTATTATGACACAGTCACTATGCAGAATAAGAATGAGAATTCAGTTTTTTTAAATTCAACACTTTATATTTTAAAGCTTAAAGTCAATCTTCTGTCAGAAAAGAAGATGTGTAAGAAGAGATTGCTTAAATATTTTGATTATAAGAATCTTTACATGTAAAATAAGAGCAAGAAGCTCATATTAAAAGCATTTAAGAAAGAGAAAGTCTATATATTAAGTATATTTTAAATAATTTTAATAAATTCATTCTACTCTCTGTTATGCATATACAAAGTAAGTCAGAGATCACTCTTTTAAAAGTATGCAAGAATTTATAGATTTAGATTCTTAAATTTATTACAGACATATTTAGTGAGAATGTGCAAATGAATGATGATATAGTTATGTTACATAATAATAAGATCAAGACATATAGATTTTAACATCATCAATTTATTCATTTTGACACAACTAAGCTCTGTAATCTCTATAAGATCATCACTTTGAGCAAGTCAATTCTCATTATTAAGAACAATATTAATGTATATAAGATCTGTGCTCTGACTAAATTTGTGAATTAGTAAGAACACAACATAAATAAAAAAAAAGTCAACATTCTTATTTTAATCTTCATTAACATATATGAATCTCTGTCTTTGTCATTCATTAACTATTAATACTTTCTGAAAATTGTAGATAATTACTTGCAGAAGATATAAACAATATCATTAAAGTGATGAGATAATGTCTTACAGAAATTACAGAAATGATAATTGAAGATTAAATTTCAATTTGATGTAAAGATTCTTGCTGTATAAAGTGACAATGCAACAGAGCTGAGATCTATTCTTAATAAGTAATGTATATTTTTTAACATTATATCACAGTATACAGTGTTCTACATATTAATTTAAAATGATATGATTAAAAGAGCAATCAGAATCACTGAGAACTCAGTATATGTAATAATTAAGAAGATTAAACTCTCAATAAAGTTTTAAGTAAAGACTATATAGACTGATGTTTATCTTTATAATTACACAGTAACTGACTTCTTAATTAATGACAAATAAGTTACTTCAGAGAAAGCTTTCATCAGAGTGAAACTGTTTATTAATTATGTATATATGTAAAGATGCAAATGCTACTTCTATATTGACTTAAAGTCTCTGTCTAAGAGCAGACAGAATAAGTTTATGAATTAAGAATGAGTGAAAGTATTTATAAGTTATAATGAAAAAATCACAAAACAGTATCTACTTTGAGCATTAAATCTTAAGTGAATCATTAAGAATTATGCTGTTAAGTTTGCTGAAAACAAGAAAGAAAACAGCATTAATGTAAGACTTCATAGACAGACACTGAACATTCTTTTAAAACAAAAATTTATTGAATAACTGTATAAGACTGAGACTGCAGCTGCTTCACTGAAACAGTTCTTAGAATCTGATATGTAAATTTATAAGTTCAGATCAATGAGTTCTCATTTTATTGTTACATCATTAAAGAAAGAGATCACAGACAATTCATTGTTAAAGTTAACTACAATTAACTTTAATCACAATACATTAAAGCTCTTCTCTTATATTGAGATTTCTATTAACAAGATCAATCATTTAGATGTAAATGTCTCAATTAAGAAAGTCAAGACATTTCTGTACATTAAGATATCAAAGAGAAGACAGAAGAACAATGACACTGATTTTAATGAATTTATAATAAAGATCTTAAAAGTTATGTTAACATTGACTGCATTTACAGTCAATGATGAGAATAGCAAGTACTTAATAAAAACTGATATCTTAACTTCTTTAATATATACTGAAGTAGTGAGAGACTCAATCTAAGAAAAGATGTAAAAAAACATCATTAATGCAGAGCTGACAGCACTTACAGTGAATGATATCTGAGAAGAGACTGTTTCATTAAAAGAAATCAACATTGTAATCAGCAAACAAATATTTAAACTTAAGCTGCACACTGATGATTCTCTTAACAAATTGAAGATAAAAGTAATAACAAGAGAATTCTTACAGATATACAGCATTAATTATAAAAATATTTTTACATTAACTATAAAATTTAATACTCTCTGTGTCTTTCTGACTTTAGTTACACTCAAAGATTTAAAGTGTCATTAAATAAATATTAACAATGTTTTCACTGAGTCATTTCTGCAGAAAACAATCTACATAATATTATCTTTCAAAGTTATAACTATTTCTAACTGTATACTATACATTCTGCACAGTTTATATAATCTGAAGTAAGCTATCAGAGATTAACATAAATAATGTGTCACTGAGCTTCTTTAATTAAGTTTTCATTAAAATAATATAAATTTATGTCTTTTAATTCACACTATCAAGAGCATTATACTACTTCTTTAAGTAAATAATATCATTATGATCTCATCAGATCTCTTAAATGTTCTTTAATTTAAAAAGTCTCTCAGAAGCTTATTCAAGATTAAGAACTTAAAAAAGACACAGAAAATTCTTAATATTTGAATAATTTGTAACTGCAAGAAAAGAACACTGCACATGAATTAGACATACTATGTTGATAAGATGCTTAGAGATCTTTATATGTGAAGTAATAAGCATCAATATACTGAGATTTTATTGAATAAATATGACTCTCTTTGCTTAGCTAATTCTAATGATCAGTGTATAGATCAAAGAAAATATCAGCAGATCATTAAAAGTCTTATGTATGCTGCAATTCATATATATTTAGACATCTTCTTTATCTTAAAATAACTAAATCAGTATCTTAGTAACTCTGTAGAACATTATAAGTATGCATTTAAAAAGCTATTGCAATATATACAGTTAATCATCAATCTTGAGATCATGTATAAGCTCAGTGAGAGTCAAGATCTGCTTAAATACTTTAATTCTGACTATGTATCAGATAAATTAGACAAAAGATTTATTTTAAATTATGTTTATCTACTTAAAAAAGAATCTATGTCATGAATCAGTCAGAAGCAGAAGTTAGTAACAACATTAATTATTGAGATTAAATATATAATTATGTCAATATGTGCAAAGACTGAAGTCTGACTCACTTAGATGCTAAAAAATATGAGATTAGATAAGTATCTTGAAGTTAATTTACATTGTGTGAGCATTTAGAAGAATGAGATTCATAAAGAAAATGCATTTCTTCAGCTTAAAAGAGATAATCAGACTGTCATAATACTGATTAAGAACATTTATGTGCATAAGCAGTTAAAGCACATCAACATCATTTATCATTACATTTAAGATTTGCACAAGAGAAATCAGATTCAGATAAACTTTATGTTTAGTTAAGACATAATAGCTGATGAACTGATTAAGTTCTTGTCAAGATAGATGTTTAAGTACTTTGTGTGTCAGCTGAGACTTGATAACAGTGAGAGTCAATAGATATGAATGCATCAAATAAGAATGTTGAGAAGTACAGTGCTTTATTTACTTTCTTAACTTCTTTAATCTTAATGTAAAAGATTAACAGAGTTTTTTTCTATCTTAAATGATAGAGCTTCTGCAATCAATCTAATTATATTTAAGTTAACTGTAGTCAACATTGACACATTAAATTTACTAGATAGATAGATAGCACAAGTATTCATTATTCTTTCAATATTGATGATAAATGTATTTTTTTTAAATTCAGTAAACTGATGCATACAAACATTAAAAAAATAATATTAAAAGAAAATAAAATATATTAATTCTGCATTGTTTATCTATTAAAGATTTAATTAAATTTTAAACATCATAGACTGCTACTTTAATGTTAAAGAATGATGAAGTTAAGATACAAATTAATTAAATATAATTATATCACTTTATTATAATGCTCTTTACAATTGTCTATTAGCTTCTTGCTGATTAACTATATTTATAAATTAAAATCAACAATAAAAATTAATTGTCAACATTATAAGCTTTAATCTTTATTAATGATGCAGATTAAGAGACAGAAGACTCAGTGAAGATATAAAATAATGATGAGAAAAATAAAAATTATTATAATGATGATAATAATAATAATGTTAATAAAGATACAGAGAATCAAAATGAACTTTAATGCTTTAAATAAAGTTAAATATTTTTAAAGATTCTTAAACATTATTTTTTACATCTGAGTACATTTAATTCTAATACTTTACTTAATATTATTAACTTGCATGTAACTTGTATTTATCATAAGCAATTTAAGAAAATTGAAGTGTTCATAAACTGTATAGAAAGAGTAAAGAGATTTAATGTTTAAATTAAAAATTATATTAAGTATATGTTTATTAAGATTGTTGATGCTTGAATTAATGAATGTTAACATCATCTTTAAATAAGAAAGAATGAATTTCTTTTGATTTTAAATAATTATTTGTTGAATATAACTCATGATAGCTTTGCTATTAGTGTGATGTCATCTTTTAACAGATTATGAGCTCAGATTAGTGAAGTGATTTCTTGTCTAAAATCTCAGAGAGGTATGTGTCTAGGTCATCTCAGTTAGTGATTCAAGTTCATAATGAGAAAGTAAGCTCAAAGATTGCAAGTTTAAATCATTATCTGTGTGCACTCTTTACATCTGCAGAACACTGAATGTCATGATGTATGTGTGTGCTCTAGAAAATTGTGAGTTAGAAGAAGTGTTGAATATAACTTATGATAGCTTTGCTATTAGTGTGGTGTCATCTTTTAACATTATTAATGATATTAATAGATAAAAGATTCTGTCTCTTGTAAAATCATAATACTAAAGTAGTTAAGAATTTAATGTACTTTATCTGTACTTTTAAATGTAAATATAATGCTTTTAACAATTTTCTACTTTATTAATGAAGAAGATTTTTCTCTTTTAATTAATGTTGTATTGTATTCAAGACTGTGTATATATTAACAGTTAATGTATTTTGAGCAGAGTTATTTAAGTAAATAATTTAAAGATTGAGATTAATTGTTAAAAGATGGCACCACACTAATAGCATAGCTATCATGAGTTATATATCTAACACTTTTCCTAACCCGCAATCAGCTCACAACCAACCCACAGGTATAAAGAGTGCACACAGACAGTGGTTAAAACTTGTGACCTTTGAGCTTACTCTCTCACCATAGACTTGAACCACTGACAGAGGTGGCCTAGGTGTCATTTTATGCAAGAACAACTGCACTAACCTGAGCTCATAACCTGTTAAAAGGTGGCACCACACTAATAGCATAGCTATTGTGAGTTATATATCTAACATTAATGATTATTAAGTCATCATTGATGATCTTAATAGCTAATGCATCAATTGCTGTAGTGAATTTTTTAAATAATAAATTCATATGATCTTTAATCTTTCTTAACTCATAACTATGATCATCATCAGTAATTATATATTCTAAGTGTGTACTGTTTAAGATGTTTATAATGCTTAATTGTATCACTTCTATATTTAAAGTTTAATCATAATTATTGTTGTTAAGTCTTAAGTAAAGTAATTATCAAGTTAAGTTAACTCAATCTGACTTGAACAGAGCTTTTAAGTCAGGTTAAATTGAGCTTTAATTGTTAAGTAAAAGTTTAAATTAAACTTAAACATTAAAGCTTAATCTGACTTAAAAGCTCTGTTTAAATTTTAAGAATTCTGAGACTGATTAATAAGTAAGTTCTTGAGACTTAACTTAAGAATAAAAGTTATGAGCTTAAAGATTACTGATATATAAGTGTTATAAGTGAGCATTATATATACATAGTTAAACAGCTTTCAATTTAATCTATTTATTTACTATATTGAGAGTTAAATATTCTCAAAATAGCTTAGTAATGATTGCTTTAATCTGCATCTTTAGACACAATATTTTAATTATGTATGTATCTCTTAATAAGAAATATATTCTTGTGCTAAATAATAACTTACTTTACATAAATTGCAGTCAGATTAATATCTGCATTTTATTAACTGATAAATAATAATTACTGTACAGTTCATTAAACATACTTTTAAAAAAAACAACAATATATGTTTTTACTGTCTTCTGCAGACTGTTAATGACTGAGCTTTAAAAGTAAAACATTTTATATTGAAGAAAAATGTTAGATATATAACTCACAATAGCTGTGGCTAAAAGTGTGGTGTCATCTTTTAACAGGTTATGAGCCTGGGTTAGTGCATGATAACTTGCATAAAATGGTGCCTAGGCCACCTCTGCTGATGGTTTAAGTTCATGGTGAGAGAGTAAGTTCAAAAGATTATGAGTTTAAACTGCTATCTGTGTGCACTCTTTACACCTGTAAGCTGGTCATGAGCTGATCATGAGTTAGAGAAAGTGTTAAATATATAACTCATAATAGCTGTGGCTAAAAGTGTGGTGCCATCTTTTAACAAAAAACTCTCTTCAAATAATCTTAAGTTATTCTGCAGCAAAGTCTTTAAAAGAATAATTTTGCTATTAGAAAATCTGTTAATTTTTAATAGTAATGTATTTTATAAAGAGTAACAGCTGTAAAACAAAGCATTATTATTAAATATTATATTATATATTAAAATTAAGCTTACTGTCTGACTTTCAGTGATGAGCTAACTTAAATATTTTAATATCTTCTTCTATATCTACAGCATTATTTTTTTTTCTTTTCTCATAAACATCAATTTTTTCTTTTTTAAATGTCTTTCTAAATGTTTTTTTTACTACTGCTGTCTTCTCTTCACCTAATACAGTCTTTATAGTGCTGCATCTTGAAGTTTTCTTAATATATATTATGATGTAATATAATGATATAATAATGCTTTAAGATTAAATTAACAAAAATATTATCAAAAAACAATTTAAATGCATCTCTAAATGACAATGAGTTTTAAAGTGATCTTGTAGTTTGAAGATGCATTGTAATTTGAAAATGTGTTATAGTTTGAAAGTGTGTAGTTAAAAGATGTGTTGAGAGCTTTTAGATATTAATGATATTTAAATGTTAAATTGCTGATAAACAACATATTTACTTATGATATGTGCATCAATGTTATAAATAAATATATTAATACATTTACTTTTAACACTCAATCTAACACTTTCTTATCTTCATCTCTGTCACTTAATCTACTACACTCACTCTATCTCTACTCAGTCTCTACATTCAGTCTTTGTACTCACTAAATATGTTGCTCAATACTATCACTTATTTTACTGCTCATTTCTTAAGATTTAATTTTATACATTGCTTTTGTACTTCACTCTGATGTGTAGCTGTAATGCATACATAAAGTGATCATCAAATTAAGTTAACTCAGTCTGACTCAGACAGAGCTTCTGAGTTAAGTTAAGTTAAACTTTAATTGTCAATTTAAGAATTTAAGTTAAACTTAAACATTAAAGCTTAACTTAATTCAGAAGCTCTGTTCAGATTTTAAGAATTCTGAAACTGATTAGTAAGTAAGCTCTTAAGACTTGACTTAAGAATAAAGATTATGAACTTAAAGATTACTGATATATAAATGTTATAAGTGAACATTATATATACACAGTTAAACAGCTTTCAATTTAATCTATTTATTTACTATATTGAGAGTCAGATATTCTCAAAATAGTCTAGTAACAATTGCTTCAATCTGCATCTTTAGACACAATGTTTCAATTATGTATGTATCTTTTAATAAGAGATATATTCTTGTGCTAAATGATAACTTACTTTGTATAAATTGCAGTCAGATTGATATCTGCATTTTATTAACTGATAAATAATAATTACTGTACAGTTCATTAAACATACTTTTAAAGAAAACAACAATATATACTTTTACTATCTTTTATAGACTGTTAATGACTGAGCTTTAAAAGCAAAACATCTTATGCTGAAGAAAAACTCTTTTTAAATAATTTTAAGTTATTTTGCAACAAAGTCTTTAAAAGAATAGTTTCACTATTAGAAAATTTGTTGATTTCTAATAGTGACATATTTCACAAAGAATGATAGCTGTAGAACAGAGTGTTATTATTAAATATTATATTGTATATTAGAATTAAGCTTACTGTCTAACTTTCAGCAATAAGTTAACTTAAATGCTTCAGTACTTTCTTCTATATCTGCAGCATTATTTTCTTTTTTTTTCTTATCAACATCAGTTTTTTCTTTTTTAAATATCTTTCTAAATATCTTTTCTGCTGCTGCTGTCTTCTCTTTGCCTAATACAGTCTTCATAACACTGTGTCTCAGAGTTTTCTTAATATATATTATGACATAATATAATGATACAATGATGCTCTAAGATTAAGTTAATAAAAACATTATAAAAAAACAGTTTAAATGCATTTCTGAATGACAATGAGTTTTAGAGTGATCTTGTAGTTTAAAGATGCATTGTAGTTTGAAAGTATGTTGTAGTTTAAAAGTGTGTAATTAAAAGATGTGTTGAGAGCTTTTAGATATTAATGATATTTAGATGTTAAATTGCTGATAAACAACACATTTATTTATGATATGTGCATCAATGTTATAAATAAATATATTAACACACTTACTTTTAACACTTAATTTAACACTTTCTTATCTTTATCTCTGTCACTCAATCTACTACACTTACTCTATCTTTACTCAATCTCTATACTTAATCTCTATACTCATTAAGTATATTACTCAGTGCTATCACTTGTTCTATTGCTCATTTCTTAAGATTTAATTTTATACATTGCTCTTGTACTTCACTCTGATGTGTAGCTGTGATGCATACATATAATATTTAATTATATCACTTAATATAGAAATCAGCAGCTAACTATATATTCTAAATTCTCATCATAATAGATTTAAACATTAAGCTTTCACTGTAAACTGTAAAATACTTAACTTTTAATTCATTCTCAGTCTTTAAAGAGAGATCTAATCATTATGACTGTTTATAGAAGTCTATATATAATTTAAAAAAAATATTTAATGAGTATTTAAACAACTTAAAGACTGTATGTGCAAGGAAGAAACAACAGAAAGATATGAAGAATGAGAACTTTAAATAAATTGAAAATGTAAAGATGATAAACTGCAGAGCTGTAAAATGAAAAAGAGATGCATTGAAAAAGATTAATTTATATTAAATTGTGAACTCAGTGTTGAAGAAGATCATGAAAGAGAAGATTAAAGATGAAATCTTAAAAAAGTAATATAACTGTAAAATTTCTTGTAAGATTTCTTTAAAATTATTATACTTAATTATATTACTTTTAATTATCTGCAGATATCTACTATAAAGATGAGTTGAGAAATAAGTTAATAAAGAATAAGAACTGAGCTTAACTTAAAGAAAAGACTGAGAAGAAAATGTTATTTATTAAAGCTTTTGTACTAAAAGAAGAGCAGAAGTTCAAGAAAATAAAATAAGAAATATATTATATTTTTATTTTTTATAGACTTTCTGACATTCTTTAGAATATCAACAAAGATAAAGTTATTCAGCAAAAGCACATCAACATTAATTATTAAATTGAGAAGTGTCTAACAATTATAATTAAGCATTAAGAAAAGAGTTCTTAATGATATAAAAAAATAAAAGTTACATAATGCTGAAGATTTTGATCTTATTAAGATCATATATTACTTTTATAGTGAAGTTCTTAATTCTAAACACATCAATGACTTTAATTATGCATAAATATTATATCACTTAATTATAATACTTCTTAACTTTAACATTAACTAGTTACATTTAAGAGTCTGTATTTGATCAGAAGAAAGAAGATGAAAAGAGTGTAATTAAAGATGTTGATGAAGCTTGTGTAATGATGTCTGAAGATGAGAAATTTTTAAATGATGATTTTATTAATGAATTTGTTCTTGATGACTTAATTGATGACAATGAAGATAATGAGAAGAACATTGAATTTATTAGTGATGAAGAGAATAGTAAGAAAAATAATAAGTAATCATTATTAATTGAATAGAAAGCTGATCTTTAGAGATTAAAGATGTAAGATAAAGAATAATTAAATAGATCTTTAATTATTAATTAAAGATTTTTTAATGAGAAATCTTTTCATCAATACTTAATATTTACTACACATAATAATTTTCAAATAGTGTCTATCATAATTAATATTGTAAAAAATTCATTTTATATTCAGATACATATTCTGTCACATAACTACAATTTTATATATATTAATTTTGAAACTCTCACAACACATTATCATCAACACATCACTTAAAATACAACAAAATATCATTTATTTACTTAACTTACTACAATAACTCAACATCATGTCTTTATACAGCTTATCATTTAATTAAATTTTAAACAACTCAGAAAGATTATTTCTAAGTGCTTTTAATGATAAAATTAAGTTATTTTAATTAAGTCAATTTTGTTCTTTAACTTTTGCAGATGCTTCAAACTCAAAATATGTTCTTTAAAGATTTGTAATAAAGTAAGAGTTTTAAGATTGATGAGAAATAACTGTATAAAGTCAGAACACAGACATAAAAATTAAGAATTATATTTAAATAATATAAAACAATTTAGCTTATTCAATAAAGATCTGACAGTTCTTTTCTGAAGTAGCTAGCAAATGTGATGAAAGATTAAATGTAATGTATATTAATTGTTATAATATTATGAATTATTTAGCATCAGAAAATGATGAAACAATCATTATAAAATGTTATTTGAAAAGCAGCAGTTATCAAAAGATAAAATTAGCATTAAAAAGACAGATTTCAATCTTTGAAGCAATGAACTTAAAGATATGCTATAATTTTTAATTATAATATTTTAATATAATGCTTACTTTTTGACAGACAGCTCAAAAAATCATTATTAAATTATTTAATTTTATTTTTAAAGTCTTTAATCAACAGATTCTTCAATTCATTATAGCACTCAATCTATTTTTTTATACTGTTAAATATGTAAAGTTTTGAAAGCTTATCTGAATATATTGTGCTGATATTAAGATTTTAGATCAAATTAAGATTGCATAACTTCTTAAGTGTTGTGTTGTAAATGTTTAAAAAGATATGCTTATAAAGTTTAAAACATAGATTAAAATCTTTATTATATTTAATGAATGAATTAATTTAAATTATCTTGCATTTCTAGACATTACTGCATACTTTATTGATACTGAATGAAAGTATACAGAGATACTTTTAGTTTTTAGAGAATTAAAGAATTAATATAATGATGAAAATCTTGCTGAATATATTCTTAAAATATTAAAGAAATGAAATTTAACACATTAATTGCTGATAGTTACAGCAGATAATGCATTCAACAATTATACATTATAATGTTATTTAAGTCAGCTTTTGAGTCAGAAAAATATTATTTAAAGTGATGAAACTGAAATTATAAATTACATAATACATATAATTCAGTTTGCAGTTAGTCAGCTACTTACATATTTGAAAGTAAATATAAGAATGATTAGCTCATTACTATATTTAATGATGATGAATTATTAAATTTCACAATTAATAAAGATTATTTCTTTAACATTATATTGAAAAAGATCAGTATATCTTTTATAATATTTTATTATAATGTTTATATTTGTTGAGTTAATATTTTAACAAAAGTCTCATATAGATTTAATTATTAATTATTGTCATTATGACATCATTACAGTGTCTAAAGTTATTTAAAGATTTGTAAAAGACAAATTTATAAAATATAATTAAAAATGTAAAAACTCAATAAAACTCTTTATATGATATGCTGAGTTAAGTATATAAGCTATAAACTGAACTTTCTCAATGAAAAAAATATTTAATTTTGATAATAAATAGAATGAAACTTTTTAAATATAATATAAAAGAATAACAATATATTAAATACATACTGCATCTTCTGAAGCACTTTAAGAACTGAACAGAGACAATGAATATTATTAATAATATGTATATAATAATTTATTTAATCATCTTAAAAAACAAAATAAAGCAATTAAAGAGTTTAAATTGTTCTTTAATACTGAGTTGCAAAATGTCATTAATGCATTAAAAAAGAAATTAATTTAATATTATAAAAAGATAAAAGTTAATTAAGAGTTGTTTTATAATCTTAATTTCATATTGAATTTATGCAATAAGCTTAATATATATAATGTAGAATATTCTCAGTTCTCAATAAATATTACATAACAAGATTGACATATTGTTTCAATAAAGAAAAGACTGAAAAGATTTATATTTAAAGTATAAATTTAAGTTTTAACAATATTACAGAGTTAACTATCAGCACTTAAAGAAGAAATCATTAAATAATAATTTGAGAATTCTTAATTCAAAGAAGAAGAAGATAATAGTAATAATGAGTTATATAAAAAATGTAAAAAAACATTAAAATATATTTATAATAAAAGAAGTCTCAGATTATCTGTAAACATTTTAATACTTAATTACTGAAAGCTAATGAAGAAGTTAAAATCAATAATGATATAATTTATAAAAAATATATTTACAATTTCTGCAGCAGATATTAAAGTTAAATGCTTATTCAATATAATTTAAGATGTAATTATATATTGTTAAAATTGACTGAATTTAAACATCATTAAAAACATTATGCTGATTAAATATTATAATATGTTCATTCTTGCAGCAGAAGTAATGAAAAGAATTAAAGAGAGATTTGTATTGATAATAATTATTAATAATGATGAGAAAGATTCATTAATAAATGAGTTAAATTTAACAGTAACTAAATTATATACAGAGCTTTTATCAGATCACTACTTCAGTAATAATGATTTTTATAATAATAGTAATTATGAAAACAACATTAACTTCAGACTTTATAATTATAATTAAGATAAGAACATTGATTTAAAACTTAATAATAATGATTATAATTAAACTTTAAATATAGAAGCAATACAATTAAGTATTATAAATATTTTAAATAGTATATACTCAGAATATATAATCACTGATGATGATCATAGTTATGAGTTAAGAAAGATTAAAGATTATATAAATTCATTATTTAAAAGACTCATTACAGCAATTAATACATTAACTATTAAGATCATCAATAATAATTTAATAATTATCAATCTCAGTTTTTAAATCATTTACTTAAACAACTCTGCTCAGAGTACATTAACTGTTAATATATATACAGTATTGAATATAATACAATATTAATTAAAAGAGAAAAGTCTTCTTTATTAATAAAGTAAAAAATTATTAAAAACACTGTATTTACACTTAAAAGCATAGATAAAGTACATTAAGTTTTTAACTGCTTCAGTATTATAATTTTATAAAAGACAGAATTTTTCATTTATTAATATTATTAATAATTCTTTAAAATCAAAAGAAATTCATTCTTTCTTATTTAAAGATGATGTTAACATTCATCAATTTAAGCATCAATGATCTTAATAAATATATATTTAACATAATTTTTAATTTAAACATTAAATTTCTTTACTCTTTCTATACAGTTTATGAACATTTCAATTTTCTTAAATTTCTTGTAATAAATACAAGTTACATGTAAATTAATAATATTGAGTGAAGTATTAGAATTAAACATACTTAGATGTAAAAAACAATATTTAAGAATCTTTAAAAATATTTAGCTTTATTTAAAGCATTAAAATTTATTTTGATTCTTTATATCTTTATTAATATTATCATTATTATCATTATAATAATTTTTATTTTTTTAATTATTATTCTATATCTTCTCTGAGCTTTCTGTCTCTTGATTTACATCATTAATGAAGATTAAAATTTATGTTGTTGACAATTAATCTTTGTTGTTGATTTTAATTTATAAATATAGTTAATCAGCAAGAAGTTAATAAACAATTGTAAAGAGTGTTATAATAAAGTAATATAATTATATTTAATTGATTTATATCTTAACTTCGGCCTGCGAAGACTCTTCCTCCACGCGGTGCAGGCTGGGAACCTGAAGGGCTTGCCTTTCAGAGCTAATAGAGTCACCGGTTGAGCTGTGGTTGTCGCAGAGCAAGGTGCCACGGTGGCGTCGCGCA
>JAABUY010004265.1_pt1 | contig 15133 bp, 15 predicted proteins | sample 5560271 | NCBI WGS metagenome assembly JAABUY01 (sample SAMN10711886, study PRJNA513374) | rock metagenome | isolation source: Antarctica rocks | place: Antarctica: Victoria Land, University Valley
CGCGGGGGATGCCGCGGCCCGCCCGGTGCATTTCCCGAAACGATGCCCGCGCCGCTAAACCGGTTGTGTCAGGTAGCGCGCGACCCACCCGACGCGCCCGTCGCGCGTGGCGACGCGCGCCCAGGTCCCTCGCACCTCCACGAGCGCGAGCGGCGTGCGCCGCGGCACGACCGCGCGGATCGGCGCGGACACGGCGGGCGCAGCGCGTCGGGTGGCCGCCGCTGTCGCCACGGTCAGATACGGCGGCCGGACGGGCACGCGCGTGGCCGCTGGTGATGGTGTGGCCGTGACCGCGTGCGCGACCGCTGTCGGCGCCGCGACCAGCGGGCGCACGTCGTCGCGATCGACGTAGCCGCGCGTGCCATCGGGGGCGGCGACGGCGAGCCAATTCACGCGATAGAACAGCGCGCGCAGGACGGACCCGCGCGGCAGGCGGCGCAGGACCGGCACGGACAGACGGGGAGCGGCGCGCAGGTTGAGCACGGGCACGTCGACGACGACGGCAGCGGGCGTCGTCGACACAGGCGGGAGCGACACGGCCCGGGCGGGCGGGGCCGAGCGCCAGGGCAGCGATGCACACGAGGGCAAGGATGCGCGCAGGGCGCGCGGGCTGGCGAGACATTCAGACCTCCACGGTTGTGCGCGGCGGGGATGTTACCCCATTGTCGCCGATCATCGGACGACCCTGCCATGTCCCGACTGCGCACCGGCATCCCAGCGTATTGGCCGTAGAGCGTGGGTCTTTTGTCCCGGTTAGGAGGATGTCGAGCAGTTATCCACACGCGACCCCTGCTTGTCCACAGGTTGTCCCAAGGTCCTATGTGTGAAATAGCGTGGATACCGAACGCGCAAGGTGGCGGCGGACGGGTGTCGTCGAGCGGAGTGAACGCTCCGCTTCTTCTCACCGCCCGGAGTGCGCACGCGGGGCATGGGGCCATCAGCCCCATGCCCCGCGCGCGCACTCGGCGGACCACGCACGTCCAGAGGCCGTGATATCCGCCTGAGCGTGGCGAGGCCTGGGCGACGGCGTCACGTCGTCGCGCGCAACCCTGGCGGCCGCTCACGTGGGCCAGCGGGCGGGCTCGTGAGGCACGCACTGTCCGCACGCTCGGCGGCAGCGCGTGCCGTCCTCCGTCTGGGCGAGGGCCTATTGTGGGGGGCGTGGTGATCATCCGCGCCGTATCGCCGCATCGGCGGGATAGGCTACGCCGCGAGAGGCCGGAGGGTTCCCGCCGCAGCGGCCGTGTCACTGTCCCTCACGCCTGGCCACCGCCCGCGCGATCGAGGAGGGCGAAGAGGTCGTCGAGGTCGAACGGCTTCACGAGGATCGCGGCGTCCAGCCGTTCCAGATCCGCGGCCCGCTCGCGCAGCAGCGGCAGGTCGCCGGAACAGACGATGACGGGCGTCGCGGCGAGCACGGCGTCGCGCCTCATCCGCTTGAGCATGTCCCAGCCCGTCCGGGGGTCTTCCATGTGGATGTCCAGGATGACGGCGGCGGGCGCGAGATCCCGCACGCGCGGATAGTCCGCCGCACCCCCGGGAAAGCAATGGGCCTCGTAGCCGTCGTCCGAGAGCACCTCCCGCAGCAACTCGAGGAAGCTAGGCTCGTCGTCGACCACCGCGATACGCCCGGGCATGCGCGCCCCTCCACTTTCTCTTCCACTTCGCCCATCCCGTCGGGCTCGTGATTCGGTTGTCCACCGTGACGCGTACAGGATAGCACAAGGCGGCACGTTTCCTGCGCCCCCGAGGAGGCCAGCGAGAGGAGTTCACCGATGCCACGCCGCGCCACCCGTCTCGTCCTCGTCGCGAGTTCGGACCCCGCGTGCCTGCGCGCGCGCGGAGCGATGGCGCGCGACACAGGGGCCTATCCCCTCCCCGCGCCGCTCGTCGCGCGGGCGATCGCGCTCGTGCGCAAGGTGCGCCCGTCGGCGGTCCTTGTCGACGTGATCCTCTCCGACGGGCGCGGCCTCGACCTCGTGCGCGCGCTGCGCGCCGGGGAGACTCTCGGCCGTGTCCCCGTCGTCTTGCTCGGCGTGGCCGGGCCGGAGGAACGCGCGCATCTGTCCCGCGACCCCCACGCGCACGGGCTCCATGGCCGCGACGACACCGCGCTGGGCGCGCTGCTGCGCGGCCTGCTCGAGGACGCGCCCGGAGCAGGGGCGTGACCGCCGCGGCCGAGACCGAGGCCAGGTCCGGGTCCGGGTCCGGCCATCGGGTCGTGGCGTCCTGACGCCGACGCCGCGCGTCAAGACGCCTCCGATCCCGGCAGAGGCAGCCGCACCGTCGCCGTCGTGCCCGTCCCTTCCCGGCTCTCGATGGTCACCGTCCCGCCGTGCTGCTCCACGATCTCGCGCACGCTCGCCAGGCCGATGCCCGCCCCTTGCACGCCGCCCGCGTTCTCGCCGCGCCGGAATCGCTCGAAGACGTGCGGCAGGTCGGCCGCCGGGATGCCCCGACCGTGGTCCCGCACCGTCAGCACCGCCCACGCGCGCGTCGCCTCGCGCCCTTGTGTCAGGCGTACCCGCACGTCCCCGCCCGGCGGGCTGTACTTGATGGCGTTGGACACCAAGTTGCCGATGACGCGCTCGATCCGGTCCGCGTCGATCTCGACGACCACCTCCGGCACGTCCACCTCCGCGCGCACGACCCGCCCCGCGAGCTCCTGCTGGTGGTCCACCGTGCGGCGCACCAGCGCGGCCAGGTCCACGGGGCGGCGGTCCAGCGCGAGCGGCTGGCCCATCTCCAGTTGCATCGCGTCGAGCAACTCGTTGAGCAGGGCCGTCATCTGCGACGCCGCGGTGACGATGGCCTCCTGCCGCGCGGCGACGCGCTCGCTGCTCGGCGTTCCCCGGCGCTGCGCCTGCTCCCCCGTGAGCTCGGCCAGGCCCTGGATCGCCGTCAGCGGCGTCTTGAGGTCGTGCGCCACCGTCGAGAGGAGCGCATCACGCGCCTGCTCGAAATTCCTGATGGTCGTGATGTCCTGGAAGACGACGACCGCTCCCGCCACCCCCGTCGAGTCGCGCAACGGCGCGCTGTTCAGGAGCGCCGGGACAGCGCGCCCGTCGGCCGCGTGGAGCAGCAGTTGCACGCCGCGCACCGCCTCCCCGCGCGCGAGCGTCCGCTCCACGGGCAATCCCCCCGCCGGATAGGGTGTGCCGTCGAGTTGCCGCAGGGGCGCTCCCGTCCCCGGCGCGCCCCCTGGTGCGCCCCGCTCGGCATCGGCGAGCGACCGGCCGACGATGACTGCCCCCAGCAACTCCCGGGCGACGCTGTTGGCGATGGCGACCCGCCCCGCGGCGTCGGCGACGACGACGCCCTCGGGGAGCACGTCGAGCACCTGCTGCAGCCGGTCCCGCTCGGCGCGCGCCTCCCGCGCGAGCGCGTCCACCCGGCCCTGCGCCTCCGCCTGCGCGGTCACCTCGACCGCGTTGATGAGGATCGCCTCGACCGCGCCCGTCGCGTCGCGCGCGGGTTGGAACACGAAGTCGAAGAGGGCCTCCCGGCTCCCCTCCCCGTCGTAGGCGAAGCGGACGGGTCGCGCCGTGCCGACCTCCGGCGCGCCGCTCGCGTAGGCCCGGTCGAGCAGTTCGTAAAAGCCCTGGCCGGCGATCTCGGGGAACACGTCCCGGAACGGCCGGCCAACGACCGTCCCCTCGTCCCGCCCGACGGCGCGCAGGTAGGCGGGGTTGGCGACGCGGAAGACATGCTCCGGCCCCTCCAGGAGCGCGATGAGCGTGGGCGCCTGGGCGACGAGCACGCGCAGGCGCGCAAGCTCGCCGTCCTCCTGGCGTTGGTCTCGCCCGTCCATCGCTCCCCCTCTTTTCTCTCCGCCGCCACCAGGCCGCCACCAGGCCGCCACCAGGCCCCCCCGGCCCTGCGCCCGCGTCGCACATCTGTCCCACGGGGATTATACTAGAACGAACTCATCGCGAGGACGGGCGTCCCTCGTATGGGCGCGCCCTGTCGGTGTGAACGGAGTCTGACCCTGGAGGGACGCGGGCAGGGCTGGACCCCGACGGGCCGGGTCCAGCCAGGCCTGAGATCGCCCTGGTGAAGCCGAGAGGATCGCGCGTAGGCGGACTCGACGGCCCGCAACCTGCCCCCGTCCCTCCCGGGTCAGGCCCACCACGCCCCCTATGACCATCGCGGGGCGCACCCACTGCCCCCGCGCCCGCGCCGCCGGCCTGTTCTCAGGATGTTCTCAGCAAAGCGTGCCATGCTAGAGGGACAGGGGGACCCTCGCCGGACGGCGCGGGCGAGAGGCAACCGACACGAGTGGTTGGCGGCGCGCCTGGCCGTCGGCGCGACAGGACAGGGGGAAGGGCAAACCGTGCGTATCTTGCTGGTGGAGGACGACCCGCGCATCGTGCTGTTCGTGGGCGAGAGCCTGGAGGATGCGGGCTACAGCGTAACCGTGGCCCGCGACGGCGAGGAGGGCTTCCTCGACGCGCGCCTGAACGGCTACGACCTCGTCATCCTCGACCTGAGGCTGCCCCGCCTGGACGGCCTGGAGGTGGCCCGCCGCCTGCGTGCCGACGGCATCGCCACACCGATCCTGATGCTCACGGCGCGCGCGCGCGAGCAAGACCTGATTGCGGGACTCGATGTCGGGGCCGATGACTACCTGACCAAGCCGTTCCGCCTCGGCGAGCTGCGCGCCCGCGTCCGCGCGCTGCTGCGGCGCGACAGCCTGTCACACGCGCGCGTGATGCGCGTGGGCGACCTGGAGCTCGACACGGCGACGCGCCAGGTGCGGCGCGCCGGCCGCGCCATCGACCTCTCCGCGCGCGAATACGCCCTCTTGCACTACCTGGTCCACCATGTAGGCCAGACGCTCACGCGCGCGCAATTGGAAGGGGCGGTTTGGAGCGACAGCGCGGTCGGGAGTAACGTGGTCGAGGTCTACATCGGCTACCTGCGCCACAAGATCGACGCCCCCTGTGGGACGCCGCTGATCCACACCGTCCGCGGGGTCGGCTACGCCTTGCGCGTGCCAGACCCCGTTTCGCCACCCCTTACCGTCTAGCCACCCCCGTCCCGTGGTACGTACGAAAGAGAAAAGGTCGCCCATCATGACTATCACCGCGCGCGTCCGCTTGACCCTGGCCCACCTGGCGCTGCTGGCCGGCGGCGGCGCGGCGTCGCGCCTGGCCCGCCGCCTCGTCCCGGACGCTCGCCAATCCGGTGACCGCGGGCGCCCCGGCGCACGGACCGTCGCGGGAGACCTGGGCGCGCTGCTCCGGGGCGCGCCCGCCGCCTACGCGCTGGCCGGCTACGCGCTCCGCCCCGTCAAAGAAGCGCGGGAGCGGCAGGAGCGCTTCGCGGTCGCGGCCTCGCACGAGCTGCGCACGCCCGTGACCGTGCTGCTCGGCACGCTGGAGGCGGCGCTGCTGCGGCGGCGCACCCCGGAGCAGTACGAGGATGTGCTGCGTCGGGCGACGGCGGAAGCGGTCCACCTCTCCGACCTGCTCGACGAGGTCCTGACCCTCGCGCAGGTCGAGGGCGTCCGCGACACCTCCTTGTCCGTGCCGCTCGACTTGCGCGCGGTGGCACGGGCGGCGCTCGCGGACGCCCGCCCGCACGCCGAGGGCAAGGGGCAGACGCTGGACGCGACGCTGCCCGTGGCGCTGCCCGTGCGCGGCAATGCTCCCACGCTCCAGCGCGCGCTGGCCAGCCTGCTGGACAACGCGACGGATCATACGCAGCCGGGCAGCGCGATCCGCCTGACGGCGCGCCGCGCGCGCGGCCGTGCCGCGCTCACGATCCACGACACGGGGCCGGGGATCGCGCCGGAGCACCTGCCCTACCTGTTCGAGCCCTTCTACCGCGTCGACCCTGCCCGTACAGATGACGGCGACGGCTGGCACGCGGGCCTGGGCCTGTCCCGCGCCGCGCGCATCGCCCACGCGCACGACGGCCGCCTGACCGTCCGGAGCCGGGTCGGCGCGGGCAGCGCCTTCACGCTGTCGCTGCCCCTCTCCCGCCAGCGCGGGGTGGGCATTGCGGGGCGGGCGCGTCTGACCAGGCGTGCGTCGTCATCCCTGGTCGCGCCCCGCCCCGTGCCTCGGCGACGCGCGGACGATCGCGCCGTTTCAGGGTCCTCTCAGGGACGGGAGCCAGACGTGAGCTCTGCCCCGCCCAGCGCCGCAAGGGAGAGAACCACAGGCAGTCCTGAGGGCGAGAACGAGTAGGGGGAGGGAGGTGGGAGGCATGGCGGACATCCACGATAGCGATGGCGACGGCGCGACCGCCGGTCGCTCGTCCCGATCACGGGCGGGGCGCCGCCCTGGCGGGAGCGCACGCATCCGTGCCCGGTCTGCGGACGGGCGTTGCGGGACGACGAGTGGCCCTGCCCGCGCTGCGCGGCGGCGCGGCGGACGTTTCCCCGACCCGACCCGCCGGCCCCCGCGTGAGGGGACGTGAGCCCGTGACGGACAACTTCGTGATGGACGAGCCGGAGTTGGCCGACGAGGGGATCGCGCGTGCGTCGCTCGTGCTCTGCGCCCGGCATCTGTTTGCCACCGAACAGAGTCCCGTGACGCCGGGGGGCCTGGCGCGATTCGTCGGCGCGCACGGCGGCGAGGCCGTCGGCGCCGTGCGCGCCGAGAGCCCTACGGCCTGGGTCCGGCATGAGGTCTACCACCTGCAGCGCATGGCGCGCGCTGACCGGCAGGCCTATGCGCACGCCCTGTCCAGCCTCCCGCCGTCCCTGGCCGATCCCGCCGTCCGCCGCGTCCTTGCCTGCGCGGCCGGGCGCGCCGGCCACGCCCTCGCCGCCTCATCCGAGCACGGGTTGTGACCACATGGCCGTGCCCTCTCAGACTCCTCTCAGGAAGGGGGCCTAGACTGAGCCTATAGCCTATGTCCCCATACTCCGTGCCCAGGCCCGGCGCGCGGCCGGGCGACGGGGTGAGACCCGCAGCGCACCTCGTCGACGTGCGCCGCGGGCGTGGCGCGACGAGCGAGGGCACGGCATAACGGCGATGAGGAAGGATAAGGATACGGTATGACGACGACAAGGACGACGCTCGAGCTCCTGCTCGACGCGGGGCAGAGCCCCTGGCTCGACAACATCACGCGCACCATGCTCCGGGACGGCGCATTCCAGGCGCTGCTCGACCGAGGCATTGTGGGCATGACGAGCAACCCCAGCATCTTCCAGAAGGCCATCGGCGGCTCGGGCGCTTACGACGACGAGCTTCGGCGGCTCGTCCGCGCGGGTAAGGACGCGGCCGCCATCTACGACGACCTCGTGCTCGACGACATCCGCGCCGCCGCCGCGCTCTTACGCCCCACCCACGAGCGGACGGACGGGCGCGACGGCTACGTGAGCATCGAGGTCGCCCCGGCGCTCGCCGACGACACGGAGAAGACGTTGCGCGAGGCGCGCCGCCTGTTCAGCTATCTCAACCTGCCCAACGTGATGATCAAGATCCCGGGCACACCCGCGGGCATCCCCGCGATCCGGCAGGCCATTGCCGACGGCATCAACGTCAACGTCACGCTCCTCTTCGGCGTCGCGGGCTACCGGGACGTGGCCGAGGCCTACCTCGCCGGCCTGGAGGAGCGCGCGGCCGCCGGCTGGTCGCTCGGCCACGTCGCCTCGGTGGCCTCGTTCTTCGTCAGCCGCGTCGACGCCGCGGTGGACGCGCGGCTCGACGCCCTGGGTGGGCGGGAAGCCGACGACGGCACGAGGCGGGAGTTCACCGCTCTCAAGGGCACGGCGGCCATCGCCAACGCCACGCTGGCTTACGCCGCCTTCCGGGAGATCTTCTCCGGCTCGCGCTGGGAGGCGTTGGCCGCCCTGGACGCGCGGCCGCAGCGCCCCTTGTGGGCTAGCACGAGCATGAAGGACTCAGGGCGACGCGACGTGCTCTACGTTGAGGAGCTGATCGGCCCTGACACCGTGGACACGATGCCGGACGCGACGATCGCAGCCTTTCTCGACCATGGCGTGGTACGGCGCACGCTCGACGCGGATGGCGCGGGGGCGCGCGTGACGTTCGACCGCCTGGCGCGCGCGGGGGTCGACCTGGGCGAGGTCACGGACGCGCTGCAGCGGGACGGCGTGGCCCAGTTCGCCGCCGCGTTCGACGACCTCAACAAGACGATCGCGGCCAAGCGCGCGGGGATGCTGACCCATGCGGGTTGAGGGCGGCCGGGGGGAGAAGACGCGGACGGCGCCGTGGCGCGCGGCGCTGGTGGATGGCGGTGTTGGCGGCGGGATCGTGACGGCGGTCATGAGCCTCGCCCTGCTTGGCGCGCGGCGCGCCGGCCTCGTGGATCGGCTGCCCCCGGAGCAGATGACCGTACGGCTGCTCGAGGTGGCGGGGCTGCGCGCGGGGAAACGGACGCGGGGCACGCTGGCCACCCTCCTCCATGGGCTGTTCGGCGTGTCGGCCGGCGCGCTCTTCGGGCTGGTGCGTCCGCATCCGGGCGTCTCCCTCCCACCCGCCGTGCAGGGTGTGGTCTACGGGGGTCTCGTCTGGCTGGTCAGTTACATGGGCTGGATACCGGCGCTCGGCCTGATGCCAGCGGCGACGCGCGACGGGCCGCGCCGCCCGCTGGTCATGGCGCTCGCACACGGAGTGTACGGCGTGGTCTTGGGCGCGTTCGTCGGCCGCCGCGCGACGGATAGGTGATACGGAAGCCTCTCTCACTCAGACAAGGAGACAGACGCGATGGCGATCCAAGGAATCCTCTTAGACGTGGACGGCACGCTGGTGCTGAGCAACGACGCGCAGGCGCAGGCCTGGGTCGAGGCCTTCAACGAGCATGGCTACGACGTGGCGTTCGAGACGGTGCGACCCATGATCGGGATGGGCGGCGACAAGGTCGTGCCGGAGCTCGCGCCGGGGCTGAATGATAAGGAGGGCGTGGGCAAAAGGATCGCCGACGCGCGCAAAAGGCTGATGATGGACACGTTCGGCCCGACCCTCCAGCCGGCCCCGGGGTCGCGCGAACTCGTGCAGCGCGCCCAGCAGGAGGGGCTCACGCTCGTCGTGGCCAGTTCGGCCAGCGCCCAGGAGCTGGAGACGCTGCTCACGGTGGCGCGGGTCGACGACCTCTTGCAGGAGCGCACGACTATGGACGACGCCGGGGAGTCCAAGCCGGCGCCGGATATCGTGGCGGTTGCACTCAAGAAGAGCGGCCTCCCGGCCGGCGAGGCCGTGATGATCGGCGACTCCCCCTACGACATCGAATCAGCCGAGAAGATCGGGGTCGGGACCATCGCACTGCGCTGCGGCGGCTTCTCCGACGACGACCTCAAGGGGGCGTGGGCCATCTACGACGACCCGGCCGACCTGCTCGCGCGCTACGACGCGTCGCCCCTGCGGGAGGCGTCGCGGCCGGCGGGAGCCGAGGTGCGCGGGGAAACGACGCTCGACACGGAGGACGGGGGCGTGTGAGAGGGTGACCGTCGAAGGCTAGCGCGGGTAGAGGTGGCCGCGGGTGCGCTACGTCCCCGCGGGCCGCTACCCCGCCCGCTACGATCCCATGATGGCGCCCCATGACCATGAACAGAGAGGAGGAGGTGGAGGGATGAGCACGACACCGATACTGGTTCTCCGCGTCGACCTGGACGATCTCTACCTGGCTCGGCTGCGCCGAGAGTTCCCGGAGGCCGACATCCGCGTCTGCACGACGCCGGAGGCGCTGCACGCCGCGCTGGGGGACGCCGACGCCCTGATCGGCGGGGCGTCCATCACCACCGAGGACGTGGCGGCGGCCCCCAAGCTGCGCTGGGTCCAGGCCACGATCGCGGGCGTCGAGGGGTTCCCGATCCCCGCGCTGCGCGACCGGGAGATCGTCCTGACGAATTTCAGCGGCATCGCGGCGCCCAGCATCGCCGAGCACGTCCTTGCGCTGATGCTGGCCTTCGCCCGCGGGCTGCCGACGCTGTTCCAGCGGCAGGGCCGGCGGGCGTGGGACGACAACCACGCGGACGCGCCGCCGACGTTCGAGCTCGCGGGCCAGACGCTCGGGGTCGTCGGGCTGGGCGACATCGGGGACGAGTTGGGGCGGCGCGCGCACGCCCTGGGGATGCGCGTCCTGGCCACCGACCGCGACGCCACGGAGGCCCCCGCCTACATCGATGCCCTGCTACCGAGCGAACGGCTCCCCGACCTCCTGGCGGACGCCGACCACGTCGCGCTCTGCCTCCCGCTGACGCCCGCGACGGAGCATCTCATCGGGCGGGAGCAACTCGCCGCGATGAAGGACTCCGCCTACCTCTACAACGTGGGGCGCGGCGAGCTCATCGACCAGGACGCGCTGGTCGCGGCGCTGCGCGACGGCGCGATCGCGGGGGCGGGGCTCGACGTGGCGTCGCCGGAGCCGCTGCCCGCCGGCTCCCCGCTCTGGGCGCTGCCGAACGTCCTGATCACGGGGCACACGGCGGGGCGGACACCGCTGTACTGGGAGCGGGGCATCGCGCTCCTGGTCGACAACGTGCGCCGCTTCCTGGCGGGCGAGGAGTTGCGCAACGTGGTCGACACGCGCGCCGGCTACTGAGCCGCCTGGAAGAGCCGCGGGCACGGGCAGCCGCGCGGGGACGGCAAAACGGATCGCGCGCGGCCGCCTGTAGTCGGCGCCCCCGCGATGCGCGGGAGGTGTATCGCGCAACAGGCCCAGGTCCAAAATCAGAGCGTTCGTCACGAAGAGATGAGGGGGATGGATATGGCACAGGACGCACCAGCCACGGGGCAACCGCAGGGCGACGACACGTTCCCAGGGGTGGACGAGGGGGGGCTGCGGGGCGAGAACACGCCGTACGCGGGCGGCTACGACCGCCAGCCGGCGGAGGAGATGGTGGCGATCGACGCGGCGCGCGGGCACGCCGACGCGCCGGGGGCGGGACCCAACAGCGACGCCGACACGCTCGTCGACGACCCGCACGCCACGCGCGACAAGCGGGCGTGACGCCGGTCGCGCGATCAGGGGGTGCGCGAGCCCCCGATGAATCGTGCCTCGAGACGTAGCCCCGAGGTGTAGCCTCCGGAGGAGGAAGGGATGAGGGGCGATGATGAGCGGGCGGATAGGGGGCGGACGGACACGGTATGCCCCTGTCGCGCGACATGTGAGGAGAGGCGGATGGCGGATCGAGAGTTTCGCATCGGCGCGACCGTGTATGGCACGGGGGGCGCGCGGGTGGGCAGGATCCGCGCCTACGACGCGCGAGGCGACTACCTGAGCGTGCGGGCGAGCGTTCTCTCTCGCATGGATCTCCGCATCCCCGCGAGCGCCGTCCGGCACATCGACGCCGAGGGGAACGTGCATCTGGGCCTCGGCCCGGACGAGATGGCCGAGACCGCGCCGGCCGCGGACACCGTCGCGCCCCTCGACCACCCCATCCTCCCGCACGGCCAGGATCCCCACGTCGTGCGCCACGGCGGGCTCTATTATCTCGCGCAGAGCCTGGACGATCGCGCCATCACCATTGCCGCGACCACCGCGCTGACCGGGCTCGCCGCGGCGCGTCCCGCCGTCGTCTGGGGCGCCCCGCCGTCTGGCTCCGGCTCGCACGGCGTCTGGGCCCCCGAATTGGTCATGCTCGAGGGGCGCTGGTACATCTATGACGCCGCCGACGACGGCGACAACGCGTCGCATCGCATGTACGCGCTCGCATCCGTGTCCGGCAGCCCCCTGGGTCCCTACCAGGAGCGCGGCCGCGTCGCGACGCGGCCCGACACGTGGGCCATCGACGGGACGGTCCTCGCGCAGGGGGACGCCTATCACCTTATCTGGTTGGGGTGGCCCGGGGCAATCTGGTTGGGGTGGCCCGGGGCCGACGACGTCCAGCAGAACCTCTACATTGCGCCGATGCGCGACCCCTGCACGCTCGCCGGCCCGGGCGTAACGCTCTCGGAGCCGGCGTATGCGTGGGAGCGGCCGACCGTGGGGCCGGCGGTCAACGAGGGACCCGCCGTCCTGCGGCACGGGGAGCGCCTCTTCCTCGCGTACGCGGCCAACGGGAGCTAGACCGACGACTACTGCCTGGGTCTCCTCACGTACCTGGGGGGCGACGTGGCCGACCCCCTGTCCTGGGCCAAGGCGGCGCGGCCGGCTTTCACGAGCGACCCACGCGCCGGCCTCTACGGGCCGGGGCACAACTCGTTCACGACGGCGCACGACGGGGCGGAGGACTGGATGGTCTACCACGCCAACACGGCCCCGGGCCTGGGCTGGGCCGGCCGCGGCGTCTGGGCGCAGCGTTTCGGTTGGCGCCCCGACGGCCGACCCGACGTCGGCGCCCCGCGACGACCGGCACACCGTGGGGGTGTCACCGGTCGCCGCGCGCTAGGATCGTGCGCGCCCTGCCTTGCGCGCGACACGCTACGACTGACCGTCGCCTCCGTTGCGGCGCGCGGTGTCCGGCGACGGGACGACCGCGACACGGGACAAGAGAAAACGAGAAGACGAGAGGACGGAGACCATGGCGCAAGAGCAGCAGCGGCACGAGCCCAAGGTGCGGGCGCAGCCGAGCGGGTGGGAGAAACGACTCTTCGAGGGCTACGAGCGCGCGGAAAGCATCATCCTGTCCCTGGTCGCGCTGGCCTTCATTGTGCTGGCCGGCCTGGCCCTGGTAGCCACCGCCATCGCGATCGCGACTCCGCTCCTCAAGCCCGAGCGCGACTACACCAAGGCAGTGACGAACGGGATTGATGCGGCGTTCCTGGTCATCATCCTGTCTGAGTTGCTGCACACGACGCTCTCGCGGGGGCCGGTGAGCGAGCAGTTGCAGGAATTCCTGGTGATCGGGGTCACGGCGGCGGTGCGGCACAGCCTGGAGTTGGCGGCCGGTAAGGGGAATTCACGGGAACTGGTGCTGGACCTGACCATCAACGCGGTGGGCGCGGTGGTCCTGGTGGGCGGGCTGTGGCTGGTGCGGCAGCAGTTGCGCGCGGACAAGCGGGCGGCGGAGGGGAGGGACACGGCGGCACCTGCGGCCGCGTCACCCGGCGTGGACGGGCAGGCCCGAGCCGGGGCCATGCCCCCGGCTGTCGCTGGGAGCGACCGCTAAATGCTTCCAGCTTGACTGTACGGAATAAGCCTGCGACTGCGGTCGCATGGCAGCGTGCGGCGACTGCGGTCGCGCGACGTTGCGTACGAGGTTCGCATCCCGCGACTATTGTTTGGAAGCATTTAGGCGCGGCCACCGCCCCGCCGCCGTCCGACGACGGTAGGTGACACGCGCATGGGCCGCCACCTCTAGTCGATAGGGTCGGGCATATGGTATCGGTCCAGCCACTGACAGTCTGTCGTCGCGCGTGACCTCCGCATGCGGCAACGGGCCCACGCTCCGGCGGATATGGGCCAGCCTGCCGGACATTGCACCGGCTTACATGCCGACGGCCCACATCGTAGAGAAACGCGCGGGTCACCTGGAAGGTGGCGTCGGCTCCCTGCATGCCGCGGAAGCCGTCGATCACGCCATCGCCCACGTCCCGCGCCAGGGAGCGCACGTGGTCGCTGGTGGTGGCAAGCCCCTGTGGCAGGAACTGCTCCAGGCTCAGAATCTGGACGGGCCCACCGAGCAGCGCCTCGTCGAAGAAGGCGAAGGGGCGCAGGTGGGCGATGAGTTTGCTGATGGGCTCGGAGAGGGCGGTGAGGAGCAGGGCGCGGCGCCCACCGCGGGCGGCGGCGAAGGCCATCTGGGTGGCCAGCGTCGTCTTGCCGGAGCCGGGCGGGCCGACCACGATGACGAGCGCGCCGCGCGGCAGGCCACCGCCGAGCACCACATCCAGCCCCGGCGCCCCGCTCGGGTCGACCGCTTCGCCGTCCCGCGTTGTCCCCCCCCATGACCGCCCGTGTGTGGTCCGTCTCCGCCATCAACCCTCCCAATTTTTCCCTGCTTGCTCCGTCCGGCCACCGCTCCGTCCGGTCGGCGCGATCGGGGTGATGCCGCACCGACTCAACACAAGGATGACCGACCGACACCAACTCGTCGCGCATAGAGGGCGACAGCCATGCGTGTCGGGTGAGCGATGGCGGACATTTTCCAGCGGGGCGTACGACCACGACCCTTGTCCGGTATTGGCGCGCCCGACGTCCTACCGGGACACATGTCGATAGAATGCACAGCGTATGCCAGAGGAAACCACGGCGGCGAGTCGCGATGGCGGGACAGGCATCCTCGCCGGTTCCGGTCCCACTGCTGGCCCGTTATCCGATCGTCATACGCGTCGAGAGCTCACCACGACACGCGATTGCGCGTCTGTTTCGTTAAAACAAAGGGCGCTTGGTAGTCCGGTATGGCGTTGGCGTCCGGGCAATGACGCCGCCCTACCGACACGACGCACCCCATCGGTCTTAATGTCCTCTCGATCCTAGCGATGGATGTGCTGCTCGTCCTGGTCGCGCAGGTGACCGTCCATGGGCAGCCGGTCGAAGTGCCAGGGACTGCTGGTCGAGATGCCATCTGACCCGCTTTACCCGCCTATCCATCTGACCCGCTTTACCCGCCTATGATGAGGGCTCTATAGAAGCACGTCGGGATCAATTTGATGCACTTTCGACACAGACATGGAGTTCGGCAACAGGCCCCAATTAGATAGTGCGGTATGCCGATCCGTCTGTCTATAACACGCAGCCGTCCTCGCGACCGCAGGTGGCGTGGTGGGCCATTCTATGCGTGCGGTGTAGCCTGGGGCGTCTGTCAGGGCTGGGGCGACATACCCTCTCAGACTCCTCTCAGAAATGGGCTCTAGACTGCAAGATGTGCCCGCGCTCGTGTGGACCTGGTTCGTGACTGGGCCGCGACCGGCGGGGACGACGACATGGCGCCGCGACGCTCTAGGCGGCGCTGGCGAGACAAGAAGGAGACGGACCATGGCAAGTGATCAAACACGCCCTCGCGGCGCGGCGCTCGGACGGGCGCCGGCGGACGGCCTGACGGCAGCCCCCGTCGAGGCCGTGACCTACGGTCAGGAAACGCGCGAGACGACGACGCGCAACGTGTCGCAGGTGATGAACCTGCCGACCGACCGCGTGCGCTGGGGTCCGATCTGGGCCGGCCTGCTCGCCGCGTTCTTCACGCTGCTCGTGTTGAGCCTCCTGGGGCTCGCCATCGGCGCGTCCACCGTCAACGCGGGCCAGGCCGCCCAGGGGACCGGCAACCAGAACGCGG
>JAABUY010004266.1_pt1 | contig 15132 bp, 12 predicted proteins | sample 5560271 | NCBI WGS metagenome assembly JAABUY01 (sample SAMN10711886, study PRJNA513374) | rock metagenome | isolation source: Antarctica rocks | place: Antarctica: Victoria Land, University Valley
AAGTGTCTTTGCGCGAAAGAGTCATCAATAAATGCATAATCGATGACGTCGATATCAATCAAAACAGAAAGATTGACATTGATTTTATTGCTTTCTAGATTATCTGAGAGCACGAGATGATCATTGTCCATCTTCTTTTCTAATCGATGAACCGAGCTAACTGAGAGTGCAGAGATTTTCAGACTGTTCGATTGTCTCTGCGAGCGACTGTACGCAGAGACTAGACTTTTTCCAAGGCGAAAGAAGTATCGGAAGCGAGATTGTCGATAGAGATTGCGGGAACGAATAATGAGATGACTCGTAGCTGAATCTTGGACTTTGAATTGCAGGTCGCAGTCTGATGCTCAGGCTTACCGCAGTATAGACACAGATGATTGACCATGCGATGCTGACGCTTCTCGGGGGTCAGTGGGCCTCGTTTCTTCATGTTGGCGATCGATAAGTTCATGGGATTTCTCGAGCCCGAGGTCGTAGCTTTCGAGCCTGTCGGGAGTGTCGCATATTTGACGGGGTACGCGGGGACTGTAGGGGTCACAGAGGCAGGATGAATCACTGCTTTTGACTTGGGAAGGTTCTGTACTGTGACGCGATATCGACTATTCAATTGCTGGCATTTGGTAATCAACTGCTCATAGTTCAGGCTGCTGACATCCATCTGAATCAATAGAGCTTTGAGCTCGCTGAATAGTTCATTCTTCAGATTGAATTTTCGAGTTACGACGTCATATTCGATTGCATCAATGTGCTGCTGAAAATCGGACAGATATTCGATGAAGATGCGATTTCGCATTCTTAGGACTGAAATGAATCGCTGAGCGATTTCTTGCTTGTCTGAATCATCGAAGGCTTGTCTTAACAAGGCAACTAATTGCTCAATCGTGACTAGCTTGTCATGCTGAGCAGTCATACGCGGCAACGCTTGAGCGGCAGCGTTTCCCGATAAGCGGCTGTATTCATACAGAAGGCGAGACTCGAGAGTTGAATAACGATTCGCGTTCAACTTCAGCTTGCTGATCAGTTCGAAGATGAACTGATTTAGCTTGTTCCCTCGCTCTTCGATATAGAGTTCTGAATTCGAATATTTCTCTGATTTGATATCGATTCTGCTCATGCTCTTGAGTTCTTGAACCATTTCTGACAAGATTTCATTATTGGTCTGAAACTGCTTAAGTTCGATCTGAGTTTGCTCATGTTCTTGTTGACAGGCTGAGACTCAGTTGATATACTGAGTGATGATGTCGTTGAACCAAGTTTGAAGTTCGATCAGGAAAGTGTACCACGCTTCGAAAGCATTGTTGACGTGAGTTCGAAACTGAGCGGCAGTGATGAGTTCGTTGATCGGGGCTAGAGATGCCGACGGCAGAATGTTGCTGATATTCTCGAATTGACTCATGATGTAGTGTGATGCAACGTAATGTCACGAACTGAGGGCTGAATGGAATCAGAATGAAATTCTAATAACTAGATTTTAGATACAAGACGTTGCACGAAGAAGAAAGAAAAGAAAGAGATCATTCAGAGATTCTTATACTTCATGAACGCTGGGTACCATTCGTATCGGGGGATCCCCATAACATCACTGATAATCTCACGCCTATCATCATCTATAATATTGTTCAACACCATCTAAGTGACCTAACATCTCTTTTCCCAACACTTTCCGAGTAATACATGCTAAAATCGTGACACTCTGTTATCTGAATTCGACATGTATATTCTTCTGATATGATCAGCAGTGATTATTCAATCGGACCTTGCTATGCTCATTCGATAGTCGGTTTCGTCGAAATTCCATGTATTCTTCTTCGTCATGTCATATCGCTTAACCATCTCATCATAAGCATCAAAATGATCCTTCAGAAGCTTCTCATTATGTGCATTCTTTCGTGCAGCTGTCAAAGGCTTCCGTTTAGCTTTATGAAGATTCGATTGACGATCTAGCCATCGCTTGACCCATTTGAGATCTAATGACATCGATGAAGCTCAGCGAGAATTATTCTGACGCAGTAGAAGATTACCAGCTGATTCAATCAGATTCAGCCGTGCTGATAGACTCAATTCGTTCAATCTCTTTATGTATGTATGTAGAGCTAGCTTCTGATTAGGTTTTAATGCTCTGTTATGCAGTTCTCGTACTGCTGATGCTGATGAATGATCTTTCAGCCTGAATCGTAGTCTTTGCACCGAAACATCAAATTCGCGCGCAATCTCTGCCCGATTAGAATTTTCACGCGTGTTTATGGTGTCAATAGTCTTCTGAATGCGATTCTCGATGATAGCGTAAGTAGCAGTCATGTGATTGAATTTTGGTGAATTTTTGAAGGTGATAGGTCGAAAATTCGAAAATTCGGGTTACATGACTGACTAGTACTAAGCGAAGAATGAGCGAAAGTGCGGGGTACGGATAGGGTGCTTCCCAATTGTGAAATCTAATCCAGGATCTCAACTTCAACCACTAATCATGCATTCTGACGATGATTCTCGTTTTTGCTTCTCGTCGCTTCATTCAGGATTTTCAGAATGTGATGTCTCTGCTTCAACAACTTCTTGCCGAAGACTCCGCAGAGATCTGACCTCACTTTATCGCATTATCCTCTGAAGTGTGATCGAAGAATCTTGGGCATTGTCACACAGTGCGGCGTCAAATATACGAGTAGCACTAGTCTTGAACAGCAATATGTGTTTCATATGGTACGAGGCACGAAGGAGGCAGCCCACATTTTGTTAGTCGAGCATAGGTCGAATTGAATGAGAATCGAGATAGAGCTATTTCACAGGGAACTTTCAGAATTCAGGTGAGACGATTGCAATCTGAGTCTTTATGGCAGATAGATGTTTGATCTGCACATCATCTAAGATGAAAGTCGAGACGAGAAATACATTCGTTCAGCTGATGGCCTCGGCAGAACTGGAGGCTTGGGAACAGAGAAAATGCGCCGCTGATAACCAATGGAACCACCGTCATCTCCAAGCTTGGGCTTCGTCAGGTGTTCGTCGTTGGTTTCTTCAGTGTTTCTCTGGTTTCTTGCCCCGCCATTCGCAGGCTCAAAGTCCGCCGAGCCTTTATACCTTGGGATGGAATAATGCTTCTCCTAGAACCATAGAATTAAACAGTGCGCGGATCTTTGCGATTGAGCGATTTACCATTTCTTGTTCCGACGACGATCACTCGGATTGATCAGTCGATTTGTAGATTTGAAATCTTTCATTGCGGTTCATGACGAAGTAGATCTTTGCGTCCGCTATCTGTGCCAACTCGTTCATCTTTTTGAAGAGACTTTTTGTTCGCTTTCTGGCTTTCTCTCGATCAATGTGTCGCTGAGTTCTAACTTTTGCCATGAAGATATAGGGAGATGCTTTGGCCGTTCTTTTTTGGAGCCACAATGACAATATATACCCTTGGGAAATAAACGAATTCTCGAAAGCAGTGAATGGATGCCGCCTTTTTTCTGAATGCCTCTAATTGCAGAACAATGCCGCAATTCTTATCGAAAAGCTCAGTCATCAGGATCGCGGAACAAAAATGAATGTCATGCGGTTCACTTTCGGATGCTTAAAGAAAGCTGTGCCTGAGAAAGAACTCTTTTATCACGTTTCAGCTAATGTTTCATCTACGGATAGCTATATAGTTCGCTTACTGCTGAACTATGGTCAGTTCTGGCAATTTAGGGTTGAGGTGAGGTCTAGATCTGATAGTGGACAACGAAGACTAGCTCAATGAAATCGCGACTCAACGCTCTTGGTCTACTATGTATCTCGTAACGAAGATCAGATACTTCAGTCAGATCGAGTCTCCCTTCAGCGCTGAACTCGCTCGTTTCTACGAAATGGGATAAAGATGAAAGCTATTAGAAAACGGTATCCTCGACATTTCCATCATCAAAATCAATACCTCAATAGCTTAGTAAAGTAGACTCTGCGTCTGCTCGCTTTTGAGATCTTTCCTTCAACGCATCGTTCAATTTCACATGCAAATCAGCTACTGTCTCATGAAATTTCATATCAGCTGCTCGAGTATCTTTGTGATAAGTCAGCTCTTGCAGTAAATAGTCATTCGTTCTTGTAAGTTCTATCACGCGCTTCGCTGAAGAAGCAGAGCGATTTTGCTTCGAAATCTGAAGTCGATGAGATAGCTGCTCGTAAGTGAATGTGATCCTCCCATTCCTTGCGATCTGATCGTCCAGAGCAGCAACATCACTCGCCTTGCCGAAAATTGGCCGTCGACGAAATGCAGAATGTATTGATGACAGTCGTCGCTTTACTCGAGAATCTTGAAAGGTGACATGCCGATTGTTCCTGATTGTTTCGATTCTCAGGGACGTAGTCTTTGACGTTGCGGTCTTTGGAACTTCGCCGTGAATTACTTCTCGCCGCTGTTCTTCTATCATCGGCGACGATCGACTTTGTGCCTCACTTTCGGTTCGTGTGTTGCCTGTTGTGACATCATAATCGAATATGTCTGATCTAAACACAATGTCTGACGAGAAATCAGCAGCGGACTGGAAATGATGACTTGAAAGCTCATTCATAGCTGCTTAAAGAAACACTTTTCCGCGAACCTTCCTGAATATAATAATCGGGCATCCTTCTGAACCCTGTAGGGGAGGAGCCTCTTTTTTGATGTTTCACAGAAAGTCTTTTCTGAATGTTCATGAAAATTCTACATAAGCTTCAGAATCGGATACAATAGAAGCCGGACTTGAATGTGATCGAATATTGTCACGATAAAAACCCTCCTCGAGTCAAATTCTTTTAATCTATTGATTTTGCAAAGTGTCATACGTTCACATTTCACCTGATAAATCAACATGATATCTACCAGCGTCTTGAAGGCTTGTTTCGCCTCCCTATTCTGTTACTATCTAGCCAGTGCATTCGTCGATGCTGTACCGACACTTCAAAGTGCTCATAAGCCTGCTGCTCTCCAGGTGAGAGACAATCAAGCACCTGATGTTGGTGTAAGTATATATGAACTAGCGTTCAAACCCGCTTTTTTTGACCATGATGCAGACAATCAATCAAGGCTCTTTGGCCTACACTCGTTCGACGCTTACCTTGACTGTTTTCACGGAACTCGACTGCAAAGGCGATCAGCTCGATGAAACTCTTCTTTATTCGCAGGATGTGGGGTTCGGGAAAGATAGCAATTGAGACAATGTAGAGAGTTTCAAATTCATTCAGATGTCTCGTTCATTAGAGGAACAAGAACAGCTGAATTTGAGTCACTTAGGTCAAGATGACGATCAAACCCAGGCTTGAAGCTGCGAAGGGTACATGATGAACTATCGGATGGAAACAGCTGCTGACTGTCATAACAATTCTAACGGAGAAGAAGCTGACTGTATCCGCTTGTGACATTATTAGGCGGATGCGAGGTATGAGCAGCAAGCCAGCAGAATACTAGTATCGAGGAAGCTTCAACTTTGTTTGTGTGTCTTGTGCTTCGAGCGAATAGCGCGTCTAGGGTCAAATGTCTCGCTAAAAGGCTGTCTTTTTGTAATGATGTATGATAGCAAGCTGAAATGAACATGCACTGATTCTTGATTTTGCGTTGTGTTTAGCTAGATAGAATTCTGTTCCTTCGATCATTATCAATCTGATCTAGCTTCTAGAAGGGCTCTATGTGAAGAACTCTATGAAAATGTTGAATTGATACTATAAAATTATGCTAAACACACTGCGTTTTCATAAAGACTGTATATTGCCTTTGTGCAGAGTATATAGCCGTCATTACTTATTATAAGCCTAGGGAATGAGAGCAATTTACTCAATAGACTTGAGCTAGTAGGCAGCGATACCTATACCTACAAGTAGATGCTAGAGTCAGAAATGAATGTCAGAGTCAGAAGTGAATGTCAGAGTCAGAAGTGAATGTCGAGTAAGAGCAAGAATGAAAAGTCGAATCATCGATGAAGACAAATAAGAAACGGATCGGTCCGGACTGCTGTATTGTCGAGAAGAGACGCAATTAGATTTAAAGCTGCATTGACCTACTTCGCAAGTTGCTTCTTCAAGTTCGACATGGCGGGATTCATCAGCACGTCGCAATCACATCCATCATACCCAGATCGCCCGTTGCGCTCGAACCTTGGGTTCAACGCAAGTGAAGAATCGAGATCCACGACAGAACACGAAAAGTCGGACCGACCCCGAAGAAAATGACTGGTCACTCAAGATGAGGAAATTCAAAAGAGGGAGCTTCGCAGCCAAAATTGGGCGAAGCGTCGCGAATGACTCAACGAATTATCCGCCTTGAACCCGCAACTCTCGAAAGCACTAGACATGAAAGAATGCATGCTGAAGGTGCAGGGAATGATCTTGGGAAAGCTCGCTGCCGAAGAGAATCATCTGAAGAGACTAGCAGAGACCTCAAACCGGTCAATCGCGAACTTTGACGATCGAGTTAGAGAGGTAGAAGAGATGATACGATCGATGCAGTATTGAGACGTCGATTGAGCTTCGAACTTGCGAATGAATGGTGAAAAATGAGGAGACTAGGAGTTTAGCTATGGCGGTAAACTTCCCGAATGAATGAGTGATTCAAATCTTTGGGCAAGACGTTGCGAGAACGTTGAAACTGCGTAGTCTCATCTCAGACGCTTCGTCCAAGTCTGATACTTAGAGCGATGGGTTCGAAGCAGTCGTCGTACTTACCCTCTTATGGGTGCTCAGAGCAAGTAGGGCAAGTGGATATATCCGCCGTTATCGTCCCCTGCTGCTGACGAAGACAGGGGAGAGAGAATCTGATGTACGACCGTATTACGAAGGAAGTAGCCGCGATATTTGAAGGTCGCGGTGGAAAACGGTTTTCATCTGGCAGTGGCCAATGATGTTTATGTTCTACTCGGTGTGTTTTTTCCTTGCGGGATTGACCTTGTACGTTTGTACGCCTCTTATACACGGCGCGCAATGAAGTGAGGGTGTAAATGTGAGTCAATGATGTTTCTTGTTTAACCTATTGATCGGAGAAGAGGCTGATTTTAATGGTCTCTCAAAGATAGCGGTCGTTTATCTAGCTGTTGTTGCGATCATCGGAAGCGCTTTCCTGGTTTGCGCGTTTTGAATTTATCATTACATTGATTTGAACAGTATTTCTTGAAACGAGATGATCCTGATATGACGACTGTGTGGAATCTACTCTAGCTCTGTATGTCATCAATTCACCAACGGCCTTGTGCCTTTCAGAGTGATTCCCTTTCATATGAAGACTCTTCTGTGATGTTTCTTTCGCACGTGATGCAGTTGAGATATATCATTGGTGGCAACTCTCTTCAGCATATGTTGTTGGTGAGATAAGGCGTCAATGCGGACGTTCATTGCAGAAATCTGTAGCTCGTCGTCGATGTAGATTTCTGACTCCCGAATTAAGAGTACAGTGTAAGTTCCGTCGATCATCACGGCTTGATAACACTCCTGTGAAGTTAACATGCGCAGCTCGATATCGAAAAGTCTTATCTTTTCTCTTATTTTCTTCTTCGCTACTCTCTCGATCTCGGATGAATCGAATGAATCGATCATAAGAAATGACGCATCTTTTCAGGAGTCTTCTTCACGAAATTTAAAGTTGATGCGAATCTTTGTGTTATCTGATCTCTTCTCAAGTTGAGTCTCAGGCTTCCGTGCTTTTTTCGTCGAGGGCAGATTTGCTGAAGTCTCGCCTCGATTTACGTCTTGTTCTGTTTGCTGGTTCATTTTCTCTTGATCAAGTTCTTCTTCCTTGAGTAATTCTTCTTGTTCGAGTCTTTGCTGATTCTGTAGTCTTTGTTGATCCTCTAGACTTTGATACTCTAGTCTTTCTCGCCCCTCTTGCTTCTGTCTTTCCCGCTCTTCTTGCTCCTGTCTTTCCCGCTCTTCTTGCTTCTGTCTTTCCCGCTCCTCTTGCTCCTGTATTTCCCGCTCTTCTTGCTCCTGTCTTTTTCGCTCCTCTTGCTCCTGTCTTTCCCGCTCTTCTTTCTTCAGTCTCTCTTTCTTTAATCTTTCCTGCTCTATCATTTTTTGCTTCTCTCGTAGTCTTTCTCGCTCTAATCTCTTCTTATTCGACCTCTCTTGTTCTTGCCTCTCTTGCTCTTGCCTCTCTTGCTCTAGCCTTTTAAGTATCTCCTGTTTTTGTCTTTTCTGCTCCTGCTTCAGCCTCTTCTGCTCTTGCTCTTGTCTTTCCAGCTTCTGCCTCTCCTGCTCTTGCTCCTGCCTTTCCAGCTTCAGCCTTTCCAGCTTCAGTCTTTTCAGCTTCAGCCTTTTCAGCTTCAGCCTTTTCAGCTTCAGCCTTTCCAGCTTCAGCCTTTTCAGCTTCAGCCTTTTCAGCTTCAGCCTCTTCAGCTTCTGCCTCTGCTGCTCTTGCTTCTGCCTCTTCAGGTTCTGCCTCTCCTGCTCTTGCTTCTGCCTTTTCAGCTCCTGCCTTTTCAGCTTCAGCCTCTTCAGCTCCAGCCTCTTCAGCTTCAGCCTTTTCAGCTTCAGCCTTTTCAGCTTCAGTCTTTTCAGCTTCAGCCTTTTCAGCTTCAGCCTTTTCAGCTTCAGCCTTTCCAGCTTCAGCCTTTTCAGCTTCAGCCTTTTCAGCTTCAGCCTCTTCAGCTTCAGCCTCTGCTGCTCTTGCTTCAGCCTCTTCAGCCTCTCTTGCTCCTGCCTCTGCTGCTCTTGCCTCTTCAGCTTCTGCCTCTGCTGCTCTTGCTCCCGCCTCTCCTGCGATATGTGTGTGTCTTGCGATCTGTTCATATCCTCGTCTGTGCGATCAGAAACTCGAGGGATCGAATCCAAGATCAAGAATATTGACCTCCCAAAGAATGCAAAGTAGACGGACTTCCGAACGAAAAAGGATGTAATCCCCTCGCCCTGTTTCTTCTCCTCGTTGTGTAGATGATTTACGAACAGAAACTCGTCATCCTCTACATAATTCTCTACGCGTGATAGCTCACACCTTCGTTTCTTTATCTCACCGACACCATCCGTGACTAGCAGAGGCTTCGATCTTTCGGATCTCGCTCTCGCAACCGTCGACTTTGAACATTGCTTTAGAGCGATAATCTCGAGGGACTCGAAACCTAACCGGTCAGCCAGGTCAGCAAAGTCGCGCAGCATCGTTTCATCTGTGTTGACCATCAGCCTCGCCAGGAGCTCTTTCCCTTTGAGCTCTCTAGGCATTTGAAGATAGTGACGCATGGCATAGGCATGCAACTGTCGATAGCCCAGGTTCACTCGATCCGCCAAGCTTGCCGAACTACACGTAAAGCTGAATTCCGTGACCTGAATGACAGCTCGATCTGCTCTTTGATTTGCGTCGCAAAACGCCTTTTCCAGCGCGATGAACACGATGTTCCGAGAAGATAGACTTACCAATCGTTTCACGCAATTGGCGCACGCTTCCAGGTATTTGACGTCCTCGAAGAAAGTAAACAGAGAAGGAATCAAACCGTCGACGGCTTGCAGTCTGCCCCATATTGCCACACGCTCTTGCTCGCTAAAAGCGTCGAATATTTCCCCTTCTAGCACTTGACCCCGTAAAACTTTGGCATTCAGCGTCGATAGTCGTGGTGCTTTCAGCTCCAGAGCTTTCACTGTGACTTGATTCATCTTTTGCATCGCGTTCTTGTCTCGCTGAAGTAGCGTCTCTCAGACCTCCTTGATGTGATTGAGGTAGCGCAGACTTTCCTATCGAAGAATAAGCAAATCAGAGCACTCGTCGAGTAATCTGCTCATCTCGTCACATTTAATGGCCATAATTGTGTGTAGTGTGCTATTCCTTCAATCCCCTCAAAGACCAGTGATATCCAACAGAGCATCGCAAGCCGCGATCAGCTCATCATGTCGGAAAAGCTGCCTCAGACATCGCTTCCCGTGCGCAGTCAGACGGTTTCACCATCGTCGTTCGAAGCTAAGATTGCGTTCAAAGTGATACTGACGTATCTTGCGATAGATCTCGCCGTCGGCTGACTTTTCTTCGTTCGAATACTCCTCGATCAGATATGTTTTCAGCTCACGGTCGATGTCTGTAAAAGATAGAGGTCAGAAGCGTTGATTTTGAGGAGAGTTCTATCGTACCTGCGAGGTAAAGATTCACTGTTCACCATTTATCTGCTGAAGAAAGAACTTCTTTTCCTGCCTGAATTCTGTGCCGTCCGTGCAGGCATTCCAGCTGATAGCCGGCCGGAAAAACTAGCTTCGGATATTCGCTCTTCGATTTAGTCAGCAATGCTCTCGCTGAGATTTCTGAAACCAGTATAGCAGCATCGAGGTGTTGCTGATCAACAACAGCACAGATGTGATTACGTATGTCAAGTCGACGACATTCTTTTCGAAATATCGATTTCAATCTCTCTACGTTCGTGTTATCGAGCTCCTCTGGCTCGTTCCATCGAAAATGCAGCCACTTGAGCCTGACGCGAGCCGTTTCTTTGTACTTGAGCTCTTTTTTCGCTTCGAGTCTTGACTCTTCGTCGTGCGCTTGAGTTCGTCACATTTCGAGAAGATTTACTTGGTGAAGGATGAAAAAGAGACAGGTACATTAGAGTGTCTTGCGACCTGGCAATGCTTGTACTTTGTATTGCGCGCCGTTTCTGGCAGACTTCAAAAAGTGCTGCCATCCTCCTCCCAGAAACTGTTTCTCTTCAATAATTTCCTGACCATTGCCAGTCTACTCATACATCGCATTGTTTTCGACGTTTCATTCTCTTCTCGACTGTATTTCCTACCCAACAATCACACCAAATTTCCAAACATTTTCTCATTTCCCACGAATATTCAGCATGAGTTCCCAACCCTCCAAGCGCGACACTCTGTTCAACATGAGGGATCTGAGAGGAGCCGAGCAGCCTATTTTGACTACAGAGCCCCGTGGCAATGTCACAGAACCGGAACGACATTTTCAGGACCACTCGATCCCTAAAAACAAAGGTCCAAAAAGAAAAAGATCTCTCTCTTCGCAGAGAAATGAAGTAGATACAAGGCTTGAGATTCGCGAATATAAGGGAATGAAAAACGAATCTCCGTGAAAAAGCTACAGGAAGGTCTTTCAGCTCAAGCTTGATCGTTTCATTACTGTTGTCGTTCGAAGAGAATCCCTTCGCAAACGTGTCGTCGTGAAAAGCTTTTCGAGGCCAGACTCTCACGAGAAGCTTCACATGTTACATCACATTCGGCACGACAACTTCGTTGCCGTTCTAGAATCTTTTAGTTTCGAGGAATTCTTCTATGTCATTCTCGAGCGTATGAACATCTCTCTTGTTCAGATCGTTGCTTCTTCTCTCTATTTCGACGAGCAAGAATTGACAGCCATACTCGGACAGATAGCTCTGATGAACGAGATGTCACGAAGAATGTGCTAATCGCAATAGATACTTGAGGGTCTTGCCTATCTTACCTCTCAGGGAATGAAGCACGGATCTCTCAGTTGCTCGAACATTCTTTTAAGCGCCGAAGGAGACGTCAAAATCAGTCGGTCTCAATCTCAGTTCACAGAAGACTTCGTTAACGTTACATGATAGCGAATCAAGAATGCTGTCGTCAGATCGCTTCGTCAGACGAGATCAGTATCAGAAATGTGAGAGCGCTCAGTAGAATCATGATGGAACTCATGCAGAAATGCATCAAAGACGACGAAGCTATCGATGTCGAGAATTTGAATCGTTGATCTTTCGACTTCGACGTCGTCGGATTTCTGTCGGCGACGACGTCTGCTTCTTCGATAAACGAGCTAATGAAGGTGAGCTGAAACCTAGCCGCTTCAATCAGAATCTAACATTTTCAGCATCGGCTGCTTCAGTGTGATTGACGGAAGGATTGACTCGAGTGAATGATGAACTGGGCTGAAGTCTTCGCGTGAAGACTTCACAAGCCAGTATAGAAGGTTCTTTCTAGGGTTTCGCAAATACCTTCGCATGTCAACCTAAAATTATAAAATCTCAGTTTCTGAACTTTTTGCGCCGGTTTAGTGTCAGTTGAAATTCAATTCGTTTCTCGAAACGAATTCTAAATATAGCGCATCATCGAAAATGGTGACAATTTGGCCCTGCTCTTATGGGCCACCATTTTCTGCTCCTTTCCTAATACTCTTGATGTCCTCCCTTCTTCTCAACTTTTGCTACGTTTGTTCTCACGATCAGTCCTATTCAATCTCAGTTTCACGTATTAAAAGGGTCTTGACGTCCCGATACATTGCTTTATTTTCTCCGAGTCTTTCTTCTTATCACTTCTTTGATCCGCTTCGATTTTCCATCTCTCCTCTGTAATACTGCTTCGACTTCGTATCCTCATGGATGTCACCCAGATATACGCTACTGCCGCGGGCGGCTTCTTCTTTGTCTTCATTATTGTTAACCTTCTTCCCCATACAGTGCGATTCCGGGAAAAGATCTCTCTTCTTACGTCCAAGCACCTTACTTACCCGTACTTTCTGAACCGCCATCGACTTTTGGGTCCGTGGAGTCGAACCGACGTCCTGGTTCAGCTGATCTACATCACAATCAATGTCTTCTGTCTTAGCTTTCGAGTTTCCACGATCTCTAAAGCTGGTCTCCAAGCCGGGAACCTATCGCTCGTCAACATGATTCCGCTCTTTGCAGGCACTCATCTTAGTTTTCTGGCTGACCTCCTCGGTTTTCCTTTGAATTCTTACCGACGCGTTCACCGTTCGGCGGGATTGATGGCGTTCGCGCTCATCCTCTTTCACGTACTCGTCGTCGTGGCCAACCGAACCACTTTCTCGTTGAAAGTACCAGAGCATCTATTTGGACTGATAGTTAGTCTTTGTTGCTGCTTCCACCGCCGTCCCTAACTAATCATACTCAGGCCGGATCATCGCTGTGTGTTCTTCTACTACTCTCGCATCCTCTCTTGCGCCGGCCGTCCTACGAAATCTTTCTTCGTACGCACCAAGCGTTGGCCGCGCTTTCTGCCTGTTCCACCTGGCGTCATCTGCCCTCCAAGTCGCTTTTCCCTCGCATGTACATCTATATCTCTGCTGCGCTGTTCCTTTCCACATCTGTTGTCCAATGCGCCAGTGTACTGTGGCGGAGCGGGACGTTCCGCCACGGTCGCGCCCGAGCCCTCATTAGCCACGCCTATGGCACTGTCAAGATTAGCATCAATCTTTCTCGACCACTGAAGGTCAAAGCTGGGCAATACATCAACCTATGGATTCCTTCCGTCAGCTTCTGGTCCTCCGTGCAGAGCCATCCTTTCGTGGTGACTTCTTGGGCACACGAGAAGCAGGATAGACTGGATCTTTTCGTCGAACCTCGTAAAGGACTGACACGGGAACTTCTGTATCGCGCCGAGACCGACGAGAACGGGGGCGCGGCTGGTTCTCGTTTGGTACTATTCAGTGGGCCTTATGGAATCAGTGCCCCTGTGGGCGAGTATGAAAGCGTTCTTCTGATAGCCGCTGGGTTCGGGATGGCTGCACACTTGCCGTATCTGAAACAGCTGATCCATGATTATAAGGCTCGCAAGGCTAGTACTCTTCGAATCCGTGTGGTTTGGCAAGTACAACACATCGGTAAGCATGAAGCGGGGTTGAGAATTCACTGATGAGAAACTTACAAGGGCAGAGACTGCTCTCGCAGTGGAGCCGCTGCTTAATAATGCCTTGGAAGGCGACAATCTGGATAAGGTGACGTTCATCGATGCTTTCGTTTGCTTCACTGACACGCAGAGTAGATTCTCTTCATCTCAATCTTTTCGACCTATTTGAAAAAGGACAAAGTGTCTTTTGGTCGACGTGGGACTGTTTACCGAGGATCCGCAGATTTGCAGGAGATTTTACAAACAGAGGTGAACATGAGGCATCCAGAGGATATCGAGGCCGCGCAAGGGGACGCTGGGGGTGCGCAAGAATTCAGCGAGAAGATGCAGAGTGGGAAGGAAAAGATGCTGGTGATGGGTAAGTACTATTCGCTCTTTGCGTATCAAGACTGACCGTGATTTAGTATCCGGGACCGATAAGCAGCGAGATGATCTACGAAGCCTTGTACGTGGCTATTTGGATGACCGGGTAAAATTGCTGGAATTGGAATATCAGCCTTCGGAGCGGTAGGATGTTGCGTACTATTTATCAGGATGGCAGAATTGAGTAGCAAGGGCTTGGGTTTTCGTTATTGCTCATGATGTAATATTTACAATAGAATCAAAGGAAATCGATCACATGTATCCGAAGATGAAATACGTATTGATTCAAAAATCATTCCTGTACGACCTTCATTAAATGTACAAGAGGGAGAAAAGGTAGAAGTGTCTAATACATTGATCTTAAGCCATGTAGTGTGTTTCTACAAGTGTCTTGATACATATGATGTCTCAAGACGTATAATATCTTCCTACATGTTCCTTAATACATATAGTGTCTCATGACATATGTCTCAAGACGTATAATGTCTTCCTACATGTGCCTTAATACATATAGTGTCTCGTGACATATGTCTCAAGACGTATGGTGTCTTATGACAAGTGTCTCCAGGCATATAGTGGCTCAAGACACACAGCGGTCCAAGACATAGTGTCCCAAGACATATAGTGTCTTACGAAAAGTGTCTTACGGCATGTTTGCTTCCTTCAAGGGTGAGTAAGCAATTCTAGTAAGTACGGTTTCTGCCGCTGTTTTTGGCGGTCCCCAAAACCTTAAAGTCACGTATAGGGCTGCGTCCCTGCCTCCAAAAAGCGAGGCACTAGCATTCAAAGTTGGCCCATAACTGCACTCGAAGAGTGCTCCCTTGACGAGTACTCTCTTTTATTTCTCCAAGGGTAGATCCCAAAAATGGAGGGAAATACTCACCAGAGGAGTACTCGCCAAGGGAGCACTCTTCGAGTGCAGTTATGGGCCAACTTTGAATGCTAGTGCCTCGCTTTTGGGAGGCAGGGACGCAGCCCTATACGTGACTTTAAGGTTTTGGGAACCGCCAAAAACAGCGGCAGAAACCGCCATTACTGCGTACTTACTAGAATTGCTTACTCACGAGAAGTCCCTACACACTTTGTGCTAGCCCCTCAAGCCTCTTTAATCCAAAAGATGATTTAAACTCCTATTAAGCTCTATATTACAGTAGATGGGTAGGCCAATCTTGCAATATTGATGTTACGCTTGTGATGTTCAGCAATAGATACATTGAAAGCCTCGATGATGCAAATCGATTGTAAGTCCTGCAAAAG
>JAABUY010004269.1_pt1 | contig 15124 bp, 12 predicted proteins | sample 5560271 | NCBI WGS metagenome assembly JAABUY01 (sample SAMN10711886, study PRJNA513374) | rock metagenome | isolation source: Antarctica rocks | place: Antarctica: Victoria Land, University Valley
ACTTGAATACTTGAGTTGAATCTTCTGACTCGACTCAATATCAATCTTAAGTCAGAGTTCAATTCAAGTTCTTGACTCAACTCGATAAGCAATTGAATATGACATCAAGAGAGTTAAATATAGAAAATTTTTCCGGTTTTTTGCTTTTGCATTACCTTTTTGCATTATCTTTTTGATAGAAAGTCATGACGGGAAAACATGAAGGCTGTTTGATAGAGAGTCATAAAGAAAAGTCATAAAGAAAAGTCATGAAGAGAAGTCATGAAGAAAAGTCATGAAGAAAAGTCATGAAGAGAAGTCATGAAGAAAAGCTATGATAGAGAGCTATGATAGAGAGCTATGATAGAGAGCTATGATAGAGAAACATGGTAGAAAAACATGAAGGTCGTTTGATAGAAAGTCATGAAGAAAAGTCATGAAGAAGAGTCATGAAGAGAAAACATGAAGAGAAAACATGAAGGCTATTTGATAGAAAGTCATGATAGAAAGTCATAATAGAATATCTATCTATCTATCTTCATGTCTTGACGAGTCGAGCCGAGAATTTCGAGTCGATACTTGATTTCAATTCTCTAACTCAATTCAATTACTCAAGTCGAATCTTCTAACTTAATTCAAATACTCAAGTCAAGAATTCTGACTTGAATCAAGTCTTGACGAGTCAAGAACTTGACTCGATCTCGATGACTCGACTCGACGTGATCAGTCTAATTTTTGTGAAATTTCTTCTTAAAAAATACTTTTTTTAACTTTTGTGAAATTTATTCTTAAAGATCACTTTCTTTAATAATACTCTTTCAACGAATATTTCTATAATGAGCACTTAATCATTAACTAGTTACTGATGAATGTTAAAGAATTGTGATTTTACGAAATTCAACATAATATACATAATATACAAGTATTGAAATTGAAAAATCAAGTTAGCTGAAATTGAATTATTAATCAAATTAACAATACTTTGAATTAACTTTTATATAAATAATCTTATAGTTGTCGCGAATAAATTTCTTAACTTTACAAGATTTTTTGAAAGATTAACGAATCATCGCAGCTTATAATGTAAGCAAAGACTTATGATGTAAATGATAATGAATCACTTTTGATGTACATTATGACTGAAAGTGTGAATCACGTCTTGTGACGTGAATAATGCTTAGTGAGATGAATAATGATTTATGATGTGCAAATAAACTGATCGCGTCAAGTCAAGTACTTGAGTTCAAGTCAAGTATTTGATCTGAAAAGTGTTGAGTTGAATTGAATTTTTTTTGAAAAAGTGTTGAATCAAGTTGAGAAGTTGAATTCAACAACTTGAATCAAACTGAGAAGCTTGACTCAACAACTTGATTTGAAAACTCGATTCAATTCGACAAGATATTAAATAAATGTAAATAGCTTGATTGAACAGTTTACATGATTTCTCTTCATGACTTTCTACCATGTTTTTCTGTCATGACTTTCTATCAAATGATCTTCATGTTTCTCTTTATGTTTCTCTTTATGTTTCTTTTTATGTTTCTTTTTATGTTTCTCTTTATGACTTTCTATCAAATGATTTTCATGTTTTTTCTTTATGACTTTCTATCAAAAAGATAATGCAAAAAGATAATGCAAAAGTCGAAAAAATTTCTATATTTAACTCTCTTGACATCAAGCTTGAGTTCTTGATGAGTTGAGTTGAATTGACTCAATTCTCAGTCGAGTCGAGTTGCATCAAGTTGAAAATATGCACAATTCAACTCAAGTTGAATTGAAAATGTGAGAAACTTGACTTTGAATCGAGTTGAATTCAAAATATCAACTCGAAACTCAACTTGATGATCAGTCTATGTGCAAAAAGAAAGATAATCACAACATCATTGTATCAACGTTGTTAGAAATTGAATCTAATATAAATTAAATTACTTAACAACTCAATTACAATTAACAGACGTTCGCTTTTGAATAAGAAACATTTCACTTCACGTTTACAGTGAAGAATCAACATGAGATTTGAATCAACGTATGTTTTAAAATAACAACAAAACTTTACAATATTTGCAACTAACAATGCTGTCAAAGAGAAAGACAATCACAACATTATTGTATCAGCATTGTTAGAAATTGAACCTAATATAAACTAAATCACTCAACAACTGTATGAACAATAATTGATGTAAATTCAAGTGATTCAGAAGTGAAGCAGATGAAGCATTCAAAAATAAAGTTGAAAGATGAGTAAAAGAAACAAGTAAAGTTATGACTTATTAAACAACAGTGTTTCAGATTACAGCAGTCAATAGTATTACAGATTCTCACAAGTTATACTTGATAATGAAATGTGTCTTATCAAGAACTCAACAATCTCACATTCATCTTTTAGAATTATTTATTCAGAAGCTTGTGCACAATCTTTTATGAATCTTGCAGATTTAAACTTGCATTTTCGAATCAATGCTTCTGATGAGAAACTTCAAAGAGCAGATGTCTGATATCTTCTTTTTCTTTCTTCTATTGTTGATGATAATTTGCACTATGAGAACTATTTATTTGCATCATGAAAGTCTATTGAGATGAGCAGTGTGCAGAACTCAATAACTTGAATCAGAATTTATGTCTTGTTCAAGACATCATTTAAATTATCAACATTGAACTTAACAGTTAAAAGATGATTTGATTTTAAATGATGAAGAGTTTAAAATGAAGTCTATTCAAACTTTACATTCAAAGACTTTATATTGATTGAATGCAAATATCTTTTAAAACAAAATCTTTTGACTCATTTTAATATTATCAACATCTTTAATGATTTTCATCTTTCACATAAACTGATCATCAAGTTGAGTTTCAAGTTAACATTTTAAATTCAAATTGATATTGAGTCAAGTTGCTTACATTTTCAACTCAATTTGAGTCAAATTGCTCATATTTTCAATTTAACATGACTCAACTCAACTGAGAATTGAATTAATTTCACTCAACTTGTCAAGAACTTAAGCTTGACATCAAGAAAGTTAAATATAGAAATTTTTCCGGTTTTTTGCTTTTGCATTATCTTTTTGCATTATCTTTTTGATAGAAAGTCATGAAGAAAAACATGATGAAGAACATAAAGAAAAACATGAAGAGAAACATAAATAATAATAATAATAAATTTATACACACTTGTGACATTGATTAAATTGACTCATGAGAAACTTTATGTTATGTGTGTTAAGTGAACAAAACTCTCTGAGATAGAAAATCACTTGCTATTTATATGACTGCTTCACGCAGTCAAAATAATAAGATTAAGACTATGTATCAAATTTGTTCATGTTGATTGCATGTTAGAGAATGAGTGTTTTAATCACTTTAAATTGCTTCAGAAGCTTCGTTTTCATCATCATTCTTGCTGCTGCTTTAAGATCTTTCGTGATCATGATGATTATTCAATAATTCAAGAAGTTAACATTACATAGCATTCTTAATCGCAGATGCGTTCAATTCAAGCAGAGCATAAGTACATGCTTCGCTGTTTGATGACTTTGTTTGCAGTTACATCGCAAGCTATTCATGTTCAATACGTTTCTTAAGTGCAGATAAATGTTAAAATCTATGCGTTTAATTCTGATGTAAATTACAAGAATGCTTTTAATCTTCTGAAAATCATCATGCATCTTTATCATCTTGTTGAATAAATGAAATCTTTATGCTAAAATTGTATTGATGTCTGCGATGCATTTCTTAGACTGATCGCGTCAAGTCGAGTCGAGTTGAAATTTTTTTGAAAAAGTGTCGAGTTGAGTTGAGAAGTTGAATTCGAGAACTCGAATCGAGTTGAGAAGCTTGATTCAACAATTCGACTCGAAAACTCGACTTGACTCGACAAGATATTAGATAGATGTAAATAGCTTGATCGAACAGTCTACATGATTTCTCTTCATGACTTTCTATCATGTTTTCTCGTCATGACTTTCTATCAAAGTCAAACGACCTTCATGTTTCTCTTCATGTTTCTCGTCATGTTTCTCTTCATGTTTCTCTTCATGTTTTTCTTCATGATTTTCCGTCATGACTTTCTATCAAACCTCTCTATCAAACAACCTTCATGATTCTTCGTCATGGCTTCTCTCTATAGCTTTTCTTCATGACTTTTCTTCATAACTTCTCTTCATAGCTTCTCTTCATGACTTCTCTTCATGACTTCTCTTCATGACTTTCTATCATATAGTCTTCATGTTTCCCGTCATGACTTTCTATCAAAAAAATAATGCAAAAAGGTAATGCAAAAGCAAAAAACCGGAAAAATTTCTATATTTAGCTCTCTTGACGCCAAGCTCGAGTTCTTGACGAGTCGAGTCGAATTGACTCAATTTTCAGTCGAGTCGAGTCGCGTCGAGTTGAAAATATGAGCAACCCGACTCGAATCGAGTTGAAAATGTGAGTAACTCGACTCGATATCAATTCGAGTTCAAAATGTCAACTCGAAACTCGACTTGATGATCAGTCTAGCATTTCTTGTATTTTTCTCATCATTACTTTCATTGATCTTTGTGATATAACGCTATTGCGATGTTATTACTTATTGAAATCATCGTAGAAGAGTTGAATCATCTGCATTTAAACTACATTCTTGCATCTTTTTAAATAAATGTGTTCAGAAGCATTACTTTCTTAATGACAGAAAAGTGAAAGATGAAGCGATTAATTTTCATCAGTCAAATGCATATGAATTTACATGTTTATTTAATCTCTTGCGTTCTGTCGTTGACTTGACTGCATAATGTGACTTTATTCTACAGCATGTTTAGATGAACATGCAGCAAACTTATATACATTTCAATCTTTAACGTTTCAATGCTTATTTTTTTGAATGCTTCTGCAACATGATGTAGAATCTGATTCTACAGAATTTCTAGTCTGCATTTCTTGTCTGACAGTTTTTTCTCTTTGTCACGCTGATGTCAGACTGATGCTTTGAATGCAATTTCTGATTTTATTACAGCTGAATACATTTGCTTCGCTTTTGTGAAGATTGTCTTTCATGTAAAGACTTTTAAATGACTAAGCGTAAACATTCTTATGACGTGACTTACTTCTATCTGTTGAAGATGCGTATCTTATTGCAGTTTCATGTTCAGTTGAATTTCTAGAACTTGCACGTCTGACTTCAACTTAATCACTGAGCTTTCTATTTGTATGCTAATCATCATGTCAAATTTTCTCGATTTTCTAGTGAAATGTATAAGCTCATATTTTTCTGATGCAAACATTACGTCATGAGTTTAAGCTCACTTTGCGCAGATGTCATGTATCTTGCTCAGTGTTTTACAAATTTCTTCAATGAATCTGTCATAAATTAGAATGTTAATGTCATTTACAAAGTTGAGCACTTCAATTTTAATTTTCAATGCTTTGCATTTTTCAATTAAACTTATGTTGAAAAATAGAAAGAGAATTAATGAAATGAGAAATTCTTGAAATATGTCTGCATTAATCTTGCACATAGTGCTTGTTTACTTATTGAATATCAGCAATGTCTCTTAATTCTTTAGAAAGCTGCATGTTCATTCAACTATGTAGCTTAACATTCTTTTCATTTTCAGCATATGCAGCAGTCTGATGTGCAAGACTTGATCAAATGCTTTAATGATATTTAAACTTAGCATGAAGATCACGTACTTAATTTTGCAATCTCACATGATGTGAACTTAATCTACTAGTAGATTTAATGTTGAGATCATTGATTACTTGCATCTTACTCTTATTTGAGCATTTAAAAGCATGTGATGAATCTCAGTTATATTATTTAATCTTTTGATCATAATTGACTTTAAAGCTTTATTCATGATATCAAGCAAAGCAATGAGTTGATATGTCTTTGAGTCAATATAATCACTTTTCTTTGATTTGCATAACACTATTGTTTGAGTCTTTTTGAACTGCTTCAAGTCATATTTATGTATCATGCACATGTTGAATAAACTCATCAGCACTGAGATTAGTTTTGTGAGATTTGCTTGAAGTGCTATGTTTGAAATTCTAGAAACATTTGATGCTTTGTTCACTTTTACTCATTTAATTACTCACTTCATCTCATTTTCTGAAATGCGTGAATTTAATGATACTATCAAAGATATGAATGAATCTGAAATGTTGTTAACGTCTGCTTATGAGAATGAAGAGAAGAATTTCCCTTGCAGCATCTCAATTTTTTCTTCAAATGTTGTTATCATATGATCAGTATCATCTTATTTCAGCGATGAAAACTGAGAAAGCTTTTTAGATAGCTGACTTTCGATTCTAACTCATTTTTCAAAGCATCATATTGATTTCAATGCATCACTTAACTTATGCATCTGTAATTTAAAGTGTATGCATTTTATTTGTCTGATGATCTTGTTTTTATGATTATTATGTTTCAGATATTCATTTCATGTTTCTAATGTGTTTTATGCTTTTTATATGATTCGCAGTCATCTTGATTTCATTACTACTTCAAAGCAGCTCTGATTTCAGAAGTTTCTTACTTAATTTGATGATTTTGCTCAGAAAGTAAACTTTTCAATGATTTCTTGTAATACTCTGATGATTTTTGTCACTCTGTCATTCATCTCAGCTTTGCTGTTCAAAGAACAATCTGATAAAAGATGTATTTGCAGATAAGCATTCAATGCTTCTGTGTTAATTTCTTTTCAGAGTCAATGAGTTGAAGACTGCACTGAGATTGTTTGTAAATTTAACTCTGTGACAATCGAAAAATGATCTGATCTCTGATGTAAATCTGTTTATACTTTGCATTTGCATGTCATAGACTGTATTTTCTCGCTGCTAAAGATTAAATCTATCATCATAAACTAATTGTGAGTCTTGCAAATGATTGTGCCTGATTTCAGCAGTAGTTTCAGTTTTGCATTTGTAATAATGTTTAATAAAATATCAATCATCATATGTTGAATGAAGAATCTTCGTTCTTTTCAGTATGAATGATGTAGATTGAAATCTTTTACAACTAGTTGTTTGCAATCATTCTTGAGTAGTTCATTCAAGCGAGAGATAGTTAAGAGTTTCTCTGTAAATGTGATGAATAATGAGCTTGAGTTGTAAACATTTAAAAGTCTTAATGCTTTCTGCATTTCATCATCTGTGTTAAACTGATCATCAAGTCGAGTTTTCATATCTACATTCTGACTCGACTCAAGTACTCAGATCGAACATCTCGATTCAACTTGAATACTCAGATTGAACATCTTGACTCGACTCAATATCAATCTCAAGATGAGTCAGAACTCGCTGACTTGACTTGACTCGTCAAGCAATCGAATATGACGTCAAGAGAGTTAAATATAGAAATTTTTCCGGTTTTTCATCTTTGCATTATCTTTTTGCATTATCTTTTTGATAGAAAGTCATAAAGAGAAACATGAAGAGAAACATGAAGAGAAACATGAAAATCATTTGGTAGAAAGCTTTGATAGAGAACTATGTTAGAAAGCTATAATAAAGAGTCATGATGAGAAACTATAAAGATTGTTTGATAGAGAGTCATGAAGAAAAGTCATGAAGAAAAGTCATGAAGAGAAGTCATGAAAAGAAGTCATGAAGAGAAGCTATGATAGAGAAACATGGTAGAAAGTTATGAAGAAGAGTCATGAAGAAGAGTCATGAAGAGAAGTCATGAAGAAAAGTCATGAAGAAAAGCTATGATAGAAAAACATGAAGGCTATTTGATAGAGAGTCATGATAGAAAGTCATAATAGAAAGTGATAATAAAATATCTATCTATTTATCTTGATGTCTTGATGAATTGAATCGAGAATTTCGAGTCAATACTTGATTTCAACTCTCTGACTCAACTTAAATACTTAAGTTGAACATCTTGACTTGACTCAAATACTCAAGTCAAGAATTCTGACTTAAATCAAGTCTTGACGAGTTGAAAACTTGACTCGATCTTGATGATTTGACTTGACGTGATCACTTTAATCTGTGTTGCAAGTTAATATTTTGATTAAGCAGATGTCTGACTCAGCTGTTTCTACTGTTCATTGATTGAATCTTAAGCATTTATTAACATATATGCATGTTTTTGACTGAGATGATGAGTTTTTCATTAAATGAAAGAAGTTGTTAACTGAGCTGAATGATTGCAAGTCATTAATTTTGCGCTTTTGCTTCTGTATGATTTATCGAAAATATGTTGCATACGTTGCATGCAACATACATAAGACATGATCTTTATGCTGATTTTTCTCTTAAACTTAAGAAATCACTCAGAGAGTTTTTCTCGTAGCAGATTCACAGTTCAAGATAAGCAAGATCTTTCGCTGCTTAAATTTCAACAGTTTACTTCTTAAACATGAGTTGCAGATGTTTTGTCAATGATATGCATGTATATCACAATCAATTTCTTCTTTAATCACATTGATATACACTACTGTTCTTTCAAGCTATACAGATGATGTCTTTGACTAGAGATTGATTTTATCATCAAGACATTCAAGAGTCAGAGTTCAGTGAAGAAGTAAGATTCTTAAGATCAACAGTCATCATCATTGTATATCATGTTTCACAGATGCTTGCTTCGCTTGTAAAGTGTGCAACTCATCTGTTTCATGTTATCTGTAAAGATCTTTCTCATGCAGATTAATCATGTTTTGCAAAAATGTTCATCTGCTACACTTTTAATCAGACAGCGTAGTTCAATCAATTCTTTACTAATTCGCTTATGTTTCTCTTCTCTTAACGAAGTTTTTTCATCAGCATATTATTTATGTATAGAATGTTTATATCTAAACATTTGTTAAATGATATTAATAAAATTCTTGAGTTTGCTTATGTTGAATTTAATAAAACTCATGAGTTACTTATGTTGTAGTAACAGACATGCAGTCTTAATAAGATTTATATGTAGTTAGCACGTAAATTTAAAAAATGTTCGTGATTCAAGTTCTTTCTGCTAATCATTCTCAACAGATCAAATGCAAGAATGTTTTGTTTCAGTTTTCATCATCATGAACATAATGACAAGATACTGAATTGAATGATTTTCATAAGCGATTTTTCTCGTAGTTCTGCATTCTATTTAACTTTCTCATTTGCATGCAGATTGCTTTTGTAGCATGCAAATTAAGATTATTGAAATTTGCAAGATCATGAAAACTCTGCACATGATCAACGCACAGCGCTTCATCATCAAGCAGCATTTTAATATTATTCAAACTTTTGATAATCTTTAGACTCTACTATAGCTAAACAGTAGATTCGTAATCAGCATTGCGTACAGATGAGTTTCATCACTAATTAAGAGAATCATAAAGAGAATCATGAAAATTATTTGATAGAAAATTATAATGAGAAACATAGAAAGAAACATGAAGAGAAACATGAAGAAAAACATGAAGAGAAACATGAAAAGAAACATGAAGATTGTTTAATAAAGAAACATAAAGAGAAACATAAAGAAAAACATGAAAATCATTTGATAGAGAGTCATGATGAGAAAACATGAAGATCATTTGACTTTGATAGAAAGTCATGACGGAAAAACATGATAGAAAGTCATGAAGAAAAATTATGTAGACTGTTTGATTAAACTATTTACATTTATCTAATATCTTGTTGAATTGAGTTGAATTTTCGAATTGAATTGTCAAGTCAAGCTTTTCAACTCAATTCAAGTTCTTGAATTCAACTTCTCAACTTACTTAGTTCATAGTCAATGATATTTTTGACATTCGCTTGAAACTCATGAATGTCATATGATCTGTAAAAATGATAGTAATCAACTTTTGAACTTACAAATCGCGAATCGTCTTCATCTTTTCATCAATGAACTCATAATGATGCATTGTGTGAATTCATGACATATGAGAAAGCTATGAAATCAATTATTTAATGTTCATCTGTATTTATCATGTAACTCATAAGCATTTCAATTGAGTTAACACAATAAAATTCAATCTCAGCATTTTGATTTTTCGTGATTCATATAAACTTAAGATGAGACTGTGATTTGTACTCAACAGCGAAGAAAGATCAGTAAGTAAATGAGTTAAACTTGATGTATGATAAAAAGCATGAATGTTGCATAACTTCTGAAAGATGAGACTGAGAACTCTTGAAACTATTTTATGAATAATCATAATAAAAGTCAGACATGAACGTAATGATTAACAAAAGTATAAGAAAAAGCTTTTTGATTAAAAGATAAATTGACGTCGACAGCAATGATGAATTTATTGCTTCTCAGTTTGTAATTCAATTTCTTTGAAAAAAAAGAAATATTAACAAAGTCAATTCATGTAACTTCTTCATCAACATTGTTTAAAGTAAATAGTTGCTTGTAAGTATAAATCACTTTCTGATAAACTGATCGCGTCAAGTTGAGTACTCGAGTTCGAGTCAAGTACTCAACTCGAAAAGTGTCAAGTCGAATTGAAAGATTTTTGAATTCGAGTCGCGTCGAATTGAAAAGTTGAACTCGAGAACTTGAGTCGAATTGAAAAGCTGAACTCAACAACTCGACTTAACAATTCGACTCGACTCGACAAGAAGTAGATAGATAGATGTAAATAGCTTGATTGAACAGTCTTCATGATTTTTCATCATGACTTTCTATCAAACCTTTCTATCAAACCTCTCTATCAAACAGTCTTCATGATTCTTCGTCATGACTTTCTATCAATCAATCTTCATGTTTTCTCTTCATAACTCTCTATCATGACTTTCTATCATGACTTTCTATCATGAATTTCTATCATGACTCTCTATCAAACGATCTTCATGTTTCTCTTTATATTTCTCTTCATGTTTTCCTTCATGTTTCCCTTCATGTTTCCCTTCATGTTTCTCTTTATGTTTCTCTTTATGTTTTTCTTTATGTTTCTTTTTATGACTTTCTATCAAACGATCTTCATGTTTTCCCTTCATGACTCTCTATCAAAAAGGTAATGCAAAAAGATAATGCAAAAGTCGGAAAAATTTCTATATTTAGTTCTCTTGACGTCAAGCTTGAGTTCTTGACGAGTCGAGTTGAGTTGACTCAATTCTCAGTCGAATCGAGTCGCGTCAAGTTGAAAATATGCGCAATTCGACTCAAATCGAGTTGAAAATGTGAGCAACTTGACGATTAATCTACTTTCTGATCTGTAAGATTTAATGATGTGCGTTCTTTTTCTATGATCTTTCACGCAAATTCGAGAATAGCTGAGAGCATGAACATGTTGTAAAAGTCAATAAATATGAAATGATTCTTGAGTTGTTCTCAATATGAGAAAAACTGAACTCACTTCGATTTTTTAGAGTCTTTTCTCAAGAAGTCAAGCTGACAACTGACGTTCGTGATTGAAATGTTTGTTGCAACATCAGCGTGTATGATGAATGTGATGCTTGTGCATAAGAGATAGATGCTTGCATCATTGACGTGTGAGACGAAGATGTTATCTGTAATGATTACAAAGAAAGAAACTGATAAGCATGCTGCTTGTTAACTGCTAATCTGATGCTTTCAGATCTGAAGATGCTATCTGAATGACTTTGTTGATCATTATTCATAGCGCAAATCAGAAAGCTGTCAAAATGACTTGATTTATGATTTGAAAAAGATAAAAGCTCTGTAAGTCACTTGTTGATTGTATTTGACAGTAAAGAGAATAGGTTTCGTCTTTTGAAGACTGTCTGTTTATCATTCGTATTGTCAAAAAAATCAAACTGCAATGCTTTTCTTTTCAATGATTGAGTTGACTGAGAACATTTGATTTCAATGCTTGACATGATGAAACAGAAAAGATTAAGAACAGAAAGATTTATCAAAGATATGAAGCAGCGTTAATGCTGAGATAATTACTATCTATAGTGAGTCATGTTTTAGTGACTGCAAACAGAAAGCTAAGAGCGCACTAAAGTCATTGAGATGTAAACTAATGTATTAAATTAATCTTGCACATGAACTTGTCTTGCTCTTTTGTTGACTAGCGTTTTCAGCACTGAAAAGACTGTTGTCAATTTCTTTGAATTTAGACAATATTTATGACATAAATGTTTCTGCTGAAAATTCTTGTGACATAATAATTTTCACTTCATTGAATTTCAGAGACACAAAAGTTCTTACGAATTAAAAAAGCATTTAGTCTGCTTATTAAAAATGTGCTAGAGATTGAATCACTCTCAAGTAAACTTCTCAACATCTGCGTTCTTCACGTTTATAATTTCATGTCAACAAACTCACAGATGATAGATTGAGACGATTGATTTCTGTGATTCATGCTGATCATAAATTCTAAGAACGTTGACTTCAAAGCATTTCTTGTAAGCATTATTTATCTTCTGTGATCACTCTCTCTTAATCATTTAGCTTAGATTTCAACTAAACTTTTAGCGAATGATAATGTACTTATCTCAACAGTAGTTAGAACTGCAAAATTCTTTAATCAAGACTTCATTTTCTTTCATTCTTGCATCTGATTACTAGTTCATTCTAGTGAATTCTGTAGAATGTAATCATGTTCAACTCATGATTGATAAAGATATTATTCTTCGCGATCAATATTTAGAACAAAGACGTGTACAAAGAAGCTGTAACTCATGATTTTATTTAAGTTTTCATCATGCTTGATCATCTCAACATTGACTAAACTGACATTTAAAATCATACAAGTCAAGACTTTGTCATTGAAAGCTGCTTGCTTTGTTATGACAACTAAAGTACTGAGATCAGTTGAGAGTATCATCTTGATAATGAACATGATTGAAAGATCATTTAAAGTTCTCAATTGTCATCTTAAGACAGCATGCATAGCATCAACGTCTTTGAAAGTAATGAGAAGAAGCATAAGTGTTAAAGTCAGTTTGCAGAAGTTTCATAAATGTGTCTTAGCAAGAAACGTAGATGAAAGTGAAACATAGTCTGAGCACATTATTAATGAGCAATAAGCATAAAAGCAGAATTAATCATAAATGTTTTGATAAATATAAATATTAACAAAGTATAAAGTGAGAAAATGTTGATCTTGCAGAAACGTTGATAATTGTTACGAGCGTGCATTTCGAGTTAGTTTAACATAAATCATGTTAAACTATTATAAACTAGTATAAAGCTGATGTTGACACGCTAACAATTTAACGTGCCTTCATGAGTAAAACTTATGACGTGTTTCATCTTTCTTCTTCTTTAGCTTTGAACTTCTAGTTAAAATACACTCATATGATTCGCTCTATGCAGACTCATAACATTAGTTCAAAGCTCATTAATCTTGCTATCAACATGTAGATGATACAAAAACAAGTTACTCAATTAACTCAATTTCGAAGTTGAAATTAAAAGTTTTAGCTTCAGTCAGAATCAGAAGTCAAACTCAGAAATTTCAACAGTAAAATCAGAACTCAAAACCAGAAATTTTAATAAAGTTAAAATCAGAATAGAAAAACATGAATGCATTAATCTTGACTAACTTTTTACTGAACTCATCATCAGAATTGAAATCAGAAATTTCAGCAGAACTTGAACTCAAAAAGTTTAATCGAAACCAGAAATTTCAACAGTAACATCAGACTTTCTTGATCAGCAATTTTCTATTTACATAATGATTAAAAACTCAGAATCAGCAAGCACTGAATCAATGAGCATTGCTCACTATGAACTTTGAAATGTTAAAAGAGAATTACTTTTATCACAGAATTGAACAGCATCAGAAAAAAACTTGAATGCATCATTGAATACAGAATAAGAAGAGAACATGAACGCATTGTTTTTTAATCATAAAATGATTAAAATCAGCATTAATACTGAATTGAATGTTTGAATAAACATTTATGAAATCAACGATATCATTGTCTTTATTAAGTACATGTGTTAATAGCATGACATCGAAATAAAGATTTACAATGACATGATTCAGATGTTAGAAAATGTCAACGAAATAAACATCATGTTAAAAGAACAGTTAAGAATTCAGCAGACTAGTCTGCAGAAAGAAATAAAAGACAGAAACATAATTATACATTATTTAGAAATTATTTTGAGTTAACAAAGTTCTTCTGTTTCAGAAGATTTAATTTCAAAGTTAATTCAGTTATTGAACTCATCTTTGTTTGAAGATTCATTGCAAGATGTAAACAATTGACTATTATGAATGCAAAATAAGCTGAAGATCAACAAGAATTACTTTTCGAATAAAAGAATTGAAAATTGTTTACATAGAAAGTTGAGTCAATGAAGCTGCAATCAAGCACATAGCATCGTGAATAAAAAACATATCATTGAACTTATTTCTAAAAGTTGAAGAAGTACTATTGATCATTAATAAGATGTATGATGATCTCAATTATCATCACACAGCACAACGACAGTACTTAAAGCTGTATCAGAACAAGATCTTCTTTCATGAATTTTGAATGAAATTTCAAAGATTCAGCGCAAAACTATAATATAATAACAAGATTTTACTAAATAATTTTCAGCATAAAATCAGCTCAGATCTTCAATGAACAACGCTCAATGAATGAATTATAAGTTTGAATGAGTTTGTTAACATCTGCATGTAGATCAATGTTAAATTGACTGAATTGAATGCTCAATCAATTATCAAAGCATCAATGATTTCAGCTGCTCACTCTGTTGCTAGCACTTTGTCTGCTTGACTTACGTCATTAATCTCTGCATGAAAGAAACTCAGAATGTTGAATCTTAATTTCAGCAAGAAAAAGTTATTGAAGAAAAAACTTTGCTTCAAATGCAAGAAGACAGAACATAAAGCATATGAATGTCTTGAAATGACTTAAGTGCATAAGATTGCTGCAAATTCAAAAAGTAATCTGCTTTCATTAAAGTAATGACTGAAAGCAATATATTCATATTCTGTTTCATCAGCATGTCTGATGATTTATTTGATTTCAAGTCATTCATTATTGATGTCATCTTGAGTAGTTTAGAAAAGATATTTAGATTTTTTGCTTTGATAAATACTAAAGTTATTGACATAACTTTTATTGATGAATCTTTGATGTCAAAACTATGTAAATACTTTAATATTTAATTAATATTGTTGTTGAAATCAAAGTTGATTCAATCATATGATGAAATCTTTGATTGAAAGTTGATTATATATGCTCTGTATACATTAATTATGATATAAGAACATAAGAATGAAACAATGTTTTT
>JAABUY010004271.1_pt1 | contig 15122 bp, 25 predicted proteins | sample 5560271 | NCBI WGS metagenome assembly JAABUY01 (sample SAMN10711886, study PRJNA513374) | rock metagenome | isolation source: Antarctica rocks | place: Antarctica: Victoria Land, University Valley
TCACAGGCACGCCCCAGCAAGCGTACACCGCCTCGTGCCCAGCATCTGCAGGGCCGCCGCACGCCTGCCACGGGCTGTGCTGCCGCGCGCCGCCGCACAGCGCTGCATGCGCAGCCAAGCCGCGCGCAAGGGTGGGGCAAACCTGACAGAATACACTACGCCTGAATCTAAGCAGCGCCGCAGGCATATGGTATCATCTGGTGCTGGTCTGCGACGTCCCCAAGCTGGGCCTGGCGCGCACACGGATGGGAAACCCTGCATTACACCTTATTGTTAAACACCAACAGCGCCGCAGGTATGTGGTACCACCTGGCGCTGTTCTGTGACGACCGCGAGCTGGGCCTGGCGTACACGGCGGTCGCCAGCGCAACCTCGCTGGCCGGGCTGGTGGGCGCGCCGCTCGCGGCAGGCCTGCTGCTGCTGGACGGCGCGTGCGGCCTGCGCGGCTGGCAGTGGCTTTTCTTGGTGCGCGCAGCGCGCTGCAGTGAAGTAGCACTAGATTAGCAGATAGTTTAGAGCTGCAGGGCTGCCAGCCTGGCTGCGCTGCGTGGCGGCGTCTGGCACCGGACCTTGCATGGACGTGTGTGGTGTGGGGACCTGGTGCATGTGGGTGCTGAGCCGCATTCCCTTTTAAAGCGAGCGGTGTGATGCACTAGGTGCGGTGGCGTGCGATGCATTGACATTCGGCACGTCGCCTGTGCAAACGCTCGGTGGCCTGATGCGCTAGGTCAGAGAAAGGTTTGGCTCTAATGACCTGCGCACCTGCGTCGCTCATGCTGCACCCCCATGCATGAAGTGGTCGGCCGCAGCGGACAGCGCGCAGGCTGCGGCGCTCTGCCCCCAGTGCATCACGTATTCTGCTGCGGATCCCAGTATGTGTGTAGGGTAACAGGCCCACCCGCGGCACGCGGCGCGCGCGGCAGGTGGAGAGCGCGCCGGCGGTGGCGCTGGGCCTGGTGGTGCGCTGGCGCCTGGCGCGCTCGCCGCAGGCGGCCGCCTTCCTGCGCCCGGCCGAGCGCGCCTGGCTCCTCGCACGGTGCGCCAGCGCGTTTTCAACCTCGGGAAGCCAGGTCACCGCTCACAACCGGGGCCACGCCCGGGCATGCTGGAGTAGGTCGCCAGCAGCGCTCCGACGCCCAGAGCAGCTCCGGCACCGTCCGCGTGCGCGGCAGGGTATGCGGGCCTGGAGCGTGGGCGCCAGGCAGTCTGAGACTGATTTGCTGTGACCTTACAGAGGCTGGCCGGCGGCACGCCCCGACATCTCAGGGTACGAGATGCCACACGAGAGCAGCCCGGGGGGCGCGCGCTCGCGCGCGCAGGAAAGCGCCGCGGGAGGCTGCTCCGGCGGCGCTGGGCGCGGCTGCCAGCGATGGCAGCATTTGGGCGCCGCTCCTGACCGTGCTCGCCAGCCCGCACATCTGGTGCGCCCACGCCCGCGGCCGCCGTGCTGGCGCTGCGGGGCGCAGCCCGGCGCTGGCACGTGAGGCAGCGGCATGTAGCCGCATCAAGCGCGAGCACTGTCGCGCACGGCCCAGCGAGTGCGCGCGTGCCGCGCAGGTGCCTGGCGGCCATCTGGAGCCTGGTGTGCATGGGCATGGACGGCATCGGTGCGCCCTGGAGGCCGCCCGTGAGCTCTGCCTGTCGTGCAGCGCTCGCCTTGTCTCCTTGCCGAGCGGCATTGGCGCGGGCACCATAGGCGTCGCTGCGCGCCGCCTGCAAACGCCGCTGCACATGCGTGCTGTGTGGATGCAGCACATGCGTGTTGTGTGAATGTAGCCAGGAAAACACATAACACGTTCTGCCACGCTGAGGCGCCGTTGGGGCGCAGTCTTCTGGGCGCCGCTGCTGGTGCGCGCCATCCTGGACGAGGACGCTGCCGATGATGCACCCGGCGCGCCCCTACACTGCGCCTTTTCCATGCATCAAGCAGTGCGGTGTGGCAGGTTACACTGCATATGGGAGTGAGCTGGCTGCACGGCGTGCTGGTCAGACCATGTGCTGGGTCACCACCTTGGAGCCTGCTGCACGGCTGCGCGCCCCTGCGCCCCTGCATGAGGCGAACGAAGTTGCTGCATTGCCATAAAGCTTGGTGCAAGCTCGGCGTGGCTGCCCAGGCGCGGGCGCCGGCGGCGCGCTGGGCGACGCGGAGAGCGAGCGGCAGCGCGCGCTGGGCCGCATGGTGCAGGCGGCGCTGCTGGCGGGCGTGCCGTTCGGCGCTGCGGCGGTGGCCATGGTGGTGCGCGGCGCCGGCCGTTGGGCGCAGAGGGGCGCGGCGTTGGTACATGTGTGAGGGGCACTGCGTGCAGGGCCCCTCACTCCATAAATTGAAGCCAGCGCTGGCCGCGCCCTGTACTCCATAAATTGAAGCCAGTGCTGGCCGAGCCCTGTACGAGGTGTATGCTCACGGTGGTGCCTGCCCCTGCCTGGGCGCGCGCAGGCGAACGCGCAGCTGGCCAAGCGCTCGGGCGAGCGGCACTGGCACGGCGCGGCGCCGCTGCTGGCGGCCGCTGCAGCGTTTGCGGCGCTGGCGGTGCTGCTGAATTCATCCGGCAATGGCGACGCGGGCGCGGCGGGCGCGTTCGCCGCGCTGACGGCGGCCGCGGTGCGCGCTCCGCTCCCCACCATATCATTGCCTGTCATGTGCCCAGCCTCGTTCGATTAGTCATACAAATGCGTCGGCCAAGCCGGACGTAGGCGTGACACCAGCTTGCCTTGCAGACCGCGCCCGACGATGAAAGCGCCCTTGTCCCGTGTCCCGCGCTCGAACGCATGTCGGGCGCGGCCGCTGCAGCGTGTATCAGCTGACAGCCTGGTTGTGAGACAGATATTGGGTGAGCGATCAGGCGCACATCACGACTGTGTCCCACCGTGACATGACTCAACAGGCGCAGCCGCCCGGCAGATGGGCGTCTGGTCGGTGCACGGACCGCTGCTGTCCTGGCCGGCAGCGTTCCTGAGCGGCACAACCGCCGCCTCGGGTACGCGGTGGGCGTGCTGGTGTCTTCTGCCCTACACTGTTTGCTTGCCTGGCCGCATGTCTCCCATGGACTTGCATGGAGGCAAGAAATAGATTGTCTTGCGCCCCAAACGCTGGCACAGGCGCCTGAGCTGCACTGCGTGTACCAGGCGCGCCTCTGCCGAGGTTGCAAACAGACCAGTGGATGGCAAGCAGACCAGTGGAGAGCAACCTGCTTATTACGGGGCCTGCCTGCAACGCGCGCAGGCTTCGCGCTGGTCAAGACCGTGGGCAGCCTGGGGTCGTTCGCGGGGCCGGCGCTCATCGGCGCGCTCGCCGACGTGACCGGCGGCTTCGCCGCGCCCTGCCTGCTGCTGGCGGCCTGCGCGCTCGCCGGCGCCGCCATGCTGCTGGGCTTTCGCGCGCCAGGCGCGCCGACCGCGCACCCCACCCTCCCTAACCCCAGCAGCGCACCACCCAAGGCACGCCGCGCGTGCATGCTCCAGTCTGGCGTGCGTGCCCTTCACAAGAACAGCCAGAGCTGCAGCTCGCCAGCCAGACCTGCTGCGGTGACTATGCACGGACTGCCCAGGCCGAGGCCCACGCCCCGCCTGCCAAGTGCCTCCCACACCCATGCACAGCGCCTGCCCTGCCCCGCGGCGCAGGCGCCGAGCCGGCGGCGGGCCTGGGGTGGCTCGCGCGGCTGCTGGACCCCGAGCGGCGCCGGCTGCGGCGCGGCGAGGCCGCCGCGCGCGCGCCCAAGCGCTCGAGGTCCGACCCGGTGATCGCGGAGGCGGGGCTGGCGCGGAGCGCGGGCGCGTCGGACGCTGGCGCGCAGGCAGCCCGCGCGGCGGCGCCAGGGTTGGCGCCCCTGCGCGCCGAGCAGGCTGCGCACCTGAATAGCTAGCGTTTGACGGACGGGGCCGTGGATCTGGCATGATGCGGGCGCTCTGCGTGATCTTGCTGTCCTCTGCTCCACATCGCATGCACTAGGCTGAATGCATCCATGCGCGCGGAGCCTAGCTGGCGCACCTGTGGTGCGCAGAGCGGTGCCAGAGCGGCAAGTTCAGCTGTTAGGCAGATAGTGCTTTGCACAGTCATGCCTGGGCTTCCCAAAGCAGGAGGAGCGCATTTCACTTTCTATGCTGATTAGCCCAGGACGTCATCGCATGCTGCTAGGCAGCATGATGCCAACCGGCAGCTGGTCTGCATGCCTGTCGGTTTTGTAATATGGTCGTGTACATTTACATGACCGAATTGCGCGGATAGCCCATGTCCCATGGGTAGTCATGAGAGGTTCTTGCCGGCGTCCAAAACAGCACCTGGTTTGCACTTGCTGTAGCCCACCAGATTGTCGTGCAGCGCGTCAATTGTGCTGGGTCACTTTCGGTCAGTGTGTGTCGCAGACTAGGCTGGACTGGGCTGGACACAACGCGCTTCCACACTCAACTTCGTGCACGCCTTGCTCTCTGCCTCTCTATGTTGTCGCCGCACAGTTCTCCTCTTTATCGCAGGACTGTGGCCCGGGCTCTGACCGCCCGGGCCGCATCAATACACAGCCTGCAGGCTCCTCAGTTTGGAGTGCTAGCGCCACCTGCGGCTGGCCCGGCTGTCCGCATAGCGCTCGCGCCGGCTCTCTCGGTACGGCTCGTCGTAGCTGTCCATGTGTACACCCCTGTCCCTATCCTCGTCCCACTCCGCATCCCTGTCCCTGTCCGTGTCCCTCCACCGGCCGCCGCCGCCGCCGCCGCCGCCGCCGCCGCCGCCGCCGCCGCCGCCGCCGCGCTTGCCGCCTGCAGGCTCGTGCGCGTACGCGCCCGAAGATGCACGTCTGTCTCTGCCATGCCGCGCGCCGCCGCGGCCGCTCCTGGCCGTATACGGCGGCTCCTCGTACGCATCCTCGTCCTCCGCCCGCTCCCCCCACCGGCCCCCCGTGCTGTGCCGCCTGTCGCCGGGCTCTGCATAGGCGTCCCGGCCTGCCTCCCGCTCCATCCACCGGCCGCCGGCGCCGCCGCGGCCGTTGCGGCTCACAGGCGCTGCGGCATCTTCATACGGCCCCCCATAGTCGTCGCTCTCGGCGCCGTAGGCCGCACTGCGCGCGGCAAGCGCATGCACGCGCGACGCATACGATCCGCCGCCGCCGCCGCCGCCGCCGCCGTATGTATATGGGACCGCCGCATAGCCGGCGTGCCCGCGGTCGCCGCCGCGGCCCCTGCCACACAGAGTGTGGCGTCAAATTCAGGGGCGGGCGCACACCCACGCAGGGCGCCTGGTCGCAGCCCTGCAGGGCTGCTGGTGGATTAGGTCTGGAGGAGCTCGCGAAGAGTGAGACTTCACATCGCACGCGCCACGCCTTTTGCCACTGCCAGGCAAGCACTGGCACTGCACAAGCTGGGCGCTACGCATGCAGGCAGCAACACACACTCCTACGCCTGCACATGTCATGGGCTCAGCCCCTTCGCGGACATCCGTGAATGTAGAAATTTTACACTGCGCTCTCTTCGGGTAGGCAAAGGCGACGCCAATCTCAAACAATGCGCAGCCGCCCTCCACCGCGGGTACCCTGGCTTGGCCGCCAGGGTAGTAGCGGCGCGCGCACCCGCTGCCGGGGTAGTCCGCGGCGTGCGCGGGGCCGTACTGCGAGTAGCGCGCGTACTCGTTCAGGCGCGCGCCTAGGCGCTCGTTGCGCACAAGCGCAGTCACGTCCTGCGCGCCGTCGCCACAGAGTCGGGCGCCGGCGCTTGCCCGACGCGGCCCGACCGGATTGCTGCGCGCGCCGGGCGCCGCGCCCGGCAGCACCCTGGCCGAGGCACGAGGCAAGCTGTGCCAGGCCCTCCGCGCTGCGTCACACCCTAGCACAGGCAAACTGTTCAGAACTCGCACCCGGTGGCACTCGGTCGCCAGGTGGCCGCCCTCGCCGCAGTTGGCGCAGGACGCGCGCGGCCGCGGCGGCGCCGGCCGGCCCTCGCCGCCGCAGAGCAGGTGCCCGCGCGCGCCGCACGCCAGGCAGCGCACCAGCGCGAGGTCGGAGCGCGCATACGGCAGCTCGCAGCCGCCCTCCGCCCTGACCGGCCGTGCAGGGCCACGGTGGAGGCGGCGCGTTCGCAGGGCACAGGGAGCGTCTGTCTCGCCTGCTGCATGTCTCCCAGTACATTCCAACGCAGGTGTGCAGCCATCACGTACCTGTGTGTGTGTGTCTGCAGGGAAATTGCCTGGCCGCAATCACACAGACCAAGGACATACCACCTCACAGCACTGCACAGCCGTGGACCTCTGGCTTGGCCTCACACTCAGACCCCCAAGCCGCCCTGCAGCGCGTCAAGGACGGCACCTCACAAAGTCGCCCTGGCCGGCGGCCGCGCAGTCCGGCCGGCCGCAGCGCAGGCACACAGCCGAGGCGTCGCCCGCGGCGCGCGCGCCCGGCGCGCCCCAGGCCGGCGCGGCGGCCGCGTCCGGGCAGTCGCGCGCCACATGCCCCGGCCGCTGGCACTTGTAGCACAGCTCTGCGCGCCGCCGAGCCCGTGAGGGCGCCCTCCGTGCCCATGGCGCCACCGGACGCTCAGTGCACGAACGGCGGCGCCCCTGCAGAGCACGACCATGCACGCAACAAGCGCGCCCAGCCTGCTGGCGCGCTCCCGCGCGCTTGCGGGTCGACCCTAGCCCTATGCCTGACCCTATGCTCATGGCGCACGGTTGGGGCAGTTGGCGCGGTCGTGCCCGAAGCGCGCGCACAAGAAGCACGGCTTGGGCACCTCCGCATTGGGGCAGTCGCGCGCCATGTGCCCCGCGCCGCCGCACTTGAAGCAGCGCTTGGCGGCGCCCTCAAAATCGTCGTCAAAGTACCTGGCGCGCTCGGCGCGGCGCGCGCTCGGGCCCGCCCAGCCGCCCTCTGACTGACTTGGGGCGGCTAGAGGAACTTGGGCAGGACCTCGCAGTCACTCACGGGCTTACTGCCGCTGCACGCCAGACGTAGCGTCTGATGCAGTGCTCATGCCCAGCCCGCAAGGATGGCAGCATATGCAGGCAACCACGGTAGCGCATACGGTGCACGCCTGGTCGGCACAGGAATAGGCTCCAGGAAGCGGCGCAGGCCTTGCCAGGCAAGGCGTAGAGTATGTGCTGCGTTTGCACCAGGATGCCAGCAAACACAGAGGGCGCACCAGGGGCCAGCACTGTCGCAGGCACGCGCCAGCAGCGCTCTGTGCTGCCTTGGGCAGCAAGACAGGTGCGCGGGGGCAGACTTGCGGGCGGCTGTGTGTCTGCACGTTGTGCAGCGTTAGCGCTGCAGCCAAGTCACTGCGCAGCAGTGGAGGACGCACCGAGGTGCCCGCAGGAGGCGCTGCATCTCTGGCGCTCGCGCGGTCTCCGCATCATCCGCCACGACCACCACGCCCACGGGCGCCGCAGCCGCCTTCTTCATGTCTGCAGACGCAACGTCGCTGGTGGTGCCGGTGCTGGCGTCCGCAGGGGCCTCCGCTGCGTCCGCGGCCGCTTGCAGGATGGTAGAATCCACACTGTCGTCGCGCCCTGCTGCGGCCTGAGGTGCGTCGGGGGTTGCGGCCGCGGCCCCGCCGCGCGCCGCCGGCGCGTCGCCGGGCTGCGGCGTGCTGCTGCCCGGCGTGGAGCGGCTGTCGTCGGCCACGCTCGCGTCGCGCGCGCTCGCGCCCTCCGCGCTCCCTTCGTCGGGCGCGCCGCCGGGCTGGCATGCGGCGTCCGCTGCGCGCTTCCGCTTGCGCTTGGCCTTCTTGAGCTTCCGGTGCGACGGCGAACTTTCGACATGCGCCGTTCTCGCTGCGGCCGCCACCACGACCTCCGTCTGCGGCTCAGCCGCGGGGCTGTCGCCGGCGCTTGCGTGCCGCGCACGCGCTTTGCGAACGTACGCGTCTGACGGGTGGACCTCACAGTCATCGGACAGTGTGTCCTCTGCCATGGCTATGCCAGGACGGACGCTCCACAGCGAGCACTACACACACTACCTTTTTGCCGAGGCAGACAGTGAGGAAAAAGCCCTCCCTGGCAGGCTAGGGTAACGTGCAGATGCAGGATTGCCGGAGATAGAAGCAAGCGAGTTGCAAGAAGCGGTTGCGCCGGCCTCCCAGCACCTACCTGAACACAGTAAAACTCCTAATCATACGGCTGCAATGCTGGCAGGTGCACTGGGCCAGCTCCCGGCAGCGGTGCACACAACGCAGCCTAGTGAACAACGTACGCGGCTGCGCTCGCATTGTACCACATTGCCGCTGCGGCGCTGCCTGTGCGGCAGGCGGCTGCGGCGCGCGGCGTCCAACGGCGCGCGGTGCCGGGCGTTCTTCAAGTTTAAAAACCCGCTGCAGGGGGACTCTGAGTCCGCAGGTGGTCCCCGTGATCAAGCTGGCTTGATTTTAGTAGACTGGTTGTGACAAGGTTTGCTGTGTTGTGCCAGTGCGCCTTGCATGCGCTGAGAACACCAGCGGCTTGCAGGCATTTACGGCAGCCAGTCACGCGAGGACTACAGTGAGGACGACGTTGAGCACTACTTCAACTACATGGGGATGCTGGCCACGGAGGTGCGAAGGCACAGCAACTTTGTATTATATTGAGTCACTTCACTGGGCAAGCGCTCCATGTGAGCTTCAGAGACACAGCGTCATGACTAGCCAGTATGCAGGAGATGCTTCCTCTCAGTCTAGACGCAGCTAGCTATAGAGCGGCTCAGTGCTCGTGCAGCTTCTCAGCCTACAATAACCTGTTGACAGTCTGTGTGCAACACAGGGGACGTATGACCGCCTGAACAGCATGCTCTCTCGTGCGCGCCGCCCCCTCTGGGACCAGGCCCACAGCTTGCTTAATTTGCAGTTCCTGCACTTGTGCCTGCACTTGTGAAGGTGCTAGGAGGAATGCCTGCCGTGCGCGGCTGCTCAGCTGCAGCGCTTGTTTATTGCTTTATTGCACAAGTTGGGCTGCTTAGCATTTCCATTGCATCGCAGAGGGCCTGGCGCCAGTGGACTTGCTGCTGATGATGGCGGCCAGCGAGAACGATGCGCCAAAGGTGGCGGAGCTGCTGCGTGCGGGCGCAAGTGCTACTATCAGGGTGCGCCCTGTCCGAGATGCACTGCGCCCCCCCCTCGTCGATGATGCGATACAAGCTCGGCTGCCTGCTAGCCAGCATGTGTGGAAAGCACAAGTCCACGGCTGTCCAGCGTGTCGACAGTCCATACATTGTTGTCCAGTCAGGGCTGGAGGGGCGTGGCGCAATACAATTCTAATGCACTTTCTGTGTGACAGAGGCTGTAGTGGCGATGATAAGTTGTTGTCTTTGACAGTCACGCAGGATGCATAGGTGCCTTTTGCCCCTTGCTTCAAATGCATTCTGCGCGTATCCGACTGCACTGCTGGCACTGCACATTTGCAACACACTTTGCGGACTTTCCACGCGCAGAATTTGGACGGGAAGTGCGCACGGGAGCTGGCTACATCCGAGGCAATTTTTGAGCTGCTGGATGAGCCCAAAACTGCCTTTACCTATTGAGCAGCGCTCGCTATGAGCTGGACTGCGTGCGGGACTGCTTTCAGGCTGGGGAGGCCTTTATCACATTAGACTCAAATATAAAGGCCACTCAATACAGCAACCAGAGAGGGCACTTCAGAGCTACTCAGCCACAGTGAGCAAGCAGAGATCAGACTTTCAAACCAGAGCTCTTTCTCTGTAGCAGCACAGTGCTGTGACCGGCACAGAAGCTTTGTGCAGGCTGCCATTGCTGCAAGCAAGTGCTTGCCACAGCTAGCGTGAAGGGCGCTTCGTCACGCAATGGCGTTGCAGGACCTGGCTGGCTTCGAGGTCTGGCTGCCAGTGTGTAGAATGCTGTTGTTGCTGTTTTGTAAACTCCACAAGCTCCCTTCTGTGGTGGGCAGGTACAGCAAGTTCTCAACGAAGACGCGAGCAAAAAGACAACTGCAGTGCTGGGCAGGCGCGTGAGCGCGCTATCGAGCTAGGAGGAGTATGTGGTAAAGTGCAGTAACACACATACATAGAATGAAGAGACGCTGTGCTCTCCCCTCGTGCAGGTTCAAGGACGCGCAAGGGCAGGCAATCCTGTTGCTGAGCCGCACAGCGTTTGCAGCAGAGTCGCTACCCAGCCTGCTTGCCTCCATCACGTGCGAGCAGCAGTTCCAGAACGACGCGTACGCCAAGGCGTGCAACCTACAGCCTCCTACCTGCTTGAGCCCATTCCTGGCTCTGTCAGTACACTTGTGCCCATCAAATATTGTGACGTTTGAGCGCTGACCCGCGCAGTACCGAGGACTGGTGGCACTGCCAGAACACAGCGCTGTGAACGTCGACGTAATCTCGCCAGCCACTGAAAAGCATGTCAGCAAGCACAGTGCACAGGCCTACCGGCTGGTGCTAGAGTCCCCAGAGCTCTATGCAAGGGCCACGCAGCCCTTCATTGAGGCCATCCCGCCAGCAAGGCTTGCCTGGGTGGTAAACATCTTGGACAAAAAGGCGCGCGGGCTCTCCTGCCCGCGTTGTGCACAGCAATGCTTGGCAGCTGGCCCCCCCATCAAACTGTGTTAAGTAGATTTAAGACTGTTATTTCCAAGGTTTGCATGGCAACCCAAAACGCATGGCCTGCGCCACACAGGCTGAAGCAGACCGGCTGATATATGAGGATCCAGATGAGCAGTCAGGCTTCATGCTGCACCCAGACATGAAGTGGGTATGTGGAATGCGGCTGCGCATGCGGTTAGCTGGCAATGCGTTCTAACCACACTGGCATGGTCGTGCAAGCAAGTCTTGATGCATCAACAGCATGCTCCGGGGGCCAGTGCAGGACCAGAAACGCATGGAGTCGCTGTACTGCATAGCCCTGTGCATCAGGTGCGACTTGGCTGTTCTTATCGCGCATAACATATGCAGATGCATCCTGAGCAGTAGGTGATAGCCCGCCAACCATCCATTGGCGGGAAACACTTCTTGCCTCTGCTTTCAGCAGCCCGCAGCGCAGGCACACTAGAGCACTGTGCAAGCCTATTTGGGTCCGGCCTGCAGCATGTTAGAGCATATCTCCTCTTGTCACTGGCGCATGCATGCAGGCGCGACTTGCGCTCCCTGCGCGACCTGGACGCCTCGCATCTGCCGCTGCTGCACAACATGAGGGCAAAGTGCCAACAGGTGTGCGCACGGGCATGTCCCTGTACACCTCGTTTGCTTCCATGCACCTCATGTAGTCTTCTAGCACACCTGCAGATCTGAACTGTGCCCTAAGCACTGCTTCCCACGATCCGTGCAGCGCTTGACGCGAGCTTCTCCACACTTCCTTCCGAATGTGTACAGCCTCTTTATTCATGTGCACGTGCGTTGGTGCCTGGATGCACAGCACTCTCAGCACAATGCGAGCATCTGTGCAAGTAGGAGATGTGGAGGCCAGCGCCGCCTCATTACGCTCACGGTGCTGCACGATGTGACTGCAGGCGGTATTGGAGCGGTATGGCGTTGGTGACCACCAGCTGCGCATGTTTCTGCACTACCCGCCCTCATGTGCGGTCCTGATCACCCATGCAGGCTTTGTTTGTGCTGTCCTTGCTGCAGCGTATAGAGCAGAGGGGCGCGTGTAACGCAGACTACCACCTGCATGTGCATGTGGCGCACGTGCACATGGATGGCGGCCAGGGCATGGCAGCCGGCAAGGCGCACCTCCTGGACGATGTCATAGGTGCGGCTGCCCCGTGTGCTGCAGTGCCATCCCTCCCGCCCTGGAATCCCAGCATCAGCAGGCGTGCAAGGCTGCTGGAACGACACCCCGGAGTCCCTGTCCCATGAACGACAGCTCATGTGCTCTTGGTTACATGCTGGAGCATGTCCGAATGCGCTGGCGATGTGCCGGGCACTGCAAACATGCCTGGGCGCAAGTTTGCCTGCATGTTGGGGATGGTACCTGCCACCGTGCAAGGCACGCTGCCTGCATTGACTCGGCAAAAACATCGTGTGCAGACAACATCACGATGATGGCGGACTACTACGCGCGCCGGACGCTGGCTTTGACGATCGGCGAGCGCGACCCGCTGCTGCCCGCGCTGCTCGGCGAGGAGGCCGGCCGCAAGCGCAAGGCGCTGCACGACGCATGAAGTCGAGTGGATGCAATTTCCAGTCTGCGATTAGAAGGGATGCATACCACGAATGTAGGTGTACTTGCACACCATTTTGTAATATGACTGGCAAACCATGTGTGATGTGACTGGCCCGGTGTCTCGCTGTCTGTTCTGCTTCCAGCTCACTTGCTCGAGTGTGCACAGGCATGTAATTGCGACTGCTGCACGCGCCTCTTGACATGCTGCTGGTGCTGCTCCCCAGCAGCATGCCTTGTTCCTGTCCGCTCGTGCATGGTTTCAGGGCCAGACCCATACCATTGCAAATTGCCATGAAGCACTCCTTGGTCTCAGCTATGGGGCTTTACACGTCAGTGTGCGCGCACAGAGCAGACTATCACGGCACTGTCACCCTCACATGCTCTTCGACCGAAGTGACCCAGTCCAGCGGCAACAAGTCTCGGCACTATGCCGCTTTCCTTGACCGGCGCGGAAACATGCCCTGTAGCTGAGGTCCAGCAAACGGCTGCCCAACAGCAAACCCCATTTCCCTATGCAAGCCCTGCGTTTGTGGGGCGGCGTTGGGTTCTTCATGAGCGGCGTGTTTCTGTACTACTACCCGATGCTGGATGCACAGACCTACCAGATTGAGAATGCGTTTGGCTTTGGAGTGGGGTCCCTCTGCTTCCTTGCCGGGGGTCTGCTGCTGTTTGTCGACTTGTCGCTGCGCAGGGTCAGCGCACCCATGCTGCTGCCGCCGAGCGCAGAGCTGTCATCCGCGCTGGGGTCTGAGCTGAGCCATGGCAGCGTCATGGGGGGCTCGCCCTCGCGCCGGAGCGAGTGGAGCGCGCACGGCCTGGTGAGGGGCGGATCCCCCACATACTTTGGCAGCCGCGGGGTGCATGGCAGCCTCAGGGGGGCCTCCCCGCACGCTTCCACAGCACCTCATGACTTTGCTTGAAGAACTGGTTGTCCCGATTTGCATAGTGTGGTTTGCGCCTCAAGCGCAAGAGTATGTGTCCTTGCGCGCTGCAAGCTCTGCCTGTTTGCGAATCCATGCAAAGGCATGAAGTGTCTAGAAGAATGCTAGTGAGGTTGGACCACCGGTTGCGCATGTGATCGTCGCCTCTGCTGTACATTTCATGTTTGATACATCTTCAGGGCATTGCATGGCGCAATGCGGGCCGAACTGTGTGCCAATGTTTCTGTGTCGCATAGGCCATGCTTGTGTAAGCATGCCATGCAGCCGTTTCCTACAAGCCTCTGCACCATATAGGAGCGTGGCTGCAATTGAGTCAGCGAGGCACTGTCTGGCATTCGAACCCGGTGTGCTCCGAGCAGCCATTTGCAACCTGACACACGAGCAACGAAGCGCCTCAAGCAGCACAAGTGTGAGCAGTAGCCCGACGGCCGCAAAGCTGCCAAAGCAGTGGAGTGCTCTCAAGACGGCTCGTGGTGCATCTTTCTGATTTTCTTCTACTATTCAAGCCCAGAGTGCGTCTTGCATTGGTGCGGCGGGTGACCCAGGCTTCAACAGGGCTAGCTGTCTGGACAGCTTGCTACGCCCTGCAGCCATTGCGCAGCTTCATGCAGCCTGCCGCGCGTGCTGATATGCAGTGCGGGGGCCTGCAAGGGGCGGAGTCAGGAACACTGGGATGTACGCTATAGGTAGGTGGCTCACGCTCCCCCGACTAAATGCGTCGTGCTGTCCATGGATGTGCGGAGCCGACGGTGTGCATATGCGGACATGTGCCCGGCAAAAGGCTTGCTGAATGCATCATGATACATGCTGCGGGCAGTGAACCGCCCGATGCTCCCTTACCCTCCTGGCTGTCATACAAGCAGGTGCTTGCGTGATGCGGCCACGCCGCAAAGGGCTGCAACAGCCTCTCCTGTGAGGCATACATGCCACAGAAGGTCGCGACCTGCAGTCAGCTGCCACCATGCATGACAAGTAGCAATGTCTTGCCTCTGTCTTCGGGCACAGAGGCAGCTCGGGGGGCGAGCCAGGAAGCTTGATGCAACGTATGCTGGCATGCTGCTGCACAGCCCTTCATTTGTTGGTTCATGGTTGTGGCTACAGCCTTTTCAGCAGGACGTTTCGTCGTGCGGAATCTGCAAGCACTGCGCGTGCCACCCATGCGACCTGGTTTGTAGACCCGCATGCCTGTGTAGTCTGTGGCGCACACCCGCCGACATGCAGGGAGGGCTTGCATCCGTGGCATGGGACGAGGTGAGATGCAATGTCACATCGATACGCTGAAGGTCCTCTGTCTTTACAGATATCAGGTACAGCTCAAGTATAAGCTCACATACAAGTAAACGCTCAAAGTCCACACACAGCGCAAGTACAAGCGCAAGCACAGGCGGCGGTGGTGCATGCCGCCTGGCACTGCCTCATGACAGCTAAATTGCGCAAAGACGCAGCAGAGCCGCGACCGCCGCGCATGTACCCCGCAGGTATACGGCTGGGGTGGTGCAGCCGCCGTCCGGCGCCCTACGCCGCCGCCTGCGCATACAGCACGACGGCGGCGGCCTGGCCAAAGGCCGTGGTGCCGAGCACCAGCGCGTTGCCGGCCCAGGCCGGCAGCAGGCCGCGCGCGCGCAGCTTGTCGCACGCCCAGGCCAGGGGGACCTGCGGCGGGGCGCGGCGCGGAGCGTCACTTGAGCAGGCTGTGAGTCCTGGGCGTTGGCATCGCTCATGGTTGCAGCGTGGACAGTGCGTGCGCTGCGCGCAGGTGCCGCTGAGGCCGGTGCCCGCCCGTGCGTGCATGCGGCAGTCACGCGCCTGCATGCGTTCACTGCACAGGGCTCACAGGCGCCGCATGCCGTCCGAACAGAAGCGCCGGCGCGCACTAGTGCACGGGGGGCAGCCCGGGCGGGAGGCATGGGCGCGCCTGCGCGAGCATGCCGAGCGCGGCGTGCGGCGTGGTAGTGACGCGCAGCGGCACGGCCACCGCCAGCTCGTGCAGAACGGCGCTGAGCGCAAAACAGGCGACGACCGCGCCCATCTTGCCCGCGCCGGCGCGCAGCGCGGGCGCGTGCGCGGAGCGCAGGATCCAGTGGTGGACCGGCAGGTTCCATGTCCGCCAAAAGTGGC
>JAABUY010004272.1_pt1 | contig 15114 bp, 17 predicted proteins | sample 5560271 | NCBI WGS metagenome assembly JAABUY01 (sample SAMN10711886, study PRJNA513374) | rock metagenome | isolation source: Antarctica rocks | place: Antarctica: Victoria Land, University Valley
AGCGCACCGCTCCTCGGCGCGACCGCCGCGCCTGAGCCTGACCCCATGTCTACCCTCCGAGCGAGGCTGCCGACACGCCTGCATGCAGCACAGAAGCTGCGCAGCTCTGCGACCGGCAGCGCCTCGCCGTCCCTGGCCGCGGTAACGGGAATGCCTACAATCGCCCTCTGCGCTATTCTGTCACGGCCGCCTGAGGCACTCAGGGAACCAACTGCCAGCTCGTGAGGTTGCGCGCAGGGCCTGGCGCCCGCGCACGGCGCTGCAGCAGGGACAGGCTCGCAGGCCCATGGGCGGCCCCCGCCCCCCTCCCGCCGCACCCCAGCCGCGCCCGAACGCCCACGCGCATGCAGGCGGCATGGCGGCGCTGACCATGCTGCGCTCGGGGTGCAAACCCTAGCATGACCCTAGCCCAGCAGGCCAGGCGGGCGGGGCGCCGGCGGCCGCGCACATGACCGTGTTCTGCATCACGATCGTGACCACGCCGCGCGCGACGTCCACCGTTGCGACCAAGAAGTAGGTGCCGTGCACAGCGATGCCGTCGTCGCCCATGTTGTGCAGCTTGTTGTTGAGCACCTGTGCGCGCCGCGCGCGCGCGCGTGACCCTCGCGCACCCCACCGAGCATTGCATGAGCGCCGTTTCGAGCATCATGTAAGCATCGATGTAAGCAAGGCGGCCAGGCACCTCCGGCCCCACGCGCGCCACCGTGCAGCCTGTAAGCGGGCGCTGGGGGAGCGGTGCGCAAGCGGCCGAGCAGACGCCTTCCAGGCGTGGCGTGGCGTCTGGCAACCCCACAACGAGCGGGCCGAGCGGCTGGGGAGGCCGCGACCCGCGTATCGACCCTCAGGGGTGTACAATCAGCACCCTGGGGCCCCACGCATGAACCCTCAGAGTGCACGGCCAGCACCTGGGGCCCCATGCGCGCGCTGGCGGAGTGGATGCCGTCCGCGTTGGACGACAGCAGCGCCGGCTGCGACCCGTCGCCAATCTTGCCGGGGAAGGGCGACACCACATTGCTGCGCGCGTGCACGCTCATTTGCCTTTTTTGTGCAGCACAAAAGGTGTACTGCGCAAAGTAACATCATTGAGGCCACATGTGCCCTCCACAGCAGGCGTCCGGCAGGCAAACCAATGCAAACCACATCCGCCCATAAATCATCAGGCGACATAACAGCCACTGAATTGCCGTATCAAACATATGCCACGACATCCGCTGCAAGTGCGCCTGGAGGCACCGACGGCACCCATGCTGCCGGGCGCGCGGCGACCTCGACCAGCGCGCGCCGAAAGGCGCAAGCACGGGGTCGCCCGCGCGGCGCTGGGCGGCCCGGGCCGCGCCTGTCAAACGTCGTGTTGAACGACTGCGAGTCGAAGAAGCAGAAGGTGCCGGCCATGTGCTGGCGCAGGCTGCGCAGCACCACGTTGCGGCTCGTGATGACCGACACGGCGTTGGTCGTCATCTTGTTCCCGCGCTCCTGCGGCCGCCGGCGCACACGTCTCGGGGCAGGCGGATTCAAGCAGACCTGCTGCGGCGCGCAAGGCCGGGCCCCAGCGCGCCCTGACAGGGTACCTGGAGCCACAGCAGCACGCGCCGCACGGAGCGTGGGTTACCACCATATACCCTACCACATACCTTACCATACCCCCACGCCCCACCCGGCGGCGCACCGCGATCAGGTCGCCGACGGCCACGTTGGGCACGATGTACGCGAGCGAGAACTGGTACGTGGCCGGGCCGTTCTGGAGCAGCCGCCGGCCGCCGCCGTAGGGCGCCGGGATCACCGAGCCGATGAGCGGGTAGATGTCAGTGACGTTGGGCAGGATCCGGCGCGTGGTCGGGTCGAACGCGATGAAGACCAGCTGCCGGTTGGCGAGCAGGAAGTCGTCCGTGGGGTAGCCGTTGTGCACCTGCGCGTGCGTCAGGGTTAGGGTAGTTACCACGCCTGAGGCCTGGCCGGGGCGCGCGCGGGGCGTGGCGGCCTGGCCCATGCGCTGCCCGTCGGCCGCTGCAGCCCGTGCAGGCTGCACGGCGGTGCTGCTGCTGCCGGCCCAGCGCGCGTGAGCCAGCCTGCCGCCCAGCTCAGCAATGCGCCTGAGGGTGCGGCGACCACGGCGCCCGTGTCCACGAGCGCACAGCAACGGCGCTGAGCGCGCCGCCGGCAGCGTTTTGGGGCGCTGGCGTCGTCTCCGCTGCCACCCCGAGCGAGTGCGCCAGAGTGCCAGCAACGCGCGTGGGGTGCGGCTTGACTGCTGAGCGGCGCCCGGCGGGCCGGCGGGATGGGTTAGGGAGCCGCGCCTGGACGGTCCAGGTCAGCTGGTCCGGCGAGATGTCGATGATGCTCGCCTGGGTGAAGGGCGGCGTCACGTAGTACAGCGTCGCGCCGGTCACCGTCAGCGAGGTGCAGTTGTTGATCATCATCTGGCCGTTAGTATTGTTCTGCGCGCGCGCGGTGGCCAGGGTAGGGTAAGGTGGCGGTAGGATAGGGTAGCGCGCCCGCGCGCCTCCCTGCCGGCGCCATCGCGGTGCAGGCCCGGACCGCACAGCACAGACCGCGCTGGCGCCAGGCTCCAGGGGGGAGACGGATGCAGGCGCCGGTGGGCAGGCAATGCGGCAGGCCTCCGCGAGAGCATGGGGTTGGTCCCTGCATGGATTCAAGGGCCGCAGGCCGGGCGCGCCTGGAAAACGAGCGTGCTGCCGCCGAAGTCGACCGTGAAGGGCGTCAGCCGCGCGCCGCACGCAAAGTACAGGTGCTGCGAGTGCGCGTCGAACGACGACACGAAGTACGTGTTCTTGGCCAGCAGGATGCCTGCGTGCGGGCACCCCGCCATCAGCGCGCGCACGCCGACAGGGCCGGGCCTCGGGCCCCCGTCGGAGCGTGCGGCTGCAGGCGGAGCGCGCCCAGCCCGCTCGGCGCAGCGCCCCCCACCGACAGGCGCACGCCGCCTGCTGCGCTAGGATAACCATCAGGGCGCGCGCGCGCCCGAGTACGCACGGTTAGCGATGGTCTGGTAGAAGAACATGGAGAAGTCTCGATGCCCGACAGGTTTTGGTGGACGCGGGTGTGCACACGGCGGTCAGGGCTAGGGCGTTAGGGTCAGGGCGCGCGCGCACCCGAGTACGCGCGGTTAGCGATGGTCTGGTAGAAGAACATGGAGAAATCAACGCCCGACAGGTTGGTAGACGCGGGCGTGTACACCGCCGTCAGCCCGCCGTCGAGCAGCGGGTCGGGCAGGCCAAAGGTGTGCGCCTGCGCGCCGCGCCCCGCCGTCAGCGCCCTGCCGTCAGCGCCCCGGCGCGCACGCGGCTGGCCGCGCCTGTTGGCGCGGCGCCCCCGCGGCACGCTGGGCGCGGCGCGCGCGGCGCCCTCGCGCCCTGCCGGCGCGCCCCGCCCGGCCGCGGGCGCGCCCGCGGGGCGCGGGCTGCCCGGGCACCAGCAGCGCACTGGCGCGGGTGCCCAGAGTGAGGCTGCGCCTCACGCCAGCCCCGACTCTCAACCTGCACCCAAACGCCCGAACAGGCACGCGCCTGCACCAGCACATGCGCCCATGCTGCAGAGCCTCTACCCGGCGGCACCGAGCAGCCCACAGTTCTGCACCACAGCTCATTCAACATCCACCCCCCTCTGCCGCCACTCGTAAAATATCTTCCCGCCTGCTTGACCCCAGGCGCACCGCATGCGAGGCCAGGCCGACCAGCGGCCCGGCGGGCACCGACACGCCGCCCGGGCCCAGCACGCCGATTGCCGCGCCGGCCGTCGAGACGTACGGCTGGTCGCCCGTGACCATCACGGCCGCGAGCGACGAGGCCTGCAGGAAGCTGCCCATGTGGCCCGCCTGCCGCAGCACCGGCCGCGGCACCGGGTGCGTCGTGTAGGGCATGCCGGCGACGCCCAGCGCGGTCTGCGCCCGGCGCGCGCGCGTCAGCGCCCGCCACCCGCGCATGCCCTGTTGGGGAGCTGGGACCGGCCGGGCCAGCGGAGACGGGCCGGGGCGGCGGGCGGCGCCACGACACGGGCGACTGCCGCCGCGCGGCTCGGAATCCGTCATGCGATCAGGAGGCTCTCGGTGCACGCGCGGCAGGGAGCGTCCGTGCATCGCAAGCAGTGAGCCACGCACCCGCCATGAGCCTGAAAACTCTCAGCAGACACCAGGCGCCGCGATAACATGGACCGGCGCCAGGCGCGGCGGGCACGAGGCCGGGGCCGGGGCGCGCCTGGATCTGGCAGTTCATGTGCAGCGCGCCCTGCCTGACGGGGTCGTACACAGCGCAGGGGTCGCCCACGATGGCCAGCGGCTGCGCGGCCACGGCGGTCTGCGACGCCGGCGTCTGCTGCTTACCCGCCGTGGCCTCCGTCGCCACGATCCGCACGGGCTGCGCGGCGGCGGGCGCGAGGGCGTGCGCCGGCTGGCCCGCGCCGGGCGCCGCCGCCGCAGCCGCGGGGGCGCCCACGGGCACGCGCGCGGCGAAGTCGGCGAGCTCGACAAAGGAGGCCTGCGGCGCGGCGCGCGCCGCGGCCTGCGCAAGCGCGCTCGCGGGCGCGGGCGCGGGCGTCAGCGCGGCGCGCGCGCTGCCCGCGCCCCCATCCCGCGCGGCCAGCGGCGCGCTGGACGCTCCCACACTGGGCGCCGGCGCGGCCGCAAGCGCCACGAGCGCCTCCACCGCAAAGCTGGCCAGCGAGGCGTCCGGCGCGGCGGGCGCCTGGGCGGCCGCGGGCGCGAGCGCGGGCCGCGGCTTGGCGAGCATGTCCACGCTGCCGTCGGGGGCTACGACTGCGACGCCGGCTACCTCCGCGACCGGCATGGCGGCCACGGCCGCAGCGGGCTGGCCCAGCAGCGGCGCGCTGCCCGGCGCGGGCGCGGGCGCATCATGCGGCCCGGCGCCCGCTGCCTGCGCCGCGAGCAAGCGACGTCGGACCGCCTCCCAGGCTGCACGGGCGAGCCACGCGCGCCAGGCAGTCGCATGCAGGGCGATCTCAGATCCTGTCCTGAGGGCAAGGCCATGGACCCTGAGCGGGGCATGTCCGGGCTCTGCGCAGCCGCGCAGCCGCAGCAGCCTGGCCAGCCTGTGCAGCAAGGCGAGCGGGGCGCCCTGTGCCGGGCCGGCGGGGGCAGCGCGGCGCACCGGCGCGGCGCAGAGGCAGGCAGTACACAAAAGCAGGGTGGCGAGCGCGCGGCCCCGCATCCTGGGAGCGCCGGCGCGGCCGCGGCGGCGCGGCTGCGGCGCGTGCGGTGCGTTCCGGGTCAGATCTGTCGCTCGTCCACGTGCTGCGGGAGGCGCATGCTGCACGCGGCCAAGCGCTGCCGCTCAGCGCCCGCGGCTGGTGCGGTGGACGTGCGGTTGCGCGCGACAGGGTTGTGAGCCCACCGCGGCCTGCCAGCAGCAGAGCACGCAGGCCAGCCGCGTTACTTGCCCTGGGTTGGGCGGGAGACTATGCGGCTGGGCGCACCTGCGTTATCACAGCACAGGCGCCCAGGCGAGTCTGGAAGATTGCGCAGGTGTGTTTGCTGGCATGGACACGTCGTGCACACTGGCTGAAGCTGCACAGCCGTGATGAGCTGCGGCGCTGATTGTTTGGGATTCAAGTCATCCCCTGATAAGGGCTTAGGGCAAACGGTTACTAGATCAAACACCTGCCAGACACCTGCCCTGGGCAGCCTGCAGGTCAACCAGGCTCTGCACTGAGCCAGACGGAACGGAGTACACCCGTGCATAGGCCAGAACCAGGAAGCGTGTTAGTGCAGCAAACATAGCAAAGCTTAGCAGACTTTGGGCGTGGCACCGCAACCGGCGACCCGCAGGCCAGTGCTGGTTATGAAGCAGCGTGCACACGTGCAGGCGATGCACCTGAGCTGTTTCACACAGTTTCGCGTTCATGTGGTGCTACTGCCTTCACATGTTGCTCAGGTTGATGTCGTGGTATATGCGTGATCTGCAATGCAGATTCAGCATGCCAGGCTCTAGCAAAGGATTAATGGTCTAGCAGGTGTCTGGCAGGTGCGCAAAGAATGCACCACACCCACCTGCGGTGCCTGCTTGCCGACGCTTCGGGAGACTGTTACCTGCGTACACACATCACATCACCTCACAGCACATTCCCCAAAGACACCCCCCAAACTGGGACTCTCCTAGTTACAACCGTGCGTCGGCCAAGCTTGGGCTCTTACGGCCTCTTACGTACACCGCTTATTTTTTGAGCATGCCGGAAACGAGCATGTCAACCCTGTGGAACCCTGTGTTGGACGCGCTTTCACAACTTCAAAAATGAAGTTTATAGGATTTGAACATCCTTGATCTGCTTCTATCGGCGATGCACATGAGAGCAAAGCTAGACGATGTTGCACATGTGTAAAGTCCTACGTAGCCAGATCGCACAAAGAGGACAAGGCTTGACGATCGGCAAGTGACCGGAGACGACTGGCGGGACTCAAACACCTGCAGGCACGCCCATGCTTTACTATCCGTTGAGAGTCAAAGTACTCTTATGCGTAATTCGACTCTGCTGAAGTACGCTGTACTTCGACAAACTGAGCTCGCTGCCTATGTGTTTCACGCAGAGGGCACGTCGCGGCTAAATTTCGCTGTAACAAGCGCCGGGAGGATGCTGCTGCCAAAGGCTTTCTTGACCGCGCTGCTGTTCGTGGCGTGGGCGAGCTTGGGTGCTGCTCTTGAGCTCAGCTGGCCCACCGGTGAGGCCCGGCCCGTGAAATGCATTGGGCGTGGAAATCGTGTAGCGGCACTGCCCATTTTGCGAAGCAGCCGCATGCCTGCAGCTTGCAGTGACCTCCTGACTGCGCCTGCAGGCGAGCGCGGCAGCGACTGCCGTGGCGGGCATGGTGCGCTCCTCAGCGCCTACCTGCACGCCTCATAGCCAGCATGCCTGGTGCTCCTGGAAACTGCAGTCCACTTCTGAAAGCGGCGCCTGAGCTACTGTTTGACGCGCAGGGATTGGCTGCCCAGGCAACAGCCCACTGGACCGCGCCGCAGCATATGCCTCGGTCAAGCGCTCCCCGCGCTGGGAGCACGTCCGCGAGCTCGCGACCGACCCCTACTTCTCCATCCACCACGCGGCGCTGAAGCGCTATGCGAGCACGCAGTCGCCGCGCTTCGTTGAGAACGACGAGATCGTCATCATCCTGATGGCCAGCGAGCAGCGCGCCGACCGCGCAAGGATGCAGCGCGAGACGTGGCTGCGCAACTACCCGCACCTCTTCATCGTGGGCGACGCCGCGGACCCGAGCGTGCCGATGATCACGCTGCCCGAGCTGGAGGGGCGCGCGAGCTATGCGGACGCGCAGCACCGGCAGCTGCGCTACATGCGCTTCCTGTACGAGCACCGCCCGGACCTCCTCGACAAGCGGTACTTTTTCCTTGTGGGTGCGTCCCTGCCGAGGTTGCTTGGGCAGGGCCACGGGCAGGACGCCATGCATGTGTGTCTCCTGGCGCATGCGCACGGTGGCGCACTCGCTTGGTGGCGAGGCGAGGCGAAGCTTCACTCTGCCGGTGCACAGTCACCGCATGTCTTCCAAAGCACACTGCATGCGTGAGGCAGGTGCTGTCGTCAACCTCAAAAAGCGAACTGAATAAAACTGAACCACTGAAACGTCCGCGCTCTTGCCACGCGCAGACGACGACACGTGGGTCAACATGCCACTCGTTCAGACGCTGCTCGCGCACTACGACGAGACGCTCCCCTTCGCGCTCGGCCTCGTGCTGCACACAGCGCCGCCACCGCAAGGCAATGATGGTCTCGTCCTGTCGTGGCTCGGCGGCGGGTCGGGCATCTTCATGTCTCAGGTGAGGCCCTGTGTTGTGAGTTGCCCCATCTTTGCCATACTCATTGCCAACATGCCTCGCCAAGTGACAGTGTGCATGCAGACATTGCCGAGCAGCGTTATCTTTGGTGATGTGGCCAAGGCGCCTCCTTGGTTAGGTTGGCATTGCCATGCAGGAAAGGCTTCCTGGCTCATCTGTCCTCAGGATGCACAGGTTCACAAAACCGCACAGGGCGCTGTGCAGCCACTGCTGGCCGCGTGCAAGCCAGACCGCCGCGCGCGCAGGCGGCCTTCCGCGCCGTGGCGCAGGAGATGTATGGTGAGCTGTGCCCCTTTGACCGCTTCAACGACGTCACGCTCGCGCACTGCTTCAGCACGCTCGGCATCCTAAAGGTCAACGATGATGGCTGCCACGCCAAGAGCCTCACGGAGGACGAGCCCACGGTTGCCGAGCAAGTCTTCAACCAGGCGAGTGCTGTCCATCACAGCAGCATCGCTGAGGCGTTGCTCAAGGGGGTTTCCTAGAAGCTGCTGGGCGCGGACCCAGCAGCACACCGAGGTTGTCTACGCTTTGCACCGCCCTCTGTAAACGATGATGGCTCTGTGGTGCCTCTGTGATGGCATTCATTACATGCGGCACCATACAAGGCTTGCACGCTTGTCGACGAGGTCTGAAACATGCCACTAGAAAACATTGCTGAGCATGTTGCAGCTCTGCCTGCAGTGAGTCTGACAGACGGTAAAAAGAGGCACCGAGGGCTGCGGGCTGGGCACTGAAGCACGGGTGCGCGTGCAGGCGCTGGCCATCCACAGCGGAAAGGAGCGCGACCTGCACTACCTGACGTCCCTGCACAACCACCTGTCGTTCCACCACATGTTTGACCGCACCCAGCTGGCGGAGGTCACCTGCGTGGCCGAGTGGGAGTCGGGTTTCATCGACGACGTCCTGCCCTGCAGGCCGGGCGATCGGCCGGTTGCCAGGGCGCAGCTGCGCTCCAGGAAGCTCATCGTGTGACAGTCGGGGCCTTCTTGGGATGGTGCTTTGTGCGAGCTGTGCCACCACCTGGTGGCACAGCCTTGGGTGTGCTTTCGGTTCTTTTGGCGCGGGGTCGACTTGCCAAGCGCGTCCGCACGTGCTGACGAGCATGCGTGACTGTGAGGGTACCTGCAGAGGCGCATCGCCCTGACTTTGAGGGCGCTCCCACTCAAATCAACTCGGTCTGAGAGTTTCTAAGTGTGCGTCTGTTTCAAAACACGCTCGCGCGCCGGCGTGCACGTTGCAGCAGGCGCATGCGGCGTCCGCCTGGCAGGACGCACTTGCCTTGCTTGTTGAGTGCTGAGAACTTGACTTGGTTTCTGGCGCGCTGCTTCTCCGCCACCACTTCCCTCCTGCATAGGTCCGCACTGGCACGGCATCCAGCGCCACTTAGGCTGATTTATGTTTTTAGCACCGATACGGCTGCGTGACGCCTGCGCGGCGCAGGGCTGGGTGGCCTGCGACGCTCGCGCGCTCACCTGCGTCCCAGACGGTGCTAGGGTTAGGTCAGAACCTGTGAGTTCTCATGCTGGGTGCTCTTGCCTGAACGCGTCCCATACGAGGCTGTCCCCCTTCGCCCCTGGGGCTCTGGCATGTTTTCATGGGTTGCACTTGGGATAAGGTGTGACCCGCCTCTTACTTGCCGCGCAGCGGCGCAGCGTCGTTGCACGCGCTGCGCCCTGGTCGCAAGGCATGCAGAGGCGCGCGGGTGAGCGCGTCGTTGCATGCCTTGCGACTAGGGCGCGATTAGTGATGAGTACCGACTTTTTTGAAAAGTTCCGTGCCTGGCCACCCAGGCTGCTCGCCCATTACCGTACATTCCGATCGGGTTGCCCATAAGCACCAGGATAGCAGATCACATGCACTTGCATGCGGCGCGCGGGCATGCTTGGCACCGTCAGAAAGTGGATGCGTGATTGGCGGGGCCCTCTACTGGGGCTGCGCTGGTCAGCAGCTGGCAGTCAGCTTCACATGTTGCACCTGTACGGGTGTGAGGTTGCGGACGTAGCCGATGCATGTTGACTGCCTTGCACTTGTAAGATGATGGAGCGAGGTGAGCAGCGCCGTTGCTGTTGCAACATCGTCGTGCGCGCTAAGAAGACGAGTTGCGCCTGCTGCTGGACTGTGCTGCCACACAACCTGCATGTAAGCTGATGGAGCGAGGTGAGCAGCGCCATTGCTGCTGCAACATCGTTGTGCGCGCTAAGAAGACGGGCTGCGCCTGCTGCTGGACTGTGCTGCCAGACAACCCGCATGTCTGCACCTCTTCCCTGCTGCTCAAACAAGCAAGTTGGGTTTTGCTCCATGGAACATCACTGCTGATGCTACGTACACAGGCTTTGCAATCAGGAGTGTCGCAGTGCCCGTGTCGCAGTGTCGGTGATGTGCAGCCGGGCCTTGACAGTGATGGAGCACTGACTGCCGGGTCGTCGCCTGCTCTATGCGCCTTACACCCTATCGAGCGCCCGGACCTAAGCTCTCGACCGGCCAAAACACGAGAGAGCCTGGCGATGCGGCAAACCCAGCGAAGACATCAAAGGCCGACACACGCTGGGCAGGGCCCCGCAGGTGGGCGCTGCTCACGGAGCAGCATAAAGAATGAGCAAACAGACAGGCAGTCCCATGGCAGGCGCGCGCGCGCGCCCGCGCCCCAAGCATGCAGCACACTCACAGGGGCGCCCCCGCGCCTCCGCCGGACACCTCCGGCACTCTCAGTGTTTCAGACAGTGGCATGAATTGCGCAGCCTCCCTGCGCCCGCGGCCGGCTACATGCGCCTTGCCTCCTAGGCGGGCAAGGCGGCTTCGGGCAGCCGGCCGCGTCTGCAGGCCTGCCGCAGGCACCCCAGGCTGCAGACACCCGCCGGCCGTCCCACACGCACCCAGTGCCACGGCACCGGCGAGTGCTAGCCCTGTCATAGGGGAAGGGCTGGCGGCGCATCAGATGGCGTTGGCAGTGCCAGTGGGCGTCGGCGGCGGGGACGGCGGCGGCGCGGCCGACGCCTTGTGGCGCTTGGAGGCCTCGGTGTAGAGGTAGGTGCCCAGCAGCGCAATGCCGGTGCCTGCGGGCGCAGGCGTATTTTAACATCGCTACTTCAAATTTGATTTGTATTTTGCTTGCGAGCACAGGACCCGCCACCCATCGGCGGGCCGGCAGGGCGGGTGGTTCACGGCCGCTAGCATCGATTAGCGAGAGTCACAGGCCTGTATCAGCCAGCCAGACCTGCTCGTCAGGGGCTCCACGCCTGTGTCGGCCAGCCAGTGCTGTTTAGAGCGGCCAGGCCGCTCTGACCTGGGTCGAGGAAAGGCTCGGGTCAGGGCGGGGCACACTAGCAGGCAGCGCGGCGCGGGCGCGCACCCAGCTTGGTCTTGTTGGTGAGCGTAGTGCCGAAGAAGACGACCGAGGTGCCGATGATGACCACACGCTTGACCACGTTGCACACGCCGTGCGAGACCGGGCTCACGCGCGACAGTGTGTTGAAGGCGAACTGGCGCGCGCGCGCGCGGCGTCAGCGGCGCGGCGGCGCGCTCACGCAGGCAGGGCGGGCTGCGGACGGCCACCGGCAGGCGGGAGGCCTCGCGCGCGCCTGGCTGTGCGTTTGGTGCAGCAAGCCGGACGCTGACGGCGAGGCGCAACTCACGGGGTCGGACAGCAGGCCAACCATGATGAGCGACAAGTAGAGACTGGGGTCCTTGGCTAGGGCAAGAAGGCCTGATAGGGTTCTGTGGCCGGCGCACCTGGTTGTACAGGTGGTACAGCAGGCCGACCATGAAGAGCGAGAAGTAGAAGTTGGGGTCCTTGGTCAGCGCGGCGTCAATACCGGCCGGCAGCCGCGAGCCCTCCGCGATCAGCGCGGCCGGCACGCAGATGAGCACGCTGATGAGCGTGGTGTACGCGTAGATGGCCGTGCTGTCCAGGTTCTTGATGGTGGACATGGCCCTGCGCGGAGGCGGGCGCGCCCGGGTCAGCTGCGGCGCCGATACAAGCGCCTGAGGGGCAGGGCGCTCGCCTGGACGTCGCCCAAGGTCAGCATGCCTATCAAAACGCCTGTAAGCATGCGTGCTTGGACGCTTGTCTTCATGCAGCCAGCCAGGTATGGCGGCAGCAAAAAATGGATCGCAGGGGGTTCGATCCCCTGACCTTCTGCATGCAAAGCAGACGATCTACCACTGATCTAGCGACCCCTAGCAGGTTTCCGTAGGGTTGAAAGGGTGACCAAGCGAAGTTTACAACGGTCCTTGATCCCTTGCATAGAGATGAACAAGACTACACCGGCCGTCTCGGTCATGGCTACAACCCACATGTCAGCACATGCACAGGGTGGCAGCGGCATGGGCATGCCACCATCACCAGACACCTGGGCTCCGGCTGGCTGCCAGACCAAGTATGCTGCGGCAGGGCTGCACTAAGCAGGGCAAGCCAGGAGCTGCGCCGCCCTCGAAACCTGGTGCACCCAAGACACACGCATACGCGTTCGCCCGCTGCGGCGAGCCCGTCTTGGGCCGGACTGGCAGAGGTTAGGGTTATGGGCGGCGGCGCGGGCGGGCGCGCCTCTTCGACCACACGGCGCGGAAGCCGAACGTCAGGTTGGACACCATGGCGGAGATGAAGCCAGTCCAGTTGAAGGTCAGGTCGGACGCGGACGCGAGCGCGACGCCGGCCTGCGCGGCGGGCTTAGGCCTGTTATTGCAAAAGTTGTCAGAACCGATATCACGGAAGCTGCCGCCAAAATAACTCCAAACAAAACGCGTAGTCAGTAAAGCTACTTATCATTCTGACCTGCTCGCCCACCACAGCAAGGCAAGCAAGCAATCTTTAGCCCGCATCGGCGCGGCGTCGCGCCCGGGGCGCGCCCGCGACGCCCGGTGACAGCGCTGCTCGCGGTGCATTGCGTATTGTGACTGGCACGGCAGGGGCCTGAGGCGCGTGTTCAAGGCGCTCCAGGCTGGTGCACCATCATCGGCACAGCGCATGCGCATCACACGTGCTCAAGATGCTGCGGGGCATGCCCATCGACAGGCACAGCATGTGCATGTGACGCATGGTAAAAACACTGCGGGAGGGCGCGCCATGATGGGCACGAGCGTGGCGACGACGGGCGCGGGCGTGCCAACGCCCAGGATCGTCTTGGACAGCAGCACGTTGAACGCGGGCTCCAGCGTCTTGACCGTGTGCGTCAGGCTGATCGCGACCGCCGCGAACGACAGGTTGGCCGCGATGTGGCCCACCGCGTGCATCGACGCCGGGCCCAGCAGCGAGCTGAACTCGTCCTTGCTGATCGGCTGCGCGCGCACGAGACCCCCCTCAGCCCTCCCAGGCGCATCTCCTCCCTGCTGCCTGGCTGCGCACGGACTCCCCCTCAGCTCCCCCAGGCACTCGAGCGGATCTCCTCCTTGCCGATCGGCTGCGGCCACTGCGCTCCTCCCAGCCTTCCCAGGCCCTCTGCACGAGACGAGAGAACGGTGAACCACGGCTGAGCAGCATCCACGCCCAAGCATGCTGCACGCATCACGCAGGGCACCTCTGCCAGCAGCGCATGCCCCCCCCCCCCGCCCGGTGGCTCGGGCATGGCGTCGTCTTCGCATCGCGTGCGGGCTTAACGCAAGCATATGGAAAAGTTTCGTGAAGCGGCGCGCGCAGGCGCGGCGACGCTACAGCAGCTCAGCAACCCCGCTCACAGCGCCAGGCAGGGGAGCTCGGCAGGCGCGGCGGCCGGCGCCGCGCCTGCCCCCGGCGCCGCGGCCGGGGGCGCGCCCGCCCGAACGCCGCCTTCCTCGCGGCGCGCGCGGGCACGCCGCCAGCAAGCAGCTCAGCACCCCCACTCAGCACCCCCGCCCACAGCGCCAGGCAGGGGAGCTAGGCGGGGCGCGCGCCCGGCCGAACGACGCCTTCTTGGCGCCGAACAGGTACGTGAGCGTGCAGTAGGCCAGGCCGACGACCACGTGCACCGCCGACACGGTGTACGGGAACGGGAAGTAGTTGAAGATGGTCTTGTTCAGCAGGTTGAACGCGACGTTCAGGCCGTACCACATCAGCACGAACGACAGCGTGACCACCGAGGGCGCCGCCGACGGCCCGACCACCTTGCCGATTGCGCTGCGCGGCGCGCCCCACCGCCGCCTCAGCGCCCGCGCCGGCGGTGCCCCGCGCGCGGTGCGCCCCCCCGCTCTGCGTGATGCCGCGCCAGCGCGCGCGGGTGCGCGCAAGCGCAGCACAGGCGCCGCGCGCTGCGGGTACGTGGCCACCTGGCCGCTAGCGCTCTGGCCTCTGTAGATGCGGCAAAGCCCGGGGTGTGCACCCCAGGCGTTCAGCCCAAGGGAAAGGGGGAGCGCCGGGCGCGGCTGTGATGCATCCTGGCAACCACCAGTGGCCCACAGGCATATGCCCTGCTGCAGGTGCGCACGCGGAGCGCTGCCCTCCCCACTGACGGACGCTGGGGGCTCCTGCGCTGCGTGCGCAGCGGCTGCGGACCCCCTCGCGCACGGCACATGCCATAGGGCTGCCGGCGGCGTCGCCGGGTCGGGCCGCCCGCTCCGGGCTGCATAGGCAGGCGACAAGCAGCGCGCACTGCTGCCAGGCACCCACCCGCCCCCACACCGCAGAGCACATTGGCGACCCCGGCGCGCCTCTCGAGCGGATCCATCGCCTCCGCCTGCGCCGCGGCCCGCACGCACACGCTGCGGCGCGCCGCCAGCTGCGGCCGGGGCGCCGCAACTTTCCGCAGTCGCAGCGCAGCGCCCAGGCCAGCCCTAGCCGGTCCAGCCTGCATCAGAACGGATATGAAGCCTCAGGCGGTGCCTGCTCGCCTTCTGGCCCCGCTGGGAGCCTGCCGGCCACCGCAGACAACCACCAGTGCACCATGCCAGCCAGGCATACCTGCAGGGGGCTGCATCGGGATGCTGCCGAGCACATTGCCAGCCGCGGGCGGGCCACATCGCGTGTGCCGAGCGGCACAGCCGCCGTGGGGAGTGACCTCATCATCGTGAGCTGGAGATGCTGCGAGTGCTGCTCGTCGGACAGTTTGCAGTCTCCAGTGCTCTGGGCAGAACCCTACGGTACCAACGGTCAGCCCCACAAACAGCCTACTGGTCGTCCTGTTGGGGAGTGCCACCAGCGCATACTATGGCGGGCCTGGACGCACAGCCAGTGCGGGCACGCACAGGCCTACCGGTGCGAGGGGCGATGCGTGCGCGCATGTGCGGGGGGCCCGCACGGCAGGCTGCCAGCGCGCAGGCGTTGCGCCCGAGAACGCGCGCCGGCGGGCGTGCGCCAGCGGCCAGGCCGGCCTCACAGCGCTGCGTAATCAGT
>JAABUY010004273.1_pt1 | contig 15111 bp, 11 predicted proteins | sample 5560271 | NCBI WGS metagenome assembly JAABUY01 (sample SAMN10711886, study PRJNA513374) | rock metagenome | isolation source: Antarctica rocks | place: Antarctica: Victoria Land, University Valley
CGCCGGCGGAGCGCCTGCGGGGCGGGACTAAGGTTTTCCATTTGGGTTTTTCCTTTGCAAAGGCGCTTCGCCCTCATAGACCTAGATAGGGACTGAATAGGGAGTTAATAGAACAAATAATATATAAAATACAAAATAATGCAGAAATCTCTTAAAACAATTAGTTACTTAATTATTATAAAGATCAATTAAGTAATGAATACAGTCTAAATATTACTTTAATGTTTAACTGATGAAGCACTGATAAGATAACAGTGAAATGCAGTCTTTATATTTAAATTAATGATAATGACTAAAAATCTATAAAAAAGAGCACTGTTATGAGCAGAGAAACAAATGTGATGATAATTAAAAAAGCAATAAATAGATTTATAAAAGATATTGAATAAATGAATAAATTTTAAATAAAAATGAAGATAAGTTCATAAGATAAAATAACAAAAAGTAATAATATAAAAGATAAACTGAGCATAGTTAGTTTATTAGCTCTATAATGATTTATATAAACATAAAATAATAATTTTATTTCTACTTTACACAAAGATACTGAGTCTAAATGTCTGATTAGTCTCAATGAGAATCTTAAAGATTGATAAGTAATGTATATATAATTAATTAATATAAACTGTATATCATATTCTTCTTTTCTATTTAAATCACATCAATTTTTATGCTTTCTACTTTCAAAGAACTAAACTAAGTATAGAGTTAAGTTAAGTTCAAAAAAGACACTTATAACTCTATAAAAATCTAATCTGAAGATAAGTTTTTTGTAGATTGAGTTATTATTAACTTTATGTGCACTAGTGTTAAAAGATGACATCACACTAATAGCAAAGCTATTATAAGTTATATTCAACACTTTCTCTAACTCACAATTCTTTAAAGCACATACATATATCATGACATTCAGTGTTCTGCAGATGTAAAGAGTGTGCACAGACAGCAATTTAAATTTATAATCTTTGAGCTTACTTTCTCATCATGAACTTAGATCATCAGCTAAGATAGTCTAGACATATATCTTTTTGAGATTTTAGACAAGAAATTACTTCACTAACTCAGACTCATAACCTGTTAAAAGGTGTCATTACACTAATAGCAAAGCTATCATGAGTTATATTCAACAACTAGGTTAAATTAAGTCATTAAAGCATCATTTTTTAGAGCTAAGTTATGTAATTATAAATTACATAAAATTATAACATTAACTCTAACTCTTACAAATAATACATCACAAAACTGAACTTTGTAATCTATTTTTTGCATTTCTTTTATAAACACTAATATCATATATAAAATATATAACCTGCACACTCAGTCTACAAAGAACTAAGCTTATAAATCTTTAAAGTATCTTATTTATAGTTAAATTGAGTATAAAGTCAAATTAAGTTTAAAAAAACTATCTATAACTTTATAAAAACTTGATCTGACTTGCAGATTAGATTATTATTAACTTTATGTGCACTAGATTAAATTAAGTCATTAGAGCATCATTTTTTAGAGCTAAGTTATGTAATTATAAATTATATAAAATTATAATATTAACTTTAACTCTTACAAATAATACATCACAAAACCAAACCTTGTAATCTATTTTTTGTGTTTCTTTTGTGAGCACTAATGTCATATATGAAATCTAAAACCTGCATACTCAGTCTATTTATAGTGATTAGTGCTCATTAAATAATTAAGTAATTTATCATTAATAATCTTTTTAGTTAGTTCAGTCTTGCATAATAGATTACTCAGAAGAATATCTTAGATTATAGTGATTTTATATATTGAAATAATTAAATAATGATTTAATGAATTAAAATCAGTTTAATAAATGTAAAGAGATCATTTATTAATTAGTAAAAGTAAATGTTTAAGAGACAGATTAATTATAAATACATTGATGTACATAAAAAATAATGATAATAAATTAACATCTTATTAATAAAGTGTCTGTGAGACAGAATTAAGATTTTTCATTTTAATTCTTTTTTTGCAAAAATAATTTGCTCTTATAGATCTAGATAGAAACTGAATAGAAAGTTAATAAAACAAATAATATATTATTGATGTTTTTAATAGAAACAATAAAGATAATAATGATAAAAATAGAAGTAATAAGAACATTATTAATTTATTGTTTAAGTGAGATAGCAACAGTATTATATGATTTCAAAGTCTTTTTATATTAAATTATGTTTTTAAGCTATGATGACTAATTATTTTCTGCATACTTTATAAGAATATCTTTAACATAATACATACTTAAAATGAATATTTAAACTTTCAATACTATATAAAAAAACTTTAATCAGTTCTTTATATCAGATAAGTCATCAAGAATTTAAGAATCTTTAAAACTATTTATATTACTGTTTAGAATGTTAAATCTTTCAGATATATTAATATAAATTATATAGTTCATTACAGTTAATTTAATTGCTACTGATTTCTTTTCATATACTGACAATAAACTTCATTTTAGTCTTACTTAAATTGTCTAAATTTAAAGTAATATACATAACTAGAGACTGATGCTTTTAGTTATAATGATATTTAATATTTATATTTATAAAGTTAATTATATTGATAACTTTAATTCAAAAGACTGACATTGATAAAATATCTTTAGATTTAAATGTGAAGACTGTGTTGAAACTGAGTATAAAAGTAATATTTAAACTGAATTTATATATTATCTTATTAGGCATCTTTTTGCTGAAATTCTTACTGTTATTTATGTTAAATTGTATTTAACATAAGCTTTTTAATCAATTCACTGCTTTTGTTAAGATATTTAGATAGTAGTACAAGATAATTTTAACTATTTAATTAATATATTTACTTTAACTATTTGCTTAAGAATGATACACTGTTGTATAGAGAAGACTTATATTTAAATATTTAAATAATATCTTTTATAGTTCTGACAGAAACTTTAAATTGCAGTTAGAAATAATAATTTTAATTAGATTTTAATTAGCAAGATATAGACAGCTTAATAAACTATTAACTTATTATTTTACAGTATATATGATCTGTTCTGAAATCAAAGTAATTTGCTTGCTGAATTTATCAGTAACTAAAAGAAGACAATTAACATTACAGATACTTTATATTAGCTATAAAGAACAAGAAACTTAATTAATAATATATGAAATCTTTTTAAATCATTAATAAAGTTAATTAATTAGTCTATAAGCTTAATATTTTATCTTATTGATGTATTTATCTCATTTTCACTATCACTTAGCTTAAGTCTGATTCTTTGCTCAATATTAATTTATTTAGCTATTTATGTTTAGACAAATCTTCAACAGTATTTAGAGAATGAAGATAAAAATAAATGAAAATTCTTTAAGATAAAATAACTACTTAATGAATAAATTACTTAACAAGGTCATAATGTTACATTCATTATATAATATTTATGCATTGAAAGAGATACAGATCAAAGTATAATATATAATTATTATTAAAAGATTTAGGAAATGCAGAGAATTTAATAAAGAAGTATGATGAAACTTACTTATATATTAATATGATAAAGTCTTCACTCAAATGAAATGATAAGACTGAAACAAAATGAGTGAATAGAAAGACTTTGTGTGAAGAAAGATAAGATAACAGTATGAGTGCTGTCTTGTTTCTTTGTTGCAGACAGATTGTCATAAGACTATTTGTCTTAAAAGTCTTAATTATCTTTATCTTGCTTGTGTGCTCACTGTCTTCTCAATAAGACTATTGCTTCTTTTCTTCATCAACATGACTAAATGCCTCATATGACACTGTTATCTGACATGTTGCTTGCCTGACCATGAGGCTATGTATATATAGTGCTGTATTCCTAGAATTCAGCTTCTTACACACACATGATTCTAACAGTTTCTGTATTCATTAGTATGATATTTGAAAGTTGCAAAGTTTAATGATGTAAGTGTTAACTGTTTTAATTTTATTCAGATCAATACTATCATGCTTTCTATGAGACTTCAAAGAGAAGAATTCAAAGATCTATCTCTGAACCCAATAGAGATACATCATATTACTGAGATTCCTTCAACAACATAAGATTTTGTGTCTTTAAAGAGTAAATGAGGCTTGCGAGACGCAAGATCTAGGATTGCCTGTGCAAAGACAGAATTGGCCCAAGCAAACCAACTCCCTGTACGTTCAAATCAGCCCTGTGAATAGGTACAGTCTCACCTGTTGTGTAACTTACGCGTATACTCTGTAATTCGATCGACGTTGATGCTCTCGTGCACTAAGCCCATACGACTGGAATTTCGGACGAAGTGAAGGGACTCCATGATCTCTACATCATCATCGGAAGTCATCGCCCGCACTAACAGGCTCATCGGCCAGACGTTCCGTACCCCAACTGCAGACTGTATCAGCAAGTGGCACAAGGGCACGGCAGACGGTACTTGCTGTGTGGTCCTCCGATCCCCTGGATTGATCTGCCCTGTAGATAGTATGGATTTCCCTCCTTCTCTAAGATCATTCTGCGGGTATTTCTATAAACAGCGTTCGAAGCGTCGAGAAACCCTGTCAGCGGCAGAGATAAAAGAGATGGCAAGTTTGCATCGTCCATCATGATCGCAGATCCGTAGCCATCAATTTCGTAGGCAAACACTTCTCCGTACGTCTTGTGGTTGACCACTCCGTACTTCCAGATCCCTTGTTCTACGCTTTCAGCCTTTTCCAGCAGAACCGTCGCAAGATCCTCCTTTCTAGCTACCTTTAGTATATCTGCCATCCGCTTCAGCTCCACAGCGATCATTGCGTTTGCTGGTATAAAGAATCCTAAGATGGTTGCATCGTCGCTTGGCCGGAAAGCACTGCGAACGAGTCCCGTCCCTCCGCGTAAGGGGTTGCCAATGCCAGCCAGATTTAGAGTCTCCGTACCTGCATCGGTTCTTCGCTTGAAGGTGTACTGATTCCTCTGATATCTCCCAGTTTCGGAGTCGAAGGTTGGTTCGGTCTGTTGCCTTAGGACATCCATCAAGATCTTCAGGGCGCGATACCAGCGAGGACGGAGGAAGGCTGTTGAACCAGTATTGTGATGAAATTGGTTCGCTAACGCAAGAAAGGAAGCAAGAGAATCTAGTTCATACTTGCATTCGAAGACGTAGGAAGGCTCGTAAATAGGGTGGACCGAGTCTTCTTGACCGTTGGCAGTGTGCGGCAGATGACTGGGAGAGGGAGGTTGAAAGGCATTACAGTACGGCGACTCGATTATGAACTCCGCCTGAGTGTTGATGGCTCCCAGAATCAGAGTTTGCAATCTCTTGTCCTTGTTGGCCAACCCTTGGTACTGGGCGAGTTGGTTAGTCGAGTCACGTAGCCATTCCGCGTTGATGTCTCCTGTCACTATGAACGATTGCGCTCCTTGCCAAGCACCCCCAGTGTTGTGACTGTGACGGTATTTAGGGTTACCCGTTCCAGCAGTTTGGTCTGATCCATCAACGTGCCATTTGACAGTAGTATCAAGAGTGTTCGGGAAGGCGTTTTCAAATATGCGGGCCAGGTCTTTATCCTCCATACGCAAAGTAATATCGTTGATGACTTTCTCTACAAGAGGAGAAGAGAAAGTGCGGCAATGTTGAGATGGCCTTTGGAAGGGAAGGCCCATCGGACCTTGACTGTACGGCCGACTATATCACGGATCAGAGACTACCAGGTAGACACAAACTACGAAACACTGCGGAGACATACATACTGTGGAAAAGCGGAGTAGTGCCTATAATCTGGACAGGCTGCGTTGTATTTTGCATGGTCTGCTTCAGATACCAAGAACTCGCCAGGCGCACTGTACGTCCCACCGTCGGTGATCGCTGACGCTCCGTTGCATGTGGTGAAGATGAAGGCAATGTTCAGACATGAAATGACCGCCATCAGGCGCATCATGACTCGCAAACGACGTCGAATGCTACAGTATTGTGAGATCCACTAGGATATCAGAATTTGGTGACGGTCACCACAAGGGTTCCCCAGATGTCTGACTGAGCGATGCTGTCGTAGACTTGCCCTGGTTGTGGCAGTCTGTTTGTAGGGTCAGAATAGGTGTGTTGAGTAACAATGCTCCAGCATTGACTGCCCTGCGCTTCCTTGACATACTTAGGACCTACTCTATTGATATCAATGGCACAATGTGAAGTGGATGTTCTCGGTGAACTGTCGGGATCAGTATAATCCGTGGTCCGAAGGCGGTGACCAAACTCGTGGCCCCAAACCTTCCGATAACGACCTTTCGACACCGTACTCGGTACAAAGTTACAGTCATCCTGAGTCTGGTTCGTACCTACGTCTTCCTTCTTCTGTGCTATGCGGATGTGATATCGGGCGCTTTTATATGTCTTTAGTACTAAAGGGGCTTGGAACTAAGCGGAAGGAGCTACGAGATCATGTGATACTGGTAGACGATATTATGGGTAGTCGTATTGATCCTCGTGATATCACTTCTTTGAGAAGAAGGACATAATGTTTCCTTGTCCAGGCTTGTTCATACTGTTCTTTCCTTGCCCCCCAGAAGAAGACGAAGGCGGTCGCCTCTTCCCTCGGTGTTCCTCTGGCTCCTCTTCAGAGAAAGACTCCCAGACTTGCTCTTCACTCGTCACTAAAGGGAATTAGAGCTTCCCCAGGTAAATGACGCTTCGCCCGGTAGTTTGGAACAAACCTAAATATCCTTCCTCGTCCTTGATGGTTTTCTTTCTCAATACTCGTCGCCGTCCTCTTCTCCGGGCACCTGACAATACGATTTGAGGCTCTATGGCATCCTCTGTCATGCCTCCCATGGCATCGAGTATATTTTCGTCATTTTGGTTGCGGAGAGGCGCCTCCTCAGCGTCAACCATCGGTTCGTCTATGAATAATTAGCAGGAAGAGGAACAACGGCATTCGGGGGACTCAAGGTTGATTACCATCTTCAATCATCATTTTGCGGAGTTTGTCTTCCCGTTGTGCTTTCAGGTCCATCTCAGCTACGATGTCATTTTTTTTGGTCCGGATGGCGATGTCATCAGCCTGCTCGTCTTCTGGCTCGTCCTCCATGGTTTCTGCCCGCACCGTTAGTGCACGTTAAAAGTGTTCGTTGCAAACGTACGATCCTCCTGAGCACTTAAGCCAGGCTGTCCTGCCATTAGTAGAGGTTTCCATACGGCGGGGTGAGGTTATCCTTACTGAAACTACTGCAGAGGTTGTTGAGGATGCAGCTAAGGAGCTGTCTGTATCCTCTTTCTTGAGTGCGGTTCTCGACTTCGAGAATGATTTGAAGATATCCGATTGATTGCGCTGCAAAGATGGCTTTCTCCCGTTTGGCATCCTATCGCGTTTTTGACTATTTCCAGAAGGCACTTCGGCACCTTTGCGAGCGTTGGCATTCTCGTTGGAATCAATGGAACTAGGGACCTGGGCTTCCGGATCCTGGTCTGTTGTATGCGACTTTACGCTCTGCAATTTGTCAACCGCCTTCGAGCTGTTCTTATATGTAGCCACCGTAGGCTTGCTTGGTGGGACTGGGCGCGGTCCTGTCCGTCGCTGGATTCTGGACGTTATTGAGTTGCCGTAAGAGTGGTAACGAAGCTTACCTTAACACTACTATTTCGGATGGTCCCATAATTCTCACCGAATATGAGCGGGTCTTCGTTGCCGTATTTGTCAGATATTTCGCGGTCTCCTTCGGACAGAGTTTGAAGATCCTAGACGTGCTGAATTAGGTTGGGTTGCAGCAGCCGAGCAAGGTGTATACGTGATACATTCAGCGAACTTGGCTCCACACTGTAGACGTGTATGAAATCAATCTCATCGAATTGCGATTTCGTTCCTGAAATGTCCACATGAGACAGCGATCAGCGCTCGAGATCAAATCGCTCATCCATAGTTTGCAGGCTAGCTCGAGCCATTGGGGAGCCTACTGCCAAGATCCTCTTCCCCTACCAGAATGATCGAACGCATCGGGACAGACCGAACTGGAGCAGCCTTGTGGGATACCGCGCTGCTCATGAATGGACTGCTCTGCACGCCATCGTCCCCGGCATCATTTGTATGAATGCCATTACGCCCAGTCGGTGCAGATTGTTTCCTGGTGCCACCGACAAGGTACGTAGCATGTACAGAGCCTTTCTTACTTGTGGCTTGTTGGGCGTGAAATTCATAAACCAACCTGGCAAGGCTCCATTAGCTACTCTATGTGTCGCTCTGACGATCAGCCGGGTGTACTTCTTCGCGAGGTGATGGTGTATCTTCAGGGCACGACTCAATGCTCGATAAGTAACCTATCTGGAATGTGAATTTCAGGCGACGTGTTGAGTAGTGGAGTACTCACAACTCGCTGCTCATTTAGTACCGTGGTGGCCAGATACGTCGTCGCATCTGTAGCCATTGTTGCGACCTAATTCGTGGGCACGTAGATTTCACTCTGTGAGTGGTGCTAGGGATTCGGGGAGACGCGACTTGATGAGCTTTATACCTGTAGGTACCTTAAGTGTAACTTTACGCGTTGGTGGTGTACTGTACGGCAGACCATAATACCTTACCGTACCTTATGTACATATGACCTACCATACAACACCTACATCCACTTCATCTCAGTTCAATATTTACGTCAGCCCTTGCGATTGGATCTCCGCAACTGTTGGAAAGATGAGCCTTATGGATCACCTGTACGACGTCCCCGACTCTACGGACTGGCTTTTAACTAAGCTCCCTACATTTGCGCCGGTCGAGGCAGCGATACGTTGCCAAGTGTGCAAAGACTTCTTCGATACGCCGATGATGACCTCTTGCTGTCATACATTCTGCTCCATCTGCATTCGACGGTGTCTGACTTCGGACGGGAAATGCCCTACCTGCCGGGCAGAGGAACAAGAGCTCCGCTTACGGCGGAATTGGTCCGTGCAGGAGCTCGTGGATTCCTTCAAAGTGGCAAAACCGAGCTTGTTAGAACTGGCACAGCAAGCGGAGCTTGAGAGCGCCGACACCGGGCAGAGAGGCTCGAAGCGAAAATTGGGCGAAACAGAGCTGGAGGCGCAAGGAGGATCAGAAAGGCCTCGGACCCGAAAGGTCACCCGGTCGCTCAGTCGAAGATCCCCACCTCCTCCGGGTCGAAATACTACGCCAATCGATATTGAGGATGATGACAGTAACTACAAGCCTGGTTTGAATGATCATTCCTACACCGCCGCCAAGGTTGACTGATTGCGCACAGACGACGGTCTTGCAGCTTGCCCAATCTGCAAGCAGCGGATGAAAGAGGGAGATGTATACTTGCATCTCGACGTCCACAAAGGGGGTATAGCAGATAGCGATGCTCTGTCCTCGGGGTGCTTACGGCGGAAGTAAGTCAACTCAATATAGTTGTGATGTTCTGGAGCTAACCTGGATCAAGGCGTAGCCCTTCGTTGCGAGATCCACTTCGTGTACCTCCACGCAAGCCTCTAGACCGACTGCCTAAGCTCAATTACTCCTTGCTGAAGGAAAATGCCTTGAGAAAAAAATTCGTCGAACAGGGTATACCGAGCTGGGGAGCCAAATCACTGATGATCAGACGCCACACAGAGTGGGTGAATCTTTGGAATGCCAATTGCGACTCCTTGAGGCCGCGGTCAAAGCGTGACCTTCTGCAAGAGTTAGATGTGTGGGAAAGAAGTCAAGGAGGGCACGCACCAAATCAAGGAGGGGCGCCAAGTGGAGGAACTTCGGTGATGAGAAAGGACTTCGATGGGGCTGGATGGGCAGCAGTTCACGATGATGATTTCAAACAGCTTATTTCGAGCGCAAGGGCGACACGTGAAGGTCCCAACGACGCGGCCCATGCCACGACAGGGGAATCTAGTACAACCTCCAATGCCTCAGAGGTATCCTTAGGAACCTCAAGTGATCAGCTGCCATCATCAGGGCAAAACCCTCATGGACTAGAGAGAAATCACGTGTTAGATCAGTCGTCCGACAGTTTTGCTACGAATCAAAGTCATGAGCAGTGTTTTAGCCTTCTCCAGAATCCATGACGACATAAACTTCATGTGAGGTTCAGAACAACGGGCAACGCTGCTCCCAAGAGTCTTGACGGAAGTTGAGATCCAAAGAGTATAAGTCGGTAGAAGGCGCACAGCTGTTCTGATGGTCAAGTATCAATCACCATGGACCATCGTATCTTCTTCAAATTTACCCCTTAATCGCAAAGCTGTTCGTAGCACTTATGAGTGACAAAATATCGCCGTGACGTTTGGCGTGATCGGTCGACCATAAGATTTTGAGTAATACTAATTTGTGCCATCTTGGTTGCGATTACAAGTCACTTTAGTCTGCTTTGCTAAGCTGTGGATCGTGTCGCTGTTTTCTTGCCAGGGCTGCCCTCATCCAAAAGCAAATCGCCGAGCGCTGCTGTGCTATCCTCCACCCTAGTTGGTGTAGATGGATGTTGCGGATTTTGGACTATGTCCACTGTCTTGGCGTGGTTGGCGTCAGGACCCTTTGTAAGCTCAGCAAGCCTCCGCATGGTCTCTGAGGCTTCTAGTTTCTCCCTTTCCAAGCGCTGCTCTCTTTCCATCGCTTCTAATTCTTCGTCCACCTCTCCATCGTCTATCATCGCTTCGCCTTGGCCAACACCATTCATGATATCCCCAATCTCTTCGACTTTGCCCATTTCCTCTCTAAGCTCCTCCACTACATCTTGGACTGTCTCCACGCCACCGACTTTCGAGTTGAGACTCTTGAGAACTCCCGTGGTCGCCTCCATCACGTGTACGATCTCGACCTGATCCGCAGCTTGCTCTATCTTCAAGTAAACCTGTTCGAGCTGCGCGAGTACCTCAGAGCGCCGTGCGAGGGTCGACTCCGCCAGCTTTCTAGAACGGAGGGCAGCTAGCGCCGCGGAACGACTCTTGCTGCTTACGGCTTTTCGAGCTGCAAGTGCAAGATCCTCGGTCCGTGCAGTCAGGGCGGCCACTTGCATGTTTAAGTTGGTAATGAGCGTTTTCAAAGACGCTATGGTGGTGTCTTCGGCTGTTATGGTGGTCGCTATAGCAGTGGATGTCAAGAATTTGATCGTCTACGAGCGAATTAGCAGCCAGTCAATTGCAAGAGTTTTCATAGAGTACCTCGCCGTCGTAGGCGATTAGGCGTTTATCCCTCACTAGGTATGTGAGTAAAACATCGATATCCACGTCTGTAAGCTCCTGTTGGTCGTTCAACGTGTGGCTAGTTTCTTGTCGAAACAAACTTTTGGAAGATACTCGGTCAACCCAGTGCGTTCGGGCAGAGACCAGCTGTAAGACTTTCCCTGCAGCTTCCTGCCAAAGATCAGCACAATACCATATTGTCAGAGCGAACACCAGCGCTTGTTAGTACTCACCTCCACGTTATCTAGCAGCACGAATTGACCCTCGGAGAGGCTGGTCTCCCTTGATACCCGATTAACCAGCCCTAATTGCGCGAGACCCCAAGAGATGACCTGCCACGGTATGGCTGCCCAGCTCTTGTGATATATGCTCGTCTTCGATTCAAGAAAGTCATGCAAGGGGATCATGCGATTCTGAGCTACCGCTTCATACTTTTGAAGCGAGGTTCTCGGTCAGTCGATCTGGAGACCTCAGCAGATTGTAGTACGGGCCTGGTATTTACCCACAACAACAGTTTCTAAAGCGAGCGGTCGTCCTAATTCCTCTGTCTCCAGCGCTCGTAGCAATTCTTGCCCAGTGTTCAGTATCAGGAGATCACTGCCGTCACTCCGAGAGGGCAAAAGGCCTGCTCGTGCGGCCTTAGCCAAAGCTGCCTGCCACGCTGAGACATTTGCCGTGTAACCGTCTGGGTTCGTTGTTCGTTGCAATCGAAAGTCAGAGTAAAGAGATGGTAATCTCGCTCTGTAGCAGGCGCTGTCAGATATCGGTGGCACAGTCTTCGGCGTGTTGACCATGACTATGGACTTACCGGCGGAAGTGTTTCTCATGATCAAGGATGAAGTTTAGGAGCCCGCTCATGCTGCAGGCCGGGTATGTTGATTACTACATAAGCAATCTGGGATTAGCAGAAAGCTATGTTGGATCATGTCGTCGTTTCCCAGTAAGCAGTAACACATATGTAATATGTAAGTAGCTCGGAGGAGAAGCGATACGGGACCGTTTGTTGTGGAATTGAACCATCATCCTCATGTCTACAGATAGGTAGCCATTCCACCCCGAAGTATTTCGTACGTTGCCCAATGTGTTCTACAAATGTCTATCTTTACGCTGAATAATAGTGCTACAAAGTTGCACAAGTCTCTTTTGAACAGCCATGAAACAAACCCATAGTCCACGGACTAAACGCCATGCTGATGACTGTTACCTAACGTAAGAAAAACCCCCATCGCTAGAAAGCTAAAGCCGGATACTTCAACAATAACCCGCTACTGGAAGTTATCATCTCTGAGTGCAGGACTGTGTTGTGTGCCTCGTAAAGGACTCAGTGGTCCTAAGTCCGCCATATGTGAAGCCGTTGTGTCAGCAACGATTAAGCTCTTGCGACGACCTTGCTGTCCTAACTGCTCACTGTGTTCCTCGACGAGACTTGTGACTTCGTTACCGGCACCGCCTATCCCGGTCTGGCCGTCAGCCGTAGCCGTTCTTTTCTTCAGTTCATGCTGCAGGAGTTCCAGGTATTCTCGCATTTCACGGAATGCCAAGCCACTGTTCCCTTGAGGAGAACAATCATAGAGCATTTCTGCTTCGTTCAAACATCGCTCTGACTGCATGTTCTTACCCAAGCTAAGCCACGATTCCGAAGCCAGAACATTCCAAAGTGCAGCTTTTCGTCGGCGAGCGGCCCAACAGACAGCGCCAGGACTTACCCATGATTGGTAGCAAGTGCCGACTCTCTCGGTGAACAGAGCATGGCCAATTGGACCAACAATGTTCAAGTCCAGGACTCTCGTGCCCCATTTTGCAGCATCGTCGGCGGCAGCCCCACCTCGCATCTTCAGTAATTCAACGCCGAGGGTGAGACACCGTAGTGCTGCATAAGGATCGGAGCACCTAGTGACATAAGAATAAGACGCTGTCTCGAGCATCTGATCAACCATGTCCGATCTGGACCTTGACGTCGTAAATGACGATCCGAGCAAGGAGCTAATGGCTGCCATCTCATTTGCTCCTGCTAGGTACTTCCATGCTTTGTCACTGGCAAACTCTGCGCGCAGAAGCTCATAAGTACTCAGTGCAAATTTCCAGTCTCTCAGCATAAACGCATAGTCCGCCAATCTCCGCATTGTAGCTTCAGCGGTGTCGGATCCATAAAAGCCTTGGACCGAGTTATAATTGTTGCCGGATTGAGTGGCAGTTCCGGATTGGCCAGAGCTCGATAAGCCTTTTGCCGTCGAGCCTAAGCCGGTCCACCGCTTCGACAAGGACATGAATCGACCGCTAAACCCACGCCTCCGGGATGCAACTTGGTCATTCCAAGTAGTCACGCGACTCTCCATAAACGGAACCACAGATTGCGTGACCATTTCGCGAACAAAAGTCTTTATCGCTGCGAAATCCGACTCAAACAAGCATGGCCCAACCCCTTCAGTATCCTCGTTACCATCTGCCCAGCGTCAGAAATGTGATCGAAGGCTGGAAATGGTACTGACCCCGTTTGTTGACCTGTGCGAGCTCCTCTGTTGCAGAGATCCACAGAGTCTGCGGCAATTGAACACTATCGTCGTCGGTGGATACACATTCACTGCTCCTTAACCTTAGCATATGACAGTGAAGTCCAAAATGTCGTTTCATTTGATCGAAGAGCGCTGTTGATTTTGTTATATCATCCCTATCCTCGTCATGAACCAGCAAATAGTATCTTAGGAACTCATGATCCACCCAGCTTGGAAGCTTTCCATTCCCTTGGCTAGTGCTGTTGTAAAGTTGCCTTAACGCTTCTATCGGTGAGGGGTTGCGAGAACTTATTGTAATGATGCAGGCCACGGGATGTGCGAAGGTTTCGTACGGAGTAAGACGCATGCCCGAAAGCAGTTTTCGGAGGTATACTGCGTAGAATGGCGATGTTGAAGCAGAGTCCCGAGGCAATCTATCACGTCGCCAGTGGTGAGTGGGATTGACGTAAGGCCGTACATCTGCCATGTACAGGTGGTGCTCAATCAGGTCCTCGAGCCGGGCGAGATCTCCACTGGTTGCGGGTCGAGTTCGTCTTGTGGGTAGTTGGTCAGACACCAAAGACGGCCCATTAGAGAAAGCGCCATTCGGCTCTACCACCTTCTGGTCCAAGATCGGCGGGTCCTCTACAACATCCCGGAGGCCCACAAAACGAACGCCGTAATTGTCCCAGCTTCTACTCGCGCCCGCGCTATCCCTCACGACCACCTTGCCCAGTACCAAGTCACCGAAGGGTCTTAGCAGTTCCCTGAAGCCGCCCTTGACCCCTTTCCGCCGTGCTAAGTCCTCGGTATCTTGAGATGCATGAACTGCGACATGGGGAACGAATGATCGCAGAATGAGATCTCTACCGTTGTCCACGAAGTCATCCTGCGCCGTTGACAATGGGGCATTGATTGCTCCGCTCCGAGTGTTCACCGGATTGCTTGTCATCGAAGCGTAAGCTGCTCGTCCATTTGGTGAGACCGACCTAGATGAGGACGGAGAAGCAGTAGGTCTAAGAGTAGAAGATGAAGATGCATTGGACAGTTTGTCTGGTGGTTTCGACAGTGTAGCCTCGGCGTTATGGGACTTTTTTGACGAATGACCTTTCAAAGAGACGACGGGGTCTCCGGAGGGAACGGATTCATGTACAGTAAGATTCGCAGAATATTGGTCTGGCGAGGTCATGAAAGCCGCAATATGGTTCCCTGTATTCGCTGTATCGAAGCTGGGCTGATCCTCAGTGATAGCATGGATGGCTGATGCTCAGCATCCAAGGCTAGACTAGAGCTGATTTACTGAGTGCGATAGGTAAAGTCAAGTATTGTTGTGCTGCAGGGTGATGAAGTCGTAATCGTTACTGTACAGCAATTCCTAGAATGTTGGCTCCTCGATTTGCTCAGAACTTTTTGCAACTTTTTTTTGAAAATCACACTCAAATTCAGTGTTTTGATGTTAAAATCACAATAAACAAATAGTTTGCATAAAACTGAATAGT
>JAABUY010004274.1_pt1 | contig 15101 bp, 14 predicted proteins | sample 5560271 | NCBI WGS metagenome assembly JAABUY01 (sample SAMN10711886, study PRJNA513374) | rock metagenome | isolation source: Antarctica rocks | place: Antarctica: Victoria Land, University Valley
GCCCGGAACGCACAAAAGGCCCTCCACCGGATCGGTGAACGGCCTGTCATGTCAGCGAGGGGCGGTGTTGCCAGCCCTGCAACAGGGCGTGGTTGTCCTACCTCGCTGAACTCAGTCTAGCAGAAGACGATCATCAGTGACAAGCGCCCTGCCGGCCGTCGAGCGCTCTGCCCATCCCCGAGGCCACAGGGCCCCAGCGCAGTCGCAGGAGCTCATCGTCTGGACGGACCCCTCTGGGGCTGGTCAGCCTTCCAGAGCCTGCTCCCAGAGCTCCTGCACCCGGTGCTGAAGGCGACCAGCAGCACGCGCTGAACGGCTGTCACCGGTCCGCACAGCGCCTGCGTGGACACTGCCGCTGCCTCCGCCAGCGGGTAGCCGTACGCGCCGGTGGAGATCTCAGGCACTGCCACTCCAGGCTGCACCTCGTGGCGGTCCTAGCACGTGCTCCGGGGCGCGGCCGGCTGCCACGATGGGCACCGTGTCGTTGGCGGCTGTCCACAGGATCGCGGACCCTCCCGTGCCGGTCCTTGTCGACGACACGGCGGAACCTGGCCAGGGCAGGTGCTCGGCTGGCGCGGGGATCGGGTGTACGTCACCTACAAGAGCGGGATCGGTTCGCGGCACCTGACATGGGTGCCAGCGTCACAGGTTGCGCGGCTGCCGGCCCGGGGCGGCTAGGGGAAGCCCAACCCGAGAAGGGGGAGCTCGATGCCGGTGGGTGAGAAGCCACCTGGCGGTGCCGGTAGTCGGAAAGAACCGAGTGGAACTGACCCCAGTGGACGCCTCAGCGCCGCAGCCCTTGAACTTGATCAACGCCCCGGGCCGCGTTTTCATGTTCCGGCACTGCCGGTCCGAGCTGACCACCACCACCCTGGACGAGGGGCAGATCCGCGACCTCGTTGAGAAGATACCGAAGGCGGCCGGCCGCCGGGTCGACCTGTCCACCCCGTTCGTCGAGGCAAATCTGTTGACATCTCCTATGGGGGCTTAGCTGCGAGTGACTGATCGTCGGGCTAGCCCTAAGGAGTAGGAGGAGTACTCGGTGTGCGCGCCCGGCGCCACTCATCATGAGTGGGTGACCGCGCCCTGTGACGAGTCGAGCGAGCTACCCGTCGATGTGGTGATCATGATCCAAGTGGTCATTAGCGGTCCCGCCGCGAGCGTGCTCGTGGACCTGGGCTCAATCGCCCACGACCTGGCCTTTGCGCATCCCGCTGCCAGTGCCTATGCGGAAAGGGCCGAGGCGGCCGGAGAGGGGGTCCCGGAGGACTCGCTGGTCGCGCAGGCACTAAGGAACGCGGCGGCTATCTCGTATCGACGTGCGTTCACAGGTGGTAAGTCGATCCTCGAGCGGGGCACGGCTCGGGTGAAGCTTGACCGTGAGGCTGTGGCTGGCCTGCCTGAGCTGAGTCCGGAGCAACAGGCTGCTCACACAGACACGATCCATCTGGCTGACAAGCACGTCGCGCACAGAGTGGATGACGTTGAAGGGGCCGTGGCCTACCTCGCCCCACTGTCTAGGCCTCGCCAGGTGGAGGTCCTCGGCGTCCTGCACGTGCGTTTCATAGGACCCGAGCCGCAGGTGGCACGGGCGCTTGCTGACGTCTGCTTGTTCCTGTGCGCAGGCGTTGAGCACGAGATCGAGATGCGACGGTCTGAGCTTCTCGCTGAGCTGCGAGCCGACTCCGACGTGGATCGATTCTACGAAGCTGCAGAGGTACAAGCCCGACAGAACGCCAACGTCACGGTCGGCGGCGTAGTCGTCGAGCAACCCCGTAACGCGGACGTGAGCTAAGACGTCGCGCAGTGTGGCGTTGCGCTGGCTAGGTGTGACTTGCTCCCTTCGGGCCCGGCTTGGCAAACGGCTGGTAGAGGCCTTGCAACCGGCATTGCAGGTCCAGGACGCGCAGCACCGCCGCGACCGAGGGGACATGGCCCTGCACGGCTCGTGGCCACAGGGCGGCGTGGGCGGCCTCCAGGCGGGCCAGGTCCAGGTGCCGCATCTGGTCGGCGCTGTGGGCCTGCCGGGCGGCCAGTGCCTGTGGCACGACGTTGTAGGCGGTGCCCCGGTTGGCGTAGCCGACCTCGGTGGCGGTCTGGTCGTAGCTGAGCCCGGCGGCGCGGAGCTCGATCGCGCCGAATGCGTCGCCAGGAGGCGAGCGCGCGGTCACGGTGCCGGCCGCTGCCCGGCAGAGCCGGCCGCGCCGCTTGACCATCCCATGGGATGGTGCTGAGATGGCGGTAGCGCGAGAAGGGGGTGCAGTGGCGGAGGTCGACAGAAGTGAGAAGATTACCCTCAACCTGGGGCTGGTCGACTTGGGGCAGATCGACCTGCTGGTCGACGAAGGGTTCTACGCCAACCGCACCGACTTCATCCGGACGGCCATCCGCCGGCAGCTGGAGCTGCGATCGGCGGCGGTGGACGAGACCGTGGCGCGCCGCACGCTCGTGCTCGGCATCCAGCACTTCAGCCGGCCGGACCTGGAGGAGCTGCGTGCTGCCGGCCGGACGATCGACCTACGCGTGCTCGGGCTCGCCACGATCGCTGACGACGTGACCCCGGAGCTCGCGCTGGCCACGATCACGTCGGTGGAGGTCCTGGGGGCGTTCCGAGCGCCCAGGGCGGTTAAAGCGGCGCTGGCACCTCGGACCGTCTGACCGCCCGGTGCCAGCACCGGCACGACGAGCGCGAGCACAGCAGGACGACGGCCCGACCCGGCAGCCCGGCCGTCGATTGGCCGACGGTCGACCGACATCCGACGCGCGTCCGCCGCGATCGGACCAGAGACCTGTGGCACGGCCCGCACTTCGGGCCGCCGCTGCGGCGTCCCCACCACCAGGAGTACACATGGACCGCAGGACCACCATGGCAGAAGCGCTGCGGCTGACGCGGGCCGGACGCCTCATAGAGGCGACCGCCTTGCTGAGCGGGGACCGAAACGTCTCCACACCCAGGACCGGCGCGCCTGCACCGCGGTGGCGGACGGCACGACCGGTCGCACCCGGCGCCGCCGTCGAGCCCCCGCCGGGTGCGACCGGCCGGGCGGATCGGGCACGCGGCCGTCGCATCTACGCCACGCGTTGGGGGTCTCGGAGCTACACCCTCGTCGTGCCGCGCGGCGGCACCAACCAGCCCGCGCCGCTGGTGGTCATGCTGCACGGCGGCACGCAGGACGCGGCGGACTTCGCCGCCGGCACCCGGATGAGCGACCTGGCCGAGCGGCACGGCTTCCTCGTCGCCTACCCGGAGCAGTCCCGGGCGGCGAATCAAGGCGGTTACTGGAACTGGTTCCGGCCGGGTGACCAGCAGCGGGACGCAGGTGAGCCGGCGATCCTGGCCGGCATCACCCGCGAGGTGATGAGCGAGCACGCTGTCGACCCCGACCGCGTCTACGTGGCGGGCCTGTCCGCCGGCGGCGCCATGGCCGCAGTGATGGCGGCGACCCATCCGGACCTGTACGCCGCGGTGGGGGTGCACAGCGGTCTGGCGTACCAGGCGGCGCGCAACGCCCCCTCCGCCTTCGCCGCCATGCGCACCGGCGGTCCGCTCGGCCCCGCGCTGCAGACCCGCTTGATCGTCTTTCACGGCGACCGGGACCGCACGGTCGCACCGGTGAACGCCGACCGCCTGATCGCCTCGCGCGTCACGGGCCGGACCGCGCTCGTGCACGGGCCCACCACCACCCGCCGCCGCGGCGACGGCCGGCACAGCCACACCCGGGAGGTGTACCGCGACGACGCCGGACAGAGCGTGGCCGAGCGGTGGACCGTCCACGGAGCCGGACACGCCTGGTCCGGGGGCAGCGCCGCCGGGTCCTACACAGACCCGCAGGGTCCTGACGCGTCCGCCGAGATGCTCCGGTTCTTCCTGCAGCCCGAGAGCTGAGCGCCGGCCCCCAGTCGCGGTTCCCGGCACCCGTAGGCGCGAGTGGTGCAGGCCATCCACGACCCGACCGACCTCTTCCGACAGCGGCCGCCCGGCTTACCTGTCATGTCCGGTCAGTCACGGGTGCCTATTGCGCTCGTCAACCGGGACCCAGAAATCTGCAGGGGTGGACATTAAGCCGCCCCGCCGCGGACGCGCAGCCCATCAGGCCTCGAGGAACTCCTCGATCTCGGGGACGACCGACGACGGGCTGTCCAGCAGCAGCATGTGGCCCCCCTCCGGCCAGGTCCGCACCCGGGCGTCCGGCAGCAGGCCGGCCATCAGCCATGAGTTGGCGGCCGGCACGACCTGGTCACGGCAGCCGGTGACCAGCAAGGTGGGCTGGCGCAGGGTGTGCAACCAGGCGCAGCTCGACCAGGTCGCGGCCGCGTACAGCTGGTACCAGTAGCCGACGGGGGACGGCGGCCGTGCGGCCCTCCGGCGCGCCTGACCTTCCAGGAACGCTCGGCTGCGCGCCCCCCGGCCACCCACAAGGACGGGGGCGGCGGCTTTGAAGAAGGTCGGCGAGTAGTAGCGCAGCGGGTGACTTACCAGGGCGAGGGCGAGCGGGTTGCCGGGTAGCCCGCCCCACCCGCACGAGGCGGAGGCGAGCACGAGCCGACGCACGCGGTCCGGAGCCAGCCGGGCCAGCTCCTGGGCGACACATCCTCCAAAGGAGAAGCCGAGGACGTCGGCGGCGCCGACGCCGAACGCGTCCAGCACCTGGAGGGCGAACCGAGCGTCGTCCTCGATCGTCATCGGAAGCAGGGGGGTCGAGGATTCGCCGGTCCCCGGCAGGTCGAAGGCGAGCGTGCGGCGGGACAGCCGGCTGCGCAGCGGCTGCCACAGCTCCAGGTTGGCGCCGAGCCCGTTCACGAGCAGCAGAGGCGGCGTCCCCTGCTCGGGTCCGCAGTCCGAGACCCGGACCCGGTGCGGACCCAGCTGGAGCGTAGTGACGACCATGGCAGTGCTGTTCCCTGCGCCGCGTGAACTTGCACCTGCCTTGGGGCGCCGGCGCGTCGTCCGGCTGGGGGAGTTCAAAAAGGCCAACACCTTCGGTGCCCTAGCCTTCACGGTTTACGGATCCCGCTGCTGTCCTTGGCCGCGTTGTGAAGTTCGTGGCCTCGGGGCTGCCGGCTGCGCACGCCAGTTGGCCCCGCTGTTGCAGTAGCTGCTTGATTCTTGTGGTCCGACACGCCCCGCGATCGCGCGAAAGTGCCTGCTCTGTAGTGGAACCTTGGGCTTGCACGGTCCAAGAAGGCCAGACGAAGAGGCACTTGGCAGGTACAACGGGCAGGACGCAACCGGGCATCACCTGTGACGGGACGGGGTGGTGTCGCACGCCGGGACAGTGCTGCTCGCCGAACTTGCTGACCGGATCGGTCTGACGGCGGCGCTGAGCGAGGTCACCGACGGCCTGCGGGAGCGTCGCGGCGGGCATGATCCGCGCCGGGTGCTGGTCGATGTGGCGGTCGCGATCGCCGACGGCGGGGTCACCATCAGCGATGTGCAGACCCTGGCTAATCAGCAGGGGCTGCACGGACCGGCCAGCGCGCGTCAACCCCGACGACCCGCGGCGATGACCGCGCTTGAAGTCCGGCAGGCTGGTACCGGTGCTTGCGCCGTGCGGGCTACGGAGCCGGTACCAGTGGCTCGTGCGGCGCGGTCGCGGCCCGCGCCTTCCACAAGCTCTGGTGCTCGGCACGCGAACGACCGGCGACATTTATGAAGATGTCCGGCCAGAACTCGCGCAGCGCCTCGTTGCCCATGAACAGACCAAGGTGGCCGCCGCTGGTCGTCGCCTTCGTAATGTCCTCGACGGGCGTCGAGACGTGGCCGGCCGCCGCAAACACCTGCTCCGGTGGTGTGATGTGGTCGGTTGCCCCCGCGAGCAGGTTGATCGGGCAGGTGATGCGGCTCAGGTCCACCTGCTGGCCGCCGATCTCCAGCTCGCCCTTGATCAGCTTGTTGTCGCGGAACAGATGCTCGATGATCCAGAGGTAAAAGGCGCCGGGAATGTCCTGGACGTGCTTGAACCAGTCCTCGAACTGGCGGTAGCGCGCGACGTGCTCGTCGTCGTCGAGGTGGCTGAGCAGCTGCAGGTTCTTCTCCAGCTCTGACTCGGGCTTGAGCATGATGAAGCCGTTGAGCATGTGTCGGCCGGGCAGGACGCCGCCGGCCTGCGAGACCAGTCCCCGGTAGAAGGCGAGGTCGTTGCCGCCGAGTCTGGTGACCCAGGCACCGATGGGGGGCTGGCCGGCGTGGTAGTCGATCGGCGCGCCGGCGATCGTCAGCGTATGCACCCGCTCGGGTCGCAGCGCCGTGTAGATGGTCGCGAGCCACCCCCCCTGGCAGTCGCCGACGAGGTTCGCGCGGCCGCCGAGGTGGTCCAGCGCGCGGTCGATCACGGCGATGTAGTCATCCACGGTGGCGTCCTTGGACTCGGCGGTCGCACCGACCCAGTCGTGGGAGTACAGCCGGGTCAGGCCAGCGGCGCGCGCCGTGCGCACCTGACTCTGCTCGGGGCTGTAGTCGACGATGCACGAGTCGTGTCCCGCCTGCGGCGGGAGCAACAGCGTGGGCACCACGTCGTCGGTCGCGCCGTCGCTGAAGTCGCGCAGCCGGGCGATGGGCGTGGCGAAGACGACGCTGTGCGGGCTGGACCACCTCGGAGGTCGCCGGTCGGTCGTGAGCTGCACCCACCGGGCGCAGTCGTTCAGCACTGTCAGGGGGGGGAACCCGCGGGCGGGCAGGCGGCTCCAGTAGCGCGCTCCCTCGACCGCCGCGGCCTTCCAGAAGGAGATGGCCCCCGCGACCGCCTTGTCGGGGAGCGCGGACGGTGCGCCGCCGGGGACGGCAGGCGGGCAGGTCACGGGAGGGATGGCAGGCACGGCTGGCAGCACCGCCGGGGCCGAAGGCAAGGGCATGATGCTTCTCTTCTGTCAGGGACACCAGACGGTGCCGGGCAAGTGACTGTTCGGTCGACAGGGCGCTAAGTATACTTACCAGGGAGGTGAACCGTGAAACACACCACAGGGCCGCACCCGCCGGGCAGAGGCGGCTGGAGTCTGCAGCTGGAAGCGCTCGGGACCTTCATCCGGCACCAGCGTCGGGTGGCCGACCTGTCGCTGCGCGAGCTGGCGGACCTGACGTCGGTGTCAAACGCCTACCTGAGCCAGGTCGAGCGCGGTCTGCACCAGCCCTCTCTGAAGGTGCTCAGCGCCATTGCGGCCGCGCTCGAGGTCAGCCCGGCGTCCCTGCTGATCCAGGCCGGGCTCCTTCCGGAGCAGACCGGCCCCGCGTCCTCCTCGTTCGCCTCGACCGAGGAGGCCATCCGGGCCGACGGCCGCCTTGCCGACGACGAGAAGGACGCGCTGGTCGCCGTCTACCGAAGTTACGTCGCGCGCCGTCTCGCTTGACATACCGAGCGCAGCGCTCAGTATGGGAGGCAACACCGTCACCACCGCCCGGAGGTCCGCATCAGCATGAACACTCCGTCGAACCAGTTCAGCAAGATCGCGCAGCAGGGCCAGGAGGCCGTGTCCGGCGCTGTCCGCACCTGGGCCGAGGCCGTCGAGCGCCTGTCCGGCCAGCCCGGTGGCTCCGTCCCGGACGTGAGCGCCGTCGTGGACAACGCGTTCGACTTCGCCGAGCGACTGCTCGCCACACAGCGCGAGTTCACCAAGAACGTGCTCCAGGCCTACGCCTCGACCACGGGGAAGGTCACCGACGCCACTGCGCAGACGCTGAACCGCGCCGCGGAGCAGGGTGCGCAGGCGGGGAAGGGAACGGCCGACACCGCGACCGACGCCACCGACGGTACGACCGAACAGCCTGAACAGGGGCGCCGACGCGGCTAAGGCCTCGGGCGACGCGGCCCAGTCCTCGGGCGAGTCTAAGGGCACCCGTCGCTGAGTTTCCTGCCGCGACGAGCCCGCCTTCAGATGTGCGAGAGCTCACATTGACCCGGTTGCCACGGCGGACATTGGGGAGGGACCGGGAGATCCGGACCTAGCGGGGCGGCCGTCGCGACGCTCGGGAACGACGCCACGACCAACGCGGTAGCGGAGGCGACAGGTGAGGAGGCCCTGATGAGTGAGCTGCGCAAGGACGCCATCGGCGGCGAGACCATCTGCCCTGGCTGCGACGGCAGCGGCAAGCTGGACGGGGAGCAGTGCGCGACCTGCAGTGGCTCGGGCAAGGTCTTGGAGCCCGCCGGCGGCGCGTAGGAGCCGACCGTGTACCTCAGGCCGAGGACGTGACGCAAGTACCAGAAGGGAAGATGCATGAGCGACTCACGTGACGTGATGGTCCTGAGCGGGGTCCGAACGGCGATCGGGAAGTACGGCGGGGGCCTCAAAGACGTCCCGCCCGCCGACCTGGCCGCGCTGGTCACCCGCGAGGCCGTCGACCGGGCCGGTGTGGATCCGGCCGACGTCGGACACGTCGTGTTCGGCAACGTCATCCACACCGAGCCGCGGGACATGTACCTGTCACGGGTGGCCGCGGTGAACGGTGGGCTGCCGGTGGAGACCCCGGCGTTCACCCTGAACCGCCTGTGCGGAAGTGGCCTGCAGGCGGTCGTGTCGGCGGCGCAGGCGGTGCTGCTCGAAGACGCTGACGCCGCCGTCGCCGGTGGCGCCGAGTCGATGAGCCGGGGGCAGTATTGGCTTCCGGGGCTGCGGTTCGGGCAGCGGATGGGCAACGGGAAGACGATCGACGCGACGGTCGGGGCGCTCACCGACCCCTTCGACGACTGTCATATGGGCATTACCGCCGAGAACGTGGCCGGGAAGTGGGGCATCTCGCGCGAGGACCAGGACCAGCTGGCGGTCGAGAGCCACCGCCGCGCCGCCGCGGCCACCGAGGCCGGCTACTTCCGCGACCAGATCGTGCCGGTTGAGGTGAAGGGCCGCAAGGGCACCGAGCAGTTCACGACCGACGAGCACATCCGCGCCGGCGTCGACATCGAGGCGATGGCGAAGCTGAAACCGGCGTTCGCCGGCGACGGAAGCGTCACCGCCGGCAACTCCTCCGGAGTCAACGACGCGGCGGCTGCCGTCGTACTGATGGAGCGCGGCGCGATGCAGGCCCGCGGGCTGCAGCCGCTGGGCCGGCTGGTCGCCTACAGCCACGCCGGTGTCGAGCCGCGGTACATGGGGATCGGCCCCGTCCCCGCGATCCGCAAGGTCCTGGACCGGGCGGGGATGAAGATCGACGAGATCGACGTCATCGAGCTGAACGAGGCATTCGCGGCGCAGGCGCTGGCGGTCATGCGTGACCTGGACCTGCCGCCGGACAAGACCAACCCGTTGGGCAGCGGCATCTCGCTCGGCCACCCGATCGGCGCGACCGGCGCCATCCTCACCGTCAAGCTGTTGCATGAGTTGCGCCGCACGGGTGGCCGGTACGGGCTGGTCTCGATGTGCATCGGCGGCGGCCAGGGCATCGCGGCGATCTTCGAGGCGGCGAGCTAGCCGAACGAGGGCCGGCGGGAGCCGGCCCGGGAAACGACGGCGCCCGGTGGCTCAGGCCACCGGGCGCCGCCGTGTGCCGCGCTCCTACATGTCCAGGCCGCCGTTGACGCCCCACACCTGCCCGGTGATGTACCCCGAGGCGTCGGCGGCCAGGAAGTGCACCACCCGGCCGATCTCCTCGGGCTCGCCGAGCCGGTTCATCGGGATCTTGGACCGGATGCCGTCGAGCACTTTCTCCGGGACGCTGCTGAGCATATCGGTGGCGATGAAGCCGGGCGTCACGGTGTTGACGGTGATCCCGATCCCGCCCTCCAGCTTGCCGGCTTTCTGCAGCTGAAAGGCGGCCTCGCGGGCCAGCGTCTTGGTGAGCCCGAACAATCCGGACTTGGCGGCCGCGTAGTTGCTCTGGCCGATGTTGCCCATTTCCCCGATCACCGAGGAGATGTTGACGATCCTTCCGCTGCCGCGCTCGAGCATGTGGCGCAGCGCGGCCTGCGACAGGTAGAAGGCCCCGGACAGGTTGACATCGATGACGCGGCGCCAGTCGTCGTCGGACATCTTGAGCACACCCCGGTCCGCGGTGATACCGGCGTTGTTAACCAGGACGTCCAGCCTGCCCTGCTGATCGATCACCTCCTGCACTGTGCGCCGGCAGTCGTCGGCGGAGCCGATGTCGCCCTTGTGCACGCTGAACCCCTGACCGGGAAAGTCCTTTTCAAAGGACTCCCGGAAGCGGTCGGCGGCCTCGTCGTTGCCGCTGTAGCCGGCTGCTACGGCGGCGCCCTGACCGGCCAGGCTGCGGCAGATCGCCGAACCGATGCCTCGGGTGCCCCCGGTGACGAAGGCGACTCGGCCCTTGAGCTTGTCGCCGCGTGCGCTGGCGGTGTCCGCCTGGTCACCGGTGCGGCGTTCCTCTGTCGCGGTCATGCGGTCTCCCTGTCGTGGTGAACGGTCCTGCGGACAAGAGCTGGAACGCGGGCTCGGTCTTGCGTGCTCGGTCCTGCGTGGGCGGCCCGGCGCGCGGCTCAGCCCGGCGCGGCGAGGACGTAGCGGCCGGGCGCAGGGTCCAGCGGGGGGTACGCCGGGCTGCCCACCTTGCTCGGGGCCGGCCGCTGCGCGCCACTACGCTCGGCCAGCCAGCGGCACCAGTGCTCCCACCAGCTGCCGCGCATCTCGGTCGACGAGGCCAGCCACCGGTCGGGGTCCGGGCCGGTCTCCTCGCCCACCCCATAGCTGGCCTTGGTCCCACCGACCGGGTTGACCATGGACTGGATGTGGCCGGCGTTGGACAGCACGAACTCGACGTGCCCGCCCAGCACCTGAGTGGTCTGGTAGGCGGCGCGCCAGGCGACGATGTGGTCGGTGCTGCCTGCCATCACGTACGCGTCCACGTCCACCTTGGACAGGTCGATGGGCGTACCGAGGATGCTCAGCCCTCCCGCCGCGCGCAGCAGGTTGCCCTCGTACATCTCCAGGTACTGCTCGTACAGCGCCGCCGGCAGCTCGGTCGAGTCGGCGTTCCAGGCGAGCACGTCGAAGGCCGGTGGCTCCTTGCCGAGCAGCCAGTTGTTCACCGCGTAGTTCCAGACCAGGTCGTTCGGCCGCAGCCACGCGAACAGCCGCGACATATCCCGGCCGGCATGCACCCCTTGGCGGCGGGCCTTCGCGACCGCGGCCGCGACCGACTGGCGGGAGGCCAGCGAGCCCAGCTGCGACGGCGCACTGGTGTCGAGCATGTTGACCAGCAGCGTCACCGTGCGGATCCGCGACAGCTGGCCGGTGGCAGCGAGGTGTCCCATCAGCGCGGCGGCGGTCATCCCGCCGGCGCACATGCCGAGTAGGTTCGCGCACTCCTGGCCGGTCATCTCGCGGACCGCGTCGAGTGCCTCGAGCAGTGCGCCGGCGTAGGTGCTCAGGTCCCACCCGCCCTGCTGCTTGCCGGGGTTGCGCCAGGAGACGGTGAAGAGCGTGAATCCCTGACCGACGGCGTACTCGATTAAGGAGCGGCCCGGAGCGAGGTCGAGGATGTAGAACTTGTTGATCTGCGGGGGGACGTAGACCAGCGGCACCTCGTGCACGGTGGGGATGCTCGGCGTGTATTGGATCAGCTCGAGAGTCTCGTTCCGGAACACCACCGACCCGGGCGTCACGGCCAGGGTCTCCCCCACCACAAACGGGCGCCGGTCGACGGTGCTGGGCATACCGCCGTTGTGCCGCAGATCGGAGACCAAATGCCTGGCCCCGCGGACCAGCGAGCCGCCGCCGGTGTCAAAAGCACGCTTGAGGACAGCCGGGTTGGCCAGCGTGTTCGTGGGTGCGAGCGCCTCCGTGAGGAGCCCCACTGCGAATCGGCCCCGCAGGTCGCTCTTGACGTCGAGCCCGGCCTCCCCGATTGCCCGGTCGATCGTCTGGCAGACCGCCAGGTAGGTCTGCTGCAGCCGCCGGTACGCCGGATTCTCGGTCCATGCCGGGTCGCTCCAGCGCTTGTCGCCCTTGGCCGGCGCCCCGTCGGATCGGCCCGCCGCCACTTTGGCCAGCTCCTTTGCCAGCCGGGCGGTGTGCCGCGCGACGACGCGCGGGCGCAGGCCGAGCCGGGTCAGCAGACGACCGGCGGCCGCGACCACTTGGCCGGGGGACAGACCTACGAAGGGGTTCGCCCCGAGCACCGCCTCGACGGCGACCGCCTCGAGCGCCGGGTCGTAGCCGGAGTCCGGGGCCCCGCTACCGCTGCTCCTCAGCCGAGCCGTCGGGCTGGTCGCAGTGGTCATCTGGCGCCTCCGGAGTGGGTCGATACAAGCACGACGACAGGCGGTGCGCACCACCGTGCCTGTGGCGTGCGTCACAAGCATGCCCCAGCCCGCAGCCCCGAACCGGGGAGCGGCCGGCGCGCAGGACGTGCGTCAACGCAGGGCGGAGGAGGTGCGGCCTCGGCAGCCCCCTTCTCTGCCTGGCCGGTCCGGCGAACCCGAGCCGACCGGCCCAGCGCGCCGGACCTGTGGCATTGTGACCGCCGGCACAGACGTCCACGGTCCAGGCGCCCAGCACTAGGGCCGGGCGACCCAGTCGCTCGACCAAGGAGCACCGCGTGAAGACTTCCGACCCCGGGCTGGAGGCCCTGTCCACGGAGAGCCGCCGTTTCGATCCGGGGGCGGAGCTGGCGGCTGAGGCGAACGTGCGCGCGGATGCGTACGAGCGGGCGGCTGCCGACCGGCTGGGGTTTTGGGAGGAGCAGGCCCGCCGGTTGGAATGGGCGCAGGAGTGGAGTTCGCCGTTGGACTGGCAGCCGCCGTTCGCGAGGTGGTTCGTCGGCGGTCGGCTGAACGTGGCGGTCAACTGCGTGGACCGGCATGTGGCCGCGGGCAACGGTGACCGGGTCGCGATCCACTGGGAGGGTGAGCCGGAGGGTGACCAGCGCACGCTGACCTACGCCGACCTGCAGCGTGAGGTGAGCAAGGCCGCGAACGCCCTGGAGTCGCTGGGGGTGCAGGCCGGCGACCGCGTGGTGATCTATCTGCCGATGATTCCGGAGGCGGTTATCTCGATGCTGGCCTGCGCGCGGATCGGAGCACCGCACTCGGTGGTGTTCGGCGGGTTCTCTGCGCAGGCGATCGCCGACCGGGTCAACGACGCCCAGGCCAAGGTCGTGATCACGGCGGACGGTGGCTACCGGCGGGGGGCGCCGTTCGCGCTCAAGCCCGCGGTAGACGCGGCGGCGGAGCGCGCGCCGGGCATCGAGCGGGTGGTAGTCGTGCGGCGGACCGGTCAGGACACGGCCATGGTCGATGGTCGGGACCTGTGGTGGTCGGACCTGGTGGATGGCCAGGCTGACACCCATCAGGCGCAGGCGTTCGACGCCGAGCAGTCGCTGTTCGTGCTTTACACCTCCGGCACCACCGGAGCGCCCAAGGGCATCCTGCACACCAGCGGCGGCTACCTGACCCAGACCGCGTGGACACACTGGGCGGTGTTCGACCTCAAGCCCGAGCGCGACGTGTACTGGTGCACCGCCGACATCGGCTGGGTGACCGGGCACAGCTACATCACCTACGGTCCGTTGGCGAACGGTGCCACCCAGGTGATGTACGAAGGCACCCCGGACGCCGGCGGCCGGGACCGGCTCTGGTCCATCGTCGAGCGGTATGGCGTGACGCTGCTCTACACCGCTCCTACGCTCATCCGGACCTGCATGAAGTGGGGGGAGGAGGAGCCGGCCAAGCACGACCTGTCCACCCTGCGGGTGCTCGGGTCGGTCGGCGAGCCGATCAACCCGGAGGCCTGGATGTGGTACCGCCGGGTGATCGGCGGGGACCGGTGCCCGATTGTGGACACCTGGTGGCAGACCGAGACCGGCGCGATGATGATCAGTCCGCTGCCCGGGGTCACTGCCACGAAGCCGGGGTCGGCGATGGCGCCGCTGCCGGGGATCAGCGTCGACGTGGTGGACGGCGAGGGGCAGTCGGTCGGGAAGGTCGGCGGCGGGTTCCTGACCGTGGACGAGCCGTGGCCGTCGATGCTGCGCGGGATTTGGGGCGACGAGCAGCGTTTCCGCGACACGTACTGGTCCCGGTTCCCGGGGCGCTACTTCGCCGGCGACGGCGCCAAGTGGGACGACGACCACGTCATGTGGCTGCTCGGCCGGGTCGACGACGTGATGAACGTGTCCGGCCACCGCATCTCCACGACCGAGGTCGAGTCGGCGCTGGTGTCCCACCCGTCGGTCGCCGAGGCTGCAGTGGTCGGCGCCCAGGATCCCACCACCGGCCAGGCGATCGTCGCGTTCGTCACGGTGCGCGGCAGCGTCGCCGACGACGTGTCCTCCGGCGAGGCGTTCGCCAAGGAGCTCCGCGACCACGTCGCGAAGGAGATCGGCGCGATCGCCAAGCCCAAGCAGATCCTGATCACCCCCGAGCTCCCCAAGACACGCTCCGGAAAGATCATGCGACGGTTGCTCCGGGATGTGGCCGAGAACCGCGAACTGGGTGACGTCACCACGCTGGCCGATCCCAGCGTCGTGGACGCCATCAACACCAAGGCCAGCAGTGCGCCGCCGGAAGATTGAGCACGCCGGCCCGCCGCAAGGCTGATGGCGCGTCTGGCGGGAGGCGTCAACCGGCCATGGCCGGTTCCAACGCTGCTTGCCGGCTGCCGGGCACGGCGCGGCAGTGCGGTGTCGGGTCGCGCTATCTGTTGGTGAAGTAGCCGAGGAGAGGAGAACAGCCGCCGTGAAGGTGTTGCTGATCGCGCCGCCGGGTGCGGGTAAGGGAACTCAGGGCGTGGTGATCGCTAGTCATTTCGGCGTCCCGCACATCGCCTCCGGTGACCTGTTGCGCGACCACGTGACCCGGGGCACGGAGCTCGGCCGGACTGTGCAGCAGTTCCTGGACCGCGGTGAGCTGGTGCCCGACGAGATCGTGCTGGAGATGGTCCGTGAAGCGTTGGAGGCGGCGCAGGGCGGCGGGTACGTCCTTGACGGTGTGCCCCGCACGATGTCGCAGGCGCGGGCGCTGTATGAGATCGCGGTGGAGTTGGACATGACCGCCGATGTGGCGCTGCACTTGCAGGTGCGGGATGACGAGCTGGTGAACCGGCTGCTTGCCCGGGCCGAGCTGCAGGGGCGGGCCGATGACACCGAGGTGGTCATCCAGCGTCGGCTCGAGCTCTACTACGAGGTGACCCACCCGATCCTGGAGTGGTACGGC
>JAABUY010004276.1_pt1 | contig 15095 bp, 24 predicted proteins | sample 5560271 | NCBI WGS metagenome assembly JAABUY01 (sample SAMN10711886, study PRJNA513374) | rock metagenome | isolation source: Antarctica rocks | place: Antarctica: Victoria Land, University Valley
TGAAGCTCCACCTCATCACCCTGGCTGTGGCCATTGCACTCCTCTTGATGACCACCCGTCCGGCTTGGATGGTTGAATGGAACAGCCGTGTTCACAACCCAGTAGCGACGAATGATACAGTGTCTGTCGCGCAGTGCACCATGAGAACGATTGCCGACTCGAGGACAGCGTCAACGGAGCTACGGAGCTGGGCTACCTTCGAGCGCGACGATTGCGAGGTGGACGAGCTCGCCGCTCTCTGGGAGGACCTCACCGAGCTCTTCCAGGCCAACCCTCCTGTCCCTGCGCGCATAATGCGGCCGATAATGGGCCGTCCAGCGGAAACGCTGCTGGAGACATATACAGCCGACATGGCCGACGCCGACCTGCCCATGGACGCGATCGAGGCATGGGCCACACGTCGCGCCCACGAGAGCGTCGTTGATGCCCTTCCGCCGTATCGACCCATCTCGCACACCTTTCACGGCCAAGGGATTGTCATCCTGGCAGGGGCACGGTACGCCGGCTATGCCGCGACCTCCATAGGCGTGTTGAGGCAGCTTGGTTCGGAGCTGCCGATCGAGTTGTGGGCCAAAGACGAGATCGAGGAGGATCAGCTGTGGTGCGAGGAGCTCGTTCTCCAGGGGGTGGCTTGTAAGCGCATATCAGATTACGCCATCTTGGGTTCTCGTTGGGACTGGGTGAATCCAAGCGCATGGCTTAGCAAACCCTTGCCCTGGAGCCCTTACCAGTGGAAGGTCATGACGATCCTCTTTTCCTCCTTCGAGGAGGTCCTCTTTCTCGACGCCGACAGCATCCCCGTCCTGGACCCCGCATTCCTCTTCGATTCCGATGTCTACCGGGAGAATGGCGTCGTCCTCTGGCCCGACCGATGGCCCTCTATTGCCTCGCGCTGGCTAACCTATTTGGTTGGTCTTACAGACACGAAGTCGGACGCGATGTGGTATCAGCAGACTGTCGAGTCTGGCCAAATGTTGTGGAACAAACGAACTCACTGGAAGGTGTGCTCTCACGCTACTAAGCTGGTGCATCAATCGACTGACTCTTCCCCCAATCTTGCAGAGCTTGCTCCTTGCCTGTTACTATAATAACCTCGGCCAAAGCTTCTGGTACACGGCGACGATCGGGAGTGGCCCAGGCTGGGGTGACAAGGACACCTTCTTGATCGCGCTTCAAGCTCTCCGCGAGCCGCACTACCTCGTCCCAGGTAGGCCGGAGCCGATCAACGCGCTTGGTAGCAGCATAGTCTTCATCAATCTTCAATTCGATCCTACGACCTCTTTCAGCACCAACGTCACAGCTGCAGTCACCGACCTCGGCACGAAAGAGCTCCCGGAGACGTCTCGAAACGGGCCAATACCAACAAGCGCGAGTGCGAGACAGCGGCCACTCTTCATGCATGCCTGCGGCGGTCTCAAGTGGAGTCTACGAGACCTGGCGAATGCCTACTGGATGCGTAAACCTATCTACTACGCGTGGACTTACGTCAACCCTCGGTATGCCCTCGCCCACATCCTCCTTCGCGCACGCTCGCGCCTCCTTACTCCCCTACAAGCCTATCCCGATTTCGATCCAGAGCCTTCCTTCTGGAGGGCACTGGAGCATTCAGCATGCTGGAGCAGGGCCATGGGTAGTGTCGCGCTCTGCGATTGGACGAAAGATCATATTCGAGAAACATTTTGCATCACTTGAGGGGAGAGCGGTTGCACCCAGGAGTGCTAGGGGTAAGATTGTAGCTCAAAGTATCCGTCTCGTTCCTTCTCGAGGTCTATGAAATGGTGTTGCTACCTCGCTGTCGTCATCAGATTGGTCTTTCTCCTCACTCGATAATGCTTGCATTCCCGCTGTCTGCAGCGTTATTGAGTGGGCTTCCGAGGAAAGACGCCATCGCGTGAATCGTGTCAAGGGCGCGTGAATCATGTCAAGGGCTCACAAGCGGACTGGGGAGGAAATAGTCGCTCTTGCGTCACCAATAGACCGGTTTTAGGCGAGCACAATCAATCCCGATGAGGGCTTGTTGGCCGACTATCGCCCATACATTATAGCCAGAATGTGGGATTTCATACAACAATGATTGTATACGAAGTGATCTAGTCTTGTTGCTTTGGTAATATTTTCATTCAATGCCTGTTGCGTACTGGACCGCGGAGATTGGTGCTCAGCGAGCCCCGCGAATCTGAGGAGCCGTTCATCTCGATCACGCCGCAACTCATCGTCCAAAGACACGTCGGCTGCGATCATTGGTTTTCACCCGGATTTTACCCCTCTTGTTCTTCCTCACACCCTCGGTATCGGCTACCCTGTCGAGCTCAGGCAACGGGACTTGCCGGTCTCCGGTCGATCGATCTTCTCTCCCCGACATGATGCTACGCATGCCTCGATGCGCTCTCGCCTACTTCTACAATGTCTTCAAGACCTACAGAAAGGTGGCTGAACTTCTCATTACGCTGATTTGCGTCTACGCGGTGCAAGACTCAAGTGCATTCGGAAGGGAGGCCAGATGGAGTGACCGGACGAATCGCACGGAACCCATAGATCTCAATCGTCATTCGCTAAATGCCGGTCGCTACGAGGCGAAAGACTCCTCGGTGAAAGACAATGTTGTGGCTCCGTTCCAAACTATCGCCGCCGCCACCTGACTCCTGATCTCATCCGACATGATAGACACGCTCAACGTCATCTCCTCTCCCATCTTCTGCCAAGGCCTTCGAGATCTCCGGACCAAACTCCTGCCTTTCCGCCGGATCGACCGAGCGCATGATGTGGAGCTAGACTCCGAGATTCTCCATCACCTTCTCGTCCCACATGAGAAGCAATATCGCGTCCACCTCAGCCCTGGACCGGACGAGCCAATACAGGATGAATTGCTCGCACGGATGACATTGAGTATGGCGATCCAACGAGTTTGACAGAAGTATGGAGGTGTCCGAGGATACCAATGATGCCTACACCATCCGCGAATGCGAGGATCGTGTCCGCAGCGCAAACTGCGATCGACGTCTGGCCATAGGGACCCTCAATCGAGACGGGGACAGAGATCTCTGATTTTTCTGCCGTGAGGCGAGCACTTGGACGCTTTGTGATACCGGAACAAGGGCGAGTGAGGAAGGATAACCGATGGATGCGGTGACAGATCGCGTTCGGTAAGCTTACACTCGACTGTTGCTGTACCCATCTCGATGGATCCCGGATATTCACGGTTTCTGCTGCTACATTTCCCCGTCGCCCCTGACGCCACCGAGAACGGATGCGATTCCCATAATCTGGTCAAAGTGGGGAAGTAGACGAAGCAAGTACTGTCCCGGCTGGACTGTCCAAGGGGACGAGGGGTAGACGGTGAACATAACGAACAACGCTTGCGGAGAGGCGTTCGATCATGGCCGGTGGCATGCGGCCGGTCAGCATATCACATGATTGAGAATGGCGATTTTGATACTACGCAACAATCGGTCGGAAATCCAAACGGCAAACGCGATATAGAGCCAGACCTGGTGACCGGACTGGCGGTAGAAGCGATATGCAAGATGACACCCACAGCGCCACGAGTCCTGCGATCACCAAAATGACGTTGACTGACCAGGAATGCGTCGTAGGACGGGACTCGGAAAGGTGCGCATGACAAGAGCAGGATCGCGGCAAGGATCGCCAAAGTGGCGATACCAAGGTTCCAGTAAGAGCCATCGCACCCGATGTTGCTCAATGCGCCCGGAGTGGTGAAGGTCGTGATCGCGTACTTGTCGGTCTGGCTCAGGTGGATGGCGGAGTGTGCGATCGCCTTGATGACAGCCACCCTTCCGGCCCAGCGGTGATGTACAAGGATGATGCCGCGACTACAGCCAGTGAGGTACACCAAGATCGACGATCGGCCTGAAAGCATGATTGCGAGAGAAAAGCTGGCGATGGCGAGTACGGATGGACGAATTGACGAGAGTGTTGGTACCGAGCTCAACACGTACCAAGTCTTAGAATTGCTTGATGGATCATTGGGGAAATTGAGCGCAACGCTGACACCGATGAAGATCATGATCATGATCGAAGTGGCGCGATCGGGAACGTATCCCAAGTACCGCGATAGGATCCGCAAGTGTCGCTCACCCGACCAAGCAGGTATCAAGAATCACTAGTTGATCCGACGTGGAGCGGGTGAGGGGTTCATGGAGGACACGAAGTGCGAGCCAACACAGCAGCCGTTTGAACCCGATCAGGAAGGCGATTCCGACCCTGGCAGCGACAACGGCCCAGTCTGCTGACTGTCAGCTGTGATCCATTGTAACGAGCGACAAGGGAGTCGAAGAAGAGGGTGGCCATTGATGCGGTCTAAGCCGCGATTCAAACCCAGGGAAAGTTTGGTACGTACCCCGTCTACCTCATGAATTCTCTGCAACGAGCCGTAGCTGACCACAGAATCTATGCTTTGTCGGTATGTCATCGCATTGACCAGGCACGGCTGAGTCAAAACCACGGCTCCAAAGGGTAGAGTGTGGGATGGCTGCGTTGAGAGGTAGCTCTGCCAATCATCAACGTGCAGTCTGTCGCCAGTAGTGACTTTGTCCCAACATGTGTTCACCTGCGACTTTCCCACACCCTTCGCTCTGTCATCTCTTCCTTCATGTACCATGCCAGACTTTCGAGATAGGCCGGACTCGAAGCGAGGCATGCGGCACTGTTGATCGCAAAGGTGGAATCAGGGTTCGGAAGCAAGCGTAAAGACGCGCGGGGATAGGGTGATAGGCGGGGAACACAGTCACGCCTTTCAGTAGAAATGGGATCCAAAACAAACGGCGGAGTAAGGCATGGGCCCAATTGGGATGATCAAGCGATCGTGGCTTCGTGAAGGATGATTGGCACATGAGGCCCCGTTGTACACCTCAGCATGTCGAAGGAAGGCAGCAGAGAGCGACCCAGTGAGTAGTCTCGATCGGGTTTTCGGAGATTTCAAAGCAGTCGAACCCCACTCAGGACCACTAGCGAGGTAGGCTTTACAGTCTTCGCCGCCATTACTACTGATTCTTTGCAACCAGGGGCGATGCCTGTGTGGCCTGTAAGGAACGCAAGATTGTGAGTGATAAATTCCAGCTCAGATCGCTCGCCAATCTGCGCCCTGGTCGCAGCGTTGTCCCGGGGAGAGACCTGTGTGCTCGAAATGCGCAAAGACTCTGAGGACTTGCGAATATCGGAGACGTTGTGAGTTCCACCAAGGGCCGTATCGAACTGGACTGACTTCCGTCGATCAAAGCCCTGAGCCCTCGACGTGGGAGCGAAAGCCGTCGGATGCACGCACCACTCGGTCAGTCTGAGGTTGAAGAGCAGAACGCATCGTGAGTTCCAACACAGCCACATGGGACGCTCCGAAACCCCCATCAAGCGTTTCCTTGCCCTTCGGCTTCATCGTCGACAATCAACCCGTCGACCAATCCGTCGGCGAGCATGCCGATTTATTCTCCCTCGACCATCCAGTCTCGCTCGATCCGGTCCCGCAATGGCACATCAACTCGTTCATGCCATCCTTCTTGGGAGGCGACGCCCTGGCCATCAATCAAACCTTACCCGCGGAGTGGGAAGGGATGGAATTCTCCTGGCGATCCGAAGAGATGAAATCCGCGCTTCTGCCAGGATCGACCGAGACGACAATGCGTGACAGTCTGTGAGTCGCGTCTCTGGAATTCTCGCTGACGGACAGACTGTGGATCTACTTCTCCAACCAGAGGAATTTCGGTCTCGAGATGCATATAACCACATTCTACACGAGACTCAACTCGGCGGAACTCAGTGAGAGACCTCATTCGGCACTGATCAATGCAATGGTGAGTCTCCGGTCTGTCGGTAGGTTGACAGCAGTGTCTCGTGGCGAGCGGTGCCTCCCTCTTGGCTTTTGTACGAGCGCGGGAAGCGACCTTCTTCCAGGACGCGGAGCGAGATCTGAGAGAAGCCTTGCGGGACGACCGAGCGATGCCACCCATGATGTTGGATCTGCTTCGAGCGGCTTCGCTGATCACCGCATGGTTGTGGGGTCAAGCACGGCAGTCCGAGGCAGTGATCATGAACAGCACTACAGTGAGGTGCGTGACCGAGCGCCTGGTCTCCCTGATGCGCAGGATCGCCCAATCGTGCGGCTTCGACCTTATCCCCTCATCCGCAATCTTGCCTGGACCAATGCCTCGCGCTCGAATCAGGCGGAAGAGAAAGCAAGTCTGTCCTCTGCCGAAGACCCAGATCGAAATCGCCGAAAGGATCTATGCATTGTGAGTAGGAGAGACTTTCGTAATGAGCTTAAACTGCAGCTGGTCTGTGGTCATACTCGACGTCGCTGCTGCGATTGGTACAAGGCTGCCCCCTTGCTTGGATCTGGGCGCAATCAAAACTCCACTCCCTCGTCCATGGCAGGACTATGAAAACGTGAGTCGGGTTTTCAGACACGTACTGAGACCGCCCAGCCCAAGCCTGGATTTGAATCAGAGGACTGTATGCTTCCCGATATGGATTGCCCATCTGAGAAGTCTACCTGCACGACCGATCTGTGCGCTCCCCGTCACCCATCTAGCTAATTCTATCTTAGGGCTTACATCACAAAAGCTCTGGTATTGCTCTGGTACGCCTCAGCTCCACATTCGGCCGAACTCCCTTCCAATGGCGTGACGCCGGCTGCTGCAACTCCCGATCGAGATGCTCCTTGGTTTCAACGCAACCAGTACAGGAAAGCCTTGCCGCTAGCACTCTCGATACGCACATTTCGTGCATCACTCCCAGCCGATCTTATCACCACCTCGGTCTCGGCCTCCGGATCCAAATCCGTGTCAGCAAGAACTGCGACAGTGGTAAGCGTCCGGACACGGCGCGCAGCTGAGTTCAGCAATTCTTCCTTTTCGCCGCAGAGATGTTTGCTTTCGACAGCAACACCTACAGAGGAACGAATGAGGAAGCGTTGTACCATGCTCGGCGTTCTGTAGGGGTGATGCGGCTGCTTGGAGATGCGGTGAGTCGGGTGATACTAGGCTTGGCTGATGCATAGGACATCGGCGATCTGAGTTTGTTCATATTTGTGTAAGTGATGGGCTTCCTTGCGGCCCTGATGGACCACCAGACTTTGGGCTCAGGTCGCTCGAATTCTCATTCGTGAAAGTAAACGTCTCGCTGTATCTGGAGACCACTTTGGTGAGTCCACACATCATCGTGGCTCGGCTGAAGTCAGGCGCTGCGGCGAATGATGCGGATGTGGACTTCATCGTCCAGACGCTCAGAAGACGGTCTAGCGATTCGCCCTTGGCGTGGGTCGTTCGCAGTCCAGGCTTTTGCTGACCTTTATCAGCGCTCACGAAGCGCAATTGATTCTAGATCTGCGGGCCGGTCCGCCGAGTGAGGTCGATATAGACGAAATTTCACCGGATGGAGGGAGAGGAGAATTTTGATTATACCGTCAGTCTTCTCGGGATATGAATGCTTCTGAGGTCGATCATCTCCTCTCAAGCTGTTTCTGGTCTCCGCGCGTATCGCGGGTATGTCCAAGAGCCTCGCAAAGAATCTGGACCTGGGTAGGTAAATACTACCAGCCCTGGTGTCTTTTCCTTCCGGTCGAGTGGGGTTAGCAATTCCTCATCGCCCACGTTATCACTTGTCAAGAGGTGCGGTGCGAGAGATGGATTGAAATTTGGATTTGAATTTGGCTGAAACGCCGATCGGGACCACCCAGTTGGGACGAGTGAAAGAATGAACTTTGGTCGCGTAGAGAACGTGTGATCCCCATTCCTCGCATTGCCACGAGCTCAACTTGCACCAGATGAAAATGGACCGTTCATCTATGGAGATGCAGAGCTACGCCGCGTCATCCGCCCTCCTTCGCTTCTCATCCACCTGAACGCTTATCAGCGATTGCCAGAATGAATCGCGAGTCGGGAACGAGCTCACCCGTACGACCTGGTCCGCTGGTGCACCTTTCAGCTCCTTGACCTGCGCTCTCAGCATCTCCACCTGTACGCGCCTCAGTATGATGCTCCCCACTTCGCGCGTCCTGGAATCTCGTCCCGAGCGAGACCTCCCTTCGCCCAAGCTGACTCTTCCCCGCTGAACAGGACAGAGATAGGCACTCTCCCCTCTTTCACCTTCGCGTGGGCTACCCTTGACTCCTCTTACGCTGCTCCTCTTCGATCGCCCGCCCGCCCGTCCCCTTCCCCTCTCCCAACCTTCGCCCCAACCGCCCACCTGGCTACGCTCGCCCTACACCCCGCCTCGCCTCGCCTCGCTCCGTTCGTCTCGACTCGCTCAGACTCACAATGTCATCCCCCACATCCCCTTGAACCACAATCTCCTCCTCCCCCTGCGGATTCTTACTAACACTACTCCCCGTCGCGAATTTCCCCGCAAACATCTTTGCGGCCTTTTTCAGGTCGATCCCGAAGAGGTCGAGGCCGTGGATGTGGGTGGCGTGTTTGCGCTTGGTCCGTTCGGAGCGTTTGATGGTGATCTGGGGGAGGGGGCGGGGGGGAGCCGGGTGGACCGTGGGGGCGGCGGGCGGTGGGCAGGGCGGAGGGGGCGGTGAAAAGATTGGTGGGGAGTGAAGGACGCCGGGACAGACAAAGCGACGGTTTAGGATAGCATCGAGCGAACCGCGGAGGATGGAGTTTGGGGAGGAAGAGCACAATGAAGTCAAGCAACGGTCAACAGTGGGTAAAAGTCAGGAGAGAAGCGAAGAGAGTGGCGAGCAGGAAGAGGAGATCGATATGGGTGCGCTTTGTCTGGTTCGTCGAGGAAGGACCAACCTTTGCAGCCTGAAGACAATCGTCAGCAAGCTCCCAGCTCAAGCACAAGAGGACAGTCCACCTCCTTCTTCGCCGCCTCCGCCTCTGCCTTCTTCTCCGCCTTCTTCTCCGCTTTAACAGCGTCCGCCTCGAGCTTCTCCTGCTTCTCCACCGAGAGCGTTCCCATCCGGACGCTCAATCCGCCTGGCATACCATCAACACCGTTCCCAGCCAGTTTGCTCGATTCAATGGCAAGATGGCAGAGACAAACCCACCCTGCCCCCACAGCCGGTCGTACTCGCCCTTATCCTCGTCTTCGAGCCAAGCTCTGCATTTCGAGATGGATGTCCCGAACTCGCAGTATTCCGTGGGGAGGGTGCAGATGGCGCAGTAGAACGCTTGGACGGGTCGAGATGGGCCAGCGTTTGTCATGACGGGTTGTCAGCCGCTCCGAGAAATTGGTATTTGGGAAAATGACGAGTTTAAAATTCAAAACTGACACGTGGAAAAGATCATCGTCTTGTTTTGCTTTCGGTTTTTCCGCCGTCAACCTAGTAAGAGCTCGCCGAACCATGACCGTCGACGGATCCACCTTCACCGCCCTCATCGACATGGGTATCGAACCTTTCCTCGCTCGAGCCGCGGCGAACCGGTTCCATACCGTCGAACCCGCCGTCAACTGGTGTTTCGGCGAGGGCATGGACGTGAGTCGTCTCCAGCTCCACACTCTTCTCCCAAGCTAATCTCAGGCGTAGTGGAAGCCTGAGGTTGAAAACGAAGCGCCACCGAGCTATGCGAATCCCAATGTGGACTCGGACCGAGCTACAGGTGAGCATCCCACATCACCAGCACTGACAAACCAGTCCAGCATCGGGAAGTCATCGACCCCACCCCCCTCGACAAAACCCCACCCCGTACCCCACCTCCCATGCCCCCCCGCCCAAACACCAACTACTCCGACCTATCCCAATCCACTACCCCACTCAAATCCAACAACCCATTCCTCCACGTGCCCCCGACGTCCCAGAACGACCCGGGCGACGACGACGACGAAGAGCTGCGCAAAGCCCTGGCCATGTCGAAGGAGGAAGTGGATGGTGAAGCGCGCCAGGAGAGGGAGAGGAGCGTGAGGGCGAGTGGGGCGCCGCCGCCTAGTCCCGAGGAGGTGGGGCAGGGGGGTTTATTTGGACCGCTGTTTGGACCGAGTGAGAGGGTCGATGAGGAGGGGAAGATGGCGATGGTGCCGGCGAGTCAGGTTTGTCACTCTCACACACCGTCCCATTCGATTTGGGCTGGGCTGAGGTGATTGTTTGATAGGCGCCGAATCAGAGTGGTGCTGGGACGAGCAAGGAGGATGAGGATTTGAACCGAGCTATCCAGGATTCACTCATGACCGCCTCCTTCCACTCCGCTTCGGCGCCTCGCGACTCCGAGAGACTTAATCCAATCCCTCGTCAATCCGGAGCGTAAGCTATTCAAGCGATAGACTGTCAATCTGATGGTGCCAGACCTTTGGTGCTTTACTCTGAATCTGGGAGATCGACCTACGCCGCGACGTTCCTCCAAGGGCTCCTCGCCATACCTCAGATCCGAGAATCAGTCTTGCGATCCATGGTCCCCGAAAGCGACGCCGACGACTGTAAGTCTTCCCATCTGCTAGGTTTAAGCTGATCGAAACGATACAGACGATACGTACTCGTTGGTCCGCGACCTTGTGGAGAAGCAGGAGAGCTCGCAGGATAGCTTCGTTGAGGTGGACGATCTCCTCGGGGCGCTTCGGAATGGCTCGGAGCCTGGTCAGCTTCCACCTGACGAGCCGACACAGCGTATGTCTACTTGACATTGCCCCTGCTCGAGCTGACTATGGGATAGGGATGCACGACAGGATGATCCCCCTCCTCGAAGAAGCGCTGGTGGCATCCCAAGACCAAGGGACTGCCGATCGGGAAGGTGCGTCCGACGACTACTGGACCCAACCCATGCAGTATGTGCAGGTTTTCGAACTAGACCGAAGCTGAGCACAAATAGCCTCTTCCACTCCAAGATCGATTCCGACCAACCCGGCGCACAGAGAGCGACCTACGTCCTCTTCTTCCGGCAACCCACTATCCCGCCCGATCTCCAATCCTCACTCGCATCGACCCTCTGGACCCCCGAATCGCCGGGACAGAGTATAGAGGTGCTGAGTGACGTGCTAACTGTCAAACTTGGATGGAGGGCGGGAGCGCCACGGGAGCTTTGGAAATTGGAAGAGAGGGTCGTCCTTGGTGAGTCCACCCAACGAAAGAGGGCAGTGTGGGGGCTGATGGAAGGGTGGAGATCGGTTCCTGAAGGAGAATGCTGGGTGGTCCATGCAGATAAGGGCGGAGCAGGCGGTGGCGGCGGGGAACATGAAGCGGTTGAGGGAGAGGATCGATGGGTTAACTCTTCTCAAGGTGAGTCTGTTCTTTCTATCTCGTCTTTGGGGAGCCCGACCCGATGAAAGTGGACAGGGGCAGAATGTACATGATAGTATTCGAACGTATGTCTATTATTCCTCCGATTGGTCCGGTGGCCTCCTAGCTGACTGGCGATGGGGCGTCAGGTTGATCAAGCATTACGAGTCGTCCTCGGCGCCAGAGGACGAAGTGCAGACGCAGAGTCGACGCGACATGAAGGCGAAGGTGTGTCTTCATCGCGACGTTTCAGAGCTGATATTGGGGCCAGCTCGAGAAGACACTGGCAGTCCTTCAAGCGAAATCGGCTACGATCGAAGAGGAGCTCGAGGTCGAGAAGAACGCGGCGGAGGGAGGATTGTTCCAGACTGATGATCCGGCGTATCAACGGCATGTGGTAAGCCCACACCACATTGACCATCCTAACGCCATCACCCCCTGACTTTCCACGCAAGATGGCCCCTCGCAAGTGCAAGTCACTGACGCTTGTGTCGCGCAGTATGTTCTCCGAGCAGTCCTCTTCCACACCGGCGCCCTCGTCCTCGGGAAACACCTATACGTGTACATCCGATCCGACGACGGTCTTTGGTGGCGTGTCCAGGAACATGAGGCGGTAGCGGTACGTCGAGCCCACCTTGCTTCTTGCTCTTCATGTGTAGAGCTGATAAAGCCCGGCAGGTGGATTGGGGGGAAGTGAGGTATGATCGCACGGGGTTGTTCATGGATGGCGGGGCGTACCTCTTGTATGTCGCGAACATGGATGATTGATGCAGGCTGATCAGGGATGGTGCAGGCTGTACTCGAGGGAAGGACCGAGATTGACGCCGCCTGCTACGGAGGGTGGAGAAGAACAGGGAGGCGAGCAAGGGAAGACGAATGAGGAGATGGGGAATGTCGAGGCGGCGGGATCCGGGGACACGCTGATCGATCTGGAGGAGGGGATGAACATTGGACGGGGGATGGACGCGGAAGGCGCGGGCGGAGAAAAAGGTATGGCAGAGGCAGTGGGAGAAGTCCGGGGTTTGCTTGGGGAGAATACCAAGGGAGATGTCGAGGAAAGGTCGAGGGGAGACGATGACAGAGATGGGGAAGGGGTAGAGGAGATGGAGACAGCGGAGAAATCGACGGCGGTGGGGCATGCAGAGGTGGAGAAGAGCGAGAAGAGCGAGAGCAAGGCGGGGGGAGGGGGGATGGACTTAATCATGTGATGAAGCGGATACGCCTCGCATGGTCTTTACCGGTTCGGTCGTAATACGTACAGTCTGAGTTCCAATGAAGAACACGGCGGTGAAGAGCTTATGTGAGTTTCCGAGATTGTTTGGGGTTTCAGCTGATCGCTGCACAGGGGCATCATCATATTGGCGTAGATGCTAAAGCAAGCTAGAGCATTGCCGGATCTCACATAGAGAGCTTTCGGAATTGAGCTCTACTCTGCTATTTCATCATGAAGCTGTGTCTTTAGCTTGTCCTGCCATCCTGTGAAACATATGCCGTCAGCAAAGAGATTCAAGATCTCCTCATGTCAGCTCAAACCCTATTTTAATGGATCAACACACAAGAGGTCACGGAATTCCTGATCAGGACCACTGTAGAAGTTTCTGGAATTTGGAATCAAGTCCCACCCCACTCCACAGGTAGGCTCAGGGTGATTTGACCCTAGACATTGAGGTTCAGCCTTCATGGATAAATTGTGATGGGGAGGTGAAGCCCATGCCGGATATGTTCATGCTGTTCCTGGTACTCAAGGATGAGAGCAAAGAGCCATGGGTCCAGCAGTCTTGTCTGCCAGTGACAAAGATTGCCGAGACCAGATAGACTGTGGCAATACATTCCTCGGCCTGTACCAAATGTCTGCGGGGACTACACAGCAACATTGACCAAACGATCTGCTCTTGCTGGAAGTGTGCAACCATGACATGTTGGGAGGTGGGGTCCGATCAAGCAGGACTACTGTAATTTACTCAGCAGGACTTTTTTCAATGGATCAGTGACTCCCTTTCACGCAATCCCGCTCAAACCCCTGGAATTTCCTGAACGATGCCTTCCCCAGTTTCAATCATCAGCCAACAATACCTACCGTTGCTCCCCAACAGGAAGTTCCCAGTGGGACAAGGTCACACCCTGCACGCTCCGCAGGACAAGGAGTAGTTCACTGCCCATTGGGGGAACTATATCAACCTCCGCGATGCCAATCCTAAGGATGCTTCTTGGGGTGGAAACGGTTATGATGATCAGAATGGCGTGGCTGAACAGCGTTTGCATATTGGGGAACCCAGCTGGAATATGGTACTTGAGCTGAAGGTGTACAAGAATCACACGCATTTCTATATGAACAAGACGCTTGTGGATTGGGGTGACTTTTCGAACGGCTCTGATGTCTCTGGTATTTATCCCATCCACAACAAAACGGTGAGTGAACAACTTGGATTGCTGTTAGAGCATGTCACTGAATTTGAGCAAGTGCACGATTATTGCAAGTCCTGGCTTTACTGGCTTGTACAATGTGACACTGAAGAGGGCATCTCCTTGGATCACACCCACCAGGAAGGGTGAGATTACGGCTCATTGCACTTCGTAGTGAGTATCCATGAGCTTTGAGAGAGATAGACATGTAAAGAAGAGTATTGAGATGCAGCAAAAATGACTAGTCTGAGGCTGCTGGATCACGGGTTGTGTGGTTGGAGAGAAGCTAGATTGTCCAGGTTTGTAACGAATAGGACAATCACATCAAGGCGTGTCATTGACTGCTACGACAAATCTCCAAAATCGACCCAATTTCTATTCCACACTGCATATTTCTGGATATGCCTCGTGTTTCTCTACCTTCTGGATTTCCATGATTGGTATTACAGATCTGTTCATCTGGGAAACAACTCTGGGATCATACATCAAATTGTTGCCACTCATTTGGCACTCAGGACAGTCTGAGATCTAACCTCAATCTATTTTAGTCATCATGTCCACACAAGGTGTGATAGACAGATACAGCTTTCGGTGTGCCATCCGTCTTGGGGTGACGCCAAATGAAGTGCTTTCGGGACACACTGCAAGAACTTTGACACAACGTCTCAGACCCTTTCAAGATACCATACAGCACTCCGGTACATCTTGGGTATCCAAGTTCCGCTAGCAAAAAATATCTGCTAGCTATCGAGGTTTCTTGTAGCTAGTTTATGCAACGTAGCGAACCTACCCATCCCGACGACCAGCCTGGCTTTGGAAGTGACCACCCTCAGGTTGAGTGATCTCTCGTGCTGTGCAAGACTAGACTTGTCACGGTGCTACGTCGACCAGCAAATTGGGCCGACGCTCAGCTCCTGTAATCGGCGACGGTCGTCTGAGCTTCGGCAAAGTTGGGCTACCGTGGTCGAACTTGGCTGGAATAACTCGAGGACACGCGTGGGTGTAGCCGAGTTAAGTGCCGGTCGAGTAGCGTGGGCGTTAGATGCAGAGGCTATGAGTAGGCTAGGTAACTATAGTGACTTTTTACTTTAATCTCGAATCGCTGGTTCTCCCCGACTCTTAAGTCCATCCCTTTTATACACCGTCTTCCAGGCCTATCTTCGGTGATGGCGGCGAAGTTCGGCGATGTTTGGCGAGATTATGGCGGGACCTGGATGACGCCCTGAAGGACGAGCTCTACCGCATCCGTGGGAGGGGCCCTCCGCCGGATGACCCTCCGAGCTTCAATTCACGATCGTGACAAGACTGTAGGTACGTCTTACGCCCACTCGTTGTCAACTGTGTTCGACGATTGTTGACCGTGTCAACCTGTCTTGAGCTTTCTATTGCCCAAGCCATACCATACCCTTGATTGTGTTCGACAATCGTCTCCATTCATTGATAGTCCACGGGGCAGGAGGGCTGCATGGCCGTGAGTTCGATCCAAACCATAGTTGGCTGGGTATGGTCATAACATGACCCCTGA
>JAABUY010004277.1_pt1 | contig 15094 bp, 30 predicted proteins | sample 5560271 | NCBI WGS metagenome assembly JAABUY01 (sample SAMN10711886, study PRJNA513374) | rock metagenome | isolation source: Antarctica rocks | place: Antarctica: Victoria Land, University Valley
GTCAGAGGTGCGGGAAGGAATGCTCGAACGGTCCGTGCATCTGCTGTGGCAGAAGGCTGGGCGTCTGCATTGATGCTGGGTGCAGACGCGACTGCTCACCCGATGCGCTGCACGCGCTGGCATGCGTTTTGGAGGTTCCTTCGCAAGGCGGAGCTCCAGCGCTGGGTGTCTCGGGTGCGATGTGTCTTGGCGAGTACCGTGAGCTCCAGGGCTCTTGTGAGGTGCACTGGGGGATGCTGCGCGCGCAGGTCAAGGGCCCGCGCGACCGCCTGAGCGAGCAGCAGCGCGCCTGGCTGGCCGCGCTGGCCGCCGCTGGCCTGCAGGTCGAAGTGCTCAAGGTGCGGGCCCCCCACACATGGCAAGTGTGCCGGCCCTCTGCTGAGGCAGCTGCAGATCAGCAGGTCTGGCCGGGTGTTTGGGACGGAATGACATGGCTGGCGCAACGGTGCGTCCGCACATGCCACATGCACTTCCTCATACATGTCCGTATGGCAGGCATGCTGGTGTTGCACAGACTCATGTCACGCTGTTTGCCCAGCAGTTAATAAGGCTGAACATTTGACAGTATTATTACATATTTAAACCACACTCGCTCAACTGGCATGTGTGCATGGGCAGGTGGTGGAACCCGGCACGGCAGCAGCCAAGCGCAGGCGTCACTGACGGCCGTACTGCAGGAACGCGTATTGAACATGTCTCAATTATTTTCAATCATTCGTTCATTCATCTAGCCTACATACCTAGATGATCTAGTTATGTATCAAGGCCATGCGTGGTGGCTTGAACAGATCTGAATGCAATTTCGGTAAAACCTTCAGCTCTTGCCCGCTTCCTCGGGCCTAAGTCGTGCTGCGTAACTTTTGTGTGTGTATGTGTGTGTGTATGTATTTGTGAGTGTCTGAGTGACAGACTGTGTGTGCGTGTGAGTGTGTATGCGCGCTGTAAGGATAGAAAGCTTTGCTCATTCGCAAAGCTCAGGCACCACTTCACTATCCACCATCGCAATGGAGCAAGGAAAGAAAACCCCCTGCCATCCAGACCCTCAAGTTGGGACAGCCAATCCTCCTGATCGACCAGCGCAAGCGGAAAAACAGGAGACCAGCGTCAGACCTCAGGTGTGCCAGCATGTCGTTGCCTCTGAGACCCACCCACCTGCCGTGCGCACAGCAAAATGCCGCGCGGCGCTGTCCGCCCGGCAGCACCAGCGCGCCCGCAGGCTGCAGCTTTGGCTCCTCGCACAGCCAGCTGGTCAGAGTCACGATGGGCTCCTCGTACTTGAGAGGTGCGCGTGCGCTGAAGGCTTTGTGTGTCAGCGACCGTCTGCTCCTGCAGCCTGGCTGCCAGTGCCTGCCATAGGACGGTGAGGTGGGTGAGAACGGGCGCGGCCGTCGCGCCGGGGGTGGGGGGCAGCGCTGTGGCACGAGCCTGCGGGCGTTTGCTTTGCAGGCGCGCCGCCCCGGCGTCACTGGGGTGTGTCCCGCCGGCAGGAGCGCGTCTCATGGCGCAAGCACCGGCGCGGCCGCAGGCGCGGGCCAGCGGCGCGCTGGGCTTCCAAGCCAACCTGTTTGGGCGGCTCGTCCGCGTCGTGCGCTCGTACGCAAACGCGATAGGCGCGGTCCTGCAGCCGCGTCGCTGGGCCTGTTGCCGGGCCGCTTGACTGCGGCCCCGCAGCGCAGCTGCTGCAGAGACGGCGGTGGCGGAGCTGTGTGATGCCAGCGCGTGTGGGCGCGCCGCGCAGTCAGCGGCGTGGAGGACCCGGAGAAGATGCTGGACCAGACCGTGAACGAGATGCAGGAGGACCTGATCAAGATGCGCCAGGCGTCGGCGCAGGTCATGGCCTCCCAGAAGCAGATCGAGAACAAGTACAACCAGGCACAGACCACGGCGGTGCGGCCCCGAGCGCGTGGGCCGCGCCACTGACAGCACACTCGTCACGCTCCTTACCGAGCGCCGGGCCCGGCTCCCCTGCCACCAGCAGAAGCGCGATGGGTCCTGCAGCCAGCGCGCACACACGGGCCAGCTCGCAGCCGGCCTGCAGCTGGTGCCGGGCCGGAGTGTACCCTCACCGTGCCCCGCCGGGTCGCCAGGACGAGTGGTACCGGCGCGCGGAGCTGGCGCTCGGGAAGGGCGACGAGGAGCTCGCGCGCGAGGCGCTCAAGCGGCGCAAGAGCTACCAGGAGAACGCGGACAGCATGAAGGCGCAGCTCTCGCAGCAGCGCGCGGCCACCAGCCAGCTCATCGCCAACACCAAGCGCGCCCCCCTTGCCCGCCTCCCCACTCCCCCCCAACATCGCTCGCCCGCCACTGGCGCAGCGCTGCGTTGACGGGAGGGCGCAGCAGACTCTTCGCAGTCTGCTTGCGTTTTGGTATGCACACTGGCACGATCCCTATAGAGCAGCAGGTGTCGTGTGCAAACCTGATACTCGCATGCGCGGCAGCGGCGGCGCCAAGGCGCCCCCGCGCGCGCAGGACGCTGGAGGCCAAGCTGGTGGAGGCCAAGAGCAAGAAGGACACGCTCAAGGCGCGCGCCAAGAGCGCGGCCACGTCCAAGCAGATCAGCGACATGCTGCAGGGCCTTAACAGCAGCAACGCGGTCACCGCGTTCGAGCGCATGGAGGAGAAGGTGGTCGCGCTGGAGAGCGAGGCGGAGGCCACGCTGCAGGCGCGCGCCCCGGCTGGGCCGGCGCGGGTGCCGGCTGCCCCGCGGCGCACGGTCGTGCAGATGCCCCCGCTCTGCATGGCGTGAGCCGGACTCGCTGTCGAGCTGGTACATGTGCAGGCGTAACATACAGTGCCTGTTGGCCTGTTGTGTGGTTGCGACATGGTCGCATCGGGGTCGCTGTCCATCTGTGTGGTGCTGCCAAGAGTATGTGCTGCGCTGTCACGAAGGCCGAGCTTGCTGCAGGCGCTGGGCAGGGCCCTGACCCGCACTCCCTGCGCTCGCGCAGCTGGGGACCAGCGACGCGCTGGAGAGCAAGTTTCAGGCGCTGGAGGGCAACGACGTGGACGCCGAGCTGAACGCCATGCGGCGCGGCATGCTCAGCGGCAGCAGCAGCGCGCGGTCGCGGCCCGCGCAGCTGCCCGAGGGGCGGCCCATCAGGTACTGCAATTATCCCTCGCACCGCTCCTGAGCATTATTGGCCGTTGTGTGCTAGCATGCGCGTGCGCGATATATTTCTCGGTAGAGGCCCGCATGTTCATTACAATGCAGGATGTCGTGCCAGCGACTGTGTTTGTGTGTCGTTGAGAGGTGCTCTGCATGCTCTGTATATGGGCGGCCATGTGCGCTATATGGCATGGGTCGTGGGCTGTATCTGGTTGGAACCCAGCGCCCAGTCTCGCTTGATATTGACCTTTCGGGTTCTCCTTCAAAGAGCTGCAGGGCTTCGCAAAGGGCCTAACGACCAGTCCTCGTGCAGGGATGCCATTGACATGGAGCTGGATGACATGCGGCGGCGGACCGGAAGCTGACGGTACAGGCCTGGCAGCATGGGTGTGTGACGCGTGCTGGCATGGATGCTGGCAAGCGGTGAGGAAGCTGCACCGCGGGGCCTGCGTTGGACCGGCACACAAGCACTTCTGCGCGCCGCTTGTGCCACTTCTTTTTTGTCTTGTATGTGGCGTCGCAGAGTGGAAGAGGTTGCCTGGCGAGGTGTGATGTCGTGCACACGGAGTCAGGTTCTGCCATTGTTTGTCATCTAGCAGGACGCCAGAACAAATGGCTGAAACAGAGAGCATGGGCGTCCTAGCCAAGGCCTGGACGCACAGCTCATTCGAAGAATGGTATCAATTCAGGCCAGACACAGCACTATGCGCTGCGCGCGCCCATCAGGCTGCACCTGGCGCACTAGCGCCGGGTGCGGCGTCTGCGGGGCCGCGCGCGTCCAGCCGCGGTGGCGCTGCAGCCCGCTCCAGCGAGTCAGCGATTGCGCGGCGGAACGCTGGTCGCTGCAGCACAAATGCCGTCACATGTCCGCCTGGCACCCACCGCAGCTCGCTCCCCGGCCAGTGGCGTGCCTGCACGATGCGGCACATGGTCAATGCGGTATACTTGCATGCTGCATTACCTGTCCTCGTCACTGCGCCATAGATATACTGCCCAGCTTTTGCTCTTCGGGATGCACAGTTGAGGCATGGGCCGGCGCAGCACACCAGCTCGCGCACGCTCTCCTGGCTGACATACGCGTCGTTCGGCGCCGCCACAATCACCGCTGCGTCCGGCCGCTGCGGCCTGTCGCCGCTTGACTATTCAGGTGGTTTCGCAGCCATGCGACGTATGGCAAGTGTTGAGAACGAAAAGTGGTGCAATGCACGTTGATGGTTTGCCATGCATGTCTGCATTATGAGTGTCGTGCACGCCTTGGGAAGCGGGTGACGTCTGTGTAGGTCTCCAGAACAGTGTCAAGGCGTTCGAACGCGCTCGCCACCCTCTCAGGCTTCCGCGCGGCAGGCGCACGCTGCCACCAGGCCCCCCACAGCGGGCCTCCGGCCGACACGCTCTTCCTGCACGCGCTCACGCAGCAAGCACTTGCAACGAGGAGCACGCGGCGGTGCCCGCCGGCCACCACAGCTGGCATACAGTGCAAGGCTGCAATCGATGGGCAGGACAGGCGCTGTGCTCGTGTCGTGATGCAATGCCAAGCCTGGCCAGTTACTCAGGCAGGAGCGTGCGCGGGCGGTCCAGGGGGGCGCGCCGGCGGCTGGCGGCTGCTGCCTGCTCGCCGGCGCCGCGCGGCTGAGGATTCTGCTGGCTTGCCTCCCTGGGGCTCAACACTCCGGCCCCATCAGTGCCGCCACCTGCAGGCGGCCTGCCATCTGGCACGCCGCCGCCGCCGCCGCCGCTGCCGCCGCCACACGGAGCTTGCTGCCTGCCGCCCAGGGAGGGTGCCCACAGGCGGGGGCCCAGCCGCAAGTCGCGCAGGTGCTCCGGCCGCAGGCCCAGCTGACGCGCCAGCTGCTCCAGAAAGCTGCCCGCCTGCCGCGCCTGCGCGGCCGCCTCTCCGGCGTCCCCGCCTGCGGGGCAGCGCGCGTCCGCGGCCGTGGCCGCCGCGGCGGCCGCACGGGCGCTCACAACCGTGCCGGCCGCCTCTCGCGCCGCTGCCAGCGCGCTCGACGGCTCCTGCAGCACGGCGGGTGGTCAGGGGGGGCGGGGGGGGCAAACAGGGGCCAGCGGGGGTGCGTTCAGGTGTGCCATGGCTGTTGTGCGGGCGCCGCGCACCTGCCTGCCGGCCTGCCGCTCCCGCAGCACGCGGTCCGCTGCAGCCGTAAGCAGGTTGGCCTGCGCCGCCCGCTGCACCACCGCGCCTATGTCCTGCGCAGCAGGACAGCCCCGTCAACGGCAGGTAGAACAGCGACTGAAGACCGTTCCTGCCGGCCGAATCAGCATAGCCTGGCAGAGCGCTGACAGTCCGCCTGCCTCTGTGCCGACAGACATGCAACGAGCGCGCCGGTCAGCGTATGCCCTGCATGCCTGCCTGCGCCCCGCACCCGCTGCGACTCGTCCACGGGCTCCGCGAGCGGGCGCCAGGCGGTGGCTTCGCGTAGCGCGCCGTGCACAAACGCGCTGGACGCGGAGCGCGGCGCCAGCAGCGGCACCACCGCGAGCGGGCCGGGGTACAGCGCGGCGGTCATGCACGCATGCACGCCGCCCATGCTGAAGCCGCACATGCCTGCGCGCGTGCTGCTGGGGTCGGCGCATGCACATACGGCTGTGGCGCGCCGTCGAGACGCCTGCAGCGCCGACGGCGGTCCAGAGCAAGCACGCCCTGCCCTAACAGAGTTTTGACAGCGTGGCTACACTGTCACCTGTTCAGCAAGCCCTGGACACTCCCGGCACTCACTGCAGGCCCGGCGCAGCGGACCTGCCAACACGGGCCCCCCCTGCTGCTGAATCACGCGACGCAGGACAGGCTGCGCAGGAGGGCGCCGGCAGCGCGCGCGCACCCAGGCGGCTGTGGCCCTGGCGCTGCGCCCAGGCCAGCAGGAACAGCGACTCCTCGATGGTCGCGCGGCCCAGCATGAGCAGGTCGCTGACGCGCTGCAGCTTGCTGCCGCTCTGGCCGGCGGGCTTGCGCGCGCCGTAGTACGGGCTCTCCAGCGACAGCGTTGCCACGTTCTGCGAGCGCGCGCGCGCAGGGCGTCGGCGCATGAACCATGCATGAGCCTCAGCTTTCGTGTGTGTCTCAAAACAAAGGCAGGCCGACCGCCGGACCCTGGCACATCCACTGGCACACCATGCAGGGCCCGACCCAGTGAGAGACTCACGGGCCGGCACGCATGCACCCTTCTGGCCCCCGCTCCCGCAGCGTGCACACGGCGCCCTGCGGGCGGGGCCACCTGCGCGACGAGCGGGAAGCCCAGGTTGAGGCGGCGCTCGTGCGCAAAGTCGCCGGTGCCGGCCAGGTGCACCACGCACGCGCGCGCCGCGCCCAGGCGCGCGCCCGCCTTCGGCTGCAGCAGGCGCACGCGCGCGGTGCGGCTCTCCGGCGGCAGCGCGTCGTAGATGCGCCCCGAGCACGGCGTCCTGCGCGCGAGGCAGCCACGCCGCCCCGTCAGGTCGCCCGGCCGTTACGGGCAAAGCCAGGACGCCGACTCCACACTTGCAAACATGTTGCACGCAGGGCTGCTCGTCGGAGACGGTCAACAACGCGCCCAGCGCAGGAGCGCGCCGGAACGTGCCGTCCAGTATCTCATACGGCGTGCCGCCCCGCCCCAGCTGGCCCTCGCGCACCCTGTGCCAAGCAATCTGCGGCGCACAAACAGCCTGTCAGGCTCCCAGCCCGGACACGGCTGCCCGGCCTTGCTACGCTACGTCCGAAGGGTGAGACGAGCAGCGCAGGTCCCATCGCTGTGAGTGCCTCTTGTGCTCCGGCCGCGGAACGCAGGCGCAGAAATGTTGTCCTGCAGCTCAGCCTCGACACGGCACAGAGGCGAGCCGGGCCGCGCACCTCTGCATGAAAGTGCTCGGGCGGCCAGCCGTGCGAGATGAGGAGTGCAGCCTCCTCAAAGTCCACGACCCCCAGGTCGCCCCAGCCGCGCGCGAAGAAGGGCGCCGACAGCCCCAGGCGGTGCACCTGCGGGGCCCGCAGCCTGGAGCGCGGCCGCGTTCACGCAAAGGCGGACAGCGGTCGAGCAGTGCGCACCAGGCTCGCATAGGTGCAGTCGACAAGGTGACCTGTCCGGTTGGCAACCGCGTCCAGCAGGTTGGCAACATGTGCTTTGGACACCAGGTCGTCCTGCACCAAGCGGCGCAGCATAGCCTCCGCGGCAGGCAGCATCCGATACTCTGTGCCTGTCGTCCTCCGGTGCGGTTGATGCTGCTTGGCTGTCCAGGAACATGGTTCACCAAAGGCTCCTGTACTTTGTCAAACTGGTGATGTCTCCGCCCTTGTCACTGCTCCTACAAGAAAGAGCAAGCGCCATTCCCTGCACTTCCACACCTGCTGAGGTGGAAAGGTATCTAACCTGTCACTCCCGCAGAGCCACAGCCACCACGGAGTAATACCAAGATTCCGGACACCTGCTTAAGGGGGGCAGGCCTGAATTTGTGTGTGTGTACACCGTCGCATATATGCAACAGTGCTGACTCGTTTCACACAGCTCGTTTACCCTTAAGGGCCAGCCAACATTCAAATTTTAGCGCAGACAACTTTCAAATTTTTACAGGGCTCAAACACAAGCAGCCATCAAGCAGTGCTCGGCAATCACCCAACCGACGAGCAGCAACCACGCATCCTATTGTGTGCCGTGTGTGTGGGGATTGCAGACCTCAGCGTGCTATTGCCGTGCTGCTGTGTGCCCTGTCTGGGTGTTACAGAGTGCCTACCTTACCTGTAGTGTGCCCCGCGTGCGGCTGCTGCTCAGGCGCAGGCCACTGCCGTGGAGGCCGCGGCGATCGCCACTGTCGCCAGGGTCAAGGCTATGGGCATCATGCAAAGCGCACGCCAGGCGGACCGTGAAGCTGCCCTGGCTGCCGAGCAGCAGCGGACGCACGCCGGGCCTTATTGGCACGGCGTGAGGCCAACATTCTGGTTATATGCGTGCCAGAAGGCAGGACAACTGGGTGCGGCAGTGCCTGCCCGTGCGGGCACTGTTCACAGGCCATTCTATCGCATGCGGCGCATCCGGCAAGCGGCCCACCACGCCCGGTCATGGTGCCTTTTGTAAGCGCCAGCGCCAAGCGCGCGGGCTTCAGCTGGGCCGCTCAGGCGGGGCTCGCGGTGTGGGGCGGCCGCGTCTCTTGCAGGATACCTCACAGAGGCCTAGCCGACCCAGCGCCGTGCGCCGCTTAGCCCGCTCGGCCTCTGTCCGGTCGTCCTGCATGTAGACCCGCTCGCCCCACACCGCGCGTACCGCCTGGTCAGCCCGGCTGATGCCCGCGCTTTTTGTCAGCGCCGTGACGGGGCGTGGCGGGGCGCTTGGCGGATGCGCCCCACGCGCCAGATCGGCCTGTGGGCAACGCCTGTGTCGCGCAGGCAATGCTGTAGCAGGTCGTTGCCCTCGGGCATGCCCATGACCAGGATGTCCGCAAGCTGCGTCTGCTGCTTGGCCGCCAGGGCAAGGTTGCGGTGCATTCCTCCGTGACGCGCACAGCCTGGGGTAATGCAGTCATCAACAGTGTGGAACACTGGACGTGGGGTGTACGGGAGGACGTGCGGCAAGTTGGGCTGGGCGTCGCCTCAAGACGTTGCTGCACTGCCTGACTTGGGTGCCAAGGCCACTATGGCTGTCGCCAGCACACGCCAGCACGCCAGCTGGCAGGGCCTTGCAGATCGCCCGCGCACATGCCCTAGGAGCATGCCACCTACTGCCAGTGTGCATGCTGATTTGTGTGCTACCAGCGGGGCCCCGCCGCAAGTCGTTTATTGTGTTACATTCAGGCCTGTCGCACAGCTCACAGACAACAAATTCGGCTCAAATGCCACCAGCTCTCAAGTGTGGCCCTGCCCAACAGTGACGTCCTGCGCAAACAGCATTCTCTGTATTAAAAGTGACCGCGGGTGCGCTTTGAGTGCCTTTTGGTTCTATGGTGATAATGCTCACCTCTTTTCGCCGGGGTGCACCTGGTGTACTGCACCATACTGGAATCCATGCAGCAGCGTGACAGCTGAGGTGCTGCTTGCTTCATCCTGGCATGCCTCAAGGCCTGCTTTACCTCAAGCCTCCATATAACCATGCCTTTTGGGTCAAATGAATGTATACTGTACTGCCGGTTGCCTGTGTGATGAAAAGAAGCTGACTGCCCCAAGACACCGCTAACATAGGCACTCGGTAATTGGCTGCTTTCCCTGGCAAATCTGTGGCCATAAGCAGCCAAATTGGCTGAATCAGGCTCGAAACAAATGTATGAGCACACTCATGTATTTCACTCCAGCACACTCATGTGTTCCAGCATAATTATAAACTGTCTCACCGCAAATCCCTTGTTGAGCTTTGAGGGACAAGTCATGACTTCCTTGCAAACTTATGTCACAAATGAACAGGCTGTGTGCTCCAAATCAGGCATTTGAAAAGACTGTGCTTGGCGCCGCAGAGGCCATGGCCTTGCTGGCCGCAATCAGCCCCGGCGTCGCCTCATGCAGCGCCCCTGGCCTGCACAGTGCCACGACCTCACTCAGACAGCTGCAGAACAACTACAGTAGCGTCCATTCTCAAGCAAGCAGACAGAGAAACACCTGCAAGACAGAGTGCTGAACATGAATATGGTTGCAAAGACAACCTGATACAACAGTCAGGAATGTCAATGCGGAGCACTGTATTGCGGAGAGCGGCCCTGGCCTTGCCGTACAAAGGCGCACCGGCACAGCTCCACCGCGTCCTGCTTGCCAGCGGCGAGCGCGTGCTTCGCGGGCACGACATGCGCCCACCAGAACTCGGCCAGCACGTCAAAGCATGCGCGCCAGTACGCCGTGTCGCGCGGGACATGGTACAGCGCGGCGCCGTTGGGCGTCCACACAAACACGTTGCACCACTGCCGGTCGAACACCTCCATCAGGCCCTGCACCTGCGACCCCGCGCGCCCGCCGCACGCTTGGTCATCTAAATGCACCACACCACAAGCCCAAGGGCACAGTACGCACATGGCCCGTCATGTGCGCCACGCTCAAGGGAGGCTGTGATATCACACATAGCACAAGCTTGTAAGCCCGATGCTAGAGCGCAGGCCTATGATGCGGCACACTACAACGCTGCCCTTGACACTAGGTGCTAGGAACCTGTGGCAGGCGCATGCTTGCCACAGCACCTGGGAACAGCCACGCTGCCACCCCGGGTACCGCCCACCTGCGGCATGTAGTACCAGGCTGGCGCGCGCGGCGGCGTTGCACTTTCTGGGTTGCCACGGTTGAATGGGCACTTGATCTCCAGCACGCCCGCGCCCGCGCCCGCCAGCACGCCCGCGCCGACGCCCGCAATTGCCGCCGCGCCGCTGCCGCCTGCACTGTCGCACTCTCGCGGTCACACTCCATCCAGTTGCAATGCCCGCCTAGGCGCCTAGGCTTACACGGCCACAGCTGCTACAGCGCGCCCTTGCTGCTCAGCCAACAAAACATGGTTGAGCCCTGTCATCTGTTGCTCCTGACGCACTGTGAGAGCCATGCAGACTGAGATGATGAGCTCCGTATGTATGCAGGGCGGACCATGCAGGATCCGCAATCAAGCATGCTGGAAGCAAGCAGGCTCAGACCTCTACAGGGCTGTTGCAATACGGTGTCGCGGCCCGCATCTCCATTGATGCAGGGTCGGTCTAGCACAAAGTATGCATGCAGTGCGGCGAAAGGCAAACTAGCCCTCATGCGCGCCTGTGCCCGGCTGCGCCAGCAGCCCCTCAATCAGGCCGTCCGGGGATGCGCCCAGCCAGCCATGCACATCGTCGTCGCGCAGGACGCGGAAGCGGCACCCCTCCACCCGCTGCCCGGTCAGCTCGGCGTACCTGAGCATGCACGCCGCTGCTGTAGATCTGCCCTTTTTTGTTGCAGAGCCACTCCGCCAGGCAGGTCAACGCAACAGCCTCAGCAACCAGCAAACGCATCACGACCGTCCGAGCTCTTTCTTCTGTACTTGAAAAGGAACATGCTTTGCACTTAACTTAGACAGCATCCTGGCATAAAATGCGCTATCGCACACGCGGCCGAAGGTAATCTCAGACACATGCAGGCTCACAGGCTGTTTGCGACACAGCATGCGGCGCAGCCGGCGCGCTGCGGGCACCGCTCGGCGCGGCGCGCGCACCGCTGCAGCGCGACGTCCTCCTGCACGGTGCCCCAGGCCGTCGCGGCGTTGCCCCGGAAGGCCGCCCGCAGCGCCAGCTTCTCCTCCCACAGCGCCTCGCGGCCATCCGGCCAGAACCTGCGCAGCGCCAGGCGGCCGGCGCGCCCCTGTCTCATCCCGGACCCTGATCTGTCCCAGACCCTGGTATGGTATGACATACGCGCCCCTCCAGCCAGAACCTGCGCAGGCAGCTGGCACGCCTCTGTCTTGTCCCAGACTCTGTTCTCACATATGCGCTCGCCTTGGCTTCTGCGGCACACCCTCACGCGTCCGCAGCGCGCGCAGCGCAGGCAGACGGGCATGCGCGCTATGCCTGAGCGAGAGCGCGGGGCCTGCATCGCTAACAGGGTGTTGCATGGTCCAGGCCCCCGAGCGCGCGGCTACTGCCATTGCCTCCAGCCGGGCGGCGCATGAATCGGCACGCACGAACGACGTGGCGCGCAGGACAGCAGAGCCCACAGAAGGACATGAAAAGGATGGCAGGCGCGCCCGAGCGCGTTGCCGAATGCCGAAGCGGTCAGCCGCGCCTCGCGCAGCTGCAGCCATGCCGCAGTGCGCTGCTCGCCCTCGCCCAGCGCGGCCGGCAGCGGCGCGCCCGCAGCGGCCGCCGCGGCGGCCAGGAACGCGCGGCGGAACGCCTGCGTCTCCGGCCGCATGCCGCGCCGTGGCGCGCCCGCAACGGCATCAGCTGAGCCCAGCCTGCGCGACCCGCCGCCACCGCCTTACAATGGAGGGATGCCTGCGCTCTGCGCGAGCGCCGCTGCAGCATGATGACAGTAAAGTGTGGTTCGCACACTTGCTCCAACCTTTGCGTCGACCTTGACACCTACTCCAAGCTGCTGACATCGGCGTGCAGCCACCATGCTGCATCGAGCTTGCAACACACAAATGTATGACAATGGCATGCCACAGGCCGATGCCGACCGGTCAGCCGCACAGACTTCAGCCACCTAGCGGCCGGTGGCATTGCACAGCACTGGCGGTCACGGGCTCCGCGCTGAGCCAGGGCGCGCACGGCTCGCCCGCGCCGCCGCCCGCAAATTCCGCGTCCTCGCCGACGCGCGCACCCGCCTCGGCGGCCTCCTCCGCAGGCGCCGCCGCCTCGCCCGGCCCCAGGCCCAGCGTGAGCCCGCTCGCGTCCAGCGCAGGCCCGCCGGCGGCCGCAGCGCTGCCAGGGTGCAGCACAATTTGTGGTGCCGTGGGGTGTCCGGGCGGCCGGCCGGCCCAAGAGCGCGCCTCGCCCTGGGGCGGGCTGCGCATTGCCTGGTGTGCGGCACCGGCCTGTGGCGCTTGCACAGCCCCCGCACCGGCAGCGGCACTGGCAGCAGCGACATGCTCGGCTGGCATGGGCGGCAGAGGCGTCGCCAGCCGCCCAGGAGGTCTAGCGTTTGGGCTCGCCCCGGCGGCCGGCGCTGCAGGCACCGCTGTGAGCCTGCCAAGGTCCCTGGCTGGCGCGGCAGTGGCCGCGCCTGCCGAGCCCGCGGCACGACCGGTGCTAAAGCCCGGCAAGTGCGGCGCTGCCCGCGCCTGCGCCAGGTTGGGTGCGCGGAAGTGACCCAAGTGGCCGCTGGGAGCCGGCGGTGCGAGCCGAGTGCCAGGTGCGCCGCTGCGCTCCCTGCTGGGCGGCACGGACGCAGCGCTGGCAGCTTGCGCAACAGCGTGCGGTGCTGGACGGCCGCGCGCCGTCGCTTGCGCGCCGTGCGCCCCAGCAGGTGGAGGCAAGGTCGCGCAAGAGGCAAGGCCCTCCGCCTGCAGCTGCGGCGGCCGCGCCAGCGCGGCCACCGCTGCCTGTGCGCGCCGCAGCAGCGCTGCGCGCTGCTCGACTGGCAGTCCGCTGTAGCCGCGGAAGCCTGCGCCGTTCAGCAGGCCCTGTGCAGACCTCTTTCAACTCGGTTGGCACAAGCCTGGGCGTGCAACAGGGGGCAGCAGCTTGACAAGGGAGCGGGGGGATCGCCGTCAAGGCCCTGGCCGCGTGCCTGCCTCCAGCGCGAGCCAGGCATCGTGCGGGAAACTGCCGTGCAGCTCGCTTACGCGCCGCGCTGCAAACTCGGAGAAGCGCTCCACGCCGGCTCCCTGCCCCAAGGCAGCACGCTTGCGGGGGACCACGTGCGTGTTGGCCAGCAGGCTGGGCCTGCTGACACGCTCGCACCTGCGCGTTGCCACAGCCGCGGCTGGCCTCATACTGCAGGCCGGCAAGGAGCTGCAGCAGCCGCGCGTTCTGAAAGGGCTCCGGCGCGGCGCGTGCGGGGTGAGCGCTGGCGCTGGTGCCGGCGCTGGTTGCGCACGTCCGCCAGCACAAGCCAGGCGGAGCGTGGCTGCCCCATCCCGTGTCCAGAGAGTGCGGCAGGCGCGAGCGTGCGCGCAGCAGCAGCCTGTGCATGGGCGCGCCACGCCGCAGGGCGCTGACTGCGACGCAGGGAGGGCGCGCTGGAGCGCCCGAGCGCATCTGACACGACCACACACCGGCCAACAGGTGTGTGATCGAGTGAGGGACCAACAGCAGCTGGGCCAACGGTTTATTAAGACACCTCGATCATTTAGGCCCAATGTACTACTGAACCCCACTCCGCATCTCATCAACTCGAGTGATCGAACGATCGTTGTGCATGTGAAGAGCAAGCTCCTTAAGGTCCGCAGACCTGCTGTAGAGAGGCTCCCTGTGCGACATCCCAGGCTGACCAACCATGCGGCGAGGGCTCGTGCGTGCCCTGGGCGCCGCTGTGCGCGCCAGTGAAGCGAACTTGGCATTGTTGCCGGCAACCTCCAGTGCGGTTCTGCGCCTGCCAGCACCTGGCAGCGAGGCCTGCAGGAGTTTGCTTGCCCCGCTTGCTGGCGGCGTCCACGCATGGTCGCCCGCCCGGGCCTTTGCAAGCGGCATTGTCTACCCGCCCGCAGAGGCTTTCGTGGGCTCTAAGGCGCCTGACTTCAGCAAAGTCCCAGGTAGTGCCGCCGCTGCCTGGCTGATTATGATGCCCTCATATTTCCTGCCTTATTGTATACAACTGTCTGAGCCCCCACATCTTTGCCTGAGGCTCACAGACTGCTTTTAGAGTGTTAACCGCTGGACATACGTATTAAAGTCAACATTTATGGCGCGTGCAGCGGCTGTTGACGAAGAAGTTTCAGAGGTCAGCCTCTCGGACTATGCCGGCAAGTATGTCATTCTTTTCTGGTACCCAAAGGACTTCACATACGTGTGCCCGTCCGGTGCGCGCTCCTGTGCTCACCCCAGTTGTTGCCAGTTCGTCGCCCCTGTCGCGCAAGTTTATTAGTACGGGGTAGGGCAGGTAGCCTGGCAGCGCTTGCTTTGCCACATACAGCTCCTGTGTTGCAAAGAGCTGCGCTAATTTCAGTGCCTGCGCGCAGAGATCATTGCGTTCTCAGACCGCGCGCACGAATTTGAGGAGCTCAACACAAAGCTCATAGCTGCCAGCACAGACACGCCCGAGGCGCGCCGGCAGTGTGCTTTAAGTCTGGGTGCTCATAAGGACCTCCAGCATCTTGCACATCCATGCATTGACCAGCTGTTATTTGATGCGTCCACATGCGTGAAGGCAGGTCTGTGACCCAGGCAGTGAGTCTACGATTGAATCAGGGTGCTGCGGGTGCTGGGAGGCCATTTGATGCTGCGAGGCATGCTGAGAGCATGCGCTAAGCATGCACATGCGCTGCCGCTTCCAGGCACCATGATGGGAGTGCCAATAACGGACATAACAGGCCTACGATGCGCCTCTCGTAAGGCCGGGTTGCTGCAGGTGCACCTCGCGTGGATTCGGACGCCGCGCAGCAAGGGAGGGCTGGGCCACATGGACATACCCATCCTGGC